>ERZ827423.3442-NODE-3442-length-10878-cov-2.619884_pt1 | contig 10878 bp, 9 predicted proteins | sample MGYA00519775_ERZ827423 | MGnify/ENA primary metagenome ERZ827423 (study PRJEB31778, sample SAMEA3449296) | human gut metagenome | biome: human gut; feature: human-associated habitat; material: faeces | place: United Kingdom | collected 2010/2012 ...
GATGCGGTGGTCGCGGATCATCCGTCCTGCCAAGAATGTAATCCGTTGATGTCTCGAGAAGGTCAGCTAAACGGCAGAGCATGTAAATACTCATCGGTCGCTTATTGGTCTCATACATGGAGTACATGGCGCCGCTGATATTGAAATACTTCCCAATAGCTGCCTGTGTCAGCGCCTTTTCTTTCCGTAATTCCTTCAGAATGTCTGTTTGCACGGGACAGAATTTCGTCAGCACAGGCATTGCTTCTCCTCCCCTCTTGCTTAACAACGGTGTTAGAATTTTGCCATAAAAAGTGATTCTTGTGCAGAATTTCAACACCAGCGGTTAAAATGGTGTGTATTATGAAAATAATTACAGAGGTTGATTTCCTGTATTTCGGTTCTATCGCTGGCATTATTGGTGGTAGTCTGCACAGTGAAAAAAAGCGTCGGCTTATAGCGGTGCTTCGGCGTTGTCCTTACCGCTATATATTGTTCCCCTACCGCGGATGGCAGGATGCCCCGCTAGCTTCTTTCTTATGCGATTATGCTCAGCAGGAGGGAGGGAAAAATCTGATTCTAATCGCAAACCAAGCTGCGCTGCATACTCACAGCGTACAGGCCCAGGCATTTTTTGACCGACTCCTGGAACGTGTTGACTTTTTTTATAATACATTTATGGAAGAAGACGATATACTTGTAGAAGTTGCAATTCATAGTCAGCAGCTTGTCTTGGCAGAATCATCTCATGACTTTTTATCTGTGTTAAACGAAATGGATTACGAAACCCCAATCCACGAAGTATAAACGCTTTTTTCAAAATCCCGTATGGCTTGCTCATTGCTTGATAGGCGACAATGAACAAGTCATACGGGATTTTTTATTATGAACAAATCTAAGAGATTGGATCCACTTCTTCCCTTCGTTTCAGTCTATGCTCATGTTATGACGGAAAGCAATTGGAGCTATCAGAGTTATATAAATACGTTGTAACTTTACTGCAAACAAGTTTTTTAGATTTGCAAGGATACTGCATATTTAGGTGCTACGATGGAATTGTGAAAGGAGGTGGGAAGATGGGTACTCATGAGCGAAGGATGGCTATCTGGAACATGCTATGCCAGCGTAAACAGGATACCGCTGGGCATCTGGCAGCAGAATTTCATGTTTCTCTGCGCACCATCTATTACGATCTCGAGTACCTGTCTCTCATCTATCCGCTTGAAGTCATCCGCGGACGTTACCACGGCGGCATCAAGATCGCAGATTACTTTACGCCAGACAAGACGAAGTTGACTCCAGTACAGCGAGGTTTGCTGCTGCGCCTTTGCACGAACCTGTATGGGAACGACAAGCTCATCATGCTGAGCATTCTGGACACCTTCACTTGATGGCTGTGTAATCGTTGCACCTTGACAAATGCATAGCGATTCACAGGTACGTTCCCGCATGGCGGAGCGACAAGCAGGGCGACGCGATGACGATTGTTTTCGAGCGACCACCGTATCCTGCAAACCTTGCTACGGCAAGCAAGGCGCGACGATTCCATGCGGGCATCATGATACTTCCACTACGGCCTCCCACTGACTGGCGGAGGAGACTCTGCGGCATACGCAAGCGAAAGCAGCGGTGCAGGCAGGGCTATGAAGCGGCTGTGCCAGCCGCTGCCTGTGAACGCATTTTCAGTGCCGTTTGCGCATCCCATCGAACATGCTTGCGCAAATATGTTCGCTGTGGTAAAATAAAGCTGGAATCACAGCATCCCCATGCTGCGTATTCTACAAAGGAGGCGGGTGCCCATGTCCTTGCAGGACACCGTAACCAAGCAGTATGTATCCGACCCGAAGGTTTTCGCAGATGCTTTCAATTATCTGATTTACAATGGTGAGCAGGTCATTCGGCCTGAACAGCTGACTGATCTGGATGCAACCCAGTTTGCGATTCCCTATCGTGAAGAGGAGGAAGGCAAGCCGGAAGCAACGCAGAAATACCGTGATGTACTGAAAACGCTGGCAGTCAAGACAGATGAGTATTGCACTTATCTGGTGCTTGGCATTGAAAACCAGTCCAACGTGCATTATGCGATGCCTGTACGCAACATGCTGTATGATGCCATGCAGTATGAGAAGCAGGTGCGCCAGTTGGCAGCAGCACACCGCAAGAAGCACGATGCCGCAACATCTGATGAGTATCTTTCCGGCATGAGTCGGGAGGATAAGATTGCACCAGTAATTACGCTGGTCATCAATTTTGGCAGCAAAAGATGGGATGGCCCACTTAGTCTGCATGAGATGATGAACGAGCATCCTACGGAAGTGCGAGCTTTTGTGCAAGACTACAAGGTGTTCCTAATCGATCCAATGGCAATGACTGACACTGATTTGGAACATCTGAACAGCAGCTTACGCGAAGTTCTTTCCTATATTAAGTATCAGCACGATCAGGAGCAGATGCAGCGGCTGCTGCAAGAAGATCATCGGTTTTCGGAACTGGAACGGAACGCAGCGTTGGTCATTCAAGCAACGACCAAGACGGAACTAAACATCAAGCCCAATGCGGAGGTGGTAGATATGTGCGAAGCAATCCAGCAGATGATGAATAACAGTATGCAACAGGGTGTCCAACTTGGAAAGAAGCAGGGCATTCAGCAGGGCATTCAGCAAGGCATTCAGCAGGGCATTCAACAAGGTATTCAACAAGGTATCCAGCAGGGCATTCAGCAGGGAGTTCAGCAGGGCGAGTACAATATGCAACTGCGAATTGCGCGTCAGATGCTCGCCGCTAACTTGCCGTTACAGCAAATATCTGAGATGACTGCTCTTTCTATGAATGAACTGAAAAATCTTCAAAATACTGGGAATTAATGCTGGAGTATTTTCCCAAACGTCCTTCAACTTGAAGGGCGTTTTTTCATACTCATGAAAACATTCGCAGGCTACGCTTGCACCGCAGGCGCACGCCTGCTATACTGATGGAGGTATCCCTTATGAACCTTGATAATCGAAAAGAAGCGCAACCAACTGTGCAGGTGTCCCGCGAAATTACAACAACGAACGGCTGCAAGGTCACGCTCACGTTTGCTGAAAAGGAAGATCCTAATCTACAGCACGACGTGGCGGAGATGCTGCTTGCGGCCTTCATCAAGCGAAGGAGTATGTTGTATGAAGCGAGTGCTTTGCCTGTACAGAGTGTCCACCAAAGGACAGGTGGACAAGAAGGATGATATACCCATGCAGCGCCGGGAGTGCATGGCGTTCATTGAGCGTATGGAAGACTGGTGCTTCTATGATGAGCTGATGGAAAAAGGCGTCTCCGGCTACAAGGTGTCCGCCAGCAAACGGGACGCGATTCTGGAGATCCGTGCATTAGCCGAAAAGAAGAAGTTTGACGTGCTGCTGGTGTTCATGTTTGACCGTCTGGGCCGCAGAGAGGATGAAACGCCTTTCCTTGTGCAGTGGTTCATTGAACACGGCATCGAGGTTTGGAGTACCCGCGAAGGTCAGCAGCGTCTGGATAGCCGCGTGGACAAGCTCTTGAACTTCATGCGCTACTGGCAAGCAGGCGGAGAAAGCGAAAAGACCTCCATGCGCGTAAAAGCGGCGCACACGCAGATGACCGCAGACGGTGTATGGCGCGGCGGTGCGCGACCCTTCGGCTACAAGCTGACACATAATGGCCGTGTTGGGAAAAAGAACCGTCCGCTGTATGACCTCTCCGTCGATGAAGTGGAAGGCCCGATTGTGAAAGAGCTTTTCCATCTGGTCACGCATGAGGGCTACGGCAACCTGCGTGCTGCGAATTACCTGAACGCGAAGTATCCCAACCTCGGCAAAGTTTGGACAGCGCAGACCATCCGCAGTATGCTGAAGAACGTTCTGTACACCGGACGGATGCATATGAATGATACGCAGTCTGCTCCTATTGAATCGCTGCGGATTATATCAGATGAAGAAATGCAATTCGCCCAGTACGCACAGTCTCGGCGCATGACGCGCAAAAGCCTTCAGCCTGCACAGCAGGAAGAAGATGTCCAAGCGGAGGATACACCCACCAAGGCCAGTATGTATGGCGCAACATTGCTTTCTGGTTTGCTGTACTGCGCTCATTGTGGACATCGGCTGATCGGCGGCTACTGTACAAAGCAGCGCACCAATCATACCTATCGCCGCCCGATTTACCGCTGCTACAACGGCTCGGTCAAAGCTAAAGAATGCGATGGTCAGACGGTCTACTCCGCAATGCGTATTGAGAAAGCGGTGCTGGAAGTTGTGCATCAATATTTCCAGACAATTTCTCAGACGGTGGACAGCGTATGGAAAGAACAGGCGAGACTGCAACTGCGCAGCAAGCAGGGCGCACGGCTGAAAACCGCACAGGCAAATTATGCTAAGCTGGAAAGTCAACAAGCGCGGCTGCATCAGGAAGTTTTGAAATCTCTGACCGGAGAAAGCGCCTTTGATACCGCGCTGCTCAAGCAAATGCTGGATGAGAATAAAGCAGCGCTTGATGCTGCGGCGCAGGAGGTAGAATCCTGCGAAGCAGACCGGGACAACGAAGCTGCCAAAGTGGAAATGCTGGCGACGCAGTACCGCCAAATTTCTGACTGGGCATCGGAGTTCGACGCGGCCAATAATGACACCCGGAAAATGATTCTGGCGCGGATCATTGAGAAAATCACCGTTGACAGAGACTATCGGCTGAACATTACATTCTTTGTAACCGCCGAAGCGCTCCGTCAGCAGGTCAGCCAAATGGAGCCGCAGGTTCACATCACGGAAGCAGAACGGTGTGTGACCATGCAGGCCATCTAAAAAATCTTAAAAAGTTGCGGACAGGAAACAAGTCACCTCAAGGAGAACTGGGGATGCGTAAGTGATGCTTTGTTAGCGCGCGACATTCGCATTGTCGAGGCCAGCGGTTCGAATCCGCTATGCTCCACACAAAACCAAGGCATTTCGCCTTGGTTTTTTCTTTACCCACTTTCTCTCTAAAACTGCATACTGGGTCTGCGGAAGCAGACTCCCCCACCATGGGAAATAAGGCGTATCTGTTTTTTCTGAAACGGATGCGCCTTTTTCTATATCAACACGGAGGTGATTTTATGTCCGCAACGATCCTCGTCATCGCCAATCAGAAAGGCGGCGTTGGCAAAACAACTACTACAGCTAACCTTGGCATCGGCTTGGCCCGTACAGGAAAGCGCGTCTTGCTCATCGACGCAGACCCGCAGGCCAGCCTGACCATCAGTCTGGGGTACGCAAATCCAGACGATTTTCCTGTGACGCTAACGCAACTGCTGCAAGTAACCGCGCAGATCGGCACTCCACGTCCCGGTGAAGGCATCCTGCATCATGCTGAATGCGTAGACCTGCTGCCGTCCAACATCGAGCTGTGTTCCATGGAAATGACGCTCATAAATGTGCTGAGCCGAGAGACTACTATGAAGCGTCTGCTGGAACCGTTGAAGAAACAGTATGACTACATTCTCATTGACTGTATGCCTTCGCTGGGACAGTTGACGATCAACGCCCTTGCGGCAGCAGATAGCGTCATTATTCCCGTACAGGCGCAGTACCTGTCCCTAAAAGGGTTGGAACAGTTGTATGACACCTGCCGAAAGATTCGTACCCAGATCAATCCTGATTTGAAAATAGAGGGTATCCTGCCCACCATGGTGGATAACCGCACCAACTACGCCCGAGAAGTTACGGCAAAGCTGCGCGAAAACTACGGCTCTGGGATGAAGGTATTTCAGACGGAAATTCCTCATTCTGTGCGAGCGGCAGAAACCAGCGCGGAAGGCAAGAGTATTTTCGCACATGACCCGAAAGGCAAGGTTGCCGCGGCATACCCCTTCCCTGTCGCAAGCCCAACGGCTTAAGAAATTCAGTCAGGAAGGGAAGCTAACGGAGGAATCCATGCTGGCAATCATGTCCGAAGAAAAGAAGCCAGAGATCGGCAAGGTCACGCTGGGAACGGATACCCTGCGAAAATATTTTCCAACGAATTGGACACCCAAACAAATGGAAGATCAAATCTTGAAGCTGCTGAACAACTGGTATCAGCGAACCCACAATAGCCCGGAAAGATAAGCGCGCACGACGCGCTTTTTTCGTACCAAACGCTGCAAAGGAGGTTGTCTTATGCCATTTTTCCGCGTGAATAAAACGAAGGATTACACCATCATGGCGAACCACCACTTGAAGAACCGGGACCTGTCGCTCAAAGCGAAGGGCCTGCTGTCGGTTATGCTGTCATTGCCGGAAGACTGGCATTTCACCGTGCATGGGCTGGTGTCCATCTGCAAGGAAGGGCGAGACAGCATCAGCGGTGCGGTACGAGAATTGGAGGAAGCTGGGTATATCGTGCGGCACCGTCTACGGGATAAGGAAGGTCACATCAACGGGCTGGAATACATCATTTACGAAACACCGCAGAAGCCAGAGCACGACGGACCAGACGGAGGCAAAACTCCAGTTGAAGTAGAAGTCGACACGGAAGAAGCAGAAGCAACCGAGGAGGTGGATGCGCCAAATATGACAGAATCACGCTTGTCATCACCAGTAACGGAAAATCCGTTCATGGAGGATGTGACCGCAATTCCAGCGGAAAAAGCCCCAAGAACGGCAAGGCTACGTTCGGCTTCACCAATAACGGAAAACCCGTTATCGGTAAGGCCGATGTCGGAGAGGCCGTCCCTATTATTAAATACGAATAGAGTAAAGACTAAAGAACCAAAAACGAAATCACTTACAACGCAGGTGACAAATCCATCCTATCCATCTTATCCATCCAATCAGGAGCAACAGGACAAGGTGGAGCAGGTACGTCAGGAGGTCAGGCAGCAGGTCTGCTATGACGTGCTGGTGCAGCGTATGGATCAGGAATTGCTGGATGAACTGGTTGGCCTGATTGTCGAAACCCTTTGCGACAAAGCGCAAACCATCCGCATTGGCAGCCATGATTACCCGGCAGCGCTTGTGCAGGAGCGTATGCGGCAAATTGACAGCTTTTGCCTCGAATACGTCTGCGCCTGCCTGCGAAAGAGCAATCCCAGCATCCGCAACATCAAGCAATACCTGCTAATGGCGCTGTTCAACGCGCCGGTAACAATGAGCCATTATTATTACAACAAGGCGCAGAACGCCTTAAACGATTGGTATACGGGAGGAATCGCCAATGAAAACTAAGCAGCAGCTTCGGGAACATCTTCACACTTACGCTCAGATTGGAGTCGCACTTGGCCTGCTGATGGGCGCAATAGACCTCTGGGGGGAGGATTTACAGGCAAAGGAATCAGCATTGCTTGATCAAGTGCTTTCGGAAGAACTGACGGCGTATGAAATTTTTGAAAGCTTGAGCACGATGGCGGAAGAGGTATCCGACAATGCAACGCCTGCTTCGGTTAAGCCAGCAAAGAGAACGCAAGCACAATCGTCCGCGCAGCCTGCTACGCTGTCAGGTGTGAATCTGGCAAAGCTCCAGTCACAGAACGCAGAGTTTATCGCATGGCTGCAAATTCCCGGCACCAGCGTCAATTATCCGGTGGTGCAGACCAGCGATACGGTGTTTTATCTCACGCATAATTTCAAGCGGCAAAAAGCTAAGGCCGGGACGCTGTTTTCGTTGCCCAGCACGGATTACCGTACTCCGGGAAGGAATATCGTGATTTACGGTCATCACCTGAGCCATCGACCAAACGCTATGTTTTCGCCGCTGCTGAATTACAAGCAGGCAGGGTATGGACGCAAGCATTCGAAGGTGTTGCTGGACAGCATTTTCCGCAGCAATACGTACCGGGTATTTGCTGTGGTCAACTGGGACATTGATGGCGACTGGATGCCCATGCAGACGAGCTTTGGCAGTACGGAAGAATTTACAGCTTTCGTCCAAGAAGCCCAGCGCGGGTCGCTGTATGATACAGGCGTTTCGGTACCGGAAGACGCAGAGCTTCTGACGCTTATCACCTGTGATCGCAGCTTCGGCGGCGCAAACGGACGGCTGGCGGTTATGGCTGTCAAGGAATAACAGGGAGGCACAACATGAACATGAGCAAGCGTATCCAAGCCTTTTGGCTGGCAGTAATCATGGCATTCCTGCCTTGCTGCACGGCTTTTGCAGAAAACATGCCGGGTGTAGCAACGAGCAATGACCTTCCGGCGATTACAGAGGCCCCCCCTACGCCCACAGAAGCAGCAGAAGAAGCACCAATACCAACGGAGCAGCCTACCCCCGCGGCAGAGGATGAAACCATACCGCCTATTGAAGTTGAAACAACCGAAGAACCGACTGATACTCCGCCAGCCCCGCTTCCTGCGCAGGCTGGCGATTTTGTATCCATCACGACCAGCACTCGCGTATTTCTCGGCGTAGATGATACGCTGGGAGCCCTTGCTCTCGGTATTTTCGTGAAGGATGCCGTGGTGCAGGTGGATGCCGTAGCGCAGGATGCAGAAAACCGCGCTTGGTATCGTGTCCGCTACCTGTACGGGGATGATTACGCAGACGGAACGCTAAAATGGACGGCAGAAGGGCTGGTGTATGTGCTGGCAGAGGAAACGCAAGCCACGGATGCACAAGTTCTAACCGTTACGGACTATGCCTTTGAAGCACGACCCGCAGGAGTGGCCCGTGCGCACCGTGCCAGCGCTATGGACGGATTCACGCTGAAAAATATCCATGGCACCATGGGGAGCTTCACTGTAGGCCAGACAGGTGTGTATGGCAGTTCCGGCAAAGACAGCGAATACAAACAAATTGCTACGCTGCCCGGCAAAGGTGCGATTTATGCCACGCCCCATTACTTGAACGGCTGCCCAGTGTACTGCTTGGAGCATTTGTATCCCGGCCCCGGTGAGAATATCTCTGGCGGCGGCAAACAGCCAACCGGGCCGTACACCATTGTGGACATTGACAGCTACATGAATACGCCGGGCAACAGCAAAATGATCTATCACCAATCCACGCTCCACGCCATTGCATGGGTGTTACGGCATACTTACCCGTTCATGGTACTGGACAGGTCGGATGCCAGCAATGAAACATGGTCGCGGGTTGCGGGGCAGTTTGCTATTCGGGAAGTGATTAAGCAGCTCGAAGGTGCGCAGTACGTCCGGGACTATTGGCGCATGAACGAATTCTACGCTGCGGCAAATCAAGCCCCCGCGGTCTATCTGGCTTATGCTCGTTGGCTGGCGGCGAATGGCATCGCCCGCGCCAGCATCACAGGTGAGATTACCGTAACAGGCCAGAGCGTGCAGCAGGTAGGAAATCAGTACATCGGCACAATGACGCTGACCACGGATGCCGACCTGATGCGCATTCGTAAAATAGCGGGCACTCTTACCGGGAACACAGCAGGCGCAGATGAAACATATTATTACCTGAATAGCGGTGATACCGTGCAGATCACGTCTAACAGCAATGGCTTTGCCGTGCAGATTGAATCCGTGTCCAGCGATACGGAAGAAGCTGACTTCCTGATTGGCGTACCAGACGCAGCCATTCAAAAGGTGCTGATTCCCATGCAGGGCAAGCCGTATGCCTTGAAAAACAAGGACGTTGCCTTTGCATATGTAATCCAATACGGAGACTTGACCGTGCAAAAGCAAGGTAAAGACGGCAAGGCTCTAGCAGGCGCTACGTTCCAGCTATATGACGCACAGAAAAAGGCTGTCGGGGAACCTGTGACAACAGGGACGGACGGTAAAGCAACATGGTCACACCTTGTCTATGGCACCTACTATGTGGTCGAAACGGCTGCACCCGTGGGCTATCAGCTGAACAGCACATGGCATGAGGTTTCGGTCAATCAGCAAACTGCGCTGCTGCCAATGCGCAATATTCTTGTAGTGAAGAAAGCGGCGGGCGAAGAACGGATGCTGGCAGGCGCGCAGTTTGAACTGCTGTTGAAAACGGCGCGAGGCTATGAGCGGGCCAAGACAGAAGACGGTGAGGAGATTCCCGTTTTGACCACGGATGCCAACGGCATGGCAACGTGGGCCGGGATTGATTACGGCGATTATTATGTCCATGAAGTTGTGCCGCCGGAGGGCTACCAGTCAAATGACGAATACGTCCCGATTTCCGTTCGTGTGCAGGGTGCCTTGTCCTATGTCAGCGTCAGCAATGAAATCATTCGCGGAAAGCTGCGGATTCAGAAGCGGGATGCGCTCACCAAAGAAGTGCTGGCAGGAGCAGCGTTTACCCTCACCCGGCTGTCCGCGCCTGCATCGCATAACGGCGCGGGTATTGGCGAAGTTGTGACAACCTTCATTACAGACGCGGCGGGCTTGGCTGAAATAGACAATCTGCCGTGGGGGCGCTATCTGGTGATGGAGACCAAGGCACCGGAACATTACGAAGCGCCGACTTTCTCTACGGAGGTGGCTATCACTGCCAATGAGCAGGTTTGTGAGCTTGTTGTGGACAATGAGCCGACCAAGGGCTGGCTACGGCTGACCAAGACAGACCACCTGAATGGCAATCCCATCGCAGGAGTGCAGTTTGACATTTACGAGCATGACGCTTACGGCGATGCGCTGGTCGGCAGCATGGTCACAGACGAGAATGGCGTTGCGGTTTCTGAACCGTTGCGGAAAGGCTGCTACCTTGTTCGGGAACATGGCGCAACCGGGGGTTATGTATTCGAGGAAGTGACCTTGGAAGCTACGGTGAAGTCGGACGAAACAACGGAACTGCAAGCGACTAACCAGCCTGTGCAGGTGCGGCTGAAAATCTACAAACGAGATACTGAGGAAGCACGAAAGGACAATACCATACTGGACACACGCGGGGACGGCTTGCTGACAGGCGCGGAGTTTCGCGTGCTGGCGGGTGCGGACATTACAGACCGTCAGGGCAACGTGCTGTATGCCAAAGGAGATGTTGTAGTTCCTT
>ERZ827423.3443-NODE-3443-length-10873-cov-2.804677_pt1 | contig 10873 bp, 6 predicted proteins | sample MGYA00519775_ERZ827423 | MGnify/ENA primary metagenome ERZ827423 (study PRJEB31778, sample SAMEA3449296) | human gut metagenome | biome: human gut; feature: human-associated habitat; material: faeces | place: United Kingdom | collected 2010/2012 ...
TGTCCGGCGCCCTCCACGGCCTGTTCCGGGTGCGCTGCTTCAACCAGGACGACGCGCACCTGTTCGTGACGCCGGAGCAGCTCACCGACGAGATCGTGGGCGTGGTGAACCTCATCGACTCCGTGTACCAGAAGTTCGGCTTCACCTATCACCTCGAGCTTTCCACCCGTCCCGAGGATTCCATGGGCTCCGACGAGGATTGGGAGCGCGCCGAGGCCGGCCTCAAGGAGGCACTCGAGCGCCTGGGCAAGGATTACGTGATCAACGAGGGCGACGGCGCCTTCTACGGTCCCAAGATCGACTTCCACCTGGAGGACTGCCTGGGCCGTACCTGGCAGTGCGGCACCGTGCAGCTCGACTTCCAGATGCCGCAGAACTTCGATTTGGAGTACGTGGACGCCGACGGTTCCAAGAAGCGTCCCATCATGCTGCACCGCGTGTGCTTCGGCTCCATCGAGCGCTTCATCGGCATCCTCATCGAGCACTTCGAGGGCAAGTTCCCCACGTGGCTCGCGCCCTGCCAGGTCAAGGTCCTGCCCGTGTCCGAGAAGAGCCGCGACTACGCGCGCGGCGTGACCGAGCAGCTTGAGGCGGCTGGCATCCGTGCGGTGCTCGATGAGCGCGACGAGAAGATCGGCTACAAGATTCGCGAGGCGCGCAACATCGACCGTCCGCCGTACATGCTCATCATCGGCGAGCAAGAGGTCGAGGCCGGTAACATCTCGGTGCGCGATCGCTCCAACGAGACGCATGCCGAAGAGCTCGCGGCTTTCATCGAGCGCGTGCGCGCGGAGATCGACGAGCGTCGCTAGGCGGAGCGTCGGCAGAGGGGTTTACTTCGGTCGAAGCGGGTTGCAACGATTTGTTGCAACCCGCTTTTTCCATTGAGCTTTTACCGAGATGGGTGGGCCGATATCGGTATACTGTTGAAGGTTAGTTGCCAGCGAGGGGGTTCCGTGAATAGTAGAGCAGCATATTCCCAGGTTGCCGCCACTTATGCGCAAGCTGCAGGTGCGCGTGCCACCTGGCTGGTGCGTGCTCGCAACGCCTTCGAGGTCATTGCCAAGATGGGCATGGTCGGCGTACACGATCGCCTTGTGGTCTATGGCGACACGGTGCTGGACCGCTGCCTGGACGTCCATCCGTGGCAGAACGTTTCGGTTGTAGACGAGCTCACCTGCGCTGCCTTCGTGCAGGCGGGCGCCATGTCGCACGCCGAGGAAGCGGAGCGCGCGCGGCTCGTGCCTGAGGGCTCTCCCGCCTCGTATGCCCATCCTGCGGGAATGGCTGCCGATCGCCTGTTCTGGCTCGTCCCTTCGGTGGGGGGCCCGCAGCTTCGCACGGCCGACCTCCGTGCCTTCTCTCGCGCGGCGCAGGAGGCCGGCGCGCTTCTCATCGTGGACAATACGCTCATGACGGTCTACGGGTGCCATCCGTTGATGCAGGGTGCGCATATCTGCATCGAGAATCTCGATGCTATGGTTGACGCACCGCTCGAGGAGCCTGTTGTCGCCGTTTCGGTGGCCCGCTCCCTTGCCCGTCGCGGTCGCCGCCACCTCGCCGATCCACGTGCCGAGGATGCACATCGCCTGCTCTCGTTCGGGTTTGGGTCCCCTGATGCCGTGGAGCCCCAGAGTGCTCCGACGGGGGAGGACCTCACTGCCATCGATGCCGCTCTCGATTCGCTCGCTGCCCGTATGCAGCCCCGTTTCGACGGTGCGAACGCAATCGCCTCATATCTTTCCTGCCATGCCGCTGTTGGTTGCGTGCGCTATCCCGCGCTCGCAACGCACCCCGACCACCTGCTCGCGCCTACGGTCCTCGAGCATGGCTTCGGTCCTGCGGTGTCGTTTTGTTTGAGGGGTGCTCCTGCTGAGAGCATGCGGGCGCAGGCGACGCGCTTTGCTGCCCTGTTTGAGGAAGCGCGCGGCGCATCTGCCGAGTCTTTCGCGGCTGCTTCCACAGGAGAATCCGTGGTGTCCGACGCGCCGGCGTCGGCCTTTGGTAAGACGCGCCGGACGCGCATCGTGCCCACAGCCGATTCCAAGACCTGCTGCCTCAGGCTCTATATGGGTGCCGAGCACCCGCTTTCTATCGTGGACAGCCTGGACCAGGCGCTTCGTCTCTTCTGCAACCCTCCCGAGCCCTAAGGGCGCGCGGTTCTGGCCGCTTCTCGTCTCGCCATATAGCCTGCTAATCCATACATCGGGGAGGGTGTCATGGATTCCCTGTTTTCCACCGCCGACCTTGTTCAGGCGGTCGTTCTGGGTGTTGCGCTCGCTATGGACGCCATGGCGGTGACGCTGTCCAATTCGCTTTGCGAACCGGATATGTCTGCGTCCAAGAAGCTCGCGATGCCCGTCATGTTCGCTCTATTCCAGATGGCCATGCCCATCGCGGGCTTTTTCGGCGGCACGCTCGTGGCGCCGCTCATCGAGGCGTATGCCGGCATCGTATCGCTCGTCATCCTTGCGTTCGTGGGCGGGAAGATGGTTTGGGAGGCGGTGCGCGAGCTTCATGAGCCCGAGCAATGCCCTGCCACGCGGCTTACGTATGGCACGGTCTTCTTCGAAGCCATCGCGACCTCGATCGACGCCTTCATCGTTGGCGTCTCGCTTGCGGCTGCTGGCGCGAACATCGTGCTCTACGGCGCCACCATCGGCGTGACGACGCTTTTGTGCTGCCTCATCGTGCTCGCCATAGGCAGGCGCCTCGGCGCGCATTTCGGACCCAAGGCAGAGATTGCCGGCGGTATCGTGCTCATCATCATCGGCTTCAGGGCGTTTTTATCATAAGCGGGGTGCGCTGCGGCCTGGAGCGAAGGCGTGCTGGGCGACAAGCGCGTGTAGCATGAGCACTTTTAATGCATGAGCGTTCTTATAGCGCAGTCGTCCTTATTGCGCGGTGCTCTTATTGCGCAGGAGCCCATATTGCGCGTGCTCCCATATAGCGCAGGAGCCCCCAATCCTGTCCTACGGGCCTTCCGTTCGGATGTTTCGGTCGCGGTGTTGCGCCATCATCCGCTGCGGGTTCATTTTCTTGTCGAGTGCACCGCACAAACTTGCTGAAGTTCGGCAATCTCGGAATTTCAGCAAGTTTGTGCGGTGCACTCGACACGTTTGTGAACCCTTGGCATGGTCCAGGCCTCTGCCTTGGCGTCCATTGACATGCCTCGCCCTTGTCCGTGGGCGCATCGTAACCTATGTTCTTCGGGGCGCGGCAAAGTGCGCGCATAGCGCGTGTTGCGTCGTGCTGCGAGAGCGGTAGTATGTGAGAACGTCCTACCGATGCAGTTCCGCATCATAGGCGGGGAGCACATCAGCCGTGCGGGCGGATGATCGAAGGTGGGGATATGATGGCAAAGGGTGGCGAGATACTCGGTTGCCAAGGGCGATCTGCGATCATCATCGGGGGAGCTACGGCGCTGGAGCTCATACGGCGCGAAGACCTGGCTCCGCTCATTGCTTATTCTGAACGGGTGCCGGCGCGAGCGCTCGCTTGCAAGATCGTTGCTCCGACACAACAGCAGGCAGCGCGTCTACTGGATGCGTTCGAATGCTCCGCGCCTTTGCACTGCGTTGTTGAGGACACGGGCGACCGCCGGCGCGGTGCGGTGCGCTGCCAGATTCTTCGGCCCGTGCGTCAGGGCGATGTGATTATGCTCGATCGGGGGCTGTATCTCCTTTCACCCGAGCTGCTGTATCTTCAGCTTTCCCGGGGGATGGACGTCGCCCAGCTCTGGATGCTCGCATCGGAGCTCACCGCGCGCTACGGCCTCGACACCAGGGCTGAGGTTTCCCGTCAACACATTCATCGTGCCTCGGCGGCTCACTCGAAACGGTTCGAGGAGGCTGATCGCTCGCTTTCCGTGTCCGAGCAAGCTGACGGGGATTCGAATTCGCTCTTCGAGCGTGCGCCGCTGACTACGCCCGAGGCGCTGCGGACCGTGGTTGAGAGCGCCGGGCATGGACCGAGGTCGCTGTCGCACCGTGTGGCCTCGCTCGTGCTCGGTGGCGCGCGTTCGCCCAAGGAAGCGCAGCTCGCGGCACTCCTCGCACTGCCCCGTCGCCTCGGCGGACGCGGTATCAGCGGTATGGAGCTCAATCATGTCTTTGAGCTGCCTCGGCAGGCTCAGGTGATCGCTGGTCGCCGCGCGGTCGAGGGTGATTTGTATATCCCCGGCATCCGTCGGAACATCGAGTACGATAGCGAGCAGCATCACTCCGATAGCGAACAGCGCGATCGCGACATTCGCAAGGCGAATGCCCTGCGTGCCATTGGCGTGGACGTGCGCACCGTGACGAGAACCCAGCTGTATACCTGGAACGTGTTCAACGCGCTCGCCGATTCGCTTGCTCGGGGGACCGTGGACCGCGCCCGCCCCGTTACCGCGTCTCTCAAAATGCTCCAATATGAGCTTTGGCATAACCTGCTCGTTCGAGACGAAGAGCGAGACTGAAGAACGGGTTAGATGGGGATCGTCTCACAGTGCCAGTTTGCATCTTTGTTGATTCGGTTCTACCTCGGGCGCGCCGGGGACGGGGAGGGTGCATACGCTACAATGGACGCCGAATCGCTCAGCCAGGCGGTTCGAAGCGAAGACGTGCGGCAGGACGCGGCGCCGCTGAGCCCGCGGACGGATCGCACCCAACCACAAGGAGGAGTATCCATGGCCATGTTTTTCCCCGGTGAGTCCCATACGTTCTCTGAGTACCTGCTGGTGCCCGGATACTCGTCTTCCGAGTGCGTTCCCGCAAACGTATCGCTCAAGACCCCGCTCGTGCGCTTCAAGCGCGGCGAGGAGCCCTCGATCTCTCTTAACGTCCCGATGGTTTCCGCCATCATGCAGTCCGTTTCGGGCGAGCAGATGGGCATCGCGCTCGCTACTGAGGGCGGCATGTCCTTCATCTACGGTTCGCAGACGCCCGAGCAGGAAGCCGCGATGGTCAAGGCCGTGAAGGACCACAAGGCCGGGTTCGTGGTCTCCGACTCCACCCTCACGCCCGAAATGACGATGCAGGAGGTCATGGATCTCAAGGAGAAGACCGGCCACTCCACCATGCCCGTCACGGAGGACGGCACGCCGCACGGCAAGCTGCTCGGCATCGTGACCAGCCGCGATTACCGTCCGAGCCGCGATGATCCGTCGTCCAAGGTCGCTACGTTCATGACTCCGCGCGATCAGCTCATCGTGGGCGACAAGGACATCACGCTCAAGAAGGCGAACGACGTCATTTGGGACAAGAAGCTCAACGCCCTGCCTGTCGTTGACGAGAACGATTGCCTGCTCGGTATCGTGTTTCGCAAGGACTACGACTCCCATAAGACCAACCCCAACGAGATGCTCGATGCCAACAAGCGCTACATGGTGGGCGCGGGCATTAACACGCGTGACTACGAGACGCGCGTGCCGCTGCTCATCGAGGCCGGCGCCGATGCCCTCTGCATCGACTCCTCCGAGGGCTTCAGCGAGTGGCAGAAGCGCACTATCGAGTGGATTCGCGAGAACTACGGCGAGGACGTCAAGGTGGGCGCTGGCAACGTGGTCGATGCCGAGGGCTTCCGCTTCCTGGCCGATTGCGGTGCCGACTTCATCAAGGTCGGTATCGGCGGCGGCTCCATCTGCATCACGCGCGAGACCAAGGGCATCGGTCGTGGCCAGGCCACGGCGCTTATCGATGTGTGCCGTGCCCGCGATGAGTACTTCGAGGAGACCGGTATCTATGTGCCCGTGTGCTCCGACGGCGGTATCGTCTACGACTACCACATGACGCTTGCGCTCGCCATGGGCGCCGACTTCCTCATGCTTGGCCGCTACTTCGCGCGCTTCGATGAGAGCCCCACGGCTCGCGTGAACGTGAACGGCCAGTACATGAAGGAGTACTGGGGCGAGGGTTCCGCCCGTGCTCGCAACTGGCAGCGTTATGACCTCGGTGGCGCGGCTAAGCTCGCCTTCGAGGAGGGGGTGGACTCCTACGTGCCCTATGCCGGCTCGCTCAAGGACGGCGTGAACTCCACGCTGTACAAGATCAAGTCCACGATGTGCAACTGCGGTGCGCTCACGATTAAGGAGCTGCAGGAGAAGGCGAGGCTCACGCTCGTTTCGGCCACCTCGATCGTCGAGGGCGGCGCCCACGACGTCGTGGTGAAGGACCGCAACCATCAGATGGTGAGCTATCAGTAAGGAGAGCTCTAAGCTGAGACCAGGGCCCCGCTGCTGAGACGCTGCTGCGGCAGGACGACATAGTTCCAGATGTACATCTCAGGCGGTTTCCGTGTATGCGGGCCGCCTGTCCTCGTCTCGCTCAAATGCTTGTCGCCGCTCATTCTTATGCGGAGGATCTGCCTTCGTAGGCCCTCGATGGGTTTCGGGGCGATCGATTACCTGATGTGCCCTGGGCATCGATTACTGCTTGCCTGCTCCGTCTGCACTTCCTCGGCTTGGTTTATCATCGGGTTGAGGAGCTGATGGTATGTTTTGCACGAATTGTGGCGCTGCCCTTCCCGATGATGCGAAGTTCTGCACTTCATGCGGTGCCCCCGCACCGCTGTTGGGTGATGAAGAGGTGGCGTGCTCGGGAGAAGGTGCGCCGGTAGATGTTGATGTCCCCGCGTTTGACGAGCCTACGAAGCTGGAAGATGCTTCCGCGCCAAAGCGCAGGGGCATGCGTCCGGCTGCCGTTGCGGCGATAGCCATCGCCGTCGTGGCCGTGCTGGTAGGAGGCGGGGTGCTCACGTGGCACTTCTTCTTCAATGCTCCGGCGCGCGAGTCGACGATCGAGCGTGTCGATCTTGAGCAGCCCACGACGAAAGACGATGCGACGAGCGGCGACGCCGATGCGGAAGGTGACGCGCAAGCCGAAGGCGCCGATGCAGAGGCTGACGATTCGATATCGACGGGCAACGGGTCCGACGCCGCTTCGGCTGACGGCACGGATTCCGGCTCCTCGCTAGGCGCATCCTCATCGGGCGGTGTCGATGAGCCCTCTTCCGATGCCTCCTCTTCCCAGGACTATATTTTGCCAAACAGCTCCACCGAGCTCATCTCCGAGCAAGATCTTGAGGGCCTTTCAGATTGGGAGCTCTACATCGCGCGGAACGAGATCTACGCGCGGCATGGGCGCGGCTTCAAGAATAAAGACCTCCAGGAGTATTTCGGCAGCAAGTCGTGGTACGTCGAGCGCTATACCCCCGAAGAGTTCGACGCGAACCCCACGTTGAGCGATGTTGAGCTGCAAAATGTCGAGACGATTCATAACGTCGAGAAAGCGCGCGGATCATCGCACGCATAGGGGTCGTTCTTTGTTAATGGGGAAGGTTGGCGATGTTGCCGACTACCATGGGTGCATACGTGGGTTGCCTCCTGTGAACGAGGAAGATCGTCCGGACGAGGGGTAGTTCTGATTTTTGCTCTCTGATCAGAGAAGCGCCACTCGCCCCGTTCCTGGTTGGTGCGTCAACGAATAGTTGCAGAGGCTGCGCGCTGCCGTGAGCGTCGCGGGCAGGAGGGCTGTCTCACGTGCGTTCTTTCCAGCCTGCGCCGCCTTTCCGCATCCTTGGCGGGGTTTAGCGTGTTTCTTGTGTGAGGAAACCGTATACTCGTGTTGCGCAACTACAGAGCTTGACCGCATCTTGGGGAGGGGGTACTGGTGGAGCGCGATATGTTGACGCTTGGCGACCCTGACCGCTCTTTGCAAGGCGACGACGGGGTGTCGCGTGTGGAAGGGGAGGATGGGGCCTCCTTTGCCGCTGAAGATGAACCGAATGCTCTCGGCCACGCCGTGCATGAGGCGAAAGACCACGAGGGACCTGGTGAGGAACCTCTCGAGGACGATGCCTGGGATGCAAACTTCTCTGAGGACGATGAGCGTACTGAGGACGATGTCCAAGAGGATGAAGGATTTCCTGCTGGCATAAGCCTTGCAGAAGACGATATCGAGGACGACGAGGAGGAGCTTCCTATCCGCGATGTCGAAGAAGACGGCGGACCGGATGGCTCAGGGGTGCGCGGCCGCGCTGCCCGTGCGGTTCAGCAGGCCCGGTCGTTGGTCATGGAGCACCAGACGGCCTCGGCAATTATTGCGTTCGCGCTTGTATCGGTCTTTGTCATCGGAGCTTTGACCTTCGCGTTCACGCGTGTGTTCGCATATGATCGCGGGATTCTGAGCGAGGAGAGGGAGGTTCCTGAGAACCTTCTGCCCGTTGAGCATGCCGAGCTGCCGCATCTCGGCCTCCGCATCGATGGCATCTCAACGTCGGCTGCTCCGAATATCGTTGTGCACGTGCGGGTCGATGCGCTGCCGGAGGTGGGGTATCCGCCGCTCGCTCCCGAGCAGTTCGCGCTGAGCGAGTCGACTGGCGAGGGCGAGGCGGCAAGCGTGGCTCTCGCGAACTTCAGCTACGATCAGGGCACGGGGGTGTGTACGTTCTCATACGCCACGCCCGTTGCCGATGCCGCTGCTCGGCGAACGCTTTCCGTCAAGCTTCTTCCCGAAAGCGGCTATCGGGGTGGTTGCTCGATAACCTATTCGTGTGCCTAGGAACTGTTGATTTTTCTTCGGGCGATTGGCATTGCAGCTTTTGGGCACTTCGGGGCGGAGGGTCCTGGTAGCCGCGCCGCTGCCGGAAGGGCGCCGGCCCCCTGAGCTGCGCCTTTCTCTCCACCTCGCTCGCCCGTACCCGCCCGCCGCACGAGGAAGTGCCCAAAAGATGAAACCTCGACGGAACGGACGACTCCGGAGCCCCATAATCAGCGTCTCGCCAGGGAAACGCCGATCATTGGCCTTGGGCCTCTGCTGCTTCGTCCCATAGGCGGTAAGCGGCGCTTTCCGAGCAGTACCTGCGAAATGAAACCCGCTCAGGACTGCCCTGGGCTGGGCTTCCGGCTCAACGCAAATCCGTTTTCGCGCCGTGCCTCTTAGCGCTTCTGGGCATGGCGCGCATTTGTGCGGCCTACGTTTTTGCTGTGCGCATTTGTGCGGCGTGCCTCTATGCTGCGCGCTTCCGCCCTTGGCAATCCGACCCTGTTATTCGTCTAGAGTGCTGCTAGAATGTTGAACGTTACCGACGTTCAACCACAGGGAGCGAGCATGTGCGACCACTGCACCCAAACGCATAACGAGATTCCGCCCTATGATGCCCATGCCATCGAGGCGAAATGGCAGAAGGCTTGGGAGGACGAGAACCTCTTCGCCGTGGACGAGGACCCGTCGAAGCCTAAGAAGTACGTACTGGAGATGTTCCCGTATCCGTCGGGCGACCTCCACATGGGCCATGCGCGCAACTACACCATCGGCGATGCCATGGCGCGGCAGGCGCGGATGCGCGGCTTCGATGTGCTGCATCCCATCGGGTTCGACGCCTTCGGCCTTCCTGCGGAGAACGCCGCTATCAAACACAATACCCAGGCGGGGGAATGGACCTATAAGAACATGGACCAGGCGCTCGCCACGATGAAGCGCATGGGCTTCTCTTACGATATGGACCGCCTGGTGAAGACCTGCGACCCCGACTATTACAAGTGGGGTCAGTGGATTTTCGAGAAGCTTTGGGAGCGCGGGCTTGTCTACCGCAAGAAAAGCCCGGTCAACTGGTGCCCCGGCTGCAACACCGTGCTCGCGAACGAGCAGGTTACGGAAGGCCATTGCTGGCGTTGCGGATCGGTGCCCGAGAAGCGCGAGCTCGAACAGTGGTACTTCAAGATCACCGATTACGCTCAGGAGCTCCTGGATGACCTCGAGAAGCTTCCCGGATGGCCCGAGCGCGTGAAGCAGATGCAGGCTAACTGGATCGGCCGCTCCGAGGGTGCCGAGGTTGATTTCACCCTTTGCGATGCGGACGGGCAGCCCATTCAGGGCGATGAGGGCAAGATTACCGTCTTCACCACCCGTGCCGACACGCTCTTCGGCTGCACGTTCTTCCTGCTCGCGCCTGAGTACAAGGGACTCATGGAGCTCGTCGAGGGCACTGAATACGAGGCCGATGTGCGCGCGGTCGTTGCGGGTGCCGAGAAGGTTTCTGCCGTGGAGCGCGCTCAGGGCACGCTTGAGAAGCATGGCGCCTTCACCGGTCGCTACGTCGTGAACCCGGTTTCCGGCCAGAAGGTTCCCGTGTGGGTGGCCGACTACATCGTTTCCGACTATGGCACCGGTGCCGTCATGGCCGTGCCTTGCGGCGATCAGCGCGACTTCGAGTTCGCTCGCAAGTACGACCTGCCCATCGTTCCCATCATCCTCATGGACGATGAGCGCGAGGCGCTCGAGGCGGCAGGGGAGTCCATCGATACCTACCATGCCGAGACGGTTGACTGGGATTCGGCGCACGCCGCTGAGGGTACGCTCGTGCAGTCTGGCAAATATACCGGTATGCGTGGTGGCAAGCACTCCGAGGGCGAGGCCGCGATCGTGGCCGACCTCGAGGCCGCCGGCACCGGCCGTCGCAGCATCCAGTTCCGCTTGCGCGACTGGCTCATCAGCCGCCAGCGCTACTGGGGCAACCCCATCCCTGCGGTGCACTGCGAGCATTGCGGCATCGTGCCCGTTCCCGAGGACCAGCTGCCGGTGACGCTTCCGGCGAACCTCGATCTGGGCGCCGGCGAGACCCTTGCCGAGTGCAAGGAATTCTACGAGACGACCTGCCCTGTGTGCGGCCGTCCCGCTCGTCGCGGTGACCGCGCCGGTATTCAGGCAGCCGGTGATCTTGCCGTTGGAGTAGCTGCTGACTGCGCTGCTCAGACGGCCGACAATACCGCCGACGCCGTTTTTCGCGCCCGTACCGGTGACTGCACCGGTATTATAGCAGTTTTTGATCTCCTGCGATGTGTAGCCGGCAATGCCGCCGATGTCATCGCCCGCGGCCGTGATCGTGCCGGTGT
>ERZ827423.3452-NODE-3452-length-10844-cov-3.486514_pt1 | contig 10844 bp, 7 predicted proteins | sample MGYA00519775_ERZ827423 | MGnify/ENA primary metagenome ERZ827423 (study PRJEB31778, sample SAMEA3449296) | human gut metagenome | biome: human gut; feature: human-associated habitat; material: faeces | place: United Kingdom | collected 2010/2012 ...
AGCCCAGGACGCTTATCAAAATTAGCAGCATCATCATCATTCCGCCTCCGGCTCCAACAAATCCGCAGATCAGGCCGATGAGGATACCGCACAGCACGCTTTGCACCGCCCGCTTGGCGGGGGATGCCTTGGACATATCCTCCTTGGTGGTCATCACCGGACGGACAATGAATTTGACGCCCAGCAAGAAGGTCATAAATACGGAGAAGCTGCCCATGGCTTGAGAGGGAACCAGACTGGACAGCCAGCTTCCCACCACAGTAAACAGCATTACGGTAAGCATCATGATCAGACCGTTTTTGACGTCCAGATTTTTGTTTTTTCCATAGGTATAGGCGGAGACGGCGCTGGCCAGTACGTCCGAGGAAAGGGCGATACCCACGGCCATATAGGGTTCCATATCCAAAAAGGTGATGAGCATAGGGCTGATTACCGCCGCCGCGCTCATACCGGCAAAGCCGGTTCCCAGCCCGGCGCCCATTCCGGCAAAAAAGGTGACAAGAATCGTGATCAGAATTTGCGGCATATTGAATCTCTCCATTTTTTGAAATTATATATGGGTAATGAGTCAGAGCTTGCCTTCCATACCGGTTTGTCCCGGAGCAAGGATTCATTGCCCATAATGGATCCCTGTTTTACTTTCCCTCTTATTCCGTTCATACCGCATATTGCGCCATCATACCTTCTTGTATCTTTGCAGAATGCGGTTGAGCTGCTTCATGGCTGATTCATCGGCGCCTATCTGCTTGAGCAGGGAGACCAGCGTGATTCTCCCCATCATACGCTGCAAGGCGGGATTATCCTTTACCGTGCCCGCCACTTCGCCCCGGGCAGAAGCGGCCTTTGTAATCAGCTGATCGATGACCGCACCCGCCTCCGGGTGCTTACGGATGTCCGACAGCTTGTCGGCAATGGAGTAACAATCAGGGACGATATCCTCCTTGTCAAACCAGTTGATTACAGGAGCGGTTTTCCGGAAACGGTACTCCGGATTGGGCTGGGATACCTTTCGAACCCAGATCGCACTGTGACAGTCCCCGGCGGTTGCATGGATGGAGTGCTCCCCAGAGATGGGGACCTTGAACTTAAACACATGCTTTCCGGTCTGAGTCTCAAAGGGCCGTCCGTCCACGCTCAGGGTGACGGTTTTCTGATTGGAATAGACTGTAACTTCGGTTATATCCTCGGCCCGGTCCACATACCGTCCGCCCGCGACGTGAACAAAGGGATCGGTCTTGTTCCAGTAGGCTTTGTACAGGTAGAAGGCGTCCTTCTTGGTTTGGCGGTCGATGGTGACAAGGCCCTTCTGATTTTCGCCGTGCTTGCCGCCCTCGTCCCGTCCGTCGGCAGCAAAGTCGAAGATGTTCCATACATGGGTGGCCCACATCCAAGGACGCTGCTCGATCATCTCCAGCATGTGCTCATGGTAGACGCACTGGTAGCTCTCGGTATAGTCGCCCTTTTCGGGAGCAAGAGACTGGTACTGAGGGTTGGCGTCTGCGCCGTACTCGCTCAGGCCGATGCACCGGTTTGGGAACTTGGCGTGGTACTCGTCAAAGAATTCGTCGTTCTGCTCCAGGTCGCCTACATACCAGCCAAAATACAGGTTGTAGCTGTTCACATCCGGAATCTCCAGAAGAGGACTGTCGATGTCCAGCATGAATACATTTGCCATGGTGGTGGGACGGGTGGGGTCCAGCTTGTGGCACAGATCATTCAGCGCCCGGTGGTTTTCTATCAGGGAATCATTGACGGGGCTGGCGGCGGTGATTTCGTTGCTCAGGCCCCAGACGGCGATGGACGGGTGGTTATAGCACTGGACGATCAGCTCTTCCATTTGGGAAAGAGTGTTGGCCCGGCCGTTTTTCATGTGCATGGTGATATAGGGGATCTCGGCCCAGACGATGATGCCGTTTTCGTCGCACAGGTCGTAAAATTCCTGGGCATGCTGGTAGTGGGCCAGGCGCAGGGTGTTGGCCCCCAGCTCCCGGATGATCTCCATATCCTGCTTGTGGTGCTCGCGGGTCAAAGCGTTGCCCACGCCCTTGCAGTCCTGGTGCCGGGCGCCACCCCGGAGGGGGTAGCTTCGGCCGTTCAGAATGAAGCCCTTTTGCGGATCGATCTTGTAGTTCCGGCAGCCAAAGCGGGTGGAGACGCGGTCGCCGCTGGGCAGGGTGGCCGTGGCGGTGTACAGGTAGGGATCGTCCACACCGTCCCACAGATGGACATTCTCAATGGTGAATTCCGCCTTGGCGTAACCATCCACGCTGGGGACGGTTTTGCTCTGCCCGTCCACGGTGACGGTCACTTCTTCCCCGTTCTGCCAGGTTTCCACGGTGAGGGCTGCGGATTTCGTTTCCAGGTTTACAATGGGGGTGACCTTGATGCCTGAGGTGCCACAGTAGCCCAGTTCAAAGTGGGAGGCAGGAACGATGATCAGGTTCACATCCCGGTACAGTCCGCCGTAGAAGGTGAAGTCCGCCTTCTGGGGATAGACCCGGTCGTTGCTGGAGTTGTCCACCCGAACCTCAACGGTGTTTTCGTCCTTTAATTCCGGAAGCTTGATCCGGAAGGTGCTGAAGCCGCCCTCGTGGTGGCAGAGGGCTTCCCCGTTGACCGAGATGTCCGCCGTATAGGCTGCGCCCTTGAATTCCAGCCAGGCTTCCTCGCCGGGATTCAGCGCAGGCTTGGGGAACTGCTTGGTGTAACGGCAGGCGCCCCGGTAGTAATCGTCGCCGCCGTCCTGGCCGTCTACTGCGTTCCAGGTGTGGGGCAGGGTGACGGGTTCGTCCTTTCCCTGCTTGGTAAAAAGCCAGCCCTCATTGAATGAAACAATTGTGCGCATAAACTTTCCTCCTGAACGTTTGTATAAATTGGCAATATCCAAAGGGTTTCCGGTATGATAAAATATCCTTATCAAAACAGTAGTGGTGCAGATGATGATACAGAAACTATTTAAAGATTTGGAGAAACGCATGGGTGTAGAGGAATTCAAAGACCTGTTGTTATGCTGCGGCAACATCTACCTCTGGAAATTAGACTCCGGCGGCAATTTGCTACAAAGCAACTGCCCCGACGAAGCGGTTTTGGGCACAGCGTTTGAACTGCTCGGCTGTAAACAGCGCATCGTAGACTACGGCAGCAGCCACAGCCGCCCGATTTCGCTGAGAACCGTTCCCGGCCTGGTTTGGTATGCCGCTTTTGAGCGTGAGAACGGAGCGTTAAAGTTTATCTACGCGGTGGGGCCGGTATTTTACAATGACATCTCGGCAGCAGCGATTGAAAGCGGCATTCGGGGAATCTCAAAGGACAAGATCAGCGCGGAATGGAATACCCATTTTCGGAACGCAATCCGGAATATTCCCCTGATGCAGTGCACCGTTATGATGCTCTTGGTCCTGATGCTCCACTACTGCATTACAGGGGAGCGTCTTCAAATCAGTGATATCGACGCGGAGATCAATATCCCAATCCCAGAGATTTCACGAAAGCAGCCTTCCCACGACCGTTATCAGGTTTGGTCGGCGGAACAGGCCCTTCTGCAAGCCGTTCGGAACGGCGATCTGGATTATAAGCAGGCTTTGTCAGACGTTATGCGGCTGAGCACCGGTGTCAACGTGAACGGCAAAACCGCTCTGGCAAAGAGTAAGATTTCCATTATTGTGTTCGTATCCATCGTCTGCCGCGCGGCGGTGGAGGGAGGGCTGTCACCGGAAGAGGCCTATGGTTTGGGTGACAGCTATATTCAGATGGTGGAATCGATCGAAAACCCCTCCGATCTTGAGCCCCTTGCCATGTCCATGTATGATGATTTTGTACGCAGAGTCCATAACAACCGGACCAACCCAAAGTATAGCCGAGAAATCCAGAAGTGCTGTGACTATATCGAAATGCATCTGGGTCAAAAGCTTACAGCGGAGGTGCTGGCGGAGCGGACGGGATATGCCATGTACTATCTGACGAAGAAGTTCAAAGAGGAAACCGGCTTCACCGTCCGGAATTATGCGAAATATGCCCGGATGGAACGGGCCAAAATTCTGCTCAGCAGCACAAAGCTGTCTGTTGAAGACATATCGGCTCAGTTGGGCTTCGGCTCCCGCAGCCATTTCAGCCGGGAATTTCACGATATTGTAGGCAGCACGCCCATTGCGTATCGAAAGCGAAATACAAATGAATGATACGAAATCGGCAGGCCATTTTACTATGAAAGCTCCGTATTCATAGTAGGCAACCTCTAAAAACTACTTTTTGGTGTTTTGGGCGAGAGATTTTGTTCCAACAAAAGTTTTGGGAAGTCCGGAATACTTGGTGTATTGCGGACTTTTCAAAACGCATTGTTGGGGCAAAAGATCCGTTCAAAACCCAAAAGGGGAGTTTTTAGAGGTGCCCAGTAAATAATGGATTATAGTGCCAGCGTCTCGCCCCTGGCGGGGCAACCGACGCTGATGCACATAAATCCCCATGCACGAACTGCTTTCATGATTTATGGCGCAAGCATATTGCATGGGTATTTACTGTGAAAGCTTCGCATTCACAGTAAAAATTTTATTAAGGCAACACCGCATAATGGGGCAAGGAGATTCGGCGAGAGATTTTGACACAAGCGAAAGAATGGAAAATGCGGGAATACTGGATGTATTTCCCATTTTTCATACTGCACGATTGGGGCAAAAGATCCGCCGAAGCCCGCTGTCCCCACCCAGCGGTGTTGCCTTAAGTCAAGAATCGGCATGATTGGCTTCGGTTTCGTGAGATGAACTTCTTTGAAGGCAAATGGATTGAATGCTCAGTTCCTTGGATCCATGATAACGCAAAATCAGGGGCTGAATGTCAGACTGAAAACGGCATGGGATCTCCATCTCCATCCATGTGCGGGAGGGTTTGATCAAAGTAGGAATTTCTCCATGCTCCCCCAATACGGTTATCTTTGCCCTTCCGCTGGTTTTGTAACGCAGAATCAGGACATACTCCCCCGCAGCTAGATGAAAGTATTTGTATACAATCCGGGCTCTATTGGTCGCGACAACGATCTGCTGTCCGTCTTCGCAGGTGATATGCGGGATCTTCGCACTGGAAACACCGTTTCCGATATGGGGCATTTTTCCGCTATACAGATTGCAGCAGATAGACGCCGGATATGTGCGGTTCGATTCCAATGGCCCGCAAAAACCCTGTGAAGTAATTTCCACTTGAGGAATCCTCCCGTCAGGCAGAATCTCAACAGGTTCCGCGCATGCCTGCCGGGAATAACCGCTTTTATGGGTGTTGCGGTGGTAGAAAACATACCATTTTCCGCGAATACACTCGATACTGCCGTGATTGGTACCCGTGGCGTTCAGCCTGTCCCGATCTTTGCGGCCTTCATAGCCCACATCGCCATTGGAAACGATGGTTCCGCCGTAGGTAAAGTCTCGGTCCGGGTAAGCGCTTGTGGCATAACAAAGCTCATGGCCCTTGATAGAGGAATAAATGAAATAATAGGTGCTCCCGAGCTTCCGGATTGAGCTTCCCTCAAAGAAAGGATGCTTTTCAAAGGAGGTTCCCTTCACACGACTGGGCATAACATGGATAGGCTGCGATTGAATCGTCAGCATATCATCCGCCAGCTCCACATGATTCGCGCCCATGACGCCATCCGGATCGGATTGGATTTCCTCCACACTTTTGCCAAACATATTGCTTTCCACCTTGTGGAAAATAGGATCCAACAGCTTTCCACGCTCATGGAACGGATACCATGTGCCATAGTAGAGCCGAATGGTGCCATTGTCATTGATCAGCGCCGGATCAAAGGTGACGAATTTCAACATGGGGCTGCCGTCTGGATTGCGAACACAGCCATAATATTCATAGTTTCCGTCGGGGGTATCGCAGACGGCAACGCTGATCTGCTGGCCGTAGCCGCCCACGCCTTTTTCGCCAGACATACAGTAATAGAGATAAAACCTGCCGTCATTGCCCTGCACCACATCGGGCGCATACATATATTTCAGCTTTTCGCCATACTGCGGGTCCTGATCCGCGCGGTAAGATGTCCCTTTACAGCTCCAACTTTCCAAATTGTCCACCGGGGCGGACCAGAATTCATAGCTGAGCATACAGTAGGTGTCACCGCCGGCTTGATCATGGGAACCGAACAGATACACTCGGTCGCCAAACACATGAGGTTCCCCGTCCGCTATATAGGTATCCAGGGGTAAAAACGGATTTGCCATATTTCTCAACACATCCTTTCCTAAATACCTTGACACGGTATATATTACGATATTCTCGCGGGTGTTGATATTTCAATCCTCGCTTTTTTGTGCTTTTTTTCATCAATATACTTTATAATAGCTAATTTTGTCACGAAAAATCAAAATTAGGAATATATTTTTGATAAGGTGCACTTTATGATATACACAGCGGACGGATTCTCCCGCCCCCCGAAAAATGAATAGGAGGACTCTACTGTGAAATCTAAGGCACCTACCCAAACCGAGACCGACGGTGTTCAGTATCGCCGAGTCTCCAACGCAAGACTTGCGCTTGCGATGACCTCAGCGCTCTCTCTCGCTTGTTTCTTCTCCGCAATTGGCTATGTTAGCTATGCCGCCAACCTGGGCTTCGGGGTCACGATGCTACTGGTCGGCACGATTATGACCGTCGCCCGCCTGTTTGACGGAATTACCGACCCTTTGATTTCCCTGCTGATTGACAAGGTCAACACCCGCTTCGGAAAGATCCGCCTTTTTATAATCATCGGCTGGGCCATTGAAGCTTTCTCTCTGCTGTGCCTTTACAGCTGGTTCTGCGGCAAGGGGCACTCTGTGGGCGTGTTCATGAAATACTTCTATTTTTTGTATTACATCGGCTATACGTTCCATAACATGGCGAACAATCTCATCTCCCCGGTCATCACCAACGATCCGAAGCAGCGCCCCATGGTAGGCGTTTTCTCTACAATCTATAACTATGTGATTGTAATTGTCTTGTCCATAATCGTCTCTATGGTGCTGCTGCCCCAGTATGGAGATAACTACACCGTGGATCTTCTCTCGAAGACCGCGGTACTGTTCGTGGGTCTCTCGGCAGTCTTTACCGTTCTTGCAATAATTGGCGTCTCCCCCATTGACAAGCCTGAAAATTTCACTTCCGCCCAGGGAAAAAGCCAGTCTATCAAGGGGAAGGATATGCTGGACCTGCTTAAAAACAACAAAGCGCTGCAGTGTTTCATTTTCGCCGCCACCTCGGATAAGCTGGCCATGAATATCGCGGGTCAGTCTGTGATCACCACGCTTCTCTACGGAATTATCATCGGTAATGTGCGTATCGGCGCGATTATGAATATGGTCGCGATCTTCCCTGCTTTGATTTTCTCGGTGTTTGGCGGAAAATACACCGGAAAGCACGGCAGCGCCAAGGGCGTTGCATTCTGGAGCCAGGTCAGTATCTATGTAAACCTTGCCTTTGTGATTGTTCTGCTTTTCGCCGGAACGACCCCGATTGTTGCCTCTGCCCCCCTGCTGATCCTCTTTATCGTTTTGACGATGCTGCAAAACGGACTGAAGGTCGTGGTCAGCACCGCCACCACCTCTATGCTGGCAGATGTGGTGGACTATGAGGCATACCGCTCCGGAAGATACATGCCCGGCGTTGTCGCGGGCGTCTACAGCCTGGTTGACAAGGTGGTGTCCTCCCTCGGCGCCGTGATCGCCACCTTCTGCATCTCTTTGATCGGATATACGGCCACGATTCCCCAGCCCACCGACCCCAAGACGATGCCTGTTGTGATCATGGGAATCCTCGTTGTGTATGTCCTGCCGGTCCTCGGTTGGATCTGCACGCTGATCGCCATGAAAAAGACGCCCATCTCCAAGGAGAAGATGGTTGAGATTCAAAAAACAATTGGAGAGAGAAAGAAAAATGCTGAACAAATCGACGCTTGAATCCTTTGCCGCACCCTGCCCTAAGCAGGGAAAGCTGGAGCTTGTCCATTACACCAGCCGTGCGTACGCGCTGGAAGCGATTTTTGGGGAGAGCCCGATCACGATGGAAAAGTCCATGTGGGTCTACACGCCCTACGGGTATGATCCATCCAAAAAATACAACGTGCTGTTTCTGATGCACGGCGGCACAGATAATGAGGGCTACTGGTTTGGTCAGGGCCGCTACCGTGGGGATGATGTTCAGAAATACACAGATTACGGTAATATCACGGCAAGCATGATAGATCATCTGATCTATAAGAAGCAAATCGATCCGTTGATCGTTGTCACCCCGAGCTTTGAGGAGGAGGTTGAGCCTTATACGAAGCTCGGAAACCGGGTAGACTCCTATTTTGCCTCCACGCGCTATTTCTGGCTGGAGCTGCGAAACGAGATCATGCCCTATCTGCAAAAGCACTACAGCACCTACGCGGAAAGCGACAACGAGGAAAGCTATCGGAACGCAAGAAAGCATTTCGCCTATGCGGGAGCGTCCCAGGGCTCCATCACCGGCCTTTACTCCATTATGTGCCATTGTCATGATCGCTTTGCCTTTATTGGGTGCTTCTCGGCCGGCGCGATACGGTGTGCTTTCAACGGAAAGGAGCTGTCCGTTGCGCTGGATGAGGAAAAGCTGGCAGAGCTCTGCTCCGCCATCGAGCAGGAACCTCCGGTTTTCTGGTACAACGGGTGCGGGGATGACGATAAGATGTATTCCAGCCATAAGGAAACCTATGACCGTGTGCTGAAAGCTTGTCCTGAGCAACTTCACGAAAACCAAAACTGCCGATTTGTCACCCATGAGGGTGGACAGCACGACTACCGCACATGGAGCGAGGATCTTTTCAACGTGCTGCACCTGTTTTTCACTTAATCGGTTCTCTGAAGAATTCACACGAAGCATTGGAAAGAAACATAACAAGATATGGAACCCAACAGATGAAAGGCAAAATTTTACATACTCTGGAGTTCCCCGGGGATCGCATCCGCCGTTGTCTCTGCCCTGATCGCATATACGACTTTTTATGCAACCGACGTCTTGCAGCTAAACGCCGGACTGGTTGGAACGCTGCTCCTGGTATCTAAATTATTTGACGGAGTTACCGATTTGGTCGCGGTTTTTTTAGTAGACCGTACGAATACAAAGCTTGGACGGGCGAGGCCCTATGATATAACCTACGCGTTGTTCGCGCTTTTCACACTATTTCTGTTTAATACGCCGCGTATGGGCAAAACATTGATGGCCGTTTATGTCTTTGTGATGTACACGCTGATCTTCTCGGTGTTCCAAACCCTGTATTCGTGCGCCAGCACCGTCTATTTGTCGCGCGTTATTGAAACAGACGAAAACCGCGTGAAAGTAAATTCCATTTCCAGCGTGATTAGTGCAGTGATTGCCATCATCGTGGGCATTGCGCTGCCTTTATTGATTGAGGCTGTGGGCACTTCACATGAAAAATGGGGACAGATGGCGATTTATATTTGCGCTCCCTGTGTGGTACTTGCACTTGTCAGGTTGTTCACCATTAAGGAGACAAGCACCCGCGGAATAGCTGCCTCTACAACAATCAATTTGAAGGAAGGCGTCTATCTCCTGTTTCACAATAAGTATGTGCTTATTTATGCGCTGGCACTGCTTCTTACAAATATTGCAACCAATTTCGGCAGTGCAACAACCTATTATTTCAAGTACATTGTACAGAACCTCGGCCTGATGTCGCTGGTTCAGATTGGGGGAATTGCTGGGCCTGTTGCAATTGCCGCCTTTCCAGCGCTCACAAAGAAACTGGGAATGAAAAAGCTGATGATCGGAGGACTCGGCATTGGCGTGATTGGGAAAATTCTTCCGCTCTTCGGAAAAACCAATATTGTGCTTCTGATGATCTCCTCTGTCCTTTCCATGGTCTCCTATATGCCCCTTTTCGTTTTGGCGCCCAATGTCTTAATGAATTGCATGGACTACGGTGAATGGAAATATCACAAACGAGGAGAAGGAATTTACACCTGTGTCACTGGCTTTTGCAGTAAGGTAGGTGTTGGTTTGGCTGCCGGTATCATCGGGATTGTCACTTCTCTCAGCGGTTATGTCGGAGGAGCTGAGGTTCAAAGTGCCAGTGCTCAAACAGCCATTGTTTCTCTCTATACAATTCTTCCGACTTTGTTAATGGCGCTGTCCATCGTTGCCATGTACTTCTATAATCTGGATAAAGAGCTGCCAACAGTCCAGAAGGAACTTGCGGAGCGCAGCAGCAGTGGACAAAAGGGCCTCTGATTTTGTTGGTACTGCCTAAAAGATCTCCGGGATGGTATGGGCGACAGAGGAAAAGTCAGCAGCACTCTGACTGCCGCCTATATAGTAGTCACCAGAATGGAAGTATTGGATAGTCATAGGCAGTCCTCCTTAATTTATTCTGCCTGTATTGTATCGATCCTGCTTATGGATGTCGAACTTGCCGCTTTCATTTTTTTCCGCGTCAAATGGCGTATTATATTCAAAAAGCAATGTATTTGCAATAAATCCCGGCTCAAAAGGCCGGGATTTTATCATGCAGAATATATGGTACTCCTCACTTGGCTCACACATAGGATAGAAAACGGCGTGGAAGCAAATGTGTTCATTTGCCACAGAAACGCATTAAGGACGAAACGGCAGATAAACAAAAGACGGTCCCGAAGAAGGATTTTTTTCAGCCAGCTTCGGGACTGCTTTTTTGGTTTTATCATCATATCGGAACTCAAAAAAGTAGTAAATTGGTAGTAATCGGCATTTGAAACGTGATTTATCGCGGTTTTCCAAGGTAAATCTCAGCTGATTGAAATGGTGCCGTGGCATACGAATAATATTTTTGTCATCCCGTCATATCCTTTCAAACATCT
>ERZ827423.3455-NODE-3455-length-10837-cov-7.705435_pt1 | contig 10837 bp, 7 predicted proteins | sample MGYA00519775_ERZ827423 | MGnify/ENA primary metagenome ERZ827423 (study PRJEB31778, sample SAMEA3449296) | human gut metagenome | biome: human gut; feature: human-associated habitat; material: faeces | place: United Kingdom | collected 2010/2012 ...
AGAACTGCCTGCCGAACGTCGGCTGGTGCGAGGTCACGGACATGCTCTTCAAGAATAACGCAAAGATCGGTGAAAAATACTTCCCCGACACGCTCGGCGTGCTGAAGCCCGGTGCGGCAGCGGACATCATCGTCATGGACTATAAGCCGTTCACCCCGTTCTCCGACGAGAATATCGACGGCCACATGATCTTCGGCATGACGGGCCGCCAGTGCCAAACCACCATCGCCGCCGGCAAGACCCTCATGCTCGACCGCGAGCTCGTCGGCATCGACGAAGAAGCCGAAAATGCGCACATTCTTGAAGCGGCAAAGAAGCTTTGGGGCGACTTAAATCACAGAAAATATTGATTAGGAGTTTCATATGGCTATTCCGGAATTACAGGAAGAATTTGCTCAATACTTAACAGCAAATTACAACTATTCTCATCCGCGCCACATGGCAAGCGAGGTTTTCTACTCCTATCGGCACGACATTGGCATCCCGTTTGAAGAAATCTTTCGAAGTGATACATCAATGGAGCACGCCAAAGAATTGCTGATTCAATATTTTGAACGTATCGGGCGTAAGTCTCCTAAAGGACACGCTCAGGTTCACTATAACGATTGGATAAGATTCAAAGAATTCTTAGAACATAAATCCTCCAGATAGCCTCTATGTCGTCACAAAAAATGATTCATTGACAGTCCCCTGCTTCCAACGGCAGAGGCCGTCATCTACATCCAGCCAGCGACAGTGGAGACAGAAGCAGCCCAAATCGTAACGATTCAAGCGCCATCATTTCTTGCAAAAGAGCAATTCACCCCGCGCACCCCCATAATTCTCTCTTGGGGTTCCAAAGGGGCCATTCTCTTTTGCAAAGAGAATGGCCCCTTTGACTTCCCGCCGCAGTATCCGCGGCCCATCGGAGGCCCGCGCCTCCACTTTTCCCGCCGCCTTTGCGGCATTCAAACGAAAGGAGCACCCCCTTATGTCTGAAAAAATGTATCCCATTCCGTTCGACTCTCTGATGAACTGGGTGACGAGCGAATACGCGCAGTGCGGCGATGTGTTCGGCGTTCATAAGCACTATCACGCAAGCGGCAAGAGCCTGCCGATCTTTGGCGAGCGCATTGAAACACCGTTTGGCCCCGCCGCCGGCCCCAACAGCCAGCTTGCGCAGAATATCATCGCGGCCTATGCCGCCGGCGCGCGCTTTTTCGAGGTCAAGACCGTGCAGAAAATGGACGGCGCGGAGCTTGCCGCCTGTGTTCCCCGCCCCTGTATCCTCGCCGCTGACGAGGGCTACAATCAGGAGTGGTCGACCGAGCTGACCGTGCAGCAGGCGCAGGACGAGTACATCAAGGCCTGGTGCGCGCTCAAAATCATGAGCAAGGTCTACGGCTTCGGCGATCCCGACGGGTTCGTGTTCAATATGTCCGTCGGCTACGACCTGGACGGCATCAAGGGCCGCAAGGTCAACACCTATATCAACAACATGATGGACGCGGGCAAGACCGCGCAGTTCAAGGAATGTAAAAAAGTCCTGACCGAGCTCTTCCCCGAGGAAAAGGACTTCATCGCCTCGATCTCCCCCAATGTTTCCCGCTCCGTTACGCTCTCCACGCTCCACGGCTGCCCGCCGCAGGAGATCGAGCGCATCGCAAGCTATCTTCTCAAGGAAAAGCATCTGCACACCTTCGTCAAGTGCAACCCGACCATTCTCGGCTACAAGACCGCGCGCAGCATCCTCGATTCCATGGGTTATGACTACATCGTCTTCGATGAGCACCACTTCAACGAGGACCTCCAGTGGGAGGACGCCGTGCCGATGTTCGAGCGGCTGCAAAAGCTTGCGGACAAGCAGGACCTCGAATTCGGCCTCAAGCTCTCCAACACCTTCCCCGTCGACACGACGCGCGGCGAGCTTCCCAACGAGGAAATGTACATGTCCGGCCGCAGCCTCTTCCCACTGACGATTGAGATGTGCAATCGCATCTCCCGCCAGTTTGGCGGCAAGATGCGCATTTCGTTCGCAGGCGGCGCGGACTACTTCAACTGTGACAAGCTCTTTGCCGCCGGCATCTGGCCCATCACCGTCGCCACCACCATCTTGAAGCCCGGCGGCTACAACCGCCTGCACCAGATGGTCGAAAAGGTCGAGGATATGCCCTACCGCGCATTTTCCGGCAACGACCCCGCCGCGATCTCCGACCTTGCCGCCTCCGCGCTGCACGACTTCCACCACCTCAAGGCAATCAAGCCGCTCCCCTCGCGCAAAAAAGATGAACAGGTGCCGCTGCTCGACTGCTTTACCGCGCCCTGCAAGGGCGGCTGCCCCATCGAGCAGGACATTCCCGAATACCTTGAGCTCTGCCGCAAGGGGCTCTACGGCCCAGCACTGAAGCTCATCACCGAGAAGAACGCCCTGCCGTTTATCACCGGCACCATCTGCGCGCACCGCTGCCAGGGCAAGTGCTCGCGCAACTTCTATGAGGAATCCGTCCACATCCGCGAGACGAAGCTTCTTGCCGCGGAAAAAGGCTACAACACCTTGATGGCCTCCCTCCGTATGCCCGAGCCGGTCGAAGATAAAAAGGTTGCCATCGTCGGCGGCGGCCCGACCGGTATCGCCGCGGCGTACTTCCTTGGCCGCGAGGGTGTTCCTACCACGATCTTTGAGCGCGAGCGCAAGCTCGGCGGCGTGCCGCGCTATGTCATCCCCGCCTTCCGCATCAGCGACGAGGCCATCGACAAGGACGTCGCGCTCATGGAGCGCTACGGCGTCGAGGTCAAGCTCGGCAAGCCTGCTCCGTCCGTCGAACAGCTCAAGAAGATGGGCTACACGCACATCCTGATGGCCACCGGCGCGTGGAAGCCCGGCAAGCTCGACATTGAAGGCAACGTGCAGGGCGTCATCGAGTGGATGAAGCGCATGAAAAAGCAGGTCAAGCCCTGCCTGAGCGGCAACATCGTCGTTGTCGGCGCGGGCAACACCGCCATGGACGCCGCGCGCGTTGCAAAGCGCATGGGTGCGCATGCGACCATCCTCTATCGCCGCACGAAGAAATTCATGCCCGCCGACGAGCACGAGTTACAGCTCGCCATCGACGAGGGCGTCGAATTCGTCGAGCTGGCCGCGCCCGTCAAACAGAGCCGTGGCAAGCTCCTGTGCGATAAGATGATCCTCGGCGAGCCGGATGAGAGCGGCCGCCGCAGCCCCGTCAAATCCGGCGAGCAGTTCACCATTCCCTGCGACATGGTCATCTCCGCCGTCGGCGAGCAGGTCGACGCCGATCTCATGGCCGCGAACGGCATCGAGATGGAGCGCAAGGGTCCCGCGTTCGAGACGAACATCCCCGGCGTGTACTGCGCGGGCGACGCGCACCGCGGCCCTGCCACCGTGGTCGAAGGCATTGCCGACGCCGCGCGCTTTGCCGAGATCGTCGTCGGTCACCCGCACATCTACGACATCCCTGCCGAGGCCGATGTGACCGAGTTCGACGCGCAGGCCAAGAAGGGTATCCTCTCGATGGCCAGTAAGTGTGTCTGCGACGGCGAGCGCTGCTTACAGTGCTCCACCGTGTGTGAAAACTGCGTCGATTCCTGCCCGAACCGCGCGAACGTGGTCATCAAAATGTCCGACGGCTCGCACGAGATCGTCCACGTCGACAAGATGTGCAACGAATGCGGCAACTGCACGCAGTTCTGCCCCTACGCAAGCGAACCTTGCCACGATAAGTTCACCCTTTTTGATACGCGTGAGGACATGGACGAGAGCGAAAACTACGGCGTGCTCTTCGAGGACGACGATATGGTCCGCCTGCGCTACGAGGACGGCGTGAAGGAATACGACTTGGCCTCCTGCGACAACGATCTTCCCGTCGAGCTTGAGGCGTTGATCCTCACTGTGCGCGATAAGTACAGCTATCTCTACCTGTAAGCAAAACGAAAAATGAGGGAGCCGGTGCGATGCACCGGCTCCCTCTTCCTTATTGTAAGCAAAAAAAGAGCGCTGCCTAAGCAGCGCTCTTTTTGCGTTTATATTTTGCCTTACTTCTCGATCAGGGTGAGCTGATAGAGGATCTTGGCGATCTGCGCGCGGGTCAGGGACGCGGCAGGCTCGAAGGTGGTCTCGGTCATACCGCTGATGACCTTCGCGTCGACGAGCGCCATCACGTAACCGTCGGTGCAGTCAGTGAACTTGCTCTCGGTCTTGGACTCGGCAAGCTTGTTGAGCTTGGCAGCGACCTGGCAGAACTCGAGACGGGAGATGGCCTTCGCACCGTCAAGATCGGCGGCAACAAGACCCAGCTCCGCAGCCTTGGCGATGGTGTTCTTGCTCCAGTCGGCGCCGGTGGCGTCCGCAGCCTTGAGATCGCCGTGGCTGACAAGCAGGAGCTTGAGCGCGGCAGCCCAGGTCAGGGTGTCGTTGGGCGCATAGGTGGTGGCGGAGGTGCCGTTGATGATGCCGTCATTGTAGAGGTCGATGACATACTTGCCGAACCAGGAGGAAACCTTGACATCCTTGAACGGGTTCAGCAGGATGCGGCCCTGAGGCGCGGCATACTGCTCGCCGATGACGCCCTTGAGTTCCTTGGTCACATACTCCATCACAGCCTCGTCCAGAGGAATACCGGTGTCGAACTGGGCGGAAGCGGCCTTAAAGGCATAGTAGGTGTCGCCGCCGGCGGCGCAGAAGTTGTTCGTCACAACGGCGTAGACCTCATTGGCCTTGAATTCCTTGCCGTTGACGCTGTTGATGACCACGCGGTTGATGGTCTTGGGGCCGTAGTAGGTGGATTCGGGATAGGTGGCGTCGTTCTTGTCATACGCCTTGCCGGTGTGGATGGTGAAGTTGATGCCGGAGACCTGTGGGAAACCGCCGACCGCCGTCGGGGTGCTGAAGGTAGACGCCTCGAGCGCTTCGAGCAGCTGCTCACCCGTGACATAGACGACCGCGACCGTGTTGCCGAACGGCAGAACGGTGTTGATGTCCTTCTTGGTCACATCGCCCTTGGCGATCGCCGCACGGATGCCGCCGCCGTTGGTGATGGCGACCACATGGTCTTCATTCACGGTCAGGCCGTCCTTGTTCTGCAAGACCTTCCAGCGCATCGCGTCGGTGATGAGGTCGCCGTTGTTGGTCTCCACGTCGCGGTTGCCGTTGGGGGCCTTCGCGCCGTTGAGTTCGACCTTGCTGGTGGCGAACTTGGTGCCGTATTCATTGTTGACGCGGTCAACAATGACCTTTGCCGCCGCGGCAACGGTCGCGTCCTTGGCGGTGTCTTCCTTGATCTCGTAAAGGGAGTTGCTCTCGATCTTCTTGCTGGCGTCATCGATGACGATCACGCCGATGTTCTTGAACGCGGTGCCGGTGGACTGGATGGGCTCGCCCTTCTCGCCCTTGGTCATCACGGTGTGGGAGTGACCGTCGACGACGAAGTCGATGCCCTTGACTGCGGCATAAAGATCGGTGGAGCGGTAAGGAGCGGACTCAGCGTCCACGCCCAGATGCGCAAGGCAGATGACAACGTCTGCATCCTTGAGCGCCGCGACCTGATCGGCGGCCGCCTTGGTGAAGGCGTCACCGGTCGCAAAGGTCAGGCCCTTGATGAGCGCGGGGTTGGCCTTGGTCTGGGTCTCGGGGGTCTCCATGCCGAAGAAGCCGACCTTCACACCGGACTTGGTGGTGTAGGTGTAGTTCGCATCGAAGATGGGGGTGCCGTCCTCATTGAAGACGTCCGCGCAGACGACCTTGAACTTGGCCTTGCTCATGTTTTCCTTGAGCTGGGCATAGCCGTAGTCGAACTCGTGGTTGCCGAGGGTGACGACGTCGTAGCCCGCGGCATTCATCATCGTGACCGCATCAGCGCCCTTGGTGGAGCTGACATAGGTCGTGCCCTGGCTGAAGTCGCCGGCGTCGACGAGGATGACCTCGGCGCCCTTGGCCTCATAGTCGGCCTTGAGCTGTGCGATGTAGGCATAGCCCTCGACCGCACCGTGCACGTCATTCGTATGCAGAATGACAGTCTTGCCCGCCATCTCGGCTTTCGCATCAGCGGCGGTGTCCGCCGCAAAGCTGGTCACAGTCAGGCTGAGAACCATCGCCATTGCGAGCAGGACGGATAGGAACTTGCGCATAGTGTTTTCCTCCTCAATTTTTTCACTCCGCTTTTTCTCTGTCCGCTCTTCGTGACACGCAGCTTCTTTTCACATCTCTCAGTTGGTCTGCGCGCTAAAAGTTCGCTTTTTGTACAAATAAAAGCGGAATGTGGTATGATTTTATTGTATCGTATGTCTGCTACTTTCTCAATACGGCATTGTTCCGAATTTGCGGCAAAAATCTTGGCGCTTCTCACATTTTTTCCAAACTCTATGGAAATCAGGTAAAAAGTATGCTATGCTTTTGCTAATTTGGAACGGTATTTTTTCAAAGGAGGGTTCTTCCATGAAAACACTGCTTCGAGGCGGCTATGTCGTCAGCGGCCGCGGCTGCCGCCGCGCCGACGTGCTCATCGACGGGGAAAAGGTCGAAATGCTTGGCCACATCCCGCCCGAGCTCGCCGCGCAGAGCGAGGTCGTCGACGTGACGGGCTGCATGCTCTTCCCCGGCTTTATCGACGCGCACACGCACTTCGATCTCGATGTGTGCAGCACCACGACGGCCGACGACTTTGAAAGCGGCAGCAAAAGCGCCATCCGCGGCGGCACGACGACGGTCATCGACTTTGCCTGCCCCAATAAAGGGGAATCCCTTGCCTATGGGCTTGATCTCTGGCATAAAAAGGCTGACGGCAAGTGCTACTGCGACTACGGCTTCCATATGACCATCGACGACTGGAACGAGAGCATCGAGTCTGAGCTCGACGCGATGTTCGACGCCGGTATCACGTCTTTCAAGATGTACCTCACCTACCCCGCCATGATGATCGGCGACGGCGCGGTCTACCGCGCGCTGAAAGCGCTCAAGGTCCGCGGCGGCATCGCGGGCGTCCACTGTGAGAACGCGGGCGTCATCGACGCGCGCATCGCCGAACTCAAGGCGAGCGGTTTGGGCGCGGACGTCGTATCGCACCCGATCTCCCGCCCCGACTATTTAGAGGCCGAGGCTGTTTCGCGTCTGCTGCGCATCGCGCAGGCGGCCGACGCGCCCGTCATCATCGTCCACACGACGAACCGTGCTTCTCTTGACGAGATCGCCGCGGCGCGCCGCCGCGGACAGACCGTGTATGTCGAGACCTGCCCGCAGTATTTGGCGCTCGACGACGGCGTTTACTACGATCCCGACTTTTCCTCCGCTGCGCGCTATGTCTGCGCGCCGCCGATCCGCTCGCAGGAAGACAGTGAAGCGCTCTGGAAGGCGCTGCGCCGCGGCGAGGTGCAGACCATCTCGACCGACCACTGCTCGTTCACGCTCGAGCAGAAGGACATGGGCCGCGACGACTTTACGAAGATCCCCGGCGGTCTTCCCGGCGTCGAAACGCGTGGCGAGGTCGTCTACACTGTGGCCATCAATGAAAATAAGCTCTCGCTCGGCGGCGTCTGCCGCGCGCTGAGCGAAAATCCCGCCAAGCTCTACGGTCTCTACCCCCGCAAGGGCGTCATCGCTGCGGGCAGCGACGCCGACATCGTCGTCTACGATCCCGGCGCGAGCCACGTGCTCCACGGCGCGGACATGCTCTCCAAGGCGGGCTACACGCCGTTCGAGGGCTTCCGCACGAATGGCGGCGTGTCGAAGGTCTACCTGCGCGGTCAGCTGCAGGTGGACGGCGGCAAGGTCGTCGGCGGCAAGATGGGCGAATACTTGAAGCGCGGCAAATGCGCACTGTGAGGTAAGATATGGATCTGAGGGAAATTTTATTTGCGCAGTTCCCTGCGTTTTTTCTGCTGAGTCTGCTGTTTTTGATCGCGCACCTGCGCGTGCGCAAGCACAGCGCCGTCAAGTCGGTGCTGTGGGTGCTGCTGTTCGGCGCGGCGCTGGCCGTGTCGATCCTGTTCTGCTTCCTCGGCATGCAGGCGAAGTACTGGACGGTCAAGACGCTCTTCGAGCTCAAGTTCTGGAGCTGGCTCGGCCTTGCGATCGTGGTGTTCGTGTTCGTGCTGCGGCTGGTGTTCAAGCTGCAAAATAAGCACGCTCAGCACATGGTCGAAAAGGAGCGCGCCAAGGCGGAAAAGACCCGCGAAGAGGCCGTAAAGCAGGCGCGCGAAGAAGGCCGCGCCGAGGCCATGGCCGCCCAGCAGGCGCAGGAGGCCGAAGCTGCCGCGGCAGAGCCCGCAGCGGATGAGTCTGCCTCCCCCGCTGCCGAGGAGACCGCACCAGCAGAGAACGCCGATCCTGAAAAGGCGGTCGAACGTTAAGTATGGAACAGATACAACCGCAGCGCATCGCGTATTTTGACGTACTGCGCATTCTGGCGACTTTCGCCGTCATCGTGCTGCATCTGTCCGCGCAGCACTGGGCCGATACGGACGTCTATTCAAGAGCCTGGCAAGCCTTCAACCTTTACGACAGTGCCGTCCGCTGGGCTGTTCCGGTTTTTGTGATGATCAGCGGCGCGCTGTTTCTCTCCGGCTCGCAGAGCATCGGGCACATTCTGAAAAAGAACGTGTCGCGCCTTGTCACAGCGTTCATCTTCTGGTCGGCGCTCTACGCCGTCTTCATGGTGAACTTCGAGGGATGCCCGACGAACCTTATTTTGCAACAGTTTCTCAACGGTCACTATCACATGTGGTTCCTCTTTATGATCGTGGGACTGTATCTGATCGTACCGTTTCTGCGCCCCATCGTGCGGGATGAAAAGCTCCTGCGCTATTTTCTACTGCTCACGCTCATCTTTACGTTCCTGCTGCCGCAGATCGCGTCGGCCGTGTCGCTTCTCTCGTGGCAGTACTGCGCTGAATTCAAGGCGCTCACGGGCAAATTCTATTATCATTTCACGCTCGGCTTCGTCCCCTACTTTGTGCTCGGTTACTATTTGGTCCGCAAGGAGTTTTCCTTGACCGCAAAGCGTGTGCTTTACGCGCTCGGTGTGCTCGGCTTCGTCCTCACGGTCGTGCTGACGTCGTTCGCCTCACGTTTGCAGGGCGCGGCAACAGAGCTGTTCTACGGCTACGATTCGCTCAATGTACTGTTTGTCTGCGTGGGGCTGTTCGTCTTTGCCAAAGAGCATCTGAACTTCCCGAACTTAAGCGAAAAGTGTCACAGGTGCATTCGCGCGCTGTCGCGCTGGAGCTTCGGCGCGTACCTCGTACACCCGCTGTTCATCGAATCGTTCGACATTTTTCTGCACTTCAACACGCTGTCACTCAACGTGTTTTTCTCCGTTCCCCTGCTGACATTGATCATCGGCGCGCTGTCGTTCCTCGTCTCAGCGCTGCTTCACCAGATCCCATTTGTCAAAAAGTATTTTGTATGAAAAGAGCCCCGCGGATCATGCGATTCACGGGGCTCTTCTTTTTCTGTTATGCCTCGGTCCTGATACCGCGCTTGTCGAATTCCTCGACCAGCAGGTCAAGGTCGTTCGGCAGGCTCATCGGCTCGCCGCAGAACTTGATGGCGTTGGCCACATCCTTGAGGCCATTGCCCGTCACGACGGAGACGACCGTGTCGTTCTCACCGAGCACGCCCTGCTCGCAGAGCTTTTTCACGCCCGCCGTGCCGGTGACGCCCGCGGGCTCGCCGAAGACGCCGCAGGTCGTGCCGAGCAGCTTTTGCGCCGCCATGATCTCCTCGTCCGTCACGTTCACGACGATGCCGTTCGACTCGCGGATCGCCATGAGCGCCTTGTCCGCGTTGCGCGGCACGCCGACGGCGATGGAGTCGGCCAGCGTGTTCTCCTCCATCGGCTCCCAGGGCTTGTTCTCCGCGATGGCGCGGTTGATGGGGTGGCAGCCCTCGGCCTGCGCGGAAATGAGGCGCGGGAGCTTGTCGATAAAGCCGATGGCGTACAGGTCCTTGAGGCCCTTCCACACGCCTGCGATGGTGCAGCCGTCGCCGACGGAGATGGCGAGATAATCCGGCATCTTCCAGTCGAGCTGCTCGGCAATCTCGATCGAAACGGTCTTCTTGCCCTCGGAGAGGTACGGGTTGATGGCCGCGTTGCGGTTGTACCAGCCCCACTTGTCGATGGCCTTTTTCGATAGCTCGAACGTCTCTTCATAGTTGCCTTTGACGGAGATCACGTTTGCGCCGAAGGTCATCAGCTGCGCGACCTTACCCTTGGGCGCGCGCTCTGGAACAAAGATGAAGGTCTTGAGGCCCGCGGCCGCGGCGTTGCCCGCAAGAGAGGACGCCGCGTTGCCCGTTGACGAGCAGGCGATGATCTTCGCGCCCGCCTCCCCCGCCTTGGCGACCGCCATGGCGGACGCGCGGTCCTTGAGCGACGCCGTCGGGTTCTGTCCGTCGTCCTTGACCCAGAGCTTTTTGAGGCCGAGCTGCTTTGCAAGGCGCGGCTCTTCGTAGAGCGGGCTCCAGCCCACGCACAACGGCGTGTCGGGCGTTGTTTCCTCCACCGGCAGCAGCTCGCGGTAGCGCCACATTGTGTTCGGGCGGGACTTGAGCGTTTCCTTCGTCAGGTTCTTTTTGATGTAGTCGTAGTCATAGATGATGTCGAGAATGCCGCCGCACGAGCAGTTCGTGAGGTTCGGCGTGGCCTCGTATTCTTTCCCGCACTTGACGCAGCGGGCGCATTTGACGTTTTTTAACATAATAACTCCTTATTGTCCGCGCGCTGCGCGGTGGTTTTTTGCAGCGTGAAAGCGCTACTGCTTTTTGTCCCCCTATTCGCAGGGGGGCGCGAGACAAAGGGGGTATTCTCTTTCCAAAGAGAATACCCCCTTTGGAACCCCCAGAGAA
>ERZ827423.3458-NODE-3458-length-10823-cov-4.130851_pt1 | contig 10823 bp, 7 predicted proteins | sample MGYA00519775_ERZ827423 | MGnify/ENA primary metagenome ERZ827423 (study PRJEB31778, sample SAMEA3449296) | human gut metagenome | biome: human gut; feature: human-associated habitat; material: faeces | place: United Kingdom | collected 2010/2012 ...
TCGAACCTATGACCCTCTGCTTGTAAGGCAGATGCTCTCCCAGCTGAGCTAAGATTCCATTTCGTTGCTCTCGCAACCGACCTGTTCAGTATACAATGCGTGTCCCACTTTGTCAACACGTTTTTTGATATTTTTGTAAAAATTTTGTATGCAATTAGAACAATAATAGCAAAAAGCAGGAAATTACAGGGCTTTCTTTACACTGATAGCCTTCATGGGGCACATTTCCTGACAACAGAAGCAGGAGATGCAGCCTTTTCTCTTGAATTTCGCCTTGCGATTTTCGATTCTGATGACATGTGCCGGACAGCTTTCCGCACATTTTCCGCATCCCACGCATTTCTCCGGGGTCAGCTGCGGATAGGATTTCAACAGTCGGGAAGCCACGAACATGAAAGGCTTGCGTAAAAATTTCGGCACACCGTTGGTAAAATCTAATTTTATGGTATCCGGCTTCTGAAAAGGAGATAAGCCTTCCGGAACCGGATCTCCCACAAGCGCCAACTCCTTAGGGCGAGCCAGACCTTTTTCCAGTGCCTGACGCAGCATGACGATCTCTGTAGGTTCTAATCCCATAAGTTTTGCGGCGAAGCAGTCCTGGGTATAGAAATCTTTTGCCGCCAGCAGCATATGCAAAGGATGCGAAGTGCCGCCGGTGGGACCGTTACCCTCCATGGCATCAATGGCGTCAATGACGGTGAGATTGGGAGCTACGGTCTGAGCCAGTTCTAAGAGCATGTTGGAGAAATCTTCGATCTCCGGCCAGCGGTAGTGCATCTGGGGCTTTTCCAGACCGGGGATGGTGCCGAAGAGATTCTTGATGCCGCCGGAATAGCCGGTCATGGCATGGGTCTTCAGTTTACAGATATTAATGATATAATCGGCTTCCACGATAGGAGTGATCAGGTGGAAACTGTGATTTTTAAATCCTGCCGGACAATTTACGGTCTGTGCGGAAAAGTCCATGTTGAGTTCAGCACCTTCGCCCAGAGTATCCATGCCGCATACGTGATATACGTGTTTCATGGCTTCGGCATTGTAGAGACCGCCGGAACTTTCCGCAATGGTGATGTGCTGCATGCCCTGCTCTCGCAGCCACCTGATCACAGCTTTTATGACCAGAGGGTGGGTCGTGGCGGGAAAATCCGGGGATTTCGCCATGACGAGATTCGGCTTGATGACGATCTTCATCTCCGGGCGCAAGTCTGCGGCGATGTTCAAAGCCTCCATACTTTTGCAGATGGCGGGATAGATCAGTTCTTCGTTATATTCCGGTACGATGTGTAATGTCTGTATCATAATGACCTCTAAAGTGGTTTATTTTCTATATAGTACATGAATTTACTTGTTTTTTCAATGCTTCCGTGCTATACTACGAAATGTTGTTGAGATTTGATGGAAGAAATCAGAAGCGCATCGCAATGATTTCTTTTTTTGTGCTAAAAAGGAGTATTTTGTGAGTTATTTTTTGGAAAATGAAGAAGTGGAAAAAGTAGAAGAGGTAAAGGAGCAGGACGGTATCGCATCGATCGAGCCGTTGTTGGATAACCGTATCGTCCGTGCGATTCGTGAGATGGGTTTTGAGAAGCTGTCTCCGATCCAGGAGCAGGCGATTCCCTATTTATTACAGGGTGAGGACATTATCGGACAGGCACAGACCGGAACGGGCAAGACTGCTGCATTCGGCATTCCGGCGATCCAGCACATCAATCCGGATGTGAAAAAGTTACAGACCATTATCTTGTGCCCCACCAGAGAACTGGCGATCCAGGCAGCGGAAGAACTGCGGAAGATCGCAAAATACATGCACGGCATTAAGGTGCTGCCGGTCTACGGCGGACAGGATATCAGCCGTCAGATCGCGGGACTGCGGGGCGTGCAGATCATCGTGGGAACCCCGGGACGTGTCATGGACCATATGCGCAGACGCACCATTAAGCTGGATCTGGTGAACATGGTGGTACTGGATGAAGCGGATGAGATGCTCAACATGGGCTTCCGTGAGGATATGGAGCTGATCCTTGGTCAGATCCCCGGAGAGCACCAGACCGCTCTGTTCTCCGCGACCATGCCGAAGCCGATCCTGGAGATCACAGACCGTTTCCAGAACGATGCGAAATTAGTAAAGGTGGCAGCGCAGGAGCTGACCATTCCCCTGGTATCCCAGAAATTCTACCGTGTGAAAAATCAGGACAAGGATGCCGCCTGCGTAAGACTGTTAGAGTATTATCAGCCGAAGCTGACCCTGATCTTTTGTAATACGAAGAAAAAGGTGGACGAGCTGTCGGATTTATTAAAGGAGCAGGGATTCCAGGCGGAAGGACTGCATGGAGATCTGTCCCAGGCGCAGCGTGACGCGGTCATGAAGCGTTTTCGTAACGGTGGAACCAGTATCCTGATCGCTACGGATGTGGCAGCCAGAGGTATTGATGTGGATGATGTGGAAGCTGTCATCAATTACGATATTCCGCAGGATATCGAGTACTATGTGCACCGTATCGGCAGAACCGGTCGTGCCGGCAGAAAGGGCAGATCCTTCACTTTTGCCAATAGCAGGGAGATCTACAAGATCCGCGAGATCGAGAGAGTCTGCCACACCACCATCACGGAGAAAAAGCTTCCCGGTGCTGCGAAGGTGCTGAAAGCGAAAGCAGACAAATATCTGAACAAGGCATGGGAACTGCATGAGCATGAAGACATCGAGCTGATGAAGAGCTTTTTACAGCGGAAGATGGAAGAGGAAGGCTGTGATGCACTGGAGCTGGCAGCTGCCATGCTGAAATTACAGGTCGGTGACAAGGGCGAGGAGATCGCCGCAGATGAATATACAAAGCGTGGCAATCGTTTCGGGGACAGAGGCCGGTCCGGCAGAGGCGATGGTGAAGGTCGCAGCTTCGGCAGAGGAGACGGAAGACGGAGATTCGGCCGCGGTGACAGAGATCGCAGAGAGGATGGCAGCACCGGTTCCGGTGAGGGCAGAAGACGCCGCAGAAGTGACAGCCGCGAAGACGGAAGAAAATGGAACGACCGCGACAGGAAAAACGCAGACCGTAAGCCCTCTGCAGAGAGAGCAGAGAGAGAAGCAAAAAAGCGAAAGAAGCGGGAAGAGCCGGGCATCGGCAACAGCTTCCCGAAGAGAAAACGATCTTAATTTAATGAGAAAACTTGTAGATTTGCCGCAAAAGCCGCAGTTGTGCTTTTGCGGCAAATCGTGTATAGTTAGGGAAGAATGCATAGACACTAACAGAAAGGTCTGCGGTATGAAAACACTGAAAAAACAGATACCATATATTTTGCTGGGAGCGACGCTTCTGCTCCTGCTTGGTCTAAATATCATCAGCCAGGATCACTGGCTGGATTCCGATATGGCGGCGGAGATGATTTTTTCCCGGATCCTATCCGAAGAGCACCACATTTTTTCCACGACAAACTGGTATTATTCCACGGAATTCCGCGTGTTGTATACACAGCTGATCATGGGGCCGCTGTTTCGCATCTGCAGCAACTGGCATGTGATCCGTACGATCACGAACCTGGTCTTTTACGGGCTGATGCTGGTTTCCTATTATTATTTTATGAAGCCGTTAAAAGTATCCCGCGGACTTACAGTGTTAAGCTCCTGCCTGCTGCTGCTGCCTTTTTCCGAGACCATGATGACGCATATGCAGATGGGCAATACCTACATGTCCCATGTGATCCTGGTGCTGTGGTTCTTCGGTATGTATCTGCGGTTGTGTAGCGGAGAATATCATGCAAAACGCAAGGTCAGCCTGTGGATATTCTATGTGCTGCTTGCTATCGTCTGTGGAATGTCCGGCGTGCGTTACCTGCTGGCATTGCAGTGTCCTCTGGTACTGACTTCCTTTTTCTATCTGCTGGGCGGTGAGGAATTTCAGAGTTTCCGAGGAGAGATGACAAAGGAGCATTTCCGCTCTTTACTTTCTACGGACAGGATGCGGTATTTCTTATATAGTCTGGCGGGGGCATTTTTTGCGGTAGCGGGCTATGGCATCAATGTAGTGTTCATCAGTCACAAATACGTATTCCAGACCTATGGCGCCACGAACTTCATCGCATTGTATCACGGTGTGTTATTTGACCGGATCCAAAATGCGGTGGGGTGTCTGCTGATGCTTTTTGGCTATATTCCGGATAAGGGCTTTTTATCCCTGCGGGGTGTTGTGACGATGGCAGCCTTCGTGCTGCTTGGCATCTACGGATACGTTACGGTCAAAAGCGGGAAAATGCAGCGTGTCACGGGATTTCGCAGTCTGATCACACTGTTTTTGAAAGTCAGTTTTGTACTGAATCTGTTTGTGTTTATTTTTACCACCAGTACCATGGTGCCGCGGTATTATATCACGATCTTCATTTTCGCCCTGCCGGTATTGTGTTTTTATCTGGAAGAGGAAAAAATGCCCTTTGACAGATTTGCGGTGGCGGCACTGCTTACTATCTGTCTGATCCTCGGAACGGGGAAAACGGTGATGTCTTTCCTGACGGTGGACAAGAACGAGACGAAGCGTCCAGTGGCGGAATTCCTTGCGGGGAACGGATATGATTTCGGCTTCGCTACTTATAATAATGCCAATATCATCACGGAGCTTACGAATGGTGAAGTGGAGATCGGCAACATCGGAGATCCCGAGCACCTGGAGTATTTCAAGTGGTCTTCGCCTATGAAATATTATGAGGAAGGGTATCATGCCGGGGAGACATTCCTGCTCCTGACGGCGGAGGAGTGTGCGGAATATGCAGAGGCTCCGGCATTAAATCAGGGCGAAAAGGTATATGAGGACGGCAGTTATACCGTCTATGTATTCGACAGCACGGAGGATCTGATGGATTGTGCTGTGGCGAGACAATAATGACAGAGATTTGGCATATTGCAGACGATATTGGCGCCCGGCACTGGCCGCAACGGGACAGAACGGTTTGGGGACTGGCTGGTTGGAGAAGCCGGTGAGACACAGGGATGCCGGTATTTTTTTAAAAATAGCGTCTGCGGAAAGGTTGTAAGTATGAGAATCGGAATGGGATATGACGTACACCGTCTGGTGGAGGGAAGAGACCTCATCATCGGCGGCGTGAAAATACCTTATGAAAAGGGACTTTTGGGACATTCGGATGCGGATGTCCTGCTCCATGCGATCATGGATGCGCTGTTGGGAGCAGCGGCGCTGGGGGACATCGGGAAACATTTCCCGGATACAGATCCCGCGTACAAGGGTATTTCTTCCATAAAATTGCTGGAAAAAGTGGGCGAGCTGCTGGAAGAAAATCATGTGTTTATCGAAAATATCGATGCGACGATCATTGCACAGGCACCGAAGATGCGCCCGCATATCGATACCATGCGGGAAAATATCGCGAAAGCCCTGCTGATCGATGTGGGACAGGTCAATGTGAAGGCTACCACGGAGGAAGGACTGGGATTCACCGGCAGCGGAGAGGGAATCTCCTCTCAGGCAATCTGTCTGGTGACTACGCCGTTTGATCTTACGGCACAGGCGATGCAGGGCGGCTGCGGAAGCTGCAGCGGATGCCCGAAGAGCTGATAATTTCGGAAAATAAGAACTTGACAAATGGGTCGATAGGATATAGACTTTAATTAGAACAAGGTCTGTATACCATCGACCTTTTATAATGTTATGAGTGCAAAAAAGCCAATAGGATTGCATAATTGGCAAGTGCTGGATTAAGAAGGATACAAGGAGGAATGGGAATGTATCAGATGACGGAGACAGAATACAAATTTGCTGAGCTGATCTGGGAGGAGGAACCCATCGGTTCCGGAGAACTGGTAAAACAGTGCGCGGAGAAGTTCGGCTGGAAGAAATCCACTACCTATACGTTTATTAAAAAGCTTTGTGAGAACGGTATTTTCAAAAATGAGAATGCCATAGTATCTTCCGTATTGAATAAGGAGGAATACCACAGAGCCCAGGGGGAGGCTTTCGTGGAGAAGGCTTATGGCGGTTCGCTGCCGAAGATGATCGCAGCATTTATCCAGAGCAAGAAGCTCAGCGCAGCGCAGATCGCTGAGATCGAAGCTATGATAGAGGATTATAAGAGCTGACGGAGGAGATTGGATGAGGGAGATTTTAGAGAAGGTATTAGGGATCGTTTGTAACTTGAGCCTGGTGGGAAGCTATTGCATTTTGCTGGTGCTGGTGGCGAGACTGGTGCTTCGCAGGGCTCCCAGATGGTGTTCTTATCTGTTGTGGGGGATCGTGTTTCTGCGCCTGTGCTGCCCGGCATTTCCGCAGACACAGATCAGCCTGATCCCACAGCGGCTGGTAACGGAACAGACGGTGAGCACCGCACTGACAGCATCCGGAGAAAAAGCAACCTTGGAAAATCCGACTGCGGAAGCAATACAGATTTCAGGCATGACGGAGCAGGCCGATAGTGACGATGGCAGTCAGCCGGAGGCACTTTCGCAGGAGTCCTCTATGGTAACCGGACAGACAGGAATGTCTGCAACGAGCGATCCAACCAAGGAAATGTTTGCAACACACAGCACACAGATGCTGAAAACACTGGCGGGAATCGTGTTACCGTACTTGTGGCTGATCGGGTTTGTTGGGTTTGCCGGTTATCATCTGTTTTCCTATCTGCGGATGTATTACCGTCTGCGTCAGCCGGAAAATGGCGTTCATAAAGTAGAAGAAGGAATTTGTGAGATTAAGAGTGGACACCTTTCTTTTGTCATGGGGATCCTGCATCCGACCATTTATCTGTCGTCGGAGCTTGCCGGGGAGAGCAGAGAGGTAGTGTTGTGCCATGAGAGGGTGCATTTGCAGAGAAGAGACTATCTGATCAAACCGGCAGTGCTTTTTATCTGTTGTGTGCATTGGTTCAATCCCTTGGTGTGGCTGGCATTTTACCTGATGAATATGGACTGTGAGATGTCCTGCGACGAAAAAGTGGTAAAGCTTTTGGGAGAGGAAAGCAAGAAGATCTATTCTTATACACTGCTGGAGGAAGCCAGTGACGGCAGGTGGAGAAAATACCGTGGTGGTACGATCTGTGCGCTGTTATCCTTTGGAGAGGATCATGTGAAGAACAGGATCCGTCATGTGCTGGATTATCGCAAGCCTCCGTTCTGGATCCTCATCGGTGCGGTGGCGGTGATCGCAGCACTCATCATCTGCCTGTGCAGTAATCCGGGAGGAAACCGCAGTGAGGAAAAATTGCCTACGGAAGCTGCGCCGTCTGCCCAGAATGAGCCGGTGGATATCAGTGATACGGAGTATTCCGATGAGGCTGTCTGGACGCAGGAAGAATGGGATATTTATGCTGAAAAGCTGTCGTATGTAACGTTTGAGACACGCTCCGATTTCGCGGAATTTTATTCCCCCGAGCGGATTGAGAGTACTCATTCCTTTGCACAGGAGAAGGGATGGTATGTGAATCACAGAAGGTATGCCGGAAGTCCTGCAAGCTGGGAAATGTTTCAACTCAGCCGTCTGGAGGAGCGACTCGGGTCGGAGGATCACAGATTCTACGAGGATTATAAGGACCCTGTGACGGCAGCAAAGCAGCTCCTTTCGCTGGGAAAGGGAACCGGTGAGGTGACGGAAGTCCTCTACGAGGCGGCAAGACAGTACCAGCTCTATGGCGATGACCGTATGGGAGAAGGATCGGTGGTCAATGTGGAGTATACTTTTGAGAAGGATGGTTCTGTGATCGAGATTCCCATGGTGCTGGCGGAGGAGGAACAGAAGATCTGGCTGTTGTCTACCGGAGATGTGAGTGCGGCATCCGGACAGAAGATCGGTCCGCTCCCGGGAGAGCAGTCCGCCCGGAGAGTCTATGCGGAATACGAAACGTATTCTCCGGAAAATATGCCGGCGGGACAGTATACGGAGTATCTGGAGACGAAGATCGGAAGCTATTCCGGTTCCGGTATTCATATTCAGGTGTCCAGCTGCGGAATCTATGTGATGTATGATCATACCTTCCGGTGTGTGTCTGAGGATGGCATCCCGGGAAATATGGCATCGGCTGCAATCTGTGACCGGACTTACTATAATACTTCCAACGCCTACAATGAAAAGGTGCAGGAGGACAGCAGTATCGGCTGGATGGGCAGCAGGGTATTCTATATGACAGAAGCGGCGGAGCATTTACAGGAGGATGGGAAACCTACACTGTATACGGTGAAGAACTGCAGCCTGGCAGGTGATACCGGATGGGAATTGACCGGGGAAGAAACGGCAGAACCTGTGCTTCCGTTTTCCATGAAAGTACAGAATGGTTTCGTGACGGTCTATAACGGCAACGGAGAACTCTATCAGCAGTATTCTATCGGTGGTCTGGACGCCGGAGCCGACAGACTGGATCAGGTGTCAAGGGACCAGTATGCTGTGAAATGGCGGGAGGATATTTTATCTCATCCCGGTATGGTATGCGATGTGTCCCAGAGAACTTTTTCTGAGACCTATGCGTTGATCGATCTGGATGGAGATGCGGCAGCAGAGCGGATCACACTACAGACAGACGCCTGGAAGAACGTGGAAGGTAACAGCCCGGTGAATTACACCTTCGGGGTGGAAGGCAACAATGTAGACCGCCATGCAAGACTGTTGGACAACAGCATTCTCGCTTACAGTCCGGATGGGGAGCAGATCGTGATCGCACTGTATGAGACCGGAGATGATGCAAAAGCGAGAACCGTATTCTTCACCTACGATGGGGAAAAATTACAGGAGACCGGAAGTCTGCAGGCGGACATCCGACGGTGCCAGTACTGGATCCTGGATGCGGCACCGGAGGGAAAGTGGGTGCTGCTGGAAGAATAAAATATGTCACTGAATGAATACGTGAGGGAAACCTTGGAAAAAGCTGTAATGTAGGAAACTCTAGGGTTGACAAAACCCGTATTTTTGCATATCTTATTTAGTAGGAATTATCGTATATGCAGTAAAGGCATGGAGCAGGAAAAGTACTTTTCGGTGGGACGCCAGAGAGAAGCTGTTAGAAGCTGGGAGCGGCTTTCGTCTGAGGAAAAGGAAGTGCGCCTGTGAGCTGATCCGGGGAACAGACATAAGTATCCGGATCCGGTAAGCACCCGTTATGTGCATGGCGTTTTACGCCAGAGTGAAGGGCATTGTCCCTTAAGTAGAGTGGAACCGCGGATAAATTCGTCTCTAAGAGAAGAGTTTGTTCGCGGTATTTTTTTCGAGGTGAGAACATGGGCATCATCAAAAATTTAAAAGAAGAAGTCCGTATTATCAAGGAACGTGATCCGGCGATCCATTCCTCCATGGAGGTTCTTTTGTATCCCAGTTTCAAGGTCATGCTCCATTACAGACTGGCGCATAAGCTGTATCTGAGCGGACATTATTTCTGGGCGCGGTATATCTCCCAGCGGGGCGTGCGCAAGACCGGCATCGAGATCCATCCCGGTGCACAGATCGGCAAAGGATTTTTCATCGATCACGGTAACGGTGTCATCATCGGTGAGACCACCATTATCGGCGACAATGTGACAATGTATCAGGGCGTGACCCTGGGAGGTACCGGCAAGGAACACGGCAAACGTCACCCCACCATCGGCAACAACGTCATGATCAGTGCGGGAGCGAAAGTCCTGGGATCCTTCACCATCGGAGATAATTCGAAGATCGGTGCCGGAAGCGTGGTCTTAAGCGAAGTGCCGCCCGGATCCACGGTGGTAGGTGTACCGGGGCGCGTGGTAAAGCGCAACAACGCAAGCCTTCCCCAGGAGACCATGAACCAGACGGATCTCCCCGATCCGGTGCGTGAGGATATCACGGTATTGCAGCGTGAGAATTCCGAACTGACCAACCGGGTACTGGAAATGGAAGATGAATTAAAGCAGCTGCGCAGGCTGGTGGTAATGAGTGCGGAGGCCGGGGAACAGCCCCAATCTGCAGAAAATGACAAGACAGTGTGATAAAATAAAGATAGATCATTGCAAAAATCGCAATTAGGAAAGGATAAACAATGAGCATTCAAATCTACAACACCTTAAGCAAGAGAAAAGAAGAATTCAAGCCCTTAGAGCCCGGCAAGGTAAAAATGTATGTCTGCGGACCTACCGTATACAACCTGATCCATATCGGAAATGCCCGCCCTATGATCGTATTTGATACCGTGCGCCGTTACATGGAATACAAGGGATATGAAGTGAACTATGTATCCAACTTCACGGATGTGGACGATAAGATCATCAAAAAAGCTAACGAAGAGGGCGTTGAACCCGGCGTGATCTCTGAGCGTTACATTGCAGAGTGCAAAAAGGACATGGAGGGCATGAACATCAAGCCCGCTACCAAGAACCCCAAGGCTACCGAGGAGATCGGCGGCATGTTGGATATGATCCAGACTCTAATCGACAAGGGGCATGCGTATCCTGCAGCGGATGGTACGGTATATTTCCGGACCAGAAGCTTCAAGGACTACGGCAAGTTGTCTCACAAGAACCTGGACGATCTGCAGGGCGGTAACCGTTCCCTGTTAGTCTCCGGTGAAGATCAGAAGGAAGATCCCCTGGATTTCGTATTGTGGAAGCCGAAGAAAGAAGGCGAGCCTTACTGGGATTCCTGCTGGTGTCAGGGCCGTCCCGGCTGGCACATCGAGTGCTCTGTTATGAGTAAGCGTTATCTGGGTGAGGAGATAGATATTCATGCCGGTGGCGAAGATCTGATCTTCCCTCATCACGAGAATGAGATCGCACAGTCCGAGGCAGCCAATGACAAGCCTTTTGCAAGATACTGGATGCACAATGCCTTCCTGAACATTGACAACCGCAAGATGTCCAAATCTCTGGGCAACTTCTTTACTGTTCGTGA
>ERZ827423.3459-NODE-3459-length-10822-cov-4.728429_pt1 | contig 10822 bp, 7 predicted proteins | sample MGYA00519775_ERZ827423 | MGnify/ENA primary metagenome ERZ827423 (study PRJEB31778, sample SAMEA3449296) | human gut metagenome | biome: human gut; feature: human-associated habitat; material: faeces | place: United Kingdom | collected 2010/2012 ...
GCTGACCCAGGTTGTCGTAGACAAAGGTCGTCGTACTGCCGTTTGCCGTGACCGAGGTGATGTTCCCACGGTCGTCATATGTGTACGCCGTCGTCTTGTCAAACTGCGTTCCCCGATTCCGCACCGTGGACAGCAGCGTCGTCGTGTGCGTACTATCTGGATTGATGTACCCATAGGTTGTCGTCATGCGCGTGCTGCCGCTCACCGTATGCGTGCGCTGCGTCTGGCGGCCAAGCGCGTCAAACGTATTGGCAAACGCATTGTTTCCATAGGTAGTCTGAGTGAGGATGTCGTCCGCGTTGTAGGCAAAGTTGATTTCCCAGTTCGTGCCGTTCAGTGTTTCGGTGATGGACGCTACATTGTCGCGCTGGTCATACGTCCACTCGTAGGTATGATCCAGCGCATTGCTGCCCATGCCCTTTTCCTCGATGCGGCACAGCCGGTCGGCGAAGTCATACAACTGCTTGGTCTGTACCTGCGTGAGGTTGTCCTTGCGCAGCGTGGCGCTGCCCATATTGTCATACAGGTATTCCACGCCGGGGTTCGTCTCCCCGTCGTAGCGCACCGCAAGGATGCGGTCCAAATCATCGTATTCATAGGCCACGCTGTTGCCGTTGCCGTAGCTCAGCTGTGTGAGCAGGAAGCTCTTTCCCTCTACGTCGTAGGCATAGCTGGCCAGCGCATGGTCGCCCGCCTTAACGCTGCTCTTCAGACCGAAGTCGCCGTAGGTATTGGTATAGGTCGTAGAGTTCGTCGTGATGGTCTTGAGCAGGTCGTCCTCATAGGCGTACTGCAGCGCAGCACTATTCCCAGTTGCACTTATCGCACGGCTCAGGCCAGTCAATCTCCCCATCACATCATAGGTATAGCCGGTACGGGTCGGCAAGGACACCTATATCCGCAATGGCTACCTCGCCCGCAACTTTGACTTCGAGGACTGCGCGTGCGTGCGGGACGGTCAGCTCGTTGGGATAAAGTGCGGTAAGCGACAACTTGCACGCGGACGGTCAAAAAGCAAGCCTTAAATGGTCTGTTTTCGAAAAAGCTCCGACTACGCAGCCGGAGCATGAAGCGTTATATATGACTATTCGCCACTTTGGCGAGCATCTCCTTAAGCTCTTCAACCATATATACGCCGCCGGGTTTGCTGTGCAGCATCATGTGGCAGTTTGGGCAAACGGGAACAAGATCATTCACGGGATCGACCACATAGCTTTCGCCGATTTCGCTGATGGGCTTTTTGTGGTGGACTTCGATCTTCCCAGAAAAATCTTCACCAAATACCAGGCCAAAATCAAAGCCACATACCGCGCAGGCGGAGCCGTGCGCGGCGATACAGCGAGCGCGCGCCTTGGGATTGCGTTCATAGCGATTCGTCAGAATTTGCTTTTGTGCTCCTTCGATATAGAATTCGTCCGGCAAGTCCGTATTACGAACCAGCTTCTGCTCACTGTGCGGAAACGAGCGAATCCTTCGACCAGGATTCTTTTTCCACGCGGCCAGTTCCGTTTCAAAGTAGCTGAGTTCTAAGTCGAAAACCTGATTCAATTCTTCGATGGCCTGATTGATATTCGCAGTGCCGTCGTTCAAATTCCAATGCGCCAGCTGATAGACGTCATTCTGAAGCGCCGCGCCGCAGGCTTCGGCCAGTCGCTGCATTCGCGCCCGCTCGCGTTGATTGAGGCCTGTTGAGCAGGCGATGCAAGAAAGCGTAATGTTCTCTGCCGCGTTTCGAATTTCATACATTGCGGCGCGGCTATTCTTCCAATGTCCGCTCTGCGTGCCGGGCAATGTAAACATAGAATCCAGCGTTTGCGTGCTGAAGCGAATGATCCGATGCGTGGAGTCAAAGCCGTGCTGATACACGAAATTCTCAGATTGTGTCGCCTTCTGTGCGCACCAGTCTGATAGCAGACTGCCCTGCAAACGCAGTTCGATTTCATTCTTCATTGGCTTCACTCCTTGCCAAACGCCACGACAGCGCCATATGGCTCCTTAACGCTCAAATCTTTCGGATTGCCCAATATCACCCACAGGGTTCGGTAGGTCTTGGGGCGCGGGATTTCCCGTTCGCCGTAACCGTCGGTAAAGTAGATCAGCAGCGCATCCCGGAAGTAACGATCGTTGTTGACGTACTCAATCACGGGCGTAAATGCCGTTCCGCCGCGCCCAATGACATTCTTTTTAATATCCGCCTGCGTTTTGACCGAATAGACCCGCTGCACCTCGCTGTCGCATTCAATTACTGTGAGCGAATGTTTCCGTCCGGCGATGATCGCCACAATTTCATTCAGGATATAGGCAACATCCCTATCGCTGACCGATCCGGATGTGTCGATGGCGACGGCGATCTTCAGCACCTTTTCGTCCTGCTGACCAGATAAGTCGAATCGCTCCGGCTGGCGGCGATTCAGGCGCGTGCGCGTTTTGTGCTTGCCCGCGGCAATGGTGCCTACATATTTCTTCAAAATGGCCTGCCAGCAAAGCTGCGTCGGTTTGTTCAGCTTCTGTACCTGCTGCAAAAAGGCGGCGGGCATCTGCCCACGCGCTTCGTCGTTCATGAGTGACGCGGCGGCATTGACCAGTTCCCGCACGGCGGCGGTCGCCTCTTCCGCATCCTCACTCGCGTTCCATTCGTGGTCGGCAGGTTTGCCGCAGTTTCCAGCGGTGATAATGCTTTCGTCTGCTTCACCTTCGCCCGCACCCCCAACAGCGATTAGCATTCGCTGAGGCTGCTGCGCACGCTCGGGAAGAGGCTTATTCTGGATGAGCTGGAAATAATACAGATAGCTTTCCAGCGGGCGCACGGAGCGCAGCTTGAACATCTTTTTCAGCACAGCAGAGGAAATGTGCCCTTCCGGCGCGGAAAGAAAGCTGCGATGCTCGTCCCTGATTTCCTTGAGAAGGCGGTCGTTGACGGAGGCGTCCGCCGCCAGATTGAAGCACTCGAAGGTATCCGGATCGCGTTCAGGATTGGATTTGACCATCTCCGCCGGATGATTGAGCACAATGTGGTCGATCTCATGGCAGACGATAAACAGAATTTCCTTCAGCGTGAATTTGCCCAGGAGCAGCGGGTTGGTATGAAATACCGGCGGAAACCGATTCAGCAGAATGCCCGCGATGCTGCGGCTGGAGAAATCCACGTCATAGGTCATATTCATCAGAAAATAGCCGTAATAGCTATCCCGCTCGGAAATGAGGAACAGCTTCATCAGCTCCAGCATATGGACGCAATCAACTTTGATTTCATCCAGTACCGCAGCGCGGCGCTCACCTTGCTCAACGGCGGTAATATTCGATTTTATATTCGTCAGCAGCTGGACGATATCCGTTTGCATAGCGCTTTCTCCGATTTTCTTACTTGCTGGCTTCTATCGCCTTACGGGTCTGATCCGACAGGTCGAGCATCTGGATCAGGTCTTTCTCAAATACGTCGAACAGCAGCTCAATCAGATTATTGCCGTCGTCCGTGGTGGTCGCCGCCAGATTTTGCGCGAACAAAAGCCGCGTAGACGCATCCATGCGCTTGACCAGCTGCGTCAGCTGCTGCTTGACGATGGCGAAGCGCTCCTTGTCCAGCATGATGAATTCAATGTTTTCTTTCAGGTAATCCAGCATCAGATTGCAGGTCTGCACCTGCTTGGCGGCGGAGAGGGCTTCCAGCGCTTTGCCGGTGCCCGAAAGATACGCGTCGTCCGCGAGAATTTCCTCCGGCATCAGCGCCCGCGCCTTAGAAACGATACTGGCGAAGAACATGGTCGCCACCGACGTGCCCAGCTTGGCCGCCACAAGGTTCTTCATGTCCTTCTCGACAATCTTGGGATCGTTCTCCTTGTCGGTGAAGAAGCCGCGCAGCATCGGTTCGGAGGATAGAAGCGTGTCCACCATATCCCAGCCGCGGGGCGACGGCTCCGGCTTTTCCTCGTCGTCCAGGTCTTTCGCGCTGGAGGACAGGCACTTGGGATTATCTTTGATGAAGGTCAGAATGCGCGGGTCGACGCCTGTTTCCCTGCCGTAATTCAGCCATTCACGGGTATTGTCGCCCACTTTGATTTTGAGAAAGCGATCCAGCTGCGCAGGATCCATTTCGTTGGTGGCATAGACGCTGTTCTGCGTGCTGGGGTTCATTGCGCCCACGAAGAACACCCACCACGGGAATGCGTAGCCGTTGACGCTGCGGGTGAGCAGAATATTCATCAGCTCTTTGTAGACGCTGTTTTCTGTGCGGTTGATTTCGTCGATGAACAGGATCACCGGGCGCACCGTACCGTTTTGCAGCGTGGCGATCTTTTCTTCAGGAGAAAGATCATTCTGCGCATAGCGGTTTTCATCTCCGCTCAGCGCCTCGCCCAATACAGTCTTTCCGGAAAGCTCGAACAGCCGCTTTTCCTCCGCCTGAATGCGCTCTACGGCGTAGTAGGGCAGAAAGCGAAAGCGTATCTGACCGTTTTCGTCCTTATACTGATACGGAAGGCCGGTGATTTCGCCTTCCTTCAGCGTACCGCCCTCAATGGTGATGCACACGCCGCCCAGATCATGAGCGATGCTTTTCACCATCTGTGACTTGCCGATGCCGTGCTTGCCGGAAACCAGCGGCGTGATGGCAAGATCGCGTTTTCTCGTGGTCAGGTTTGCGAGCAGCGCCCGCTTGATGAGCCGTTTGGCTTCATTGATGCTAATCATATCTTAATACCCTTCAGGCGCAGGAATACGTCCAGCTGCACGCTTCGATTTTCTTTTTTACGCCAGTCGTTTTTGCCCTTGGTCAACACGATTTCAGCGTCCAGCTGCGAAAAGTGCTTGATGAAAAACTTTTCACTGAAAAGCTGATAGCGCGCAATCTTCTCTGCGTCCAGCGAGGTGAAGTATTTTCCCAAGAACGCCTCACTGAGATTCATGGTCATGAGGATTGCGTCCAATTCCCACGGCATGAAGAGCGCAATGTTTTGATCGATAAACGCCTCGTTCACATCCGGATGATCCGCCAGATACTGCTTGAAGCGAGTTTTGTAGTTAGACGCCGTGCGTATCTGGGCAACGTCGTGGGTGATCTGCGCCATCCGCTCCTTTTCCGTCAGGGGCTTTGCTGCGCCGGGCGTAAGCTTATCCTTGTCCACAAACACGTTTCCGGGAATGCCGGAATCACCGCTACTCTGCGCGGTCGACCGCTTTTTCCATGCGCGAATTTCGCCGATCAGCTTTTTACACGCGTCGATGTATTCGATGGAATAGTCGCCGGTGTCCAGCTCGGCCTCGAAGAAGGCCAGATCCTCCGGGTAAAGCTCCGCGCCGCTTTTTTTCAGAATGTCCATTACTTCCATGCGTCAACCTCAAATAACCGGCTTATGCAGGCCGTTGATCAGTTGCTTGATATAGACGATATTCGCGCCGAAAATCTGCGTCACATCCATGTCACAGAAGGGACTTTCCTTGAGCAGCACTGTCATGGTGATATCGCCATTTTTACGCGCGTAGTCTACGATCTGCTGGCAGTAATTCAGCTGCATGGGGTTAAGCGTTTGTGCATTCAGGAAGGAGCCGAATTTCGTCTGAATGGCTTCGTCCGAAATGCCCACCTGTAAGCGCAGGAAAGGAAGCAGCGCCATACTGCCCGCCCAGGCGTTGAACTCCGCTTCAGTTCCCAATTTAGAGGTAAAAATGGCTTTCAGCTCGTTCTTTTCATCCTCCGTCAGCGGATCGAGGTTGCGCAGCTTGGCCAGCGACGGCAGATTGCTGCCTGACAGGAATTCCTGCGCCTTCTGCGGGTAGGGCTTATCGTCGCCGATTCCCGAATTTTCCTTATCCTCCACCCAGTCAGCGACATTGATGATGGTATAGCCCTGCTTGTCCGGGATATAGCTCATCAGATCGCGGAGGGCCTTGCGTACATCCTCCGCGCGTTCCAGCGAGAAATGATCCAGTAGATACGCGCCGTCGATCATGGCAGTGATCAGGTCAGTTTTTTCAACGATTGCCGGAATGGTTTTTAGCTTCAACAGGGCGTTCATGCGCTTGGTTAGCTCCGAATCCACATTTTTGAAGCCGTTGCGGATTTTGCGCGCATCCTTACCTTCCTTTTCACGGCGAGGATATTCCTTTTCAATCACATAGATCAGGTTGTCGAAGGATTTCACCTTCACCGGCGCTTTCTCGGAGGGGTAGAGCGGCAGGATGTGTTCCTCGATCTCCGTCGCCTGCCGATCGGTCAGATTGTCCCAGATTTCCGCCGTGCGGTATTTGCTGACATATGCCATGTTGTACTGTACGGCGATATCGTCGTTGTTCAGGCCGCGGGTTTCGCTGATGAAATGCGCCTTCAATTCATCACGATAGGCTGCGTCGAATGCACAGAGTGCCTTTTCCTGCTGCAAATTCATCAGAATGCCCAGACGGTGCTTATTGAGCATGACCGTCTGCGGGATAATATTGTTCGTCGTGCCGCTACCCTCCACGGTCGACCATGTGCCAGTGGTGGAGAAATAGCGGAAGTTGTCGTAGTAGTCGAAAATCAGGAAGCCCTGTTTATCCAAGCCCGGTCCGAACAGATCCGGCGAAAGGCGGGTACCGCGGCCGATCATCTGCAAAAATTTGATCTTGGAACGCACCTGCTTGAAGAACACCAGATTGACCACGTCGGGCACGTCGATGCCGGTGTCCAGCATGTCCACACTGACAGCAATCTGCGGCATTCCGCCGCGCACTTCGAACTGTTCGATCAGGGTGAGATTGCCCTCCACATGGCTGTCGATCAGCTTGCAGAAGTCCATGCCCAATTTCGGGTAAATCTTCTGGAAGCGCTCGACGATCTTCTCCGCCTGAATATGGCTGGAGGCGAATATGATGGTTTTGCCCAGCGTGTCGCCGCCGTCCACCTTCAGGCCATTCTTCATCAGGTCATTCAGCATGGCGTCGATGGTGCCCAGGTTGATGATGTTCTTGCCGAGCTTATTGCCCTCAATTTCCGTGCCGGTAAAGTCAATGCTGTCGTCGTCGGCAAAGGTATCCTCGAAGGAGGCCTTTTCTTCCTCGGTCAGATCGTCATAGCGGATGCCGCGGCGCATTTTGTTGGTGGTCTTGTCCTCTACGGAGAAGCCCACCAGATATTGATCCTGAATGGCCGCTTCCAGCTCGTAGGCGAAGTCCGGCTTGCCGTTTTCCAGCCGGAAGGTGTCGTATGTACTCTTGTTTTCCTCGCAGCGGGGCGTGGCAGTCAGGCCGATCATCAGCGCATCGAAATAGTTGAACAGCGCGCCGTATTTCTTGAAAATAGAGCGGTGCGCTTCGTCGATGATGATCAGGTCAAATCGCCCGACGCCGAATTCCCGCGTGTCGTCGTTGACCAGATTGATCATGGTCTGATACGTTGAAAAGATCACGCGGGCGTTTGCGTCGCGGTTCAGGCTGCCGCCGGTATAGAGCGAAGTGGTCACGTTGGGCAGCAGCTTATTGAAATTCTTATGCGCCTGTCGCACAAGGCTGGTGCGGTCAGCGAGAAACAGCACGTTTTTGACCCAATTCGCTTTCATCAGCACGTCTACGCAGGAAATGGACACACGGGTCTTGCCCGTGCCGGTAGCCATAACCAGCAGGCTTCTGCGGCGCATATCGGTAAACGCCTTGCATACGCTGCGAATGGCGTTCTTCTGATAATTGCGATTGGTGATATTGTCGTCGATGGTCGGATTCGTAATGTCCTGCCGCATGGTACGGCGCAGCTTGAGCAGCTCCAGTTCCTCGATGGAATGGAAATTGAACACCCGCCGCGGCGGATAACCCAGCTGATCGATGCAATAGATATAATAGCCGTTGGTGTAATAGACCACCGGCTTATAGCCGTATTTCGCCGCCATCTGATTGGCTTTTTCGATGCCCTTGGTGCGGCCTTCCACCAAATTCTTCGCTGTGGCGGTCTGTTCGATGATGGCCAGCGGCTTATTGTCCCGGCCATAGAGTACATAATCCACGGAATCACCGCTGTCCAGCAGGCAGTCCACCGCCGCAGCTTCGGGCATGGCGGTATTGGCGCGGTTGACAATGGGCCAGCCCGCCTCGTGCAGAGAAGCGCGCAGGAACAGCTTTTTATTCTCGTTTTCGTCCCGATCATGGGCAACGGAGAAGCGCGTCGTGCGCATCCGCTCGGCATAGCGGGCGCACAGCTCAGGAGCAACTTCGACCTTCGCCTTCGGGCTTTCGGCGGGTTCAGGCCGAACGGGCGCTTGCAGCGTAGGCTTTACGAATTCAGGATAGTCCGGGACGAGTTGCCAAAGTATACAGACCTCACCCACCAGAAAATGCAGCTCTTCCAGCACCTTGAGCGCTTCATCCGAGGTGAGCGTGCCGTCATGAACGGCCACATTGCCCATTTTGCGGATGAAGTGAATGGAATTGAGTAAAATCTGATCGTTGAGGTAGCTGGTAAACGCATAGTCGGTGGACATTTCAAAGACGGTTTTGCCCTGAATGTCGCCGCTAACGGCGCTGTAGATCATTTTGACGATAAACTCCATGGCCTTCCGCGCAGAGGTGACGCTGATATTCGGTTTTGACAAAGCGAATTCTTCCGCCTCGCAGCAATAGGTATAGAGCTGTGCGAAATCGGGCGCATTCTTCAAATATGCAAAATTCATGTCAGAGACTCCTTTGCGTAGAAAAATCCATGTTCATTATAGCATCAATCTGGGCCATCGTCCACAATTTTCGGCTTGTCGACAGCGATTTTTGTATACGAAATTTTGATTTGTCGACTTCGGCTTTGAAGTGAACAAACTGATGTTGAAGCTCGACTGGCGGGAGGTAAAGTCCTATGTCTTGCAGTTCCTGTGCATTGATATTAGCCTGACCGATCGCTGCCTTGCACATTCCCAACAGCATTTGCTTTGAAAAGTCAGTATTCAAAAATGCAGAAAGGAACTCCGGTAAAACCCTTTCAGTCACTCGTACTCGAATTATGAAACCAGCCATTTGCAGTCAACCGATGTACTTTCGGTGGGACAGCTTGACGTTGTTCTGGCTGACCATGGCGTACTGCATGGTGGTGTCGATTTTGGCATGGCCGAGTAAGCGCTGCACCTGTTCGATAGGCATTCCCTTGTCGATGGCACGGGTGGCCAGCGTCCGTCTGAATTTATGGGGATGGACTTTTTCAAGGCCCAGCATCTTGCCAAGGCGGCGCAGGCGGATTTCCACGCCGCTGATTTTCAGGCGGGCATGAGGTTTGTCCAGCGTTACGAAAAGCGCCGGGTTCTGATCGGTGCGGCTGGCGAGATAGTTTTTCAAATGGATTTTCGTGCGGGCATCAAAATAAACCGGGCGTTCCTTGTTTCCCTTTCCGAAAACGACGCACTCCCGGTTTTCAAAATCAATGTCGGAAATATTCAAATGCACCAGTTCGCCCACGCGCATCCCGGTGGAGGAGAGCATATCGATCATGGCCAGATCGCGCAAATGGGTACAGCTGTCCCGCATCATCTCCATGGCTTCGTCGGTATAGGTTTCCTTGACGGGCTTGTTGGTGCGAATTTTGTGAATTCGCCGGACGGGGCTTTTGAGGATATAGTTTTCGTCCTCCAGCCAGGCGAAAAAGCTGGAAAGAATGCGGCGGATATTGTCGATGTTGCCGCGGCTGCACCCGCTGGCCTGCTGATAGTCCGCCAGATACTGGCGCAGATCGTCCGTGGTGATATGCACGACACGCTTGTCGAGGGTATGCAGCAGCTTGGCGATGGTGGTCTGGTAATAATGCAGCGTCTTTTCACTGCAGCCCTCCACGCGCTTGGCGGAGAGAAACATTTCCAGCAGCTGGGAATTGCTCTGCGCCTCCGGCTGCTCGAAGGTGGAATCTACCGCGACGATGTTCTTTCCCCAAAGCGCATGAGTCAGGGCTTCGTGCAGGGCTTTCATCTGGGCATTGTCCAGAATGGACAGGAGAGACTGTTCGACTTCCGTAATAAAAAGTTGCTTCATGTTGGTACACTCCTTCTTCTTGTGGGGTGTACCAACATCCTGCACCGGCAAAAGCCCACCAATCTTTTCTCAGTTACTGAATAGTGTATTTTTTTCTTAGCATATTACCTTCTTTAAATGGTTTGACAAGACAATTATCAAGCCCTCTGGCTAAAGAACACCCCTTTTCCGCGCACTGTTTCTTTGCCTGTTCTGATGACGTAGCCGTTTTGTTCAAAAGAGCATGAATTAATTGATTCCTCGTATCTCTCCAAGGCTCAAGCTCGTGGAAGATATCGGCAATTAATTCATTATCTATGCTCTTATGGATTTGTTTATATAAATCAAACATATATCCGGGTGCAACTACATGTTTCATTTTCTCCTTTGGACGAGTAGCAACATGGTTATCTATTTCTTTTGCCGTACTTTCGTCCATCGTTAGTAGCTTAATAACCAAAGATTCTTTGACCGAAATGTCCTTTATTTTGATGGCATATTTATCATCTTTGTTTAGAAGTCGACGAAGATATGGATACACCACGCGATTGATACGGAGATTACTGTTACTTCTGGATACTATACCTGCATGATGAAAGAAAGCAATAAATCTATCTTCAATTATTGCATAACAAATCGCGATTGCCTCAAGATAAAATTCCTCTTTCAAGGCTTTATTTAGACGAGCATATTCCTTTCTATATGCGTCTTGTTTCTCTCTGCCTGTTTTAACAGTATCCATAGTATCCTCCCTATCCAAAGTACTGCTGCATCAGCGATTTTTTTAGTGTTTCCAGCTTTTCGAGGCTCTGTTTCACTGCCAATTTTGATTTGTCGACTTCGGCTTTGAAGTGAACAAACTGATGTTGAAGCTCGA
>ERZ827423.3462-NODE-3462-length-10819-cov-2.599963_pt1 | contig 10819 bp, 10 predicted proteins | sample MGYA00519775_ERZ827423 | MGnify/ENA primary metagenome ERZ827423 (study PRJEB31778, sample SAMEA3449296) | human gut metagenome | biome: human gut; feature: human-associated habitat; material: faeces | place: United Kingdom | collected 2010/2012 ...
AGGATAGCAAGTGCGCGCGGCTGGCCGCGTGAATTTGGGTGGTACCGCGGAAGGCAGGCCTTTCGTCCCAAGGTGGGACGGGGGGCCATTTCTTTTTGTCTGGAGGTGCCTGGGATGCGGGTACGGGTCTACGATCCGGATCGGAAGGGCTGTTTTTGCGCAGAATTATACGCACTCTTCGGCTCCGGGATCTATGAACAGTGTCTGGTAGTGCAGGAAGGCTTCCTGCGCTGTTTTCCCCGGGTACTGCCCCGTCCGTCCGATGGGCACTATGAAACCCAGGTGAGTTTTCTCGATCCGGAGCTTCCGGCGGACTGGATTGCGCTTCCCGACGCGGTTCCCGCATTCCATGGATATCCCTGGGTCCGGGAGGACCCGGCTGTCCTTTCCCGCTTTGCAGGTAAAGGTCTGCTGTTAAGCGAGAACGGTTATCTGCGCTGGTATGTGGCATCCATGAGCATCGGTGCGGTCGTGGTGCTGGCACTGTTGATGGTACTGCGTTGAGTTAAGGATTGTGGGATTGCCCCTGGGCATATAAGAACGTAGGTCGGATAAGCCGTCTTCGCGGCGCATCCGACACTACCCCCAGTCCGAAGAGAATTTTCTGTCGTGAGAATTCGTTGAAAATCCGGTCCTGACGGGACTTTTACAAGGAATAAAGATCGCCATGTTACTACCCTGGCTAATATTAATTCCCTTTATCGGCGGCTTCCTGTGCTGGCAGACCGAACGCTTTGGCGTCAAGGTGCCGCGCTGGATCGCGCTGGTAACCATGGGATTGACGCTGGCTCTGTCGCTGCAACTGTGGTTGCAGGGCGGTTATTCACTGACGCAATCCGCCGGAATTCCGCAGTGGCAGTCTGAATTCGACATGCCGTGGATCCCGCGTTTTGGTATCTCTATTCATCTCGCCATTGACGGTCTGTCGTTGCTGATGGTCGTGCTGACCGGTCTGCTCGGTGTGCTGGCGGTACTCTGTTCGTGGAAAGAGATCGAAAAATATCAGGGCTTCTTCCACCTCAACCTGATGTGGATCCTGGGCGGCGTTATCGGCGTGTTCCTTGCCATCGACATGTTCCTGTTCTTCTTCTTCTGGGAAATGATGCTGGTGCCGATGTACTTCCTGATCGCACTGTGGGGGCATAAAGCCTCTGACGGTAAAACGCGTATCACGGCGGCAACCAAGTTCTTCATTTACACCCAGGCGAGTGGTCTGGTGATGTTGATCGCCATCCTGGCGCTGGTTTTCGTTCACTACAATGCGACCGGCGTCTGGACCTTCAACTATGAAGAGCTGCTGAATACGCCGATGTCTAACGGCGTGGAATACCTGTTGATGCTGGGCTTCTTCATCGCCTTCGCAGTGAAAATGCCGGTGGTTCCGCTGCATGGCTGGTTACCGGATGCGCACTCCCAGGCACCGACCGCCGGTTCCGTTGACCTCGCGGGGATCTTGCTGAAAACCGCCGCTTACGGTCTGTTGCGTTTCTCCTTGCCGCTGTTCCCGAACGCGTCGGCAGAGTTTGCGCCAATCGCCATGTGGCTGGGTGTTATCGGCATCTTCTATGGTGCGTGGATGGCCTTCGCCCAGACCGATATCAAACGTCTGATCGCCTACACCTCGGTTTCCCACATGGGCTTCGTGCTGATTGCTATCTACACCGGCAGCCAGTTGGCCTACCAGGGCGCGGTAATCCAGATGATTGCGCACGGCTTGTCGGCGGCGGGTCTGTTTATTCTTTGTGGTCAGCTTTATGAACGTATCCATACCCGCGACATGCGCATGATGGGCGGTCTGTGGAGCAAAATGAAATGGCTGCCAGCACTGTCGCTGTTCTTTGCGGTGGCAACGCTTGGGATGCCTGGCACCGGTAACTTCGTCGGCGAATTTATGATTCTGTTCGGCAGCTTCCAGGTTGTCCCGGTGATTACCGTTATCTCTACCTTTGGGCTGGTCTTTGCATCTGTTTATTCGCTGGCGATGCTGCATCGCGCTTACTTCGGCAAAGCGAAAAGCCAGATTGCCAGCCAGGAACTGCCAGGGATGTCGCTGCGTGAGCTGTTTATGATCCTGTTGCTGGTGGTGCTGCTGGAACTGCTGGGGTTCTATCCGCAGCCGATTCTGGATACCTCGCACTCCGCGATTGGCAATATCCAGCAGTGGTTTGTTAATTCCGTTACTACTACAAGGCCGTAAATCGCCATGACAATAACTCCACAAAACCTGATCGCACTGCTACCGTTGCTGATCGTCGGCTTGACGGTGGTGGTTGTGATGCTCTCCATTGCGTGGCGACGCAATCATTTCCTCAACGCTACGCTCTCGGTTATTGGGCTTAACGCGGCGCTGGTTTCGCTCTGGTTTGTCGGCCAGGCGGGCGCTATGGACGTTACGCCGCTGATGCGCGTTGATGGTTTCGCCATGCTTTACACCGGGCTGGTATTGTTGGCGAGCCTCGCCACCTGTACTTTCGCCTACCCGTGGCTTGAAGGCTATAACGACAACAAGGACGAGTTCTACCTGTTGGTGTTAATTGCCGCGCTGGGCGGGATCCTGCTGGCGAATGCCAACCATCTGGCGTCTCTGTTCCTCGGTATCGAACTGATCTCTTTGCCGCTGTTTGGCCTGGTCGGTTACGCTTTCCGCCAGAAACGTTCGCTGGAAGCCAGTATCAAATACACCATCCTTTCTGCCGCAGCGTCTTCTTTCCTGCTGTTCGGTATGGCGCTGGTGTATGCGCAGTCTGGCGACCTGTCGTTTGTCGCACTGGGTAAAAACCTCGGCGACGGTATGCTCAACGAGCCGCTGTTGCTGGCAGGTTTTGGCCTGATGATTGTTGGCCTCGGTTTCAAACTCTCTCTGGTGCCGTTCCACCTGTGGACGCCAGACGTATACCAGGGCGCGCCTGCGCCGGTTTCCACTTTCCTGGCGACGGCGAGCAAAATCGCTATCTTCGGCGTGGTGATGCGTTTGTTCCTTTACGCACCGGTGGGTGACAGTGAAGCGATTCGCGTAGTGCTGGCGATTATCGCCTTTGCCTCCATCATCTTCGGTAACCTGATGGCGCTGAGCCAGACCAATATCAAACGTCTGCTCGGTTACTCATCTATCTCTCACCTCGGCTATCTGCTGGTGGCGCTGATTGCGCTGCAAACCGGCGAGATGTCGATGGAAGCGGTAGGGGTTTACCTGGTCGGTTATCTGTTCAGCAGCCTCGGCGCGTTCGGCGTGGTCAGCCTGATGTCCAGCCCGTATCGTGGCCCGGATGCTGATTCCCTGTTCTCTTACCGCGGTCTGTTCTGGCATCGTCCGATCCTCGCGGCAGTGATGACGGTGATGATGCTTTCACTGGCTGGTATCCCAATGACGCTGGGCTTTATCGGTAAGTTCTACGTGCTGGCGGTCGGTGTCCAGGCACACTTGTGGTGGCTGGTGGGTGCCGTGGTTGTTGGTTCGGCAATCGGCCTTTACTACTACCTGCGCGTGGCGGTGAGCTTATACCTGCACGCTCCGGAACAACCGGGTCGCGATGCACCATCAAACTGGCAGTACAGCGCAGGCGGTATCGTGGTGCTGATCTCTGCACTGTTGGTACTGGTGCTGGGTGTATGGCCACAACCGCTGATTAGCATTGTGCGGTTAGCAATGCCGCTGATGTAAACAGTCAGTTTGTAAGTCAGAAAGCCGCCGACATGTTCGGCGGTTTTTTTTGGTGCCCTGACACCATCACCCAACAATAACCGTCAGCGCATGATTCCCTTGTCGCAGCATACGTCGATACGCGCTAATCAGCTTTTCCATATCAAGCATGATCGAAGCAAAGAGTTGCCCCTCTAACTCTTCTGAAAAGGTTACTCCCGGATAAATCTCCATTTCATTGAGTCGCTTAATGGAAAACTGTTTACGCAGCTCACTTCGATCCAGTGATTCCAGTCGGTCGATTGTCGCGGCTAACTCCTGATTCCAGGTCAATCCCAGGAAGCCATCTATGCCATCTTCTAGGCTGTGTTCACCAAGCACGGCGCGACTCAGCGGGTCATTCTTCGCTGGATCGAACGCAGAGGTGCCTGTCAGCCCAAAGTGTAAAAAATCCCAGCGTTTATCAATATCCAGTCGGCGTAATCCTGAAAGCGTGTCATGTATATTATCCATCAAAGGTTTTTTAGTAGACTCAAGCAGTTGGTTAATCTTTTCTGAGTCAATTTCTGCAAAATAGCCAATCATTCCCATTTATTTTTCCTCCGTTGAATTTCATGTTTCGCATCTTAAAACAGACGAAAGAAAATAAAATGCGCATGTTGCTTTTTCTGGATCCGCCTCGAGAAATTTTTATTATTTACTGTTGTATAACAAGGTTGTAACTCCATCCACTACCTGAGCCATTTTCTGATAATTTAATCTGTCTGCGATATCACCGGGCAAGTGGTATTGTTTATTACGATAAAAAGCGGTGTCAGTAATCATTACGGCGGGAATATCGTGTTGCCAATAATTAAGGTGATCAGAGAAATCAATACCGGGAATAAAACCTGGGGCATTCATAGAATAAACAGATAAATCCCGGGATGACAACAATGCCGCTTTTACCTGACGAACGGCGTTGATATCCTGCATTCTGCCGACCACGGCAATAAAGTCTCCCCGATCGGGATAAAGCCAGGACATTGCCGGGTAAGGGTAATCCTGGCTACCAGGCGTAGAGTCGTAATAACCAATCATCTCCAGCGCTATCATTAATTTCACTGGACGCTCAAGCGAAGCTGCATGTACCGCGCTCCCCATTTCATCGCTACGAAAGAAGGGCGGTTCTTCCGACGCATAGGCGACCAGTTGGACGCCAATCCCTGGAGTCTGCTGCTGTAACAAACGTGCCAGTTCGAGTAATCCTGCCACGCCGCTGGCGTTATCATCCGCGCCCGGCGTATAGGTCAATTGATCGTTTTCATAACTACTGACAGAGTCATAGTGCGCACCAATAATAATCAGCGGTCCATCGGCAGGACCATAATTAGCAACAATGTTTTTGTAGGGGCCACCCGTAATGGGGACATCCTGCGCGGTAACTCTGGCACCGTTACTGATAAAGACCTCTTTTATATACTCTGCGGACCTATTCAGATTATCAATATTGTCGGCGCTACGTGGATGCACTGTTTGTGTAAGATAACGAACTGTTTTTTCTAATTGCTCAGGACTTGCGTGTCGGGGCGTTGGCGGTAATGCATTCACCCAGGGTTGGTAAAAAATAATCAGAGGGAGTGAAAACAGAAATAATATAATAAAAGCAAAATTTATTTTTTTTCATATGCAAATTATTAATGGGTTGCGTTGTTGAATCATTATTTGTTATGGGTTTCGATATTGTATTTTATTAAGATTAGCAGGATTATACAAAGAGTGTATTTTATGTCGGGGCCCTGAATTTATTTAAAAGGATTTTATATGCGAAATAAAAATATAATCATGTTGCTTATAAGTAGTTTGATTTTGTCAGGATGTGGGCCGGAACCTGAGGATAAGAAAAGTCAGCAACAACAATCTACTACACCCACTGACCAGCAAGTGCTTGCCGCGCAACAAGCGGCAACAAAAGTGGCTGAGCAAAGCGCCGCCAAAGCCGCTGCAGACGCGAAAGCCTTAGCCCAGCAAGAAGTGCAACAATATTCAGACAAACAGGCTTTGCTGGGGCGATTGCAGGCGGCTCCAAAATATCAACATGCAGCCAGAGAAAAAGCAGCCTCCCAAATCGCAAATCCAGGAACCGCTCGCTACCAGCAGTTCGATGATAATCCGGTTAAGCAGGTAGCGCAAAACCCGTTGGCGACGTTTAGCCTTGACGTCGATACCGGCAGTTATGCGAATGTGCGGCGTTTCCTTAATCAAGGGCTGTTACCTCCGCCAGACGCTGTGCGGGTGGAGGAGATAGTCAATTATTTCCCGTCTGACTGGGATATCAAAGACAAACAATCTATTCCGGCCTCTAAGCCAATACCTTTCGCTATGCGCTACGAATTGGCACCTGCACCCTGGAATGAACAGCGAACATTGCTGAAAGTTGATATCCTGGCGAAAGATCGCAAAAGTGAAGAGTTACCCGCTTCTAATCTGGTCTTTCTTATCGACACGTCTGGTTCAATGATTTCTGATGAACGTTTGCCACTTATCCAGTCTTCGTTGAAATTATTGGTCAAAGAACTTCGTGAGCAGGATAACATTGCCATCGTGACCTACGCTGGCGACTCTCGTATTGCGTTGCCTTCTATCTCCGGTAGTCACAAGGCGGAAATTAATGCTGCAATTGATTCGCTGGATGCAGAAGGCAGTACCAATGGCGGTGCCGGGCTGGAGATGGCTTATCAGCAGGCAGCGAAGGGGTTTATTAAAGGTGGTATCAATCGCATTTTATTGGCCACTGACGGTGACTTTAACGTTGGCATTGACGATCCAAAATCGATTGAATCAATGGTCAAAAAACAGCGTGAGTCCGGTGTTACTCTGTCGACGCTTGGCGTGGGGGATAGCAATTATAACGAGGCAATGATGGTAAGAATTGCCGATGTTGGTAACGGCAACTATAGCTACATTGATACCCTCTCAGAGGCGCAGAAAGTGTTGAACAGTGAAATGCGGCAGACGTTGATTACCGTAGCAAAAGATGTCAAAGCGCAAATTGAGTTTAACCCCGCGTGGGTAACGGAATACCGTCAGATAGGTTATGAAAAGCGCCAACTTAGGGCAGAGGATTTTAATAACGACAACGTTGATGCGGGTGATATTGGCGCAGGTAAACATATAACATTTTTATTTGAATTAACGCTGAAAGGGCAAAAAGCATCAATTGATAAGTTACGCTATGCCCCGGATAACAAATCAGCGAAATCGGACAAAACAAAAGAACTTGCCTGGTTAAAGATTCGTTGGAAATCCCCACAGGGAAAAGAAAGTCAGTTAGTTGAATTCCCGTTGGCATTCGCAATAAAGGCACCTTCAGAAGATATGCGTTTTCGCGCAGCAGTGGCTGCATATGGGCAAAAGTTACGCGGTTCTGAATACCTGAATAATACCTCCTGGCAGCAGATCAAACAGTGGGCTCAGAAGGCAAAAGGGGAAGATCCACAGGGTTACAGAGCGGAATTTATTCGCCTGATTGGACTGGCGAAAGATCTGGACAATTCACAAAACTAAAAATGATAATTCTGTTTGCCTGATATCGACATCAAACGTATCCGGCAAACAGATGAAAAAATGTCAAATAAATGCGTTGGTATCGTTAAATTAATCTGCTAACTAACCACCGCTTTCGACTTAAATGCTAAACACCGCGAAATCATTCGCCAGTTCAGTCGCCGGGAAAATTGACCGACATTCACGTAACAGGTGCTGACAACCTTTGTCATCATAGCGCGAGCTGACGTGGGTAATGATTAGCTTACCGACTCCAGCCTCACGGGCTAGTGCCGCCGCCTGGCGTGTAGAACTATGGCCGCGACTGTTGGCTTTGGCCTCCATCGCCATATCCAGAGTCGCTTCGTGAACCATTACGTCGACGCCTTTAGCCAGCTCCAGCGCGGCATCGCAGGGGCCGGTATCGCCGAAAATAGCGAGCGCTTTACCCGGCACTGGAACGGCTAAGTAATCTGCGCCATTAATCTGCCTTCCATCATCCAGCATGATTGTTTTGCCCGCTTTTAATTCCTGAAACAGCGGGCCAGGCGGCACGCCAGCAGCTTTTAATGCCTGGGCATTTAATGCACCTGGTTTATCATGTTCTTCAATACGATAACCATAACATTCCAGTGGGTGTTCCATCGGATAAGCGGTCACTTTGCGCAGGCCATCATCGAAAATTTCGCCAGCACCAATTTCGACAATTTCCAGCGGATAATCGGTCCATGAGCCGCTAATCCGCAGCGCGGTCTCCACAAATTCACGGATACCGTGCGGACCATAAATCGTTAAGGGTTGGATAATGCCTGACATAGAACGACTGCACAGTAAGCCGGGTAAACCAAAGAGATGATCGCCATGAAGGTGACTGATAAAAATCTTGTCCAGTTTTCCAGGGTTAAAGGCGGTATGCAGTAGCTGATGCTGGGTGCCTTCACCGCAGTCAAATAACCAAAGTCCGCTCTGGGTCGGATGTTGCAGGTTAAGCAATATTGCCGTGACATTACGCGTACGGGTTGGCACACCGGCTGAAGTACCTAAAAAAATTAATTCCATGAGTTCATCACGCTGCTGAAAATATTCCGGCTAGTATAAAGCAAACAGCACAAAGGAGCCTTCCATGATCGACTGGCAAGATCTGCATCATTCTGATTTATCCGTTTCTCAGCTTTATGCCTTATTACAACTGCGTTGTGCGGTATTTGTAGTGGAACAAAACTGTCCTTACCAGGATATCGATGGTGACGATCTGGAGGGAGAAAATCGCCACATTCTCGGTTGGCATAACGGGACACTGGTGGCGTATGCGAGGATTCTGAAAAGTGACGACGAACTGCAACCCGTTGTGATTGGTCGGGTGATTGTCAGCGAAGCCTTACGCGGTGAAAAAATCGGTCAGCAATTGATGAGTAAGGCGCTGGAATCGTGTACTCGCCGCTGGCCGGAGAAGCCGATTTATCTGGGGGCGCAGGCGCATTTACAAAACTTTTATGGGCAATTTGGTTTCATCCCTGTGACCGATATTTATGAAGAAGATGGTATCCCACACATTGGGATGGCACGCGAGGTAATTCAGGCGTAATCAATAACCCTTGTCTATAGTTAGTGACAGGTTTTACACAAATGGAGAACGAGAATGTCTAATCAGTTTGGTGATACACGTATTGATGATGACCTGACGCTGCTTAGTGAAACACTGGAAGAGGTGCTCCGCTCCTCTGGCGATCCCGCCGATCAGAAATATGTTGAGCTGAAAGCGCGTGCAGAAAAAGCGCTGGATGATGTGAAAAAACGGGTTAGCCAGGCTTCAGACAGTTATTACTATCGGGCGAAGCAGGCTGTTTATCGTGCTGATGACTACGTCCACGAAAAACCCTGGCAAGGAATTGGTGTGGGTGCGGCCGTTGGGCTGGTTCTAGGACTGTTGCTGGCACGCCGTTAAAACCTCCCTACACCGGGGTACTGCATTTTTTTTGTCGTACCCCGTATAATGTGAGGCTTTTAACAGGGAGAGGTCCGCGTGCAATCACTTACTACGGCGCTGGAAAATCTACTGCGCCATTTGTCGCAAGAGATTCCGGCGACACCCGGCATTCGGGTTATCGATATTCCTTTCCCTCTCAAAGACGCTTTTGATGCCTTGAGCTGGCTGGCCAGTCAGCAAACGTACCCGCAATTCTACTGGCAACAACGTAATGGTGATGAAGAAGCTGCCGTCCTGGGTGCGATAACCCGTTTTACGTCGTTGGACCAGGCACAACGGTTTCTTCGCCAGCACCCGGAACACGCCGACTTACGCATCTGGGGGTTGAATGCGTTTGACCCGTCGCAGGGCAATTTACTTTTACCACGCCTGGAATGGCGACGTTGTGGCGGTAAAGCCACGCTGCGGCTGACGCTATTCAGCGAAAGCTCCCTTCAGCACGATGCAATCAAGGCAAAAGAATTTATCGCCACACTGGTGAGTATCAAGCCCTTGCCTGGATTACATTTTACCACCACGCGAGAACAACACTGGCCGGACAAAACGGGCTGGACGCAATTAATCGAACTGGCAACGAAAACCATCGCCGAAGGCGAGCTCGACAAAGTTGTGCTTGCTCGGGCAACCGACCTGCATTTCGCAAGTCCGGTCAATGCGGCAGCGATGATGGCTGCCAGTCGTCGGCTCAATCTGAATTGCTACCATTTTTACATGGCCTTTGATGGCGAAAATGCTTTTCTTGGTTCTTCACCGGAACGGTTATGGCGGCGGCGTGACAAAGCGCTGCGTACCGAAGCGCTGGCGGGAACGGTAGCAAATCATCCTGATGATAAGCAGGCGCAGCAGTTAGGTGAGTGGCTGATGGCGGATGATAAAAACCAGCGCGAGAACATGTTGGTGGTGGAAGATATCTGCCAACGATTGCAGGCCGATACCCAAACGCTGGATGTTTTACCGCCGCAGGTACTGCGTCTACGTAAAGTACAGCATCTTCGCCGCTGTATCTGGACTTCACTCAACAAAGCGGATGATGTGATCTGTTTACATCAGTTGCAGCCAACGGCAGCAGTTGCTGGCTTACCGCGCGATCTGGCGCGACAGTTTATCGCCCGTCACGAACCGTTCACTCGAGAATGGTACGCCGGTTCTGCGGGCTATCTCTCATTACAGCAAAGTGAATTCTGCGTTTCCCTGCGCTCAGCAAAAATCAGCGGCAATATCGTGCGGCTATATGCTGGCGCAGGCATTGTCCGTGGTTCCGACCCCGAGCAAGAGTGGCAGGAAATCGACAACAAAGCGGCAGGGCTGCGTACTTTATTACAAATGGAATAGTAATGAGTCGCATCATTACCGATTCATATCAATAATCTATTTTTGTAGCTCCTTATACTTAGCCGCAATATTGATACCGGACAAACTCATGTCAGTAAGCGCATTTAACCGACGCTGGGCGGCGGTCATTCTGGAAGCATTAACGCGTCACGGCGTCAGACACATCTGTATCGCCCCTGGCTCGCGTTCTACACCGTTAACGTTAGCGGCGGCGGAGAATTCCGCATTTATTCATCATACCCATTTCGATGAGCGTGGACTGGGGCATCTGGCACTGGGGCTGGCGAAAGTCAGCAAGCAGCCGGTGGCGGTGATTGTGACCTCCGGCACGGCGG
>ERZ827423.3464-NODE-3464-length-10809-cov-2.912684_pt1 | contig 10809 bp, 8 predicted proteins | sample MGYA00519775_ERZ827423 | MGnify/ENA primary metagenome ERZ827423 (study PRJEB31778, sample SAMEA3449296) | human gut metagenome | biome: human gut; feature: human-associated habitat; material: faeces | place: United Kingdom | collected 2010/2012 ...
ATACCCGCGCCAGCGAGATGCTTCAGGCAAGAGAGGAAGCTATGGAACAAGGCCTCGAACAAGGTCTTGAACAAGGTCTTGAACAAGGTAGAACTGAAGGTGAGGCTTCCGGCAGAGCTGCAGAGAAATTGGAGATGGCCAGGGTCATGAAGGAAAAGAAATATTCTATTGATGAGATATCAGAACTTACAGGGCTTTCTATAGAAGAAATAGAGAAACTGTGATAAATGTCTTGATTGATATCAAGGACAGGACGGTTATATATGACAGCAAGGAGCCTTTAGCGCAGACTCCGCTGAAGCAGTGCAGTTATGGATCGAGATGCGTGAATAAGTAGATAATCTGAATAACAGGGCGGTCGAATGACTGCCCTGTTAAATTTGTTCTAAAATATGCAGGACCTCAATACTATATAAAAGAGAAATTAAAAGAGGAGGTCCGATGTGAAATTTCCTTTTAAAAAGATAGAAGCCCCTATATGTATAGCGCTGGTCATAGCCTTAGGCTTCGGCGGGTTTATGGGCGTAAAAAATATGTGTATAAAACAGAGAACCATTGATGTGGCACAGAGTATTGAAACCGTAAATGATGAAGTATCACAAAGTAAAACCGCAGACTCAAAGGGCGGCCCCAAAATAAAGGCAAAGGCGGCGGTGCTCATAGACTCTGCCACAGGCAAGGTCATATATGCTTTAAATGCCGATAAGGAGCTTCCGCCTGCATCGGTAACAAAGGTTATGACTATGCTGCTTGCAATGGAGGCCGTTGACAGCGGTAAAATAACCCTTGATGATGAGGTTACCATATCAGACAATGCCGCATCAATGGGCGGCAGCCAGATGTATATGGAGCCGGGAGAAACCCATACCGTAGCGCAGCTTCTTGAGGGGGTTGCAATGGTGTCTGCCAATGATGGCTGCGTGGCTCTGGCAGAGTACATTGCCGGAAGTACTGATATATTTGTTGAAAAAATGAATAAAAAAGCGCAGGAACTGGGAATGAAAAACACCAACTTCGTAAATACTAACGGCCTGCCCGTAAGGGAGCATTACACCAGCGCATATGATATCGCCCTTATGTCAAAGGAGCTTATAAAGCATAAGGAGATAAAAAAATGGTGCACCAAATGGCAGGATACAATAAAGGTGGGACTTCCGGGCAAAGAAACGGAATTCGGACTTACCAATACCAACAAAATGATAAAAACATATAACGGAGCCAACGGAATTAAAACAGGCTTTACGCAGGAAGCGGGCTACTGTCTGTCGGCCTCGGCAACAAGAGGCAATACTACTCTCATAGCGGTGGTTCTCGGAGCTAAAACCTCAAAAGAGAGAAACGCACAGGTTGCAAAGCTTCTGGATTATGGATTTTCGGCATATGAAACCGCGCAGATTTTCCCTGAGGGCGAGGCAGTAAAAAAAGTTCCTGTGGACAGAGGAGAGCCGGAGCAGCTTAAAGCTGTAACAGGAGAAGCCGCTGCCGCATTCATAAAAAAAGGTGATAAAGAAAAAGTCACACACAAAATAGTGATAGACAAAGACATAAGCCTGCCGCTTAAGAAAGGCGATGCCGTAGGCAGAGTGGATATATATTATGACGGACAGAAAACAGGAAGTGTAAGCCTTGTGTCTGACAGAGATGTAAAAAAAGCCAGCTTTATAACATATTATGCGCGAAGCATCAGAAGTCTGTTTGGCGAAAAACAGTAGGCACTTGTGTAAATTGGTAAAATGGTATAAAATAATCACATACTGATTGTTGATTAACAACAAAAATGTGCTTGAAATTGTGTGTTGTATCTTGTATAATGAATACAATAATCAAATAAATATATGAATTAAAATAAATGAGGACCATTAAGGCCTTCATTTGTTTTTTATAACAAAGGAGATTTATATGGAAATAAGAAAATTCAAGAGGGTTCTTGTAGCCAACAGAGGAGAGATTGCAATAAGAATACTGAGAGCCTGCAAGGAGCTTGGGATAAGAGGAGTTGCAGTATATTCGGAGGAGGACAAGAACTCACTGTTTCGCACAAAAGCGGACGAAGCCTATCAGATAGGCAGAGGTAAATCCCCGGTTGACGCTTATCTTTCAATTGACGGAATTATAGAGCTGGCAAAGGCAAAGGGCGTAGATGCCATACATCCGGGATACGGATTTCTTTCAGAGAATACGGAGTTTGCAAGAGCCTGCGAGGAGGCAGGCATAGTATTTATAGGTCCTGACTGCGTGATGATGGACAGCCTCGGAGATAAGGTCAAATCCAAAATCGTTGCGGCAAAGGCGGGAGTGCCTACTATTCCGGGGATTGCAGAAACCATACCGTCAGTAGAGGTGGCTCTGGAATTTGCAGAAAAATGCGGCTACCCTGTAATGCTCAAGGCGGCGGCCGGAGGCGGAGGCAGAGGTATGAGGATTGTAAGGAGCAAAGATGAGCTTCCGGAGCAGTTTGAAAGCGCCAGAAGCGAAGCACGCAAGGCCTTTGGAATTGACGACATATTTATAGAAAAATACATAGAAAGACCAAAGCATATAGAGGTGCAGGTGCTTGGCGACAACTACGGCAATATAGTTCACCTGTACGAAAGGGACTGCTCAATTCAGAGAAGACATCAGAAAGTTGTTGAATTTACTCCGGCTCTGTCAATAACGCAGGAGCAGAGGGAGCGAATATGCGCAGATGCAATCAAAATAGCCTCTGCCGTAAATTACAGAAGCGCGGGAACGGTTGAGTTTCTTGTAGACAGTGACGGAAATCACTACTTCATCGAGATGAACCCGAGAATACAGGTTGAGCATACTGTAACCGAAATGACAACCGGTGTGGATATAGTTCAGTCACAGATACTCATTGCAGAGGGCTACAGCCTTGACTCGGAGGAAGTAAATCTTAAGAGTCAGGCGGATATAAAGCAGAACGGTTATGCGGTGCAGTGCAGACTTACTACGGAGGACCCTGTAAACGGATTTGCTCCCGATACCGGAATTATAACCAAGTATATCAGTGCCGGAGGCTTCGGCATCAGACTTGACGCGGGCAATGCTGCCGTAAACTCTGAGATTTCACCGTACTATGACAGTCTGCTGGTTAAGGTCACAGCATGGGCGAGAACCCTTAAGGATGCTGTAAACAAAGCCAAAAGAGCTTTAAATGAGATGAATGTCAAGGGTGTTAAAACCAACAGAGCATTTCTTTTAAATGTGCTTAACCACCCTACATTCAGAGCGGGTATGTGTGATACGGGCTTTATTGCAGACAATCCTAATCTGCTTAACATATCCGTTAAAGAGGACAAGGAGCTCAAGGTGCTTAACTTCCTCGGCGAAAAATATGTAAACGGCAACAGAGGCATCAAGCCTGAATTTAATATACCTGTATTTCCGAGAATAAAGCCGGCGGAGCTTAATTCACTCAAAGGAACCAGGCAGCTTTTAAAAACCGAGGGTCCGGAGGGCGTTGTAAAATGGATAAATTCACAGAAAAAGCTTCTCATAACTGATACAACCATGAGAGATGCGCAGCAGTCGCTTATGGCAACCAGAGTCAGAACAGTGGATATGGAAAAAATAGCTCCCGCAGTGGCGCTGTATGCAAAGGACCTGTTTTCACTTGAAATGTGGGGCGGAGCAACCTTTGACACTTCATACAGATTTTTAAAGGAGTCGCCGTGGGAAAGACTTGAAACTCTCAGAGAAGCTGTGCCGAATATAATGTTTCAGATGCTCATAAGAGGTGCAAACGGTGTGGGTTACAAGAATTATCCCGATAATGTCATAAGAAGATTTATAAAGGAGTCCGCAAAATCAGGTATAGATGTATTCAGAATATTTGACTCTCTGAACTGGATAGAGGGCATACAGGTTTCTCTTGACGAGGTTTTAAATCAGGGCAAAATAGCGGAGGCCTGCATGTGCTATACAGGTGATATACTTGACGAAAGCAGAGATAAATACAGCCTGAGCTACTATGTCAATATGGCTAAGGAGCTTGAAAAACGGGGCGCACATATACTGGGTATCAAGGATATGTCAGGGCTTCTCAAGCCTATGGCAGCCAAAAAATTAATTGAAGCATTGAAGAACGAGATATCAATACCTGTGCATCTGCATACTCACGATACCAGCGGCAACGGTGTTGCGACACTGATGATGGCTGCAAATGCCGGAGTTGACATCATAGATGCGGCCTTCAACAGTATGTCGGGGCTTACAAGCCAGCCTGCCCTTAACTCCATCGTGGCAGCACTTGAGGGCACCGAAAGAGATACGGGCATTGATGTGGGTGAGATACAGAAGATTTCAGAGTACTGGGAGGCTGTAAGACCTGTATACAAAGAATTTGAATCGGATATGGTTACAGGCTCAGCAGAAATATATAAATATGAGATGCCGGGAGGCCAGTATTCAAACCTTAAATCACAGGTGGACAGCTTCGGCCTCGGTCATAAATTCAGAGAAGTAAAGGAAATGTACAGAACCGTAAATCAGATGCTTGGAGATATCGTGAAGGTTACTCCGTCATCAAAGGTGGTTGGAGATATGGCTATATTTATGGTTCAGAACGGACTTACGCCTGAAAATATCTACGATAAGGCTGCTGACATAGACTTCCCTGACTCTGTAGTATCCTACTTTGAGGGAATGATGGGTCAGCCGGAGGGAGGATTCCCTGAGAGACTGCAAAAGCTTGTGCTTCGCGGCAAAACCCCTGTGACCGTAAGACCGGGCTCGCTGCTTCCTGACGAGGACTTTGATGCAATCAGAGATAATCTGCAAAATGAGCTGGGACTTGAGGGAAACGAACAGGAGCTTCTGAGCTACGCTCTTTATCCGAAAGTATTTGAGGACTATATCACAAGCCTTGAAAAAGACGGCAGCTTCAGACTTATGGGAAGCGATATATTCTTCCATGGTCTTGCAGAGGGTGAAACATGTGAAATCAAGCTTGCTGAGGGCAAGCAGATTATAGTTAAGCTGACTTCAAGCAGCAGAGATACAGACGATGCGGGCTTCAAGACAGTGATATTTGAGGTTAACGGCAACAGAACAGCAGTTAAAATCAAGGACAAGAGCGCTGCAATAAGCGCAAACTCATCACAGATAATGTATGCTGATGAAGAAAACCCTGCGGAAATAGGGGCAAATATCCCGGGAAATATTGTGAAGCTTCTTGTAAAAGAGGGCGATGAGGTAAGCGAGAAACAGCCGGTAGCAGTTGTTGAGGCGATGAAAATGGAAACAAATATCCTTGCTCCGATGAAAGGTACTGTTGACAAAATCTATGTTGAAGAGGGACAGCAGGTAAAGGCAGGAGAGCTTATTGCAAGACTCAGCTGATATTTTTGACAGATTGTGTACTTATACGGCGCTTTCAGGTGTATAATGTATATCATAACAGTCTGAAAGGAAAGATTTATGAGAAAACAGCTTGAAGAACTTCGCGTGCAGATGAAAAAGCACAATATCGACATATATATAGTACCGACTACGGATTATCACGGCTCGGAGTATGTAAACGACTATTTTAAATGCAGAGAGTATATATCGGGCTTCACAGGCTCCGCAGGAACCCTTGCGGTAACGCAGGATACTGCGGCATTATGGACCGACGGCAGATACTTTTTGCAGGCAGAAGCTCAGCTTTCGGGAAGCGGCATAGAGCTTATGAAAGAGGGAACAGAGGGCGTTCCGACACTGGAGCAGTATATTGAAGCCTTAAGCTGCGAAAAACAGGACAGAAAACTCCGCCTCGGCTTTGACGGCAGAGTGGTAAGTGCCGGGCAGGGCAGCAGATTTGAGGCCTTTGCAGAGGTGGTATGGGACATAGACCTTGCAGGTGAAATATGGAAAGACCGCCCGGAAATAAAGCCGTCACATATATATGAGCTTGATATTTCGGCTGCAGGAGAAACTTTCCGCTCAAAGCTTGCAAGAGTAAGAAAGGAAATGGGGGACTGTGACTTCCTGCTTGTTACAAAGCTCGAGCAGATTGCATGGCTGTATAACCTGCGGGGAGATGATGTGGAGCATACTCCGGTATTCTTCGCCTTTGCCCTTATAGGCAGAGATACAGATGCTTTTTATGTTATGGACGATAGCTTTAAGAGAGAAAACACGCGACCGTATATGCAGATCTTCGACGACCTTAAATCACTTAGAAACTGTAGCCTGAGCCTTGAAAAATCAGGCACGTCATATGCCCTTGCAGGATGCCTGCACAGCTCGGTTGATATAACTGACGAAACAAATCCAATAGAGCTTATGAAAGCAGTCAAAAACGATACGGAAATCGCCTGCACCCGCAATGCCCATATCAGAGACGGCGCTGCAATTGTTAAATTCCTGTATTGGATTAAAAATAAGGCGGGAAGACAGTATATCACTGAAATTTCCGCGGCTGACTATCTTGAGGAGTGCCGCAGGCAGCAGGGAGCATATGACCTCAGCTTTGATACCATAGCAGGCTATGAGGAGCATGGCGCTATAATACATTATCAGGCGACGAAGCAGAGCAACGTGCAGATTAAACCTGAGGGATTTCTGCTGGTGGATTCAGGAGGCCAGTACAGGGACGGTACTACGGATATTACAAGAACCATTGCTCTGGGACCTGTTACCTGTGACAGAAGATATGCATATACTGCTGTACTGAAATCCAACATTAGGCTTGCGGCGGCAAAATTCAGATATGAAACCACGGGAGCGGAGCTTGATGTTATAGCAAGAAAACCGCTCAAAGACAGAGGATTTGATTTCAATCACGGTACAGGGCATGGAGTAGGCCATATGTTAAGCGTTCACGAGGGACCAAATACCATCAGCCGCAGAGGTGACAAATGCTGTATAGTACCGGGAATGATAACCAGCGATGAGCCGGGAGTATATTTTGCGGGAGAATACGGTATCAGACTTGAAAACGAAATCCTCTGCATAGAAGAGGGTGACGGACTTTGTTTTGAAACCATAACACTCTGCCCTTTTGACAGAGAGGCCATAGAGGTTAATATGCTTGAGGATGATGAGTTGGAATTTTTAAACCGATATCACAGCAGAGTGTATGATACACTTAAAGAATATCTTGACGAGGACGAAGCCCGCTGGCTTCTGAAACAGACGGAGCCTTTGCACAGACAGTGACATTTCAGCGGCTGCTGCATATAATGTAGTATTATACTGTGATGGGAGTGACGGAAATGAAGAAGTTGTATATTATTTCCTTCTCTTCATTTTATAAAGCGGCATATGCCAGAGATAAACTTTCAGAAAACGGACTCAGAGCTTCGGTCAGAAGACTTCCGCCCGAGCTTGTTAAAAGCTGCGGCTACGGTATATATATAAAGACAGACGACATCGGGGAAGTAAAACGCATACTTGCCGAAAATCAGATAGCTGTCAAAAGCATATACAGAGCCGATGAAAACGAATTTGTAAAAATAAGATAGAGCTGCAAGGCGTGCAGCATACAAAAACACAACCACAGGGGTTTTCTATGGTTGTGTTTTTTACTGACCGGTCTGAACCGGTCAGATGCAGCTTCAGGTTCCTTTGCGTAGGATATCAAGATATGCCTCATAGGCAAAGGTACGATTTCTGCCGCCGCCTCCGGTTTGTACAAGAATACCGGCATCAACTAAACGCCTGACTGCGCTGGAGGCAGTATTAAAGGTAATGCTTAAAGCTTCCGCTGTTTTTCCAATATCAATAATAGGGTTGGACTCTAGATAGTCAAAAACAAGCATTGTATTTTTTGATGCACGTCCCAATTTGGAAATTACAGATGTATTGGTGTCATGGAGAGTGATTAGTTCATCAATTGTTGATGTAGCATCTCCTGCAGACTCCATGATAGCCTGCAAGAAGAAAATGATCCATTGCTCATAGTTTCCCTTTGTTCTTACTTCAGTCATGCGGTCATAGTATTCCACACGGTTTTTTTTAAGGAAATAGGAAATATATAAAGCGGGTGTTGTGAGAATTCCTTTGTCCATTAAAAACAGTGTAATCAGTAGACGGCCGACACGACCGTTTCCGTCAAGGAAAGGGTGGATGGTTTCAAACTGATAATGTATAAGTGCTGCCTGGATTAATGCATCTAGATCATCATCGGTATTGATGTATTTTTCCAGGTCAGACATTGCGTTTTGCATATCGTCGGGAGATGGAGGAATATAGCGGGCATTTTTGAGCGTGCTTCCTTGACCGCCAATCCAATTCTGTGAGTATCTGAATTCACCTGGATTTTTTTCTTGCCCGCGTACTCCTTTCATTAGCACTGCGTGTGTTTCTTTAATCAGGCGGTTGCATAGCGGAAGAGTTTGTAAACGTGTAATTGCAAATTCGGTGGCTTTGATATAGTTTACAACATCCGCAATATTGCGGTTTGTGTTGGTATCCAGCATTGGATCTAAAATATCTTCTAAAGTTGCCTGTGTACCCTCAATTTGCGAAGACATCAGTGCTTCTTTACGTACGTACATAGATATGAATAATTCCACATTTGGGATGCGAGCCGCAATACTTTCCAAAACGGCAAGCTGAGAATTTGCTTTTACAAGTAAGCCCACAATATCCTCTGATAACTCAATCGGAGGAACCGGCGGCAGAGGATTTGGAACAAAAGACTTGTACACCATTTCGCCTGATAAATTTTGTTTATAATAGCCTGCACGATTGTTCATCAGTCATGGCTCCTTTCGGGAAATTGAAATATATACTCTATTATACTTCTCTTATTTCAAAAAACAATTAAAATTGAAATAAAACGGTGAAATATTTATTCTTATTTCATTTTTAGCAGTTGCATGGCGGATTATACGTACAACGATTTTACTTTGATAAAAAATATAAATCAAGAGATATGCTATCAAATGCAAAACTCCTGATTTTGTTGTTTTAATCATCATCGCTGTATGGATCTATGCCAAGCTCATCTGTTTTAAACTTGCCGAAAGTAATGGATGACTGGCCATACCTTGCCCGTATGGAATCCATGGCCCGCTCCAGATTTTCGGTTTTCTCTCTGGAAACAGTATCTGCGCCGAACAGTGAGATCTGTTCCTCGGTGTCCTCATCGCACAGGTTTATTCCCGTGATTGTCAGCATTCTGATAGGTTTTCTGATATTCCATGAGGATATTATTATTTCAACTGCAGCTTCTGAAATCTCATAGGCAAGATTTGTTGGAACTGTAAGCTGTTTCTGTAATGAAGAAGTTGTATATTATTTCCTTCTCTTCATTTTATAAAGCGGCATATGCCAGAGATAAACTTTCAGAAAACGGACTCAGAGCTTCGGTCAGAAGACTTCCGCCCGAGCTTGTTAAAAGCTGCGGCTACGGTATATATATAAAGACAGACGACATCGGGGAAGTAAAACGCATACTTGCCGAAAATCAGATAGCTGTCAAAAGCATATACAGAGCCGATGAAAACGAATTTGTAAAAATAAGATAGAGCTGCAAGGAGTGTAGCATATAAAGTACAGCCACTGATTTTTCGGTAGCTGTATTTTTAATCTTCAATTTTCTCGAACAACTCCCCCACAGAACAGCAAAGAATTGTACTTAGCTTATCTAAAGTTTCATAATGGATAGATTTTGTCTGGTTGTTAATCATTTTATTAAAAGCCGTATAAGTAGTATCCATTCTTTTGAAAAGCCAGTATTTTGTGTGATTTTGTTCCTCTAATATCTCAAGAACCCGAAGTCGAACCAAGTAAGGCACCTCCTAAAGTTTTGCTTTATTATATCTAAAAAAAGTTACTTGAAAAACTACGCTGCAAAGTATATACTCTATAGTGCAGATAGTTAAAAATGAGCTTTATTAAAAGGAGGAAATGCTATGAATGAAGAGTACGTTGTTGATAATGTGGAAGCCAATGAAAAATTAGAAGCAGAAATTGTTCAGGAAGAAAACCAACAGGATAAAAAACCAATTACTGAATATGCTTTCAATAATAAAATTGAAAAAATACCGGATAATAAACAGAAGGTTATAGCCATTGTGGGTATTGTATGCGGTTGTATAATTCTTGTTTTTGGTATTATTGCATTTAGTGGTGTCTTATATACAAGTTATGGTACCGCAGGATCAACAGAGGTGACAGATACTTGCTATGAATGGTATGGAGGAGACGCTTATACAGGAATACAGCAGGCTGCCGCAGATGCAAGTACCAATGCAGGTATTGCAGCGTCTAATATAGTAATAACTAATATTATTCTTAATCGTATGATAGATGCGATGAGTAAGATTATGGGGCTATTTCTTATTTCAATAGGTCTGATAACGATTTGCAGATTTTTATACAAATTGACAGGTATAAAGTCACAGGAAAACCAAGCGGTTAAAAATTACTGATAATGCAGTGTGGTTGGTACGCAGGATTTCGCAGACAGTCTATTTGAGTTAAGTAATGAATGTTTATTATATATTATTATTTGCAATGATTTCGTTCATGTCGATTTTTAATGTTTTGGGAATGGGACAATCATTGACTATAGTTGTGATACCGATTGCACTTTTTATAATTTATAAAGGACAAAGAAAATTTCCTTTTTTTAATATACTTATGTCGTGTTTAGGGTATATGCTAGTTATAGCTAGTAACGAATTATCAATTTTATTTTTTATAAGGTTGTTTAATGTTCCTACATCAGATGTTATTTATGGTGGTACATATTTTAAAGTGTTTTGCGTTAGCTATTTTTTATTAGAAATTATTTTCATATATATTGTTCGAGTTCTTTTGTATAGAATTGTCGGTATAGATAAAATAATCAATTTAAATAATAAAATAAAGTGC
>ERZ827423.3468-NODE-3468-length-10798-cov-2.783301_pt1 | contig 10798 bp, 9 predicted proteins | sample MGYA00519775_ERZ827423 | MGnify/ENA primary metagenome ERZ827423 (study PRJEB31778, sample SAMEA3449296) | human gut metagenome | biome: human gut; feature: human-associated habitat; material: faeces | place: United Kingdom | collected 2010/2012 ...
TGTTCGTGCTATAATAGGTCGAATTTCCTCGAAAGGACACCGGCATGAACAACAGACTTTTCAAACGCATTTCCGCCATTGCGCTGTGCGCCGCCATGTGCGTATCGCTCGCTGCCTGCGGCGAGCCCGAAGAGACGCCGGACCCGCATGAGGGTATGGCATATGTAAACACCGGAGCAAACTACGAGTGGATAACCCCCGCGGAAGGTGTGGCCGTCTCCGACTTCTCCGAGGACGAATTCACGGTCGGTGAGGACGGCCTGCCCGAGTACACCGGCGACGGCTACGACATGAACGCCATCGCTGCTTCCGTTATCGGCGGTGCGTCTCTGGCTGGTGGCCGCGGCGCAGTGACGGGCACCTTCGTCGGCACCTTGCTGATGGTCGTTATTCAGAACGCTGGTAAAGCGTTCTCCATCAGTGACTACATCCTGGAAGTTTTGACGGGCGTCCTGATCATCATTGCTGTCGCAATGGATATGATCAAGACAAAGAAGGGCTAATTCACAATCGAACTGGGCGCGTACAGCAGTGCGCGTCCAGTAGAAAAATCTCCGCACAGCACGGGACATTCGCGGCGCGGGGCAAAAAAGCAATCTATGATCTATGGAGGATTTTAACATGAAAGAAGCTCTCGGTATGGTAGAGACCAGAGGCCTGATCGGCGCGATCGAAGCAGCCGATGCCATGGTTAAGGCTGCAAACGTACACCTGATCGGCAAGCAGCAGATCGGCAGCGGCCTGGTGACGGTTATGGTCCGCGGCGATGTCGGCGCGGTTAAGGCTGCGGTGGATGCCGGTGCGGCGGCGGCCAAGCGCGTTGGGGAGCTGTACGGCGTGCATGTCATTCCGCGTCCGCATAGCGACGTCGAATTCATCCTGCCGACTCTTGAAGCAAAGGCATAAGATAACTGGTACATAGCAGGTGAAACCTATGGATATTGAGGCGATTAAACGCGAAATGGAGCGCCTGCTGGCAGAGGATTTCCCTGTGGATACGGCAGTGTCCGGTGGAAACCAAGACGTTGCGGCACTGCCCCATTATGGCAGGATCCAAGGCGCTGATGTTATTAGCCATCTGGAGCACAGCCTCTTGAACCCGGATACGACAGTCGAGACGATCATGCGTGAGTGCGCGCTGGCGCGGCGGCTTTCCGTCGCGGCAGTCTGTGTCGCACCATACTATGTCCCGGCGGCAAAGATCGCACTGTCCGGTTCGACCGTTGCCTTGGGGACGGCTGTCGGCTTCCCCCACGGCTGTATGTCCGCTGCCGCCAAAATGGCGGAGCTGCGGGAGTGCATGGCCAATGGTGCGCAGGAGATCGACGTTGCGCTGAATAACCTGGCGCTCAAGTCTCATCAGATGGACGTCGCCCGCCAGGAGCTGGACGAGCTGCTGGAGCTGCCCGTCTCCTCCATCTCCAGCGCGAGCTATGAGCAGTTCGGCGGCGAATCCTGCATCTATGTAGAGTACGTCTCCGGCGATTTTGGTTATACGAGCTGCGTATATATCTCCGTCTCCACCGGCCTGCTCATGGGCGCGCGCGTGTACGACGGGGAGGAGCTTGTTTATCAGATGACCTCCTCCGCCCCGGAGCTGAGCGCCCCGAGCGAGGACATGTTTGCCCTGCCGGGAGTCCCCATCTCCCCCGCGCCGGAGGAGGAATGAGCCTCAGAGCAGCAGCATAGCGCCGAGGACGATGAGGAGCTCCTTGTCCCCGCTCTCGCGGTACATGAGGTAGAGGATGAGCATGAGCAGCAGGTCCTCCGTCTCAAGGCCGCCCCGCAGCAGGCCGCTCAGGGCGTCCGTAATCCCGCGAGGCAGCAGGCCGCCGGGTTCCCGCGCGGGCTCAGGGGCGCGTCCGCGCGGCGCATAAGGGCCGTCTCTCCTTGCGGGAGGCGGCCCTGCCTCGTTCCTGCGCGGCTCCTCGCGCGGGCGCTGGGCGGGCGGCGGACGGCGCAGCGCGCTTGGCTCCGGTCTTTCCGGCTCGGGCATGCGCACATAGCGGCCCGTGTTGCCGTCATAGCGGTTATACATCGCCCTCCTCCTTCTCGCCAAGGCCAAACTCCGCGGCGGCAATGCCCGCAAGGCCTGCCAGCCGGGCCAGCTTCATCGCCTTATCCATTTTCTCGCGCCGCCGCTCGGAAAGGAAGGGCTTCATCGCCTCCAGCAGCGCGCGCTCCTCGCTTTTTACGCCGTTGCGCTTCAAAAGGCCCATGACACGGCTTATGAGCCCGGGGTCGAGCTCCGGCTCGGGCTCCCCACGCTCGGCCTCCCCGCCCATGACGGACTTTGCCAGCTCGCCTATGCGGGAAAGCGCGGCGGGGTCGTTAAGTATGGCGTTCAGCTTATCCCCGAAGTCGTCCAAGGCGGGTCACCTCCTGTTATTTCATGGCTTCGTTTATCTTCTGCGCAACTCTCCGGCCCTCCTCGGTGGAAAGCACCTGGCGCAGGATGCCGTTTATGGCCTCGCCGTCGCCCTTGGCCACGGCCTTGGCCACCGCCGCGGCAAGGGAGGCGTTGTTGTCCGGGTTGGGATCGTTGCCCAGGCGCGCCGCAACGGTGATGTTGCGGGAGAGCTTGGAGAAGAGTGCCGAACGCTTAGCGTCCTGCGCGCCCTTGCGGTGCTTGGTTGTTGCCCATTTTGAGTGTCCGGACATGCGAGACTCCTTCTATACGCTTCTGGCCGAGCGCGCCGAGAACATATCACCGGGAGCGCCAGCCCGTCTAACCATAAACGGCAATATGATATACCGACTTGCCCAGCTGGTACAGGGTTCACATGCGCGACAAAATGTGCGGCACAACCGTCGTATACGGCGGCGCAGCACGCTCTGGGACCGGCGTGGGCGGCGCGACGGGCGGCGGAACAACGCACATCGCGCCGATGCCCCGCCTAGTTGGGCATAATCTGGTCGATCGTATCCGTCTTGGTGCTGATTGCCTTGCGGAAGCGCTCCTCAAAGAGGGGGTGCTTCTCCCAGCGGTGGAGGTCCGTTGTGGCCTGGTGAGCGATGATCTGGTAGAACGGCAGCACGTAGAGCGGCATCATGAGCGGCTCTTTGATCTCGAAGGGCAGGCGGATGGCATGGTCGTCATCCACACGCTCGGAATTGGTAACGATAAACGCATGGTCCGTGACCGTGCGCGCGGCGAGATAGATATCCACGAGGCGGTCGGAACCCTCAGTTAGGTGATCGACGCACACCACCGTGTAATTCGGCGTGAGCTGCAGGTTGGGGCCATGAATCCACTCCTCGCCCTCGTAGGCGAAGCTGGGGATCTGGATGGTCTCGCCAAACTTGAGCGCGCCTTCGCATGCGATGCCATATCCCTGTAGGAAACCACAGTGGTTGACCACGGTCATCGAGGTGAAGTCGGCCTGGTGGCGCTTATACAGATCCCAGGTCTCCCGCTGCACGATCTCATGACGACGCGGGGCGTCTGCCATCTCGTTCAAGAGCTCGGTGCGCTGCTCGGGGAACACGATTCCCGTGCGTGCGCCCGCCTCGATGGCGAAGAGCATGAGGAACTGCGCGAGCGTGGTGACGCCCTTGGTCACGTAGCCCACGGTCTCCTCTCCCACACCGTAATCGACCACGAGGTCCGCATGGTCCATAAAGTCCGAATCAACGTTGCCCGTAAGCCCGATGGCGGTGATGCCCAGCTTGCGGAGCTCGTCGAGGGCCTCAATGGAATTGGTGGAGCAACCGCTCTGCGAGATCACGAAGACGAAATCATCTTCGTGCAGGTCGTGCTCGCCGTAGATGAAGGTAGCCGGCGAGACGATCTTCACCTCGCGCTGCAGGTACTTCATCATGAAATAACGAGCGCACTGCGATCCGTTCGAGCTTGAACCGCAGGCCACGATCCAGATGGAATTGCAGGGCTTTTGGGCGTACAAGTCGACCAGCTCGGCCGTAAGCTCCTCGGAGCGCTCGACGTTGAGCTTGAGCTGCGCCGGAGTCTGCTCGACGTACGTGAGCATCGTCGGCTTCTCGCTTGGGTTAGCCTGGCTCGACATCGTTCCTCCCAACTCCACAGGCCGGACCGAAAGCGTTGCGCCTTGGTTACGGCCCATGATGATATGTCTTATGACATTATATTCTTGCTAACTAGAGCTGATGAGATTCTCCTGCAAGCGGTACCACCCAGACGGCAAAAGGCGGACAGCACGCCGATGCGCACTGCCCGCCCTCATCATCTTTGATACGTGAGGCATTGATCGCCGTTTACCTAGACCGGGCGCTCCGGCACCGCTGCCGCCGCTTGGCGCGACCCGGCACCTCGCCTACAGGCTCTCGATGACCTCAACGACCTTATTCACATACTGCTCGCACAGCTCGATCGTCGGTGCCTCGACCATAACACGGACCAAGGGCTCCGTGCCGCTCGCGCGGATGAGCGCGCGGCCCTCGCCCTCGAGCGCGGCCTCGACATCAGCCGCGGCGGCCTTGACCGCTTCGTGCTCCATGACGGCGTGTTTGTCCTCGACCTTCACGTTCTTGAGCAACTGCGGGTAAATCTTGAGCGGCTTGGCGAGCTCGGCCAAGCTTTTGCCGGTCTCTACGAGCGTCTGCATGATGCGCAGGCTCGTGTTGATACCGTCGCCCGTAGCGCTGTACTCGGAGAAGATCACATGGCCGCTCTGCTCGCCACCGAGCGCGTAGCCGTGCTCCTGCATGCAGGCGCTTACGTACTTATCGCCCACGTCGGTCTTCTCATAACCGATGCCCAGCTTGTCGAGCGCCTTGAAGAGGCCGATGTTGCTCATGACGGTAGCCACGACCGTGTTGCCGCTGAGCTTGCCCTGCTTGGCAAGGTGCGCGCCGCACACGTACATGATGGTGTCGCCGTCGCAGACGTTACCGTACTCGTCCACCGCGATGCAGCGGTCGGCGTCGCCGTCATAGGCGAATCCGATGTCGAGCCCCTCCTCGCGCACATACGCCTGCAAGCGCTCGATATGCGTGGAACCGCAGCCCATGTTGATGTTGAAGCCATCGGGCTCGTTGGAGATCACGTGGACATCGGCACCGAGCGCGGTGAATACGCGCGGGGCGATAGGCGTGGAGGCGCCGTTGGCGCAGTCGATCGCCACGCGGAAACCCTCGAGCGAGCACGGCATGGACTCGATGAGCGACTTGATGTAGCGCGCGCGGCCCTCGACATAATCGACCGCACGGCCAATCTGCTCACCCGTAGCGAGCGGAATCTCGAACTCACCGTCGATATAGGCTTCTACCTGCTCGAGCACATCCGGGCTCATCTTGTAGCCACCAGAATCGATGAGCTTGATGCCGTTGTCGTGGTAGGGGTTGTGGCTCGCCGTGATCATGATGCCGCAGTCGAAATCACCGTGGCGCACCACGTAGCTTACCGACGGCGTGGTGGTCACGCGCAGCACATACGCATCGGCACCACTCGCCACGAGGCCCGCAACCAGCGCGTTCTCGTACATATAGCTGGAACGACGGGTATCCTTGCCAATGACCGCCTTGGTCTTGCGCCCCTGGCGGAGGCCGTAGTACCAGCCCACGAACTTGCCGATCTTGAATGCGTGGTCGACCGTGAGCTCCTCGTTGGCGCGCCCACGGAAGCCATCGGTACCGAAGTACTTCATATGTGCTCCCTCTAGATGGTTATCGGACGTGGGAAAGGCGCTACGAGAGATACCCCCGCGCATATGGTACCGATTGTTGGGTGCCTGCGCACAAACATCCACCAATCGCGCATATTCATCCCGCCGCGCCGGCGGGCGCTCGCCGCGCGTTCCCCATGCGGTTGCCCCGCGCTCGCCACTCGGCCGCGGCGCGCTGGCGGGCGCTCGCCGCTCGGCCGCCGCGCGGACACCAGTACATGAAGAGATGGCTTAAGCCGCAGGAAAAGGTGCGCACGAGCGCCCGGAACCTCGACCGATGGGCCCACCCACCAGAAAAGGTGTACACGAGCGTCAAAAAAGTGCCGAAAAACAGCGATTCGTGACGCTCATGTACACCTTTTGGTTGAGAAGAGGCTCTTTGGCTTATGCAGAGTCTCTCGATTGGGAAGAATCGTTTGCCTGGAGTGGCGCCCCTCAATTGAAAAGAACGGGAGCCCTATCCCGTGACGGTGTAGTACCAGGTCACATGATCACCGTCACTCAGCGTGTACGACCCGGCGGACTGCATGACCACCTGTCCATTCACCATGTACTTCCAGCCCGAAACACCCGGGTAGCGGCTATCGTTCTCAAAAAGGCCGCCGATTCCTTCGACGTAGATGCCCATCGCCGTGCTCGACGAGGTCACATCGGATCGAAGCGCGCACAGGGCGTCGTAGGGCGTGGCCCCTTCCTTGAACGTAAAGGTGCCCGAGCCGCTCACCGAGCCGTCTGCCGCGCTTGAATCCACCACGACGGATACAGTAATGGTCTGCTGCTGGTTGTTCGACGTATCTGCATCGCCGTTACCTGCGTTGGACGGAGTATCTCCCCCGCCACCGGTGTTAGTTGCGTCAGACGAAGTGTCCCGATTGGAATCATTTGATGCGGACGAGCCATCAGACGAAGCGTCCGATGTCGAGGCATCTTGGCTGCCAGCCGTTTCCTCTGCAGCGTCCTCTTCCGTCGATTCTTCGGCACCGCCCGCTTCAGCTTGCTGCGCAGCCGTTATCGACGCGCTCCCCGAAGCGAGCACCGCGTTGGAGGGAGACACGTCATCACTCGTCGCCAGCGCGATGCCGCACACCGCGATAAGCGCCACGCAGCACGCCGACAGCACACCGAGCACGATGCGCTGACGCATGCTCATGCGCGGCTTTTCCTCCACCTTCTGAGACCGATTTTCTTCCATGTTGGCTGCTCCTTCGCACCGCCAAAGCCAGGCTTGTATTCATGATTCCAAAGTCGAGAGGGAATTGCTTGCATTTTGATGATGTTGGCCGGGCAGAAACCCTTCTTACGAAGGGCTCCAACCCGGCCTGTTGCGTCATCGGGCTATTCCGAGTGCTCTCGACGTTTCACGTAGACGATAATGACGACAAGACCGCAGACGCCGAGGATGATGCCGGCAATCGGCAGCCAGCGGAAGCTGCGTGGTTGCTCGGCCGCGCTCGCATCTGCGCTGCTCGACACGCGAGCACCCGCGCTCAGCGCCGTTTCGTCAGAAGAGCTGGTCTCCTCGGTAAGGGCATCATCGGCCGCCTCGTCAACCGCGGCATCGTCCGTCGCGATCGGTTGCCGTCCTGGCTGCACCGTACCGGTCGGACGGTGTGCTCCACCGTCGAGGTCGTCACCGCTGTCAACATCGCCCGTATCGTCGCCCGTGTTGGATGTAGAGCCATTCGTATTATCACCGGTCGTTCCATCGCCGTCGTCAGTCGGGGTCGGATCCGGAAGCGCGGCACCCGCCTCGAGCTTGAATAGGGTGCCGGAGTCGTTGACGTAGTAGAGCGCGCCGTCCGCGCCCACGACCACGCTCGCCATGCACCAGTCGGCCTGATCGTCGCCCGGCAGGTAGAGCACCGAGGCGTGGGCATCGCCCAGGTGGTAGAGGTAGGCGCCGCCGGAAACCGCGTTGCAGGTGAAGTACACATAGGTCTCGCCATCGCGCGCGCTCACGGTCGGAGCGCTCTTGACATCACCGGGGAGCTTTGCCTCGTTGGAAAAGCCCGTGATGCGGTGCTCGACGCCCATCGTAGCCAGGTCGATGACCGCGAGCACGCCCGTGGAGTCGTCGTTCGCGCCGCCCACGTAGGCGCGACCGTCCGCAATCGTGGGCGTGGAGGTAGAGCTGTCCGCAAAGCGCACGCTACCCGTCTGGGTGAGCGAGCCGTCCTCGGCGAGCGCCAAGCGGTGCAGGGTGCCGTCATTCGTGACCACGTAGAGGTCGGAACCGTCGGCCACCACGGAAACGTGCGCGTTTGCCCCCAGATCGATGGTTCCCGCGACCTCACCCGTGGCCGGATCGTAGGCGCGCACGACGCCCGCGCCGTCCACCGCCACGAGCCAGTCGCCCGCGAGCACGGCGCCGCACCAGTAGTAGCCTGCATCGCCGTCGCCGGAGGTGGACCAGACCACGGCGCCCGTTGCGAGCTCCACGCAGAAGAGCGTGCCCGTCTCGCCGGTCCAACTCGTGGTGCCAAAGTACGCGCGGCCATCGCTGATGGTGAGCGTGGAGAGCGCCTGCTGGCCCGCCGCCAGCTCATCGGTCAGCGAGACCGTGGTCAGGGTGTCCGCCGTGAGTGCCTGGAGCCGCCCGCCGTGGAGCGGCACCACCACGAGGCCATCCGCGTAGGCCAACCGGCACGCGGAGTCCACCGAGGTGGCGAGCGTTGCCGTGGCCAGGATCTTGCCCGTGGCGGCGTCAAGGACGCGCAGCTCGTCGCCGACGGCCAGGTAGAGGTTGCCGTTCACGACGATCGGGTCGCTCGCGTAGACAGAGCTGGCCATATCCGTGCCGAGGTCGACCGACCAAGCGAGTTCGCCGCCCTCGGTGGGGGTCGCCACGTCCGTGACCGCGCCGGGAGCGTAGGTGGGCCATGCGGCGTCATAGTCCGGGCGGGGCGCGTCCGGGTCAACCTCTACGTCGTTGGTCGGCAGCTCGGCGCCCTGGGCCGAGTAGTACCACGCGATCTCGTCTCCGGGCTTGAGCGTGACCTGGCCCGCGCCGGCGTCGGACGCCGAGCCGTTGACGAAAAGCTGCCAGTACTTACCCGTATCCTCGTCGTATTCGAGCACGCGGCCGTCGGCGGAGGTGATGGAGTTGAGGTACCAGCCCTGGGAGCTGGTGCCGTAGTCGGCCGTGAGGCCGGCGTCGGCGAGCGCGGCCTCGGTAAGGTCTGCCGCCGTGGAGCCCTCGGTCAGCTCGTAGGCGGTGGTAACGACCCACGCCTCATCGGCGCCGGAAGCGTCCACGCCCACAATGCGCACAGTGGCGGTGACGCTGGGGTTCTGCTCCCCGGACGTGCCGAGCACCATGAACGTAGCCGAGACCTCTTGGTTGGCAAGCAGCGAAAACGCCAGCCCCCAGGTCTCGTCGTCCGCGTAACGCTCGGCGTAGCGCGCGTACTTCTCGCTCGAAAGCACGCTCGTGATGGTGACCTCGGTGTTGTACGTCGGCTGCGTAACCACAAGGCTCTCGTGTGCGACAACGCCCGCGTTACTCGAACGGAAGAGGCGCCAGCCCGCTGAGCCCATGGGGTCGTACCCAGGAAGGTCCGTGGCAACGATGCCGTCGCCTGCCACACCGGCAGCGGCGCTGTCGTATGCCCATGTGAGCACACTGTTCTCATCCAGATAGGCCTTCTGGAACGCGTGCAGGTTCGTCGTCACGGCATCCGCCGAGGCGTTCTCACCGAGCAGCGCCTGCCCGTAGCCCGCCTTGGCCGCCTCCATGAGGGCAAGCTCGGACGTGATGCCACCTGCCTCGAGCGGCGCAACCGTTAGTTGGATGGTCTTTGAAGCCGTGATCTCGGGGTTTGCCTTGCTCGTCACCGTGAGCGTGAGCTCGACCGGTGCCCCGTCCGCGTCGGGAAGCGGCTGGTAGACGTTACCGCGGTAGCCGTTGACCTCGATGGCGTCGGTGGATGCCGTGTACGTGATGGTGTAGTCCGCGCCGTCAATGCCTATCGCGCTGGGTCGCGGCAGCTGGAGGTCGCCCACCACGGCGGCGGGGTCGACGGCCGCACCATCGGCGCTGTAGGTGAGCGCATCGGCGGTAAACGCCGCGTCGACCTTCTCCTGCAACGCGGTTTGCTCTGCCTCGACCAGCGCCGGGTCGCCGAGCACGGTGACGGTGAACGTCTTCTCGATCGTAGTGGAGGGTCCGTCGCTCGCAACCACGCCAATGGTCGCGGTGAGCGCGACCTCTTGGTCGGCCGCCGTGCGCGTCACGGTGCCGGTGTAGTCGCTCCAGCCATAACCCGAGATGCGTACCGCATCGGAATCGGAACTCCAAGAGACGCTTGACCAGCCCCGCGTGTCGCCCGAGCCATCGCTCAGCTTGTAGGGCAGCGTGAGGTTGCCGGTCACGGCGTTGGAGGCGTCGCCGGACGCGAAGCCGATGGCAAGGTCTGCGGCCTTCTCCTCGAGCAGCTCGCCAACGCGCGCCTCATCCCACGGGATATTCACCGAACGGCCGGGCGTGTAGGCGGCTGTCTCGCCGTCTCGCGAGAGCTCAAAGGTGAGCCGCAGCTGGCGCCACTGCGTGTAGTTGGCAAAGCCCGTCACCACATCGGGGTCGATGAAGAAGAACGTGATATCGCCGTTGGTGGCGTCGTTCGCCGTGGAGACGCCGAGGCTAGCCTGCTCGTTCTGATTGACGAACGTGACGCCCGTCACGCGCACATCCACATCATCGACGCCCATCTCGGCCAGCTTGGCTTGCAGCACATCGTTAACGTTCGTGTCCTCGCCATAGACGGGCTCGGGCCGCCAGTCCTCTGCATCGAGCTTCGCCACGATGCCCGCGAGCGAATCGTTCCCCACTACGGGGTTCGCGGAGACCGCTTCCACCGTTGAGGCACCGCTCGTGGCGACAACCTTAAGATAACAGCCCGCAGCCTCAGCGGGGAGCGTGACCTCCGCCCCCTCGCCTATGCATGTATCGAAGGAGCCATCAGACGCCTCGTCCACGTACCAGCGGATGGCCACCTCGCCCGTTACGCTCGTGGTGTACCCATCCACGCCGTTGGCCCACACCGAGGCGCTCACTGCATCGTCCGTGAAGAGCGTGGTGGAGGAAGAGGTGAAGCTTGGCGAGACGCTTACGCAGGCGAGATCGTAGGTGCCCGCTGCGACGACGACAAACTCGTCGC
>ERZ827423.3470-NODE-3470-length-10794-cov-3.263153_pt1 | contig 10794 bp, 8 predicted proteins | sample MGYA00519775_ERZ827423 | MGnify/ENA primary metagenome ERZ827423 (study PRJEB31778, sample SAMEA3449296) | human gut metagenome | biome: human gut; feature: human-associated habitat; material: faeces | place: United Kingdom | collected 2010/2012 ...
GAAGAAGCCGCTTACGCCCATTCACGGCAACCCGCCGTCGCTCGTGAACCTTCCCAAGGGCTGCCCCTTTGCCCCGCGTTGCCCGTATGCGGTGGATGTTTGCCATGAGCAGGCACCTGAGTACATAACGACCGAGACCGGTCATTACTCCGCATGCCACTTTGCCGACGACCCCGCGTTCCTCAAATTCGCTCCCGATACCTCGCGCTCGCGCGGTAAGATCGCGACGGGAACGCCCGATACCATCGAAGCATTCTCGAAGGGAGGCGAGGCTTAATGGCCGATACCACCAAGGAGCCGCTGCTTAAGGTCGAGCATCTGAGCAAGGAGTTCCCTGCGGAGGCGGGCATGCTCGCCGGTAGGTTCTCCAAGCGCGTTGTTTCCGCTGTAAACGATGTTTCGTTCGAGATCCATGCGGGCGAGACCTTTGGCCTCGTGGGTGAATCCGGCTGCGGTAAGTCCACGACGGGCCGCTCCATCATGAGGCTGACCAACCCCACCTCGGGTAAGGTGTATTTCCAAGGCAAAGACGTCTCGAAGATGAGCCATAAGGAGCTCAAGGAGATGCGCCGCGACATGCAGTTCATCTTCCAGGATCCCTATGCGAGCCTGAACCCGCGTATGACCATCGGCGAGATCGTGTCGGAGCCCATGACGATCCACAACGTTGGCACGAAGGAGGAGCGCATGCAGACCGTGCGCGAGCTCCTCGACGTCGTGGGCCTCAACCCCGAGCACATCAACCGTTACCCGCATGAGTTTTCCGGCGGTCAGCGCCAGCGTATCGGCATCGCCCGCGCGTTCGCGCTCAAGCCGAAACTCATCATCTGCGATGAGCCCGTTTCCGCGCTCGACGTCTCCATTCAGGCGCAGGTTCTGAACTTGCTCAAGGACCTGCAGGACCGCTTTGGTACCGCCTACCTGTTCATTGCGCATGACCTTTCGGTCGTTCAGCACATCTCCGACCGCGTTGCGGTGATGTACTTGGGCAAGATGGTCGAGGTTTCCGACTGGAAGACCCTCTACACCGAGCCGCATCATCCGTACACGCAGTCGCTGCTCTCTGCTGTTCCGGTACCCGATCCCGACGTGCAGAAGACGCGTTCTCGCATCATCCTTGCGGGCGATCCGCCTTCGCCGATCGATCCTCCGAGCGGCTGCCGTTTCCACACCCGCTGCCCGATCGCGCAGGCGATCTGCGGCAAGGAGGAGCCTAAGTTCCGTGAGGTCGCACCGGGTCATATGTGCGCATGCCACTTCGCGGAGAAGTTCCCGATCAAGGAAACCCACATCGACCTGTAGGATAGGTTGACAGGCGGACGGGCCCCGTTCTCTTCTCTTCGCTAGTCCTCGGAACTCGGCAGGGCCGAGTTCCTGCGGAAGCGCTCAGAGGAGAGAACGGGGCCCACGCATTTCGGAGCCTTTGGGTCTAGATTCCTTTGATCGGCGGTAACAGGCTTGGTTTGCATGGCGCACGCGGCATTCTTGTCGAGTGGGTGGTGCTCCGTGCGGCGGCTCACGTTGTTGCGGCCATTTTGATAAGCTGGTCGCGGTAGATGATTGCGATATGAAGGGCGCTTGGCATGGATCGAATGGCTCATGGAACGCTAAGCCGCAGGCGTTTTCTAGGTGGATCGCTGGCTGCGGGTGCGCTCGCTGCTCTTTCCGCGTGTACCTCAGGCGGGCAGACCGAGCAGGGGAGTGCGGCGGTTGCCGAGCAGCCTCTGATCATAGGCTTCTCGCGGCCTGCAAGCATCGACCCCGCCCTTGCGACCGATACGAGCTCTCTTACCGTCGTGTGGCAGCTGTTCGACTGCCTCACCTCGTATGATTTTTCCACCGGAGAGCTTTCTTGCCTTGCCGCGGAGCGCTATGAGGTGTCGGATGATGCCCAGACGTTCACATTCTATCTGCGGGATGCCACGTTTCACGATGGCTCGCGGGTAACCTCTGAGGATTTCAAGCGCGCATGGGAGCGAATCGTGAGTCCGTCGAGCGCTCCGAGCCAGGTTGCTGGCACCACGCCCTATGCCTACCTCCTTTCGCTCATTGATGGCTATGATGCTCTCCACATTGGGTCGGCGACGGAGTTTTCCGGTGTCACGTGCCCGGATAGCGCAACGCTTTGCATACGCTTGAGCACGCCCTATGCCGATCTACCCTATCTGCTAGCGCATCCGGTGCTTGGCCCCGTTCCGTCTTCCGCTGACGAAGACCTGCCGTCCTTCTCCCAGCGACCCATCGGCAACGGCCCGTTCATGATGGCAGATACGTGGAAGAGCGGCTCGGGCACGCTCTCGCTATCCCGCTATGACGACTATTATGGCGAGGTCACATCGCTCGACCGCGTGCTCTTCGATGTCGAGCCGGATGCGGAATCGTCGTTCCGTTCGTTTCAAACGGGCGATATCGATGTGAGCCTGTGCCCTATAGGCGATGCGAGCGACGCCGCATCGAGTCTTGGGCGTTCAGAGGATGGCCGCACGCTCGGTGATGATGGCCGCTTTGTCTGTGTGACCGGGCTTACGACAAGCATGCTCGCCTGCAACTGTTCGGCGGCACCGCTCGATGACCCCGTGGTGCGGCGCGCCATTTCCCTGGCAATCGATCGCGATTACCTGTGCGACACGCTTTACCGCGAGACGCGGGTGCCGGCGCACGGCGCTGTTCCACCGACGGTCCTCGGTTATCGCGAGGAGTCGTGGGCGTACGCTGCGTTCGACCCCTCGAGCGCCGCGGAGCTGCTTGAAAGCTCCTATCCGCTCAATGATGACGACGATCGTGGCATTGAGGTTCGCCTCTCGTATAACACCGATGGCGGGCATGCGGAGGTCATGCAGAAGATTTCTGACGACTTGGCGGACCTCGGTATCACGTGCCGTCTCGAGGCGCTCGATGCCGAGACGCTTCGGCAGCGCATCGAGGATGGGGATTTCGACCTCGTTCGCGTTGACTGGACGGCCGATGCGCCAACCTTGGATAGCGTGCTCTTCCCGCTCTTCTTCTCGGGCTGCATTGGTTCGACGAATTATGCCCGTTACCAGAACGCCCATGTTGACCAGCAGCTTGCTCAGGCCCGAACAGAGCTTGATGAGGGCACGCGGGTTTCGCTCTTGCAGGGGGCGGACAGCATCATTGGATCCGAATGCCCGGTGGTGCCGCTCATGTACCATGCCCGGTCGTATGCGGCTTCGGAGCGCGTGGCCCATCTGGCCATCGATACCCTGGGGCGCCTCGATCTCGCTTCGGCTGAACTCGCGGAATAGCACTTCGAACTGCTGCTTCTGCGTGACGGCGGACGCAGTGGGCCCGCGCGAGAAAAATTTCTCAAAATTCTTCTTGCGTTCTACGGAGGGGCTGGGGTATTATCTACTTCGCTGCTTGTCGGAGTGGCGGAATTGGCAGACGCGCTAGCTTGAGGTGCTAGTGATCACTTTTCGATCATGCGGGTTCAAGTCCCGCCTCCGACACCATCGAGTGTTCAGGGCCTCCACGGAGGCCCTTTTTCATGTCTCTAGCGTCTATGACATCGGACGTGCACTGCACGCGGGGGCTGCGATGCGCGCGCTGTGTGTTCTCGGACTCGATCCGGACGCGGGCGCTGTGCCATCTTCGGGGGTCTTTCGACCTTGGAGTCGTTCTCGGGCGTGATCCGGACACAGGGACCATTCTCGGGCGATATATCGCCATGTTTGCGCCTCCTAGCGGAGAATTGTCGCCCGAAAATGAGATTTGCGTCCGAATGTCGCCCGACAACGGTGCCCGTGTCCGAATGTCGACCGAAAGAGGGGTGTCCGCCCGCAGCCCATCCAGGAGTGAACCGTGCGCCCGGATTCCGCTCGAGAACCCTAAGGCGGGGGAGACCCGATAACGGGGTATAGTAGGTCAAGACGCTACGAACGAGAGGACTCGCGATGGATGCAACGGGACGAGATGAGCTTTCCGACCTCCCACGGCTTGCCGAGCTTACGAGCGACGCCATCATCGCATGCAGTACCGACGGTACCATCTACCAGGTCAATTCCCGTCTGGTCGCTTTAACGGGGGAAGAGGCCGGCCAGCTTATAGAAACCGATGTCAAAGACCTCCTCTTCAGCTCATCTTTCGAGCGCGCTGCCGATCACAAGCTGCCGTTTTCCCTCGATGGCAAGGATTGCCCGCTCATGCTCAAGCTTGCGGACGGTTCGTTCATTCCGGTGCTCGTGCGCGCGATTCAGGTGACACCGTCCGAGCGCCTGCGCAAGCGTTTGCTCAAGCGCGCTTCTGGTAAAGGGCATGTGCTTCTCACGCTTCGCAGTCTCGAAGAGCGCTATGCGCATGATCGCCAGATGCGCCGTGTGCTCTCGGAGCTTCAGGCGGCGAACAAGCGCCTTTCGGGGACGCTCTCGGTCATCATGTCCACCGTGGGTGCAGAGAATCTCCCATCGCTTCTGGACACGGTGCTCAACAAGCTCGTGGATGCGCTCGATGCCGATGGGTCGACTATCTACTTCGCAGAGGGCGGAGGGTTCAAGCTGCGGGGTATTTCGCGAAGCCTCGAGCTCGATTATGTACCGGAGTTCATTCCCTTTGGCGCGGGCGTGCCCACCTATGTGACACGCAAGGGTTCGAGCTGCCGCCTCACCATCATCCGCTCTGGCGAGGGCTCGGGCACCAACGCCGGTTCGCTCTATGACCTGGACGCTCGATGTGGTAGAAACCTCCGTGCGCACTATATGCCGCCCTTCAAGACGCTCATCGCGGTGCCGGTTTTCTTCGGTACGCAGATTCTCGGTGTGATTGAGCTGGGCTGGAAGCGTCCCACGGCATCGCGTGCGTATGACGTGAACGTTATCGAGGTCGTTTGCGATTATCTATCAATCGAGCTCATGAGTTTGGCAACGAGCATGCGCTCCCAGCGCACCGCCGAGCTCAGTCGCTCGCTCAACCATGTACGCGATGTCGTATATGGTGCCGAGGGCGACATCGGGCTCATCTGGGCCGAGACGATCACCGAGGTGCGCCGGGTGCTCTCGTGCCACGTGTGCCCTGTGGTGAGCAACCCCCGTACGGGGCAGCTTGAGATTGACTTCGAGGGCGGGAGCCGCGTCGCGCTCCCGGGCGACATCGACCAGCTCTTCTTCTCCACGACCGCGCCCGCCGCCCGCATGAACCAGGAACCGCGGGATTACTTTGCGCATGCAGCGGGGGAGTTTAGGTCGGACGGGACCGAATTGGAATACGTGCGCATCACGCGCATCGAGCGCATGTCTCGCATGGGGACATGGCTGAGCTCGCAGGGTCTGCCCGACCAAGGCGTGTTCTTCGAGATGCGCGGAGACTTGGCGTTCGGCAGTGTCGATGCGGGTGCTACTCCTTTGGGGGAGCATGCCGATCGCGATGCAGCAGAAGCGTCCCGCGCGGCGGAAGCGGGCGATACGTGCGCCTCGGAAGGCCTGGACGAGGCTTTGCAGACGGCGGAGGGGGCTGGTTCTGCCCTTGCGCCGCGATCGCCTGGGCTCGCCCCTAACACCTTCTTGCTGTTGCGCGATGACTCCCAGGAGCCCATCGACGATATGGAATTCGATTATCTCGTGCGCTTGGCGCATGAGTTCGAGCTCCGGCTGCGCGACGCCACGCAGAGCAAGGAGGACCGGAGGATCGCCCAGACGCTGCAGGCAGGCATGAGAAGCTCTCTCGGGGCCGTTCCGGGCATCGTGAGCGACTCCCTGTACTCATCTGCCACGCAGCAGGCGCTCGTGGGCGGAGATTTCTACACGCTTATTCGCCTTCCCGACGATCGGGCGGTCATGATTCTGGGCGATGTATCCGGTAAGGGCATCGAGGCCGCCTCCATGTCGGCGCTCGTCAAGACGGCGCTCTCCGCCTATGCATGGGAAGGGCTGAGCCCTGTTCGCATGGTCCGCTCGCTCAATGCGATGCTCATGAATTTCTCGCGGGTCGAGACGTTTGCGACCATGTTCGTTGCCAAGCTCGATTTACGGCGCGGGAGGGCAACGTATTGCTCGGCGGGGCACCCGCCCACGATGCTCGCCCATGTGGGCGGCGATGCGGGGGCCGCGCCAACGGGAGATGGAGAGGCTCTCTCCGGGGGAGAGGCGTCTCCGTGCGAGGTAGAGCTTCTGAGTGAGCAATCGGGCGTGGTCGGCGCATTCGAAGACATGGCATTCAAGAGCGGGTCGTTCACCTTTGCCCGCGGCGATGTGCTGTTCATGTATACCGATGGTGCCATCGAGGCACGGAGCGCCTCGGGCGAGTTCTTCGGCGAGCGGCGCCTGCGCGACATCATCCTTGCGAACGCGCGCTTTGGCGCGGACGGACTTTGCCAGCGCGTGCTCGACGAGCTCGATTCCTTTACCGATTCATCGCTCGAAGACGACATCGCGCTCGTGGCGCTTGAGTTCCAAGGCCCCGAGCGTTCCGGCTTTCAGCATGCGGCAACGGAAGGCGGCGCGCGATGAGGCCGCATATCCAGTTGCCGGAGCGAGCGGCTCGTCTGCGGGGCGCACTGATTAGAAGTGCTTCGACGCGGGAAGCATGTGCATATGCGTGAGTGGAACGACATAGCGGTTCTCGCCCCGCCGGGTGATATCGACATCTCGACGACGCCTTCGTTGCGCGCCGACGTCGATGCCCTGATTGACGGCGGTGCGCGGCGCATCATCGTCAATTGCGAGCACGTGAGCTTTATCGATTCCACCGGCCTTGCCTTCCTGCTCACCTGTGCCCGCCGCCTTATGCGAAGCGACGGCTTGCTCTCGCTCGTTAACGCATCGCCGGCAGTTGCGCGCTTTTTGCAGATTGCCCGCCTCATCGACGTGCTTCATGTCACTGCTGCCGACCGGCCGCCCATTCCGGCGCTCTCGCCTACCGAATTGCCGAGCTGGAGCAAGAGCATCTCTGTTACCGAGGGCATCGAACACCTCGGTTTCTATCGTCATCGCGTTGTCGAGCTGCTTGAGAGCCTGCCTATGGCAAAGGATGCGCGCTACGATCTGGCGCTTGCTGCGAGCGAGGCCCTCGGCAACGCCTACGACCATGCGTGTGGGGTGGGGTGCGTGCTCAACGCGCGGGCCTATCGCGACCGCGTGGTGATCGAGGTTTGCGATTGCGGGTGTGGGTTTGAGATTTCGCCCGATGAAGAGCCCGAGGAGAGCGAGGAGCGCGGGCGCGGCATCAAGCTCATGCGCCTGCTGGTGGATAGCGTTGAGATACGGCGCCGTACCGATGCTCAGGGCACCATGACGCGTTTGGTCAAGCTCTTGTGACAAGCCGACCGAAGATAAGTATTTCCGAGGGCTAGAGGCAGTTGGTCGTAGGGTGCGTCGATGGACGGCACCCTAGGCTTCGTTGGCAGGGCGGCATCTCGGGGATCGTTATCCGGTTGATATGCTTGCACAGATGCGCAGGTTACAAAAAACGGGCACCGTGAAGGCACCCGTTCAATGCAATGGAGGCGACGCCCAGATTCGAACTGGGGGTAAAGGCTTTGCAGGCCTCTGCCTTACCACTTGGCCACGTCGCCGATGAAAAAGGCCGAATGAAAATGCTCCATCCGGCCCGTCTCATGCAATGGAGCGGACAACGGGGCTCGAACCCGCGACCCCAACCTTGGCAAGGTTGTGCTCTACCAACTGAGCCATGTCCGCTTGCAGGAAGATAATATACGCGAGTTTGTAAGGACTTGCAAGCATGATTTTCAAAAAATTTTGGCTTGGGTACAATACTGCTCGACCGGGGGCGTCACGCTGGCGTGTTTATGGGCCGTTTTCCAAGCTCAGGCGTGTCGCGCACATCTAACGGCGTTTAGCGAACGGGGGATCTCCCTTGCTCTTCACCATTACCGTCTTTATCGTTGCGCTCTTCCTTGTGGCGCGCGGCATCACATTCCTCATCCAGCGGTATCTCGATTTTCACGGCGCGGGAAGGTCGTTCAAGAAGCTTCTTCGGCAGGGCCGTATCGATGCGGGAGTGTATGCAGACGCGGTGTGGTCGGAGGTCAACCGATTCGGCCACAAGAAGCTCCGCGCGAAGATTTCAAAGGAGCAGCAGCGCGTAATTCGCGACGCGCGCCGGCAGCTGCGTGACGACTTCCTGAACGATAACTGTCCCGGGTTTTACCAATATCTCATCATCTTCTTGGTTGCCTCGGTGCTCGGTCTTATTCTCGAGACCATTTGGATGTTCGTGGCCTATGGCGTGCTCGAGAGCCGCGTAGGGCTCGTGTGGGGTCCGTTCTCGCCGCTATACGGGTGCGGCGCGGTGCTGCTCACCGTTGTGCTGTGGCGCCTGCGCGATCAGCCAACCTGGATGATCTTCCTTATATCCGCGGGTCTTGGTGGGATTCTCGAGCAGCTCGCTGGGTGGAGCATGGAGACGGTCATGCACGCATGGTCGTGGTCGTACCTGCATTTCCCCGATCACATCACCCAGTGGGTGGCATGGCGCTTCCTCATCGTGTGGGGGCTGTTGGGCGTGGCGTGGTGCAAGGTCATCATGCCCGAGCTTTTGTACCGGATCGGCGAGCCTACGTCGCGCCGCCAAGCCGTGGTGGTGAGCTTCCTGACCGCGTTCATCGCGCTCGATATCGCCATGACGGTTGCGTGCTTCTGGCGCGCTGGCAAACGCGAGGAAGGGGTGCCTCCTCAGAACGTCTTTGAGGAGTATGTCGACCGTCATTTTGGGGATGAGTTCATAAGAGGCAAGTTCGAGAATCTTAGGATGGATAGCGACGAGCGCCCCCGTACGTCATAGGGCGCGCGGTCTTCATCGCGGCATCATATTTTAAGAAGTTGAAAAATTCTCGTTGGCATATGGCTCCGGGCATGGTAGTATAGCTACCGCTGAAAAGCACACGGGCGTTTAGCTCAGGGGGAGAGCGCTTCCCTGACACGGAAGAGGTCACAAGTTCAAATCTTGTAACGCCCACCACGAATTCGCAGGTCAGAGGCTTTTGTCTCTGGCCTGTTTTCTTTTCGCCACCAAAACCGCCACCATATCGCCACCATAATCAGAATATTGAGTGTTGAGATAGAGACTGCCGCGATTGCGACAGGCCCTCCTACTGTTGCTCTCTTCTCTCTTTGGCGTCACTGCCAGCGCCGCCACGGGTGAGTGCACGTCATAGCCCATCGAGAGAAGGGATCTGATCATGTCGGTCAACACGGCAGCTTTATCAGGGCACCTCGTCGAGAACGCCACGCTGCGCTCCACGAAGGGCGGGACGATGGTGCTGAACTTCACGGTCGCAGTAACGGAGCGCGTGAGGGGCGCGGACGGCGGCTACGAGGACAGGCCCAGCTATATCGACTGCGCCGTGTTCGGCGCGAGGGCCGAGGCGATCAGCCGCTACCTCACCAAGGGGACGCTCGCAATGGTCCAGGGACATCTGAGGCAGCTCGTGTACACCGACCGCCAGGGCCAGCGCCGCAGCAAGGTCGAGGCCATGGTCGACGAGCTCGAGTAGCGGACGAGGCGCCAGGGGGACGTCGTGACGGCGTGACCTGACGAGCCCGAGAGACTCGCCGCATCGGCGGGCGACCAACCCCGCAGCGAGCGCAGCAGCCTCCCCGTTTCCTTAATCGCAAAGAACGATGAAGGGGAATGGGGTGCAACGCCTGCTGCGCCGGCTGCGCATGGACAACCAATCAATCACAGAAAGGAGAAGACGATGCTCAAGTCACTTTGCGACATCCTCAACGACGCCTTCCGCGAGGTCCGGGGCAGGTCCCCGAAGCGGTTCCTGGAGGCTGTCGACGCCTACGCCGGCGCCGTCGCCCCCACGGCGGGGCTCGCCGGTGTTGATGTGCAATAAGAAATGGTCCGAATGAGCACCGGTTTTTGAGCACCGCGCGCATCTAGAGATGAGCAGTTTCAGCATGAGGGCCGCGCCCCCTTAGGACCAGGGGCGCGGCCCTCGCCGTATGGTTGTTCCGGGCGTGTGCTTTGGCGAGACCGCCCGGAAGGGATGGAGGAGATGACCGTGCCCCTGGACGTAAGGAATGATATACGCTCGATGGACGCGGAAGGGGTGCCGAGGGCGGAGATAGCGCGAAGGCTCCGCCTCAGCCGCAACACCGTCGCCCGCTACGCCGACATGGAGGACATGTCGCCGGAGCCGCCGATGCCGGCGCACAGAGCGCGCCCCGCGATAGACCCGCACATCGGCTGGATCGACGATCTGCTCGAGGTCGACCTCGGGGCGCCGCGCAAGCAGCGCCACACCGCGAAGAGGATCTACGACCGCCTCGTCGAGGAGCGGGGCTATAAGGGCTCCTATTCGTCCGTGCAGCGACATGTGCGCAGATGGAGGCTCGATCGCGCGGCCGGCGCGGGGGACGGCTACCTCGAGCTCGAGTGGGCGCCCGGCACCGCGCAGGCGGACTACGGCAACTTCGAGGCGGTGGTCGGCGGCGAGCGGCTGCGCCTCAAGCTGCTCGTCGTATGCCTTCCGCACTCCAACGCGCGCTACGCCGTCGCCGGCATGTCCCAGCGCTCCGAGTGCATGTGCGCGAGCCTGGCCGAGATCTTCGGATGGATCGGGCGCGCCCCGTGCGAGCTCGTGCTCGACAACGCCACCGAGGCGGGCCGCCGCGTGCGCGGCGAGGTCACGGAGTCGCACCTGTTCTCGCTGTTCCGCGCCCACTACCGCATGGGCAGCCGCTACTGCAACCCGTACTCGGGCAACGAGAAGGGGTCGGTCGAGAACGCCGTGGGCTTCATCAGGAGAAACCTGCTCGTGCCCGTCCCTAAGGTCGGCTCGATCGGCGAGCTGAACGCGCTGCTTCGGGATGG
>ERZ827423.3471-NODE-3471-length-10793-cov-3.253865_pt1 | contig 10793 bp, 13 predicted proteins | sample MGYA00519775_ERZ827423 | MGnify/ENA primary metagenome ERZ827423 (study PRJEB31778, sample SAMEA3449296) | human gut metagenome | biome: human gut; feature: human-associated habitat; material: faeces | place: United Kingdom | collected 2010/2012 ...
CCCGTGGTCCCCGCGAGTATTTCACCGCTGTCTGCGCTGCCTGCGGCGGCGAGGCGAAGGTTCCCTTCGAGCCCAAGTCCGACCGTCCCGTGTACTGCAGCGAGTGCTTTGCGAAGATCCGCGAGCAGCAGGACAACGCCTGAACAAGCGTACTGCCGTAAAGACGATTGGGCGCCTTCAGGCGCCCAATCGTTTTAATTTTTAGTCATCTTTGGAGGGAAAACGATGTTCGAGATCACAAAGACCACGATGATTTCCGAGATACTTGAGAACGCGCCTCAGGCGATGCCCGCTTTCCAGAGCATCGGCATGCACTGCATGGGCTGCGCCCTCGCCAGCGGCGAGACGCTTGAGCAGGCCTGCTACGCCCACGAGGTGGACCCCGACCAGTTCCTCGCGGACCTCAAGGCGTACCTCGCAATGTGCTGAAAGGGAAAAGCCGGCTGAGGCCGGCTTTTTTTAATACTATGGACAAAGTCAAACTTACCCCCCGGCTCCTAACCGCCGCACGCATGGCGGGGCAGAGCCGCTTTGCCGTGGACGTAGGCACGGACCACGGCCGCCTGGCCGTCTGGCTGCTGCAAAACGAAATGGCCGCGCGCGTCGCGGCGACGGATATCAGAAAGGGGCCGCTCTCCAGCGCCGTGGCAACGGCGGAGGAGTACGGCCTCGCGGAGCGTATACGCTTCGAGCTATGCGACGGGCTGGATTTTCCCGGTGCGGAGGCGGCGGACGCCGTCATAATCGCCGGCATGGGCGGGGAAACCATAGAGGGCATCCTTCGCCGCGCGCCCTGGACGCTGGGCGGCGCGAGGCTGGTATTGCAGCCGCAGTCAAAGCTGGACGAGCTGTGCGTCTGGCTGCGCATAACAGGCTACGGCCTTGAAGGGGCCGCGCTTGCCGCCGAGGGCGAGCGGCTCTACGTCGTCCTGGCTGCGCGCGGCGGGGCGGAGGGCCCGATCTTCGCAGAGGACGCCCTGTGCGCCTCGGGCGACCCACTGCTGCCGCGCTGGCTGGACGCGAGGATAGCTACCGTGCAGCGCGCCATCGACGGCATGGAGAGCGCCGAAAAGCGGCGCGACACCTTTGAGCAGCGCCGCACCCTCAAGCGCCTGCTCGACATGAGAAAGGAGCTTTGAATGGCAAAAGTAAGCGAGATTTTTGAAAAGCTGGCCCTGCGCGCGCCGGTGGAGCTGAAAATGGGCTTCGACAACGTCGGCCACCTCGCGGGGCGAGGGGACAGGGAAGTGCGCCGCGTCCTCGTGACGCTGGACATCACGGACGCCGTCATCGCTGAGGCGAAGGCGCTGGGCGCGGAGCTCATCGTCTCGCATCATCCGCTGACCTTCGAGGGCCTCAAAGCCGTGACGGAGGCGGACATGACGGGGCGCAAGTTCCTCGCCATCATCGAGGCGGGCATGTCGGCCATCTGCATGCACACGAACCTCGACGCCGCGACCGGCGGCGTGAACGACGCGCTGGCCGAGGCTATAGGCGCGCGTGTGACGGGCATACTGAACGCCGAGGAGGGCATCAGCCGCCTGTGCGAGCTGCCGGAGGAGCTGCCGTTTCGCGATTTCCTCAATAAAGTCAAGACCGCCCTGGGCGCGAACGGGCTGCGCTACGCAGGGCCGGAAAAGCCCGTGCGCAAACTCGGCATCTGCGGCGGCGCCGGCGCGGGCGACATCCTACTGGCCCTCGCGCAGGGCTGCGATACCTTCCTCACCGCCGACGTCAAGCACCACCAGTTCATCTGGGCCAACGAGGAGGGCATAAACCTCATCGACGCCGGGCATTATCCGACGGAAAACGTCGTGGTGCCGGTGCTCTGCCGCTGGCTGGGCGAGGATTTCCCCGGGCTGGACGTGCGTGTATCTTCCCACGCGCAGCCGGAGCGCTTTTACCTGTGAAAACTTAAACCCTTCTTAAACATTTGCCCACTTTTATCTTAAATCGGCCCTGTTGTACAATGTAGCCGTGAGGTGAGGATATGGCCAACATACTGATCTGCGACGACGACGTCGATATCGTCTCGGCGCTGAAAATCTACCTGTCGAACGAGGACTACAAGATATACACCGCGTTCACGGGAAAGCAGGCGCTGGACTGCGTTAAGGAGCATGAAATCGACCTCGTGCTCATGGACGTCATGATGCCGGAAATGGACGGCATCGCCGCGACGGCCAAGCTCAGGGAGGAGTACAACATCCCGGTCATCCTGCTCACGGCCAAGAGCGAGAGCTCCGACAAGGTGCTCGGGCTCAACGTGGGCGCGGACGACTATGTGACGAAGCCCTTCGACCCCATAGAGGTGCAGGCCCGCGTGCGGAGCCAGCTGCGGCGCTATACACGCCTCGGCGGCCAGCAGAAGCGCGAGCAGCCGAAGGACACCATCACAATCGGCGGCGTGGAGCTCAACGACGCCGAGAAATCCGTCACCGTGGACGGCGAGCCCGTGCAGCTCACGCCCAGCGAGTACAACATCCTCCATCTGCTGATGCGAAACCCGAACCGTGTCTTTTCGTCCACGCAGATCTACGAGCTCGTCTGGAACGAGAACGCCTACGGCTCGGAGAGCGCCGTCGCAGTCCATATCCGCCACCTCAGGGAGAAAATCGAAATAAACCCCAGCGAGCCGCGCTACATAAAGGTCGTCTGGGGCCAGGGCTACAAGATGGAGAGAGGGAAGAAAAATGAAAAATCTTAAAAGCAGTTCCCTTGCCAAGATATTGGCTTTTGTTCTGATACTGGTTTTTGCCGCAGCGATGTTTATAAGCTTCATGGGCGTGGGAGTGCTGTACAGCTACGGAGGCTATTCAGGCTCCAGCCTGGAGGGCGTGCTGCGCAACTATCTGGAGCCCTGGTGCGTCAATAAGATGCTCAACAACATGGAGGGCTACCGCTACGGAGCCGACCCGGAGGAGCTGGACAGTACCGTCGGCATGACCTTCACCATATACGACCAGGACAAAAAGGTGGTATATGACGGCCTGGGCTCCCAAAGCTATATGCTGGAAACCAGCCCCTACGGCTTCTGGTATCCTGCGGAAGACTCCGCTGCGTATAATGCCTGGATGTGGGAAGAGGAAGAGAGCCGGGAGGGGATTGCCCCGGAGATCAGCGTGAGCACGGAGACTCAGACTGCCGCTGTTCAGGCGGAGGACGCCCAAAGCAGCCCCCAGCCCACGGAGGCGGGGGAGGAGGAACCTCAGCCCACAGCTTCACCAGAAGGGGATGAAGCTATGCTAAGCGGCAGTATAAGTAGTCCGGAGCCCAGTATCAGCCCCGCTCCCACGGCGGCCGCCCAGACTCAGGAGCCCGCAGCAAGCCCAGTTACCACGGCGGAGCCCAATCAGTCGGCCTATGTGGAAGCGGCCCCGGTCCCGGTCCGCTACAGCATGGTGGGTTATGTTCTGGACACCGTGACGGAAAACAGCGAAGTGGCCACCATGACCAAAATTATCAGCGTGTGCTTTGCCTACAGCAATCTGCTGCTGGGCGTCATGGTAGCCAGCGCACTGCTGGCTCTGGCCTGCTTTGCCTTCCTCATGGCCGCTGCGGGACACAGGAAGGGCTGTGAGGAGATACAGTCCGGCATAACCGAGCGCCTCCCCTTCGATGTGCTGACCGTCCTTGTTGCCACAGCTGGGGTCATACTTATGCAGCTGCTGATCGGATTCAGCTATGGGGACGCCAATGCGGCAAAGCTGGTGGCCTATGTGCTCATCTTTGAGGCGGCGGCGGCTCTGTGCCTGTGGTGGTGTATGAGCTTTGCCCGGCGGCTGAAAATTGGCAATGTGATAAAGAGCTGCATCAGCATCCGTCTGCTCCTCTGGTGCTGGCGTGTATTTAAAAAGCTTATGGACTTCGTGGGCCGGACCCTGAAAGGCATGGCCCTCATACCCAGGGCCTCTGTGATCATATTCGGAATTTTGTTTATAGAGTTCTTATGGATAGTGGGCTTCGGCGCCGGCGGCGGCTTTATGTTGTTCAGCTGGTTTATAGAGCGCTCCGTGCTGGTGCTGCTGACGCTGTATGTGCTGCTGTGCATGAAAAAGCTTCTGAAGGCAGGAAAGGAGATTTCCCAGGGAAACATGGACTATCATGTGGATACCGGGAAAATGTACGGCCCCCTGAGGGAGCACGGCGAGCAGCTCAACAGCATAAGCGAGGGAATGATCAAGGCCGTGAATGCCAGAATGAAGTCCGAGCATTTCAAGACCGAGCTTATAACCAACGTTTCCCACGATATAAAGACACCTCTCACCTCCATCATCAACTATGTCGACCTGCTGGAGAAGGAGGAGATAGACAATGAGAAGGCAAGGGAATATATCCAGGTGCTGTCCCGCCAGTCGGCAAGGCTGAAAAAACTCATAGACGACTTGATAGAGGCATCCAAGGCCAGCACCGGGAATCTGAATGTGAACATGGAACGCTGTGAACTGGGAGTGCTGATAGACCAGAGCGCCGGGGAATATGCCGAAAAGCTGAAGGCAGCCGGGCTGGAGCTGGTGATCACAAAGCCTGAAGAGCCGGTGGTGATAATGGCCGACGGGCGGCACATGTGGCGGGGGTTTGACAACCTGCTCAACAACGTGTGCAAGTACGCCATGGCCGGAACCAGAGTATATCTCAACCTGGACAAGGCCGCAGGCAAGGCCACCGTCACCTTCCGCAATATCTCCGCCAGTCAGCTGAATATCAGCGGCGAGGAGCTGATGGAGCGCTTCGTCCGGGGCGACAGCTCCCGGAACACTGAGGGCAGCGGCTTAGGGCTCAGTATAGCCCGCAGCCTTGTGCAGCTGCAGAACGGCGAGCTGGAGCTCACCGTGGACGGGGACCTTTTCAAAGTTGTTCTGAAATTCAAGGCCGTGGATTAAATTATCTTATCTGGAAATTTTCCCTGGGCTGTGCTAAAATAGAATAAAGAAAATCATCAGGGGTCCCGCAAGGACCCCTGAACTTTATACGAAACACGGAGGGAACAGCGTGAAAAGAAGGGAAATAAAAGTCAGCCTTATAGCCCTGTGCCTGGCCCTGCTGCTTATTGCCGGCTGCGGCGCCGCCCCGGCGGCAGCCTCGCCTGCGCCGTCGGCTTCTCCTTCTCAGACGGCGCCGACGCCTTCGGCGGCAACCCTGCCGGATGGGAGCAGCTTCTCGGTACACTTTATAGACGTTGGCCAGGCGGACGCCGCTCTGGTGGAGTGCGACGGACATTATATGCTCATAGACGGCGGCAACCGGGGTGATTCGGATATTATTTACACGGTGCTGAAAAAGGCCGGGGCGGAAAAGCTGGACATTGTTGTGGGCACTCATGCCCACGAGGACCACATCGGCGGACTGCCGGGGGCCTTCAGCTATGGGGAGGCGGAGCTGAGCCTCTGCCCGGTGACGGACTACGACAGCGGAGTTTTTGAGACCTTTAAGGAGTACGCCGAGGAAAAGGGCGGCGGCCTTACGGTGCCGGAGGTGGGGGACGAGTATGACCTGGGCAGCGCAAAGGTGGAGATACTGGGCCTCAACGCCGGGGAGGATACCAACGACAGCTCCATTATCCTGATGATACGCTACGGGGAGACCTCCTTCCTCTTTACCGGGGACGCCGAGCGGGAAGCGGAGCAGGCTGTGCTGGACTCCGGAGCCGAGCTGAAGGCGGACGTGCTTAAAGTGGGCCACCACGGCAGCGACACCAGCACCGGCTATCCCTTCCTCCGGGAGATAATGCCGGAATACGCCGTCATCTCCGTGGGGGAGGGCAACAGCTATGAGCACCCGGAGGAAAATACCCTCAGCCGCCTGCGGGATGCGGACTGCCGTATACTGCGTACCGATTTGAACGGAGACATCATTATCAGCTCCGACGGGAAGGAGCTCACCGTCACCACGGACAAGAGCGCCACGGAGGAGCAGCTGCTGACCCCCGGCGGAAAGAAGCAGAGCATAGCAAAGCCTGCCGCACCGGAAAGCCCCCAGCCGGAGCCGGAGTAGACGGAGGAGCCCCAGAGCCAGGAGCCCATGGTCTGGATACCCAAGAGCGGCTCCAAGTACCACAGCGACCCCGAGTGCAGCAGCATGAAGGACCCTGCCCAGGTGAGTCTGAGCCAGGCGGAGAGCATGGGCTATACCCCCTGCAAAAAGTGCTGGTAAGGCCCGGAATCGCCGTGAGAAAGAGGATATCTGCGTCAAAAACGCCCTGCCAAAAGGCAGGGCGTTTTTGACGGAGGGCAGCAGGGAAAACTATTGTTAAAAAAATCCGGCAGTCCTTGACCTCAAAGGGCTTTAATGGTAAAATACACTGTCTAATTATGGATAGATATACAATTCGGAGATAAACATGTGGATTTCGGATAAATGGAAGGACTTTGAGCTCATCGACTGCTCAAAGGGGGAGAAGCTGGAACGCTGGGGGAAATATTATCTGGTGCGCCCGGACCCCCAGGCCATATGGGATACCCCCCGGCGCAATCCCCACTGGAACGACCGGGACGCTCGCTACCGCCGCAGCGAGACCGGCGGCGGCAGCTGGGACAAGGGAAAGCTGCCGGCAAACTGGCAGATACGCTACGGGGAACTGACTTTCAACGTAAAGCCCATGAACTTTAAGCACACCGGCCTTTTCCCGGAGCAGGCCTGCAACTGGGACTGGGCCATGGCCAAGATACGCTCTGCGGGCAGACCCATCAGTGTTTTGAATCTTTTCGGCTATACCGGGGCGGCCACTGTGGCCTGCGCAAAGGCCGGGGCCCAGGTCTGCCACGTGGACGCCGCCAAGGGCATGGTGGCCTGGGGAAAGGAGAATGCCGCCGCCTCAGGACTGAGCCAGGCCCCCATCCGCTGGATAGTGGACGACTGCGGCAAGTTCGTGGAGCGGGAGATCCGCCGGGGCCGGAAGTATGACGCCGTCATCATGGACCCCCCCAGCTACGGCCGGGGGCCCGGCGGCGAGGTGTGGAAGCTGGAGGACAACCTCTACGACTTCGTGAAGCTCTGCGCCGGCGTGCTGTCGGAGAAGCCCCTGTTTGTGCTGATCAACTCCTACACCACGGGTCTGGCTCCGTCGGTGCTGGGGTATCTGCTGCACCTGCTGGTGGCAGAGAAGCACGGCGGCAAGTGTACCTGGGACGAGCTGGGCCTGCCGGTGACGGAGACGGGGCTGGCCCTGCCCTGCGGGGCCACGGGCCGTTGGACGGAATAAAGGGGGAGCAGGCTCCCCCTTTAGATTCCCTACCACCAGTCTGCGGACTGGTGCCGCCGCCCTGGGCGGCTGGGTCAAAGTATTTTTGCCACGCACATGTCGCGGCAAAAATGATTGGAATTTGTCCGGCGAAGCCGGACACCGCAATTCCGAATCTCATTCTGAACTCCTGATTGAGCAAAGGACGTTGTGATGAAAGACGCAATCATTGAGACAAAATCCCTCACCTTCTCCTACCCCGCCGATGAGGGGGAGGAGCCGGTGCTGGTGCTGAAGGGCGTGGACCTGGCCATTGAGAAGGGCTCCTTCGTGGTGGTGCTGGGCCACAACGGCTCCGGCAAGTCCACCCTGGCCAAGACCTTCAACGGCATCCTGCTGCCGGTTGGCGGCAAGGTGTACGTGGCGGGGATGGACACCAGCGACGAGAATTTGCTGCTGGCCATCCGCAGCACGGTGGGCATGGTGTTCCAGAACCCGGACAACCAGATCGTGGCCAACGTGGTGGAGGAGGACGTGGCCTTCGGCCCGGAGAACCTGGGAGTCCCCTCCCCGGAGATCCGCAGCCGGGTGGACGAGGCCCTGGCGGCGGTGGGCATGAGCGGATTTGCCCGCCACGCCCCCCATCTCCTCTCCGGCGGCCAGAAGCAGCGGATCGCCATCGCCGGTGTGCTGGCGATGGAGCCGACCTGCATCGTGCTGGACGAGGCCACCGCCATGCTGGACCCGGTGGGCCGGCGGGAGGTGCTCTCCGCCGTCCACAAGCTGAACCGGGAGAAGGGCATCACCGTGGTGCTGATCACCCACCACATGAATGAGGCGGAGGAGGCTGACCGGGTGATCGTCATGGACGACGGAAAAGTCGCCATGGACGGCACGCCCCGTCAGGTGTTCACCCGGGTGGATGAACTGCGGTCCATGGGCCTGACGGTGCCGGACACCGTGGATCTGCTGGACCGGCTGCGCAAGGACGGATGGGACGTGCCCCTCACCGCCCTGACGGTGGAGGCGTGCGCGGACGCCATTTGCAGCGCCGTGGCCAAGTGAGCGGAGGGAAAGAGAATTTTGGAACCGATACTGCAAGTACAACACCTGACCCACACCTACAGCGTGGGCACCCCCTTCCAGCGCAGCGCGGTGGAGGACATGAGCTTCGACGTGTACGACGGGGAGTTTCTGGGCATCATCGGCCACACCGGCTCCGGCAAGTCCACCCTGATCCAGCACCTGAACGGCCTGCTGAAGCCCACGTCGGGGCAGATCCTGCTCCACGGGAAGGACATCTGGGCGGAGCCCAAGAAGATCCGAAACGTCCGGTTCCAGGTGGGGCTGGTGTTCCAGTACCCGGAGTACCAGCTGTTTGAGGAGACCGTATATAAGGACATCGCCTTCGGCCCCACCAACCAGGGCAAGACCGGGGAGGAGCTGGACCGCTGCGTCCGGGAGGCCGCACGGCTGGTGGGCATCCGGGACGATCAGCTGGACAAGTCCCCCTTTGAGCTCTCCGGCGGGCAGAAGCGCCGGGTGGCCCTGGCGGGCGTCATGGCCATGGAGCCGGACGTGCTGGTGCTGGACGAGCCCACTGCCGGCCTGGACCCGGCGGGCCGGGAGAACCTGATGGCCAACATCCGGGACTATCACCGCAACAAAAAGCGCACCATCATCCTGGTGAGCCACAGCATGGACGAGATCGCCCAGAACGTGGACCGGATCCTGGTGCTGAAGTCCGCCCGCGTGCTGATGAGCGGCACCCCGGCGGAGGTGTTCGCCCGGGCGGAGGAACTGCTGTCCGCCGGACTGGATGTGCCCCAGGTGACCCGCATCGCCATGGGCCTGCGGGAGCGGGGGCTTGCCATCGACCCGGCGGTCTACACCGTGGAGGCCCTGGAGCGGGAGCTGCTGGCGCTGAGAGAGGGGGAGACGGGATGCTGAAGGACATCACCCTGGGCCAGTATTTCCCGGGGGACACCATCGCCCACCGCCTGGATCCCCGGACGAAGATCCTGCTGGTGGTTTTGTACATCGTGGCGCTGTTCTGCGCCAACAGCCTGCTGGCCTATGGCATCCTGGCCCTGGTGCTGGCGGTGTGCGTCCGCGTCTCCCATGTGGGGCTTAAGTCCCTGGTGCGGGGGCTGAAGCCGGTGGTGTTCATCATCGTGTTCACCGGCGTCCTGAACCTGTTTTTCACCCCCGGAGACCACACCCTGGTGGAGTGGGGCGTCCTCCGCATCACGGAGACCGGCGCCCGGAACGCGCTGTTCATGGTGCTGCGGATCATGCTGCTGATCATGGGCACCTTCCTGATGACCTACACCACCAGCCCCATCAGCCTCACCGACGGGCTGGAGCGGCTGCTGAACTGGATGAAGAAGTTCCATGTGCCGGTCCACGAGCTGGCCATGATCATGTCCATCGCCCTGCGGTTCATCCCCACCCTGATCGAGGAGACGGACAAGATCATGTCCGCCCAGAAGGCCCGGGGCGCGGATTTCGAGAGCGGCAGCATCATCCAGAAGGCCAAGGCCCTGATCCCCATTCTGGTGCCGCTGTTCGTCAGCGCCATCCGCCGGGCGGAGGAGCTGGCCACGGCCATGGAGTGCCGCTGCTACCACGGCGGCGAGGGGAGAACGAAACTCCACGTGCTGCAATACGCGGGCCGGGACTACGCCGCCCTGGCCCTGGGCGTGGTGATCACGGCGGGCATCATCGCCCTGCGTCAGTTTACGTAATGCTCGGACACCCGGACATCCGGCCTCCCAGGGAGAGCCCCAGATGTGCGCCCACGGCAAAAGCGGCTGTAGACCAGCGGAAATAGCAGTCGAACAGCAGGTCGCAGACCTCGGCTTCCGCGGCCGGGGGTAGGGACAGCTGGCCAAGGAGCTTCATCAATTCCGCCTCGTCAAAAGCGCCGTGCTCCCGCATCACGCTGTCGCCGTAGGTGTCGAAGAGGGGCTCGAAAATGGATGTCATGGGGATTCCTCCTTTGCAAAATCCTTCTGTACGTGTTATAGTCTTGGAAACTTGACGGTTTCAGTATAATACAGCAATAACTGTAAGTCAATATATTTTACAGTAAAAACTGTTTTTGAAAAGGAAAGCTGTATGGATGTTTTGACTACATCAGCGCGAATCAAAGCTCGCTGCAAAGAGCAGAAGCTCACCATGAAAAGCCTGCTGGAGCATACGGGCATCAACCGTAATTTTATCTATGACCTAGAAAAGAGCGGCCAGATCCCATCTGCTGACAAACTGGAGCGCATCGCTGACTACCTGGACTGCTCCGTGGATTACCTGCTGGGCAGGACGGAAAACCCGGCGGTCAATCGCTGACGTAGGGGCGGTTATCAACCGCCCGTTGGAAATGTGGGCCGCCGGACGGCGGCCACGGGGGCTCTGCTCCCGCAGGGGCTGGTCCAGCGGGATGCACCCCCCATTGTCGTCGTCGCAAAGTCCGCTCAGCTCCGTTTCCGCCTGCGGCGAAAACTGCGCCCGCTCCCTTGCTCCTCCTCTCCCCACCGCGCGGGGCGCGGCGGGGGCCCCTTCCGTCTTGCGGAAAAGAAAACGGGCCGTGCACGGTCCAAAAGAAAAGGCCGCT
>ERZ827423.3472-NODE-3472-length-10792-cov-3.541026_pt1 | contig 10792 bp, 9 predicted proteins | sample MGYA00519775_ERZ827423 | MGnify/ENA primary metagenome ERZ827423 (study PRJEB31778, sample SAMEA3449296) | human gut metagenome | biome: human gut; feature: human-associated habitat; material: faeces | place: United Kingdom | collected 2010/2012 ...
GGGGCCATGAGGTTCAGGGCCGTGCCGCCGATGGTCTGGTCGGCGCGGAGGTTGATGGACGCGAAGGACAGCAGCAGCGAGAACACCGCGCCCATAACGGCGGCGGCGAGCATTGCGAGCAGTTCATAGCCCTGCATGGCTGCCCAGTTCTTGGCGGCCTTGGCGGCCAGAACGGCCTCGCTTGACTGGAGAAGGCGGACTGCCAGAACGCCGATGAACGCGCCGAAGATCATTATACCTTCAAGGGCGAGGTTGATGATACCGCTTCGCTCGGAGAACACACCTGCGAGCGCGACGATCATCAGGGGAACCGCGAAAAGCATGGTCTGCTGGATAAGGAATGTCATGCTTCGTCGCCTCCTTTCTCAGTGTCTGCGTTGTCCGCTTTTTCGGCGGCGACCGCTCCTTCCGTTTCCGGCTCCGCGGAGCGCTTCTTTTTCGGAGCGATCATCATGCGGATAACGAGAGCGAACGCGCTGAGGTAAACTATCGCGGCGATGATAACGTCGGTGATGTACTCGTTATACGCGGTGAGGTTCGTGAGCTGAAGGCCGATAATATCAAGCATCGACATGAAAATCGCGGTGAAGATGACGGCGATGGGGTTATTGACCGCGAGCAGCGCAACGGGGATGCCGTTGAAGCCCGTCGCGGGCAGGGACTGATAGGTGCTCCAGAAAAACTCCGTGTTGCCGGAGAGGTAGTAGAGCGCAGCGCCGCCGCCGGCCATGCTGCCGGCGATCGCCATAGAGAGGACGATGTTGCGCTTGTCCTTGATACCGGCGTAGCGCGCGGCGTGACGGTTGGAGCCGCAGGCCTTGAGCTGGTAGCCGAGGGTGGTCTTGTTGATGAGGATGTACATGACTATCGCGAAGAGGACCGCGACGAGGATACCGGCGTTTACCTGAGAGCCGGGGAAGAGCTTGTCGAGACCGAGCTTTGCCGTGGCGACGCCGTTATAGGTCGTCTTATAGATATAGCCGGACTTCGTGCCCTCGACCATGTTCTTGAAATTGCTGATATCGAAAAGCCATGTGACGAGGTTTGCCGCGACCCAGTTCGTCATAATGCAGGCGAGAACCTCGTTTATATTAAGGAAAGCTTTGAGCAGACCCGGGATCGCGCCCCAGAGCGCACCGGCGAGCATGCCGCCGAGGAAGGCGATGAGCCAGACGAGGAATGCGCCCATAGTCTCGGTCGGGAGACTGAGAGCGAGCATCAGAGAGACCATTGTGCCCATGAGGTACTGGCCGGGAGCACCGATGTTGAACAGACCCGTCTTGTACGCGACGGCGATGGAGAGACCGGTCATAATGAGCGGGGTCGCGCGGAAGAGCATGTTGCCGACGCTCGTGGGGTTGAAGCCCCAGCTCAGCACGCCGGTGGCGTCACGGCCGGTGCTGAATATACCGGCGAAGATAAGGCGGATGCCTTCCCATGCGCCCTTGGTGGAAATGCTCTTGCTGGTGAGGCCGACGATGAGGATGACAAGGCTGCCGACGACCAGACCGATAAGAATGGACAGCAGCGACGCGACGACCTTCTGCGTGGAGTCCTTCGCGTAGAACGCGGACAGCTTTTCTTTCATACCGCTTCACCCTCCTTGCCTGCGCGCTTGGCGCCGGCCATGTAAAGGCCGAGCTCCTGCACGGTGATTTTCTTCGGGTCGAATTCCCCGACGATCTTGCCCTCGAACATAACAAGAATGCGGTCGGACAGGCTCATGACCTCGTCGAGCTCAAGGCTGACGAGCAGGATGGCCTTACCCTTGTCGCGCTCGGAGACGAGCTGGCTGTGTATGTACTCTATCGCGCCGACGTCAAGGCCGCGGGTCGGCTGAACGGCGACGATAAGGGGCTTGTCGCGGTCAATCTCGCGGGCGATGATGGCTTTCTGCTGGTTGCCGCCGGACATGCTGCGCGCGACGGTGACCGCGCCCTGACCGGAGCGGACGTCGAACTTATCGATAAGCTCATCGGCGTACTCGCGCACGGCGGCGTTGTTTATGAAACCGGCCTTTTCAAACTGCGGCTCCTGAAAGCGCTGGAGGACCATGTTCTGCTCCAGCGTGAAGTCGAGCACAAGTCCGTATTTATGGCGGTCCTCGGGGATGTGCGACATATTCTTGCCGCGGTGGGCGATGGAGGCATGGGTGATGTCCTCGCCGCAGAGCGTGACCTTGCCGCCGGAGGACTTATCAAGCCCGGTAAGGCCGTATATAAGCTCGGACTGGCCGTTGCCGTCGATACCGGCGACGCAGACGATCTCGCCCTTGCGCACGGAGAAGCTGACGTCGTCCACGGCGTTGCGCTTGTGCACGCGGGAGGGGACGCTGAAATGTTCGACGCGGAGGACTTCATCCGTGGGCTTGGCTTCGTCCTTCACGACCTCAAGCTGGACAGGGCGGCCGACCATCATGTTCGACAGCTCCTGCTTGTTGGTCTCACTGGTGTTGACGGTGCCGACGTACTTGCCCTTGCGCAGGACGGTGACGCGATCGGAGACCTCCATGATCTCATTGAGCTTGTGGGAGATGAAGAGGATGCTCTTGCCCTCCTTGGCAAACTCGCGCATGGTAGCCATAAGCTCGTCTATCTCCTGCGGAGTGAGGACGGCGGTAGGCTCGTCAAAGATAAGTATCTCATTATCGCGGTAGAGCATCTTGAGGATCTCAACACGCTGCTGCATACCGACGGTGATATCCTCGACCTTTGCGTCGAGGTCGACGTGCAGACCGTATTTCTCGCTCAGCGCCTGAACCTTGGCGCGCGCTTCCTTCTTCTGGATGAAGCCGAGCTTCGTCGTCTCCGCGCCGAGGATGATGTTATCAAGGACCGTGAACACCTCGACCAGCTTGAAGTGCTGGTGCACCATACCGATCTTGAGCGCGGTCGCGTCGTTGGGGTCGTTTATCTCGACCTTTACGCCGTTCTTGCGTATCTCGCCCGCCTCCGGCTGGTACAGGCCGAAGAGAACGCTCATAAGAGTGGACTTGCCTGCGCCGTTTTCACCGAGCAGAGCGTGGATCTCACCCTTTTTGAGCTGTAGGGTAATGTCGTCATTGGCCTTGATACCGGGGAATTCCTTGGTAATATGCAACATTTCTATTACATATTCCGGGGATTTTTCCATTCTGCCACCTGCTTTCATGTTATCATCGCGTCCGTATAAAAAACGTCTATTACATATTATAACGTCAATAAAAGCAAATTGCAAGAAATTACCCAGAAAAGCGCAAAAAAAGAAGAGAGCAGAAGCTCTCTTCTTTAGTGCTTAGAATGTGATCAGATGATGTTGAGAGTGAGGTTGCTCCAATCCTGCTCGAGGTTTGCCTCGTAGTCAGCATCGATGGTGAGCTCACCGGAAACGACCTTCTGGAACAGATCTTCGTACTCTTCAACAGTGTAGTTGGTCATGCTCCAGGTTGCGGTGGGCAGACCGACTGCGTTCTCATTGACGCCCAGAGAGGTGGCCTTGCCGCCAATCTCGGACCAGGTGCCGTCATAGACCTTTGCGATAGCCCACTTGGTGGCGTCTGCAAGACCCTTCATAGCGGAGGTGACAACAGTGTCAGACTCGAAGGACTGGTCAACGTCAACGCCGACAACAGCTGCGTCGTTAGCGGAAGCGGCTGCTGCAACGGACTGGAACATGGAACCGCCGCAGGCGAAGATGATCTCAGTGCCGGTCTCATACCAGCCGGAAGCCATTGCCTGGAGTTCCTGAGAAGCGGAGAAGGATGCGCCGTACTCCCAAGAGTAGTTGACTTCGACATTGACGCCCATCTCAGCAGCTGCTGCATTTGCGCCCTCGACGAAGCCATAGCCGTAACGGCAGCATGCCGGGTTGGTGCCGCCGCCGCCGCCGGTGAAGCCGAGCTTGGTGTAGCCTTCCTTAACAACAGCGTAGCCTGCGAAGTAGCCGCACTGCTCTTCCTTGAAGGCGATGCCTGCGATGTTGTCAAGACCGTCGAATGCCCAGCCGTCGATGAAGATGAAGTCAACATCGGTGAACTCAGCAGCAGCCTTTGCAAGAGCGTTGCCCTGCATGAAGCCTGCGCAGACAACGACCTTTGCGCCGCCGTCAACAGCGGCCTTCATTGCGTCGTAACGGTCGTCATCAGTTGCCTGATCGCCGTTTGCGGGCTGATAGTACTTGTAGCTCAGGCCGTTCTCGGCAGCGTAGAGTTTAACGCCGTCGAAAGTGCCCTGGTTGAAGGACTTGTCCTTCAGCTGGCCGACGTCGGTGACGAAAGCGAGCTCATACTTGCCGTCTTCGGAAGTCATGTTGTCGTCGATATCGTCAGCGGAGAGAGCAGCGGGAGCCTCGGTTGCGGGGGCTTCGGTAGCCTCTGCGGCAGGAGCCTCGGTTGCGGGCTCGGCAGCGGGAGCTTCGGTAGCTGCGGGAGCAGCGGATTCACCGCAGGCAGCCAGAGCAAAGACCATGCACAGAGCAAGAACCAGTGCGAGAATCTTTTTCATGATTTTTCCTCCATTAAAATTTGATTGACAACTTATGTAATTGTCATCCGTACACTCGGCAGTATAACACAAACCGGTGCAACAAATCAAGGATTATAATGATAAAATTGCTAAATAATTGTTAACGATGGCCTTTTAGGAACTTTTTAGAGCTGCGCCATCTTGACGGCGGTGTCAAGGGCGATCTCCATCATCTGGGTGAAGGAGGTCTGGCGCTGCTCGGAGGAGAGGGCCTCGGCACGGTAGATATGATCGGAGATCGTGCAGATGCACAGAGCGCGCTTGTGGGCGTAGGCGGCGTTGGCGTAGAGCCCGGCGGCCTCCATCTCGACGGCGAGAGCGCCCATGCGCCGCCAGCCGTCAGCATTGTTCGTGCCCTCGGCGGCATAGAAGGTGTCGTTCGAGACGATGTTGCCGACCTTGATATCAACTCCGTGCTCGTGCGCGGCCTCGACGGCCTTGCTCAGAAGAGTATAGTCCGCGATGGGGGCGAAGGTGCCGGGGCAGTTGAACTGGTTTATATAGTTGGAGTTTGTGCATGCGCCCTGCGCGGCGACGATGTCCATGACCTTTATATCGTCCTGCAGAGCGCCGGCGGAGCCGATGCGGATGATGTTGTCGACATCATAGAAATTGAACAGCTCCCAGCTGTAGATACCGATGGCGGGGATGCCCATGCCGGAGGCCATGACCGTGACGGGGACGCCCTTCCATGTGCCGGTGTGCCCCTGCACACCGCGGACATTATTGATGAGCACGGGATCGGTAAGGAAGGTATCGGCGATGAACTTCGCGCGCAGCGGATCGCCGGGCATGAGGACGGTCTTTGCGATCTGGCCTTTTTCGGACGCGATATGCGGGGTGGGAACAGACATAATATTACCTCCGTTAGAAAATCTCGTTTTGGCTTTGACACAATTATACAGTAAAAAATGCAAAAGTCAAATTGAAACGCGGAAAGATATATGCTATTATAAAGCAGATAAAGAAATACGGGGAGGGCTATGCCTGTGGATAAGGTTATGGTCATCGGTATCGCCGGGGGCACAGGAAGCGGAAAGACCACGATAACGAAGAAGCTGATCCAGCATTTCGGTGAGGATGTATCCGTCATCCATCACGACAACTACTACAAGGCGCACCATGACATGAGCTATGAGGAGCGCTCAAAGCTCAATTACGACCATCCGGATTCCTTCGACACGGATATGCTCGTCGAAGCGGTGAAGGAGCTCAAGCGCGGGCACAGCGTTGTCTGCCCGGTATATGACTACACGGTGCATGACCGCTCGGACAAGACCGTGACCGTGAACCCGGCGAAGGTCGTGATCGTCGAGGGCATACTCATTTTCTCCTGCAAGGAGCTGTGCCGGCAGATGGACATAAAGATATACGTCGACACCGACGCCGACGTGCGCATACTCAGGAGGATCATGCGCGATGTGCGCGACAGGGGACGCAGCCTTGACAGCGTCGTGAACCAGTATCTGAGCACGGTAAAGCCGATGCACGAGCAGTTTGTTGAGCCGAGCAAGCGCAACGCGGACATCATCATCCCCGAGGGCGGGCACAACCTTGTCGCGATGGAAATGGTGATGGAGCGCGTCAGGGCACATCTTCAGCGCGCCTGATAAAACACAAAACGGAGAAAATAATGGCAAAGCTGTATTTCAAATTCGGGGCGATGGGCTCGTCAAAGTCGGCTCAGGCGCTCATAACAAAGTTCAATTATGAGGAGCTCGGTATGTCGGTATGGCTCATAAAGCCGAGCATCGACACGCGCGACGGGGCGGACATAGTCCGCAGCCGCATAGGGCTTGAGGCACACGCGCAGATCATCACGCCGGAGCAGGACATTACCGAGGAGTACCACAAGGCGGGAAAACACGACGTGATAATTGCCGACGAGGCGCAGTTCCTCACCCCCGCGCAGATAGAGCAGCTGCGCGACCTTGTGGATGACGAGGATCTGCCGGTGCTGTGCTTCGGCCTGCGCACGGATTTCCAGACGCACATGTTCCCCGGCTCGCAGCGGCTCATGGAGCTGAGCGATTCGCTGACGGAGATAAAGACCGTCTGCGCATGCGGGCGCAAGGCGACGGTCAATGCAAGGCTCGACGGGCAGGGCAGAGTCGTGACGACGGGGGATCAGGTTCTCCTCGGCGGAAACGACAGCTACATCGCCATGTGCCACAAGTGCTGGAAGCAGAGAATAAGAGAACAGAGATAAGTTTTATCCCCCGGACACTGTCCGGGGGATAGTGCTTTTACCAGTTGTCCCTGAGCTTCCAGAGGCCGCAGAGGGTGACGACGGCCGCGGCACACATGACGATGAACAGCCGGCCGGGGTCATGGCGGCCTGAGACAAGCAGGAGTACAGCGGCAGCAGCCGTGATGCTGAGTATACGCCTGATACGGATATCCATGAAAAATTCCTCATTCCAAGATAATTGATGCGTTACCAGTTTTTACCTTGGATGAGGAATTTATTCATGGATATATTCTTACTTTATTCTGTCGAAGCGGAGCACGACCTTGAACAAATCGCCGTCGACAGTGATATCGAGCGCGCCTTTCTGGAGCTGCGCAAGGCTCTGTGCGATGCTCAGGCCAAGGCCGCTGCCCTCGGTGTTGCGCGAGCTGTCGCCGCGGACGAAGCGCTCGGTAAGCTCGTCGCCGCTGATGTTCAGGCGCGTGGCGGAGATGTTGCGGAAGGTGACGGTCGCCTTGAGCGCGTCGGCGGTGAGGTCGAGGTACACGCGAGTCCCGCGTTGGGCGTATTTGCAGATGTTGTTCAGCAGGTTATCAAAGATGCGCCACATGTGCCGCCCGTCGGCCATGATTTTCACGGACTCCTCGGGCTTTGTGAGGATAAGCTCCAGCCCTGCGGCGGAGAGCTTTTCGCTGTATTCGCCCGCCATCTGGTCGAGCAGGATGCCGAGCTCGCACTCGGTGAGGTTCACGCTCAGGCTGCCGCTCGACGCCTTGGACGCTTCAAGCAGATCGTCAATGAGCTTCTTGAGCTTTGCCGACTGCCGGTCGAGCACCTCGAGGTACTCGCGCATCTTTTCATTCTCCGGCTGCTCCTTTTCGAGCAGGTCGACGTAGTTGATGATGGAGGTGAGCGGGGTCTTGATATCGTGCGAGACGTTGGTGATAAGCTCGGTGCGGAAGCGCTCGGACTTCATGCGCTCGCCCACGGCGCGGTTCATGCCGTCGGTGATGGAGTTGAGGTCCTCGCCGTGCTCCTTGAACGGGCCGCGCAGCTTGGAGGTATCGACCTTGCAGTCAAGCTCGCCCTTGGCGATGCGCTGCCCGGCTTCAAGAAGCTGCTTCATCGACAGCAGCGCATACAGCGTAGCCAGCACCAGAACCGCGCGCTCAATGAACCAGCCGAAGAGCTGCTTTCCGGGACTTGTACCGGCGATGGCGATCCATAGAAACTCGACAAAGAGGATCGCCGCGATGATGAGCACTGCGCGGGGGAACATGGGGATGGCTTTCAGCCCGTCCTTAAAGGTATAGAATACCTTTTTTATTAAACGCAGGCACCACGCGCACACGCGGTAGATGATGCAGCTCTTTATCGTCGTGCCGAGCTTTATGCGCACGGCAAGGCTCATGCACCACAGCAGGCTTATCAGCGCCGCGATAACGCCGAGGACGGCGATGAGGACAACGACGAGCATTGCGGTGTTGCTGTATGACACCTCTGCCATTGCGGCGATAAGGAAGATGCCGGCAAAGACGGTCAGCGCGGTGTAGAGATCGAAGGGGATTTTATCGATAAAGCTGGGGCGGATCTCGCCGGTCTCGCCGTGGTGCCCGGCGGCGGAGAGAAGGAACACAAAGACGAAGGCCTCAAGGATCAGGGAGACGACCAGCACGGCGATGGAGACATAGCGCAGCTCGTAGGCGTAGGTGAAAAGCTCCTGATATTTATCGGCGTTGCCGCTGGGGATGCTGCCCGCAGTGTAGTACCCGGTGATGGCATAGACGCGGTAGTTATTATCGTCGATGGGCGCATCGTCGATGGTGGGCGTGATGTCCGTCCTGCTGCCGGACATGGGGCTTTCAGAGACAGCGGGCGTCACGGCGGGTTCGGGATACACGACCGAATCGGGTGATACGCTCGGGTCGGGAGGCGCAGACGGCGCGGGAGACGCAGACGGTTCGGGTGAAACAATCGGTTCAGGTACTGCAACGGCATCGTCCTGCGCGGAGAGGTCGTACCCGGCGGGGAGGTCAAAGAGCGTTGTGTCCGTTGCCCAGTCGTAGTCCCGCTTGCCGAGTCCGTCAAAAACGACCTTATTTGTATAGCAGTCTCTTATTACAAAATAGAAGCCGTTCCTGCCGTTGAGCGCTTCGGGAGCTTCGCCGTTGCCCAAGGCGGACATGACGGCGTTCAGATCGTTGGAGTTATCGTATTTGAATTGATGCAGCAGGGTCTGATAATCGTAATTGTAGCCGTCGATGCTGTCGATATATGCGATGTCCAGCACGGACGCGGCGAGGGACATCAGCAGCAGTACAAAGAGCGTCACGGCTATCAGCTTTGCCGCAAGGCTGCTTTTAAGTTTGTTCATGTCAGTTCACTCTTTCCATTTTATAGCCCTGCCCCCATACGGCCTTGATGTACCGCGGCTCGGCGGGGTTGATCTCAAGCTTTTCTCTGAGGTGGCGGATGTGTACGGCGACGGTGCTCTCGGCTCCGTAGGGCTCATCCTTCCAGACGCGCTTATAGATATCGCGCGGGTGAAAGACCTGACCGGGGTTTTCCATGAGGAGCCTGAGGATGTCGTACTCGGTCGGCGTGAGGGCGGCGGGCTCGCCGTCCACGGTGACGGTCTTGCTGGAATCGTCCATGCTTATGCCGCCGACTGTGAGGCAGCTCTGCCGTATCTGCGCCGCGCCGAGCATCGTATAGCGCCGCAGCTGTGAGCGCACGCGCGCAAGCACCTCAAGGGGATTGAAGGGCTTGGTGATGTAATCGTCCGCGCCGACGTTCAGGCCGAGTATCTTGTCCGTGTCCTCACCCTTGGCCGTGAGCAGGATCACGGGGACATTCGAGCGCTCGCGTATTTTCACCATGGCGCTGATGCCGTCCATGACCGGCATCTCTACGTCTGACACAATCACGTCGAACTCCTTTTGCTCCAGCAGTACCAGCCCCTCCCGGCCGTTGGGGGCGGTGGTCACTTCGTAACCGCCTATCATCTGCTCCAGGCTGCTCTTCAGGATGAAGCACAGGTTCTTGTCGTCTTCTACCAGCAATACTCGTATCATAGTTTCTCGTTTGGAACGGGCAGCGTCAGCGTGAATTCGCTGAACTTGCCCTCTATACTGTTTACCGAAACGCTTCCGCCCATGGCCGTGATGACTTTGTGGACAAAGTTCAGACCCAGGCCGAAGCCGGACACCTTCTTCTCCTTCTTGTATTCCAGTCCGCCGCGGTCGAACTTTTCGAAGATGTGCTTCTGCTGTTTCAGCGGGATGCCCCAGCCGTTGTCCCACACCCGGATGAGGACGTGGCGGTTCTGCTCTTCGGCAGAGAGGCGGATGGTGACACGTTCGTCGGAATACTTCAGCGAATTGTCTATCAGGTTGCCGAGGGCTTCCTTCAGGTATTCGGCATCGGCCGTCACCAGGAGGGAGTCGGGGCAATGGGTTTCAAGGGTTACCTCCTTGTCGGCCTTGACGCGGTACTTCTGTGTCAGCTCGTCGAACAGGGCGGGGAGGCTGACCGGTTCCTGCGCCAGCTTCAGGCGCGACTGCTCCAGCTTGGCGATGGTCAGAATCTTTTCGGACAGGCCGAGCAGGTGGGCGCTCTCTTCGTGCAGGATGGCGAAGTACTGCTTCTTCAGTTCGGGGTTCCGGTCCAGCAGGCCGCTTTCCAGTGTATGCCCGGTCATGGAGATGGTGGTGATAGGCGTCTTCATGTCGTGGATCATGGCGTAGGTGAAGTCCTGCCGCAGGCGGGCTATCCGGTTCTGGCGGATGATGATGCGTACCTGATAGACGATGCATCCGGCCACAAAGACCAGTAGCAGGGCGGTGGCCACGAGCAGGACGCCCATCTGCCGGATGGCAATCCAGTAAGGGTTCAGGATGGTGACCCGCACGGCTTGCGTATGTGCTCTGTTCAGGTAGACGGGATCGGTCTGGAGCGTCTTGAACGGATGGTGCCAGGCAGAAGCGTCCTCTTCCTGAAGGGGAACGCCCAGGGAGTCGACCAGCTGGCATTTCACTTGGGCCTGATACCCTTCTTGTGCCAGGCGGGCTGCGAAGATGGAGTCGGCCAGCGGCAGGGA
>ERZ827423.3473-NODE-3473-length-10790-cov-56.524732_pt1 | contig 10790 bp, 8 predicted proteins | sample MGYA00519775_ERZ827423 | MGnify/ENA primary metagenome ERZ827423 (study PRJEB31778, sample SAMEA3449296) | human gut metagenome | biome: human gut; feature: human-associated habitat; material: faeces | place: United Kingdom | collected 2010/2012 ...
CGCCGATGATGATGGTAGCGGAGCCGGTCTGGCTCTTGCTGCTCAGCTCCTGGGTGGGCTTATAGGTGTCGGAGGTATAATACTCCGTGGCCTTGCCGATGAGCACGCCGGCCACCAGACCGGACAGAATGGCCACATACAGTCCCCAGTGCTCGATGCCCAGCAGCTTCCACACCAGGAAGAAGGAGACGATGGCGATCAGGATCGCGGCCAGATTGGTGCCGCGGGACAGTGCCTTCAGCAGCGTGCGCTGGTCGGCGTTCTCCTCCGTCTTGACGAAGAAGGAGCCGATGATGGAGCAGATAATGCCCACCGCCGCCATGACCATGGGAATGGCCATGGCCTTGAACGCCTGATCGCTGAACGCGGCCACGCCCAGGGCGGAGGCGGAGATGATGGAGCCGACGTAGGACTCGTACAGGTCGGCGCCCATACCGGCCACGTCGCCCACGTTGTCGCCCACGTTGTCGGCGATAACGGCGGGGTTCCGGGGGTCGTCCTCCGGGATGCCCGCTTCCACCTTACCCACCAGATCGGCGCCCACGTCGGCCGCCTTGGTGAAGATGCCGCCGCCCACGCGGGCGAACAGAGCCATGGAGCTGGCGCCCATGCCGAAGGTCAGCATGGCGCTGGTGATGTCAGCGGCCTCCAGCTTGAACACGAAGCGCAGCAGCATGAACCACACGCTGATGTCCAGCAGACCCAGACCCACCACCGTGAAGCCCATGACGCTGCCGGCGGAGAAGGCCACCCGCAGGCCGCGGTTCAGACCCTCGCGGCAGGCGTTGGCCGTACGGCAGTTGGCTTTGGTGGCGATACGCATGCCCACGAAGCCGGACAGGCCGGAGAAGAATCCGCCGGTCAGGAACGCGAAGGGCACGAACCACGTCAGCAGGCCGCAGGCCGCCATGACGCACAGCACCACGATCATGCAGGCGAAGAAAATGCCCACCACCGTGTACTGCCGCCGCAAATAAGCATTCGCGCCCTCGCGGATGGAGCGGGAGATCTTGCTCATCAGAGGTGTGCCCTCGTCGAAGCTCAACACCCGCTTACCCGTAAAGAACGCGAACAGCAGCGCGATGACAGACCCTACAAAGGTCGCCAGGACAAGATATTTTTCCATTGTTTTCCTCTTTCCTCCCCGCTTCCCTGTGCGGGGATCTTGCTTTTTGTTCCGCGAGTATTATAAAAAAAGAAGCACTTCCCGTCAAATTTTCACACTTTTTTTGTGGTCGGCTGAAAAAGTGTTGAAATTCTTTCGTTATTTTGACCGGAACTTTTTGGCACAAAAAATTGTGAATTTTTTGTGATTTCTCCCAGTTTTTCCCCGCAGCTTCGAAACGTACCATACGTTCTGTATGTATTTTTTAACGCAATATAGCAGGTTTTTCTCGTCTTAAAAAATTTTTTATGCAACTTTTCCCCGTTTAAACAAAAAAATTTGCCGCAAAATGCGGCAAATTTCTTTTTTGTACTTTTTCTTGCTATTTGCGCCATTCTGCGCAGGCGCTCCGCGGGAGCGCATGTCATTCTGCACAATGAAATTATGCAACAAATTTTCTGTCGGTTGTCCTTCAGCGGCGAACACGCCCGCGCTCAATACACCGGGTCGCCCAGATCCATGGTGGCGTAGGCGTTCAGCGTCGTACCGGCGGTGTGCCCGGCCAGATACTCATAGTATCCCTGCGCGCCGATCATAGCGCCGTTGTCGCCGCACCATTTCAGCGGCGGCAGATACAGCTTCACCCCCGCCTTGTCGCAGGCGGCCTGCAGGTCGGCGCGGATCACGGAATTGGCCGCCACGCCGCCGGCGGCCACCAGTACGGTGCGCCCCGTCAGCTCCAGCGCGCGCATGGCGCGGGGCACCAGCTCGCCGGACACCGCCCTGGCAAAATCCCGCGCCAGCGCCGGCGCGTCCAGCGGCTCGTCCTTCTGCTGGGCGTTGTGCGCCAGATTCACCACGGCGGTTTTCAGCCCGGAAAAGCTCATATCCAGCTCCGCGCCGGACACATGGGCGCTGGGCAGGACGTATTTGCCGCCCTGCGACTGCTGCGCCAGCTCGTCCATGGGCTTGCCGCCGGGATAGGGCAGCCCCAGCACCCGCGCCGCCTTGTCGAAGCACTCCCCGGCGGCGTCGTCGCGGGTAGCGCCCAGCACGGTCATATCCGTGTAGTCGGCCACGTCCACGATCAGCGTATTGCCCCCGGAGATAGCCAGCGCCGTGAAGGGCGGCTCCAGCTCCGGGAAGGCCAGATAGTTGGCGGCGATGTGCCCCCGCACATGGTGGACGGGGATCAGCGGCACGCCCAGCGCATAGGCGGCGGACTTGGCAAAGCTGACGCCCACCAGCACCGCGCCGATCAGCCCCGGCGCGTAGGTCACAGCCACAGCGTCGATGTCCTTCTTCGTCAGCCCCGCGTCGGAGAGCGCCTTGTCCGTCAGGGCAGTGATGGCCTGCACATGCTTGCGGGAGGCGATCTCCGGCACCACGCCGCCGTACAGGGCGTGCATATCCGCCTGAGACAGTATGGCGTCGGACAGCACCTGCCGTCCGTCCCGCACCACCGCCACAGCCGTTTCGTCGCAGGAGGATTCAAAAGCCAGTATGTTCACGCCTGTGCCTCCTCTGTATAGTATTTCGTCAGGATCAGGGCGTCCTCCTTGGGCAGATCGTAGTAGTTGCGCCGCCGCCCCACCTCCCGGAAGCCGAAGCCCCGGTACAGGGCGATGGCCGCCGCGTTGGACGGCCGCACCTCCAGTGTCAGGAAGGCCAGCCGGTTGCCCTTGGCAAAATTGTCAAACACCTGCAAAAGCTGCGCCGCCACGCCCTGTCTGCGGCGGGAGGGATCCACCGCCACGTTGGTGATATACCCCTCGTCAGCCGCCACCAGCAGCCCGGCATAGCCGATGACCTTGTCCGTCTCCGGCTCCAGCGCCACCAGAAAGGCGGCGCACTGGTTGTCCAACTCCTCGGCCAGCATCTGCCGCGACCACGGGCGGGAGAAGCAGGCCAGCTCCAGCGCCGCCACTTCGTTAAGATGCTCGGCAGCCATAGGTACGATGCGTACTTTTTTCATATTCTCATCCCTTCGCTTCCAGCCAGTTTCTGCCCCAGTGGACGTCCGTTGTCAGGGGCACGGACAGCTCGGCGGCGTGCTCCATCTCCCCGGTGAGGACACGCTCCACCTGCTCCCGCTCCTCCTCCGGGCACTCCACGATCAGCTCGTCGTGTACCTGCATCAGCAGCCGCCCCCGCAGTCCCTCCCGGCGCAGCCGATCGTGGACGCGCACCATGGCCAGCTTCATGATGTCGGCGGCGGTGCCCTGCACCGGCATGTTCAGCGCCACGCGCTTGCCGAACTCCCTCAGGTTGTGGTTGCTGCTCTTCAGCTCCGGCAGGGCGCGGCGGCGGTGCATCATGGTCTGCACATAGCCGTCCTGCTCCGCCTGCACCACCACGTCGGTCATGTACTGCCGCAGGGTGCTGTACGTTTCAAAATAGCGCTCCATATACTCCCTGGCCTCCGCCACGGACACGCCGATATCCTGCGACAGGGAGAAGGCGGAAATGCCGTACACCACGCCGAAGTTCACCGCCTTGGCACGGCGGCGCAGCTCCGGCGTCACCTCGTCCTCCGCCACATGGAACACTCTGGCGGCGGTGGCGGTGTGGAAGTCCGTCCCGGACAGGAACGACTCCCGCATGGCCTCATCGCCGGAGATATGCGCCAGCAGGCGCAGCTCGATCTGGGAATAGTCGGCGTCCACCAGCACGCAGCCCTCCCCCGCCGTGAACATGCGCCGCAGCTGGCTGCCCAGCTCCGTGCGGGTGGGGATATTCTGCAGATTCGGCTCGGTGGAGCTGAGCCGCCCCGTGGCGGTGGCGGTCATCTGGAAGCTGGTGCGCACCCGCCCGTCCGGGTCGATGACCTTCATCAGCCCGTCCACATAGGTGGACTTCAGCTTGGTATACTGCCGGTATTGCAGCACGTCCTCCACGATGGGGCTGTCGTACCGCAGCTTTTCCAGCACGTCCGCGTTGGTGGACCACCCGGTTTTCGTCTTTTTCCCGTGGGGCAGCTGCAGCTTTTCAAAGAGCACCCGCCCCAGCTGCCGGGGCGAATTGATGTTGAACTTCTCCCCCGCCGCCTGATAGATGGCCTGCTCCGTCCGGTCGGTGGCCTCCTGCAAAACCGTGCCGAAGGCCGCCAGCTCCTTTCTGTCCACCGGGAAGCCGGCGATCTCCATATCCGCCAGCACCCGGCACAGGGGCAGCTCCACCTGATAGTACAGCTCCTCCAGCTGCATGTCCCGCAGCTTGGGCAGCAGCGTCTCGTACAGGGCGGACACGGCGGCGGTATAGCTCAGCAGCGCCGTCTGCGCCGGGACCACGTCCCCCGCCAGCGGAGAAAAGGCCTCCGGCTGCAAGTGGGCGGGCTTGGGCAGCTCCTCGTTGTAATAGGACACGAACAGCCGGGGCAGGTCGTACTTCCCGGCGGTGGCGTCCACCAGATAGGCCGCCAGCGCCGTATCGAACACAAAGCCCCCGGCGGGCAGCTCCCGCTCCAGCAGGGCGCGCATCATGTCCTTGACGTCGTGCCCCACCTTGCGGATATCATCGGAAAACAGCGCCGCCAGCAGCCGGTGCCAGTTGCCGGTATATCGGTTGGCATACAGCTCCGCGATCCGGCTGCCGTTTTCTCCGTCGGCGCACTCCACCGCCAGCGCCCGCAGATCGGGCGTGCCGTATACCGTCACATACTCCGCCCCGCGCCACAGGGTCAGATATTTCTCCGCCTGCTCCGGCGTCTCCAGTATCTCCGCCGAGGCGGTGTGGTCGGGCAGCTCCTCCGGCTCACGCTCCGGCGCCAGATGGTACTTGTCGATGAGCTTCTGGAATTCCAGCCGCAGAAACAGCTCGTACAGCTCCGGGCGGAAGGGCTGGCGCAGGTTGGCCTCCGGCACGAAGTCCAGCGGCGCGTCCGTGACGATGGCGGCCAGCCAATAGCTGTGCCGCGCCGCCGCCTCGCCCTCCTTCAGTCTGCGCAGCACCGCCGGCTTCACCGGCAGGCTGTCCAGCTCCGCATAGATGTCGTCAATGCCGCCATAGGTCTGTACCAGCGTCATGGCGGTCTTTTCTCCGATACCGGGCACGCCGGAGATGTTGTCGCTGCTGTCCCCCGCCAGCGCCTTCAGGTCGATCATGTGAATGGGGTCGAAGCCGTACTCCGCCCGGAACGTTTTCTGCGTCATATTCCGCGCGCCGTCATTCCGTCCGCCGGGCAGCAGGAGCACGCGGGTGCGGTCGGTGATCAGCTGCAGGCTGTCCCGGTCGCCGGTGGCGATCACGCAGTCCCAGCCCTCCGCCTCGCACCGGCGGCTGATGGTGCCGAGCAGGTCGTCGGCCTCGTAGCCCGCCAGCTCATAGCAGGGAATGGACATGGCGGCCAGCACCTGCTTGAGCGGCAGCATCTGCTCCGCCAGCTCGTCGGGCATCCCCTTGCGGGTGGCCTTGTACGCGGCGTCGGCCTTGTGTCGGAACGTAGGCTCCCGCCGGTCGAAGGTCACGCATACCGCGTTGGGCTTTTCGTCGTCCAGCAGCTTCTGCAGCATGGTGACAAAGCCGTAAATGGCATTGGTGTGCAGCCCCTGCCGCGTGGTCAGAAGCTGGTTCTTCCCCACGCCGTAAAAGGCGCGGTTCACAAGGCTGTTGCCGTCGAGCACCATGAGTTTCATGCATGTCTCTCCTTGTCCATATCATATCGATCATATTATACGCCGTTTTTCTCTATAACACAACCGCCGATTTATCCTTGTCAATCGGCGGTTTATCCTTGTCAAGCGATGGTACCATCTGGTATAATCAAGCCACATTCCACAAGGAGGTCACGTCATGCGAGAATTAAAAAGCACCTGCCGCGTGGCGGTGGTACAGGCCACGCCCGTGATGTTCGACAAGAGCAAATGCCTGGAAAAGGCGCTGCGGCTCATTGACGAGAGCGCCGACAACGGCGCGGAGCTGATCGTCTTTCCCGAGCTGTTCATCCCCGGCTATCCCTTCGGCATGACCTTTGGCTTCACCGTGGGCAGCCGCAAGGCCACCGGCCGCAAGGACTGGAAGATGTACTACGACAACTCCCTGCTGGCCGACGGCACGGAGATGCGCAGGCTCATCCGCCGGGCGAAGGAGCGGGGCGTGTACCTCAGCATGGGCTACTCCGAGCGGGACGCCGTCACCGGCACGCTGTACAACTCCAACATGATGATCGCGCCGGACGGCACGGCCATGAACCACCGGAAGCTGAAGCCCACCGGCAGCGAGCGGGTGGTGTGGGGCGACGCGGAGCGGGACTACTTCCCGGTGATGGACACGCCCTGGGGGCCTATGGGGAACCTGATCTGCTGGGAGAGCTATATGCCGCTGGCGCGGGTGGCGCTGTATCAAAAGGGCATCTCCCTGTACATCTCGCCCAACACCAACGACAATCCGGAGTGGCAGGACACCATCCGCCACATCGCCATCGAGGGGCACTGCTACTTCATCAACGCCGACCTGATCTTCCGCCGGGAGGACTATCCCCAGACGGTCAGCGGCACGGCGGAGATCGCCGCCCTGCCGGATATCGCCTGCCGGGGCGGAAGCTGCGTCATCGACCCCTTCGGCCACGAGGCCTCCGTCACCGTGTGGGACAAGGAGGCCGTCATCTACGCCGATCTGGACATGCAGAAGGTGCCCGCCAGCCGTATGGAGCTGGACTGCGTGGGGCACTATGCCCGCCCGGACGTGCTGGAGCTGCGGGTCAACGAGAAATAAGCAAACCACCGGTCAAAAGGTATACATCAAGTTTAAATTCAACATTGCTCCCGCCTGCCGCCATACGCGCCGCTGGTCAGAGCAGAGAAAACGGAGGAGAGAGACTATGCGCGACATCAACGGCAGCAAGCCTACCAATTTCCCTCTGGACGAGAGCAAGCTATCCTTCCATATCCCCCGTCCCGACCGGCCTCCCCGGGAGAACCTGCTGAAGCTGGGCAGCATGATCACCAACCGCATCGGCCTGAAGACCACCGTGGACGACCCGGAGTACTGGGGTCTGGACGGCGTGATGACCGACGAGATGGTGGACGTGGCGCTGAAAATGGGCGTCCGCAAGCCCAAGACCATTGAGCAGCTGATGAAGCTGACGAAGATGGAGCGCCAGCCGCTGCAAAAGCTGCTGGACGACATGTCCTGGCTGGGCATCATCGAGTACAACTGGGAAAATCTGGACGGCAAGAACCCCGCCCACGAGAAGCGCTATATCCTGCCTCTGTTCGTGCCCGGCAGCGCCGAGTTCCTGAACATGCGCAGAAGCCAGATCGACGCGCACCCGGAGGTGGCGGCGTTCTTTGAGCGCATGACCATGCTGCCGCTGGAGAAGATCACCCCCATGGTGCCTCCCGGAGGCGCCGGCATCGGCATGCACGTCATCCCGGTGGAGAAGGCCATCGAGACGGAGCAGGAGGCCATCGGGCTGGAAAAGATCTCCTACTGGCTGCACAAGTACGAGGGCAAATACGCCAAGAGCATGTGCTCCTGCCGTGCCAGCCGCGACAAGCTGGGCGAGGGCTGCGGCGACGATGTGGAGAACTGGTGCATCGCCGTGGGCGACATGGCCGACTATGTGGTGCAGACCCAGCGGGGCGAGTACATCACCTATGACGAGGCGATGGCCATATTCAAGCAGGCGGAGGACAACGGCTTCGTCCACCAGATCACCAACATCGACGGCGAGCAGAAGATCTTCGGCATCTGCAACTGCAACGTGAACGTGTGCAACGCCCTGCGCACCAGCCAGCTGTTCAACACCCCCAACATGTCCCGCAGCGCCTACGTGGCCGCCGTGGAGACGGAGAAATGCGTGGCCTGCGGCCGCTGCGTGGAGAACTGTCCCGCCGGCGCGGTAAAGCTGGGGCAGAAGCTGTGCACCAAGGACGGCTTCATCCAGTATCCCCGGCAGGAGCTGCCCGACGAGGTGAAGTGGGGTCCCGAAAAGTGGAGCATCGACTACCGGGATAAGAACCGCATCAACTGCTACGACACCGGCACCGCCCCCTGCAAGACCGCCTGTCCCGCCCACATCGCTGTGCAGGGCTACCTGAAGCTGGCGGCGCAGGGCAAGTACCGGGAGGCGCTGCAGCTCATCAAGCGGGAGAATCCCTTCCCCGCCGTGTGCGGCCGCATCTGCAACCGCCGGTGCGAGGACGCCTGCACCCGCGGCACCGTGGATCAGGCCGTGGCCATCGACGAGGTGAAGCGCTTCATCGCCCAGCAGGATCTGGACGCGGAGACGCGGTTCGTGCCGGAGAAGGTCATCCCCAAGGTGGACGGCGAGTTCGCCGAGAAGATCGCCGTCATCGGCGCAGGCCCCGCGGGCATGAGCTGCGCCTACTATCTGGCGGAGAAGGGCTATCGCCCCACCGTGTTCGAAAAGGAAGCCCGCCCCGGCGGCATGCTGATGAACGCCATCCCCTCCTTCCGCCTGGAAAAGGACGTGGTGGAGGCGGAGATCGACGTGCTGCGGCAGCTGGGCGTGGAGTTCCGCTGCGGCGTGGAGGTGGGCAAGGACGTGACCATCGCCCAGCTCCGTCAGGAGGGCTACAAGGGCTTCTATGTGGCCGTTGGCCTGCAAAGCGGCGGCAGACTGCCCGTCCCCGGCGGCGACGCGGAGAACGTGATCTCCGGCGTGGACTTCATGCGGGATGTGAACCTGCGGGGCAAGAAGTCCCTCTCCGGCCGCGTGGTGGTCATCGGCGGCGGCAACATCGCCGCGGACGTGGCGCGCACGGCGGTGCGCTGCGGCGCGGAGAACGTGAGCCTGTACTGTCTGGAGGGCTATGACGAGATGCCCATGGGCGAGGAGGATCGCAGCGAGTGCGAGCGGGACGGCGTCGCCGTCTACGCCGGCTGGGGTCCCAGGGAGGTCAGCGTCGAGGGCGGCAAGGCCGCCGGCGTGTCCTTCGTCAAGTGCCTGAAGGTCAAGGATGAGAACGGTCGCTTCGCCCCGGTATACGACGAGAACACGGTACAGGTGGCTCCCTGCACCACGGTGCTGTTCTGCATCGGCCAGAAGGCGGAGTGGCGGGAGCTGCTGTCCGGCACCGCCGTGGAGTTTGACCCCAACGGCACTGCCAAGGCCGACCCCGTCACCTATCAGACGGCGGAGGCGGACATCTTCGTGGGCGGCGACGCCTTTACCGGTCAGAAGTTCGCCATTGACGCCATCGCCGCCGGCAAGCAGGGCGCGGTGAGCCTGCACCGCTTCGTGCAGGGCGCCACCCTGACCATCGGCCGCGACCGCCGCCAGTTCATCGAGCTGGACAAGAAAAGCGCCCTGATCGCCGTGGACAGCTACGACAACACGCCGCGCCAGCGCGTGGGCTACAACGAGGCGCTGCGCAATACCTTCCGGGACGAGCGCGTGGCCTTCACCGCCGAGCAGGTGAAGGCGGAGACAGCCCGATGCCTGGGTTGCGGCGCCAGCATCGTGGACCCCAATAAGTGCATCGGCTGCGGCGTGTGCACCACCAAGTGCGCCTTTGACGCCATCCACCTGCACCGGGAGCGCCCGGAGTGCAGCACCATGTACGCCTGCGAGGACAAGATGAAGGCCATCCTGCCCTACATGATCAAGCGGAGCATCAAGATCAAAAAGGCCGAGCGCCGGGCGAAGAAGGCCGAGTGATATGCACGAATTAGGCATCGTATTCCACGTCATCAAGACCGTGGAGCGGGTGGGTGCGGAAAACGATCTCACCCGTGTGGCGGGCGTAACGCTGGAGCTGGGTGAGGTGTGCGGCGCCATTCCCAAGGAGCTGGTCAGCTGCTGGGACTGGGCGGTGCAGAAGTCCGACCTGCTGCGGGGCGCACAGCTGCATATCGAAACGCTGCCCGCCGTGACACAGTGCGGCGGCTGCGGCCGGGAATACCCCACCGTCGCCCACGGGCGGACATGCCCCCGCTGCGGCAGCGAGGACACATGGCTGCTGCGGGGCAGCGAGATCAGCATTAAGGAGATAGAGGGCGCATAGCATGGATACATACAAGATCATCGAAGTCAAGGAGAGCGTGTTTGCCGACAACGACCGGGAGGCCGCGCGGCTGCGGCAGGAGCTGAAGCAGAGCGGCACATTCCTGCTGAACCTGATGTCCTCCCCCGGCAGCGGCAAGACCACCACGCTGCTGCGCACCATCGAGGCGCTGAAGGACGAGCTGCGCATGGGTGTCATGGAGGCGGACATCGACTCGGACGTGGATGCCAGAAAGATCGCGGAAGCGGGCGTGAAGTCCATCCAGCTGCACACCGGCGGCATGTGCCATCTGGACGCCGGTATGACAGAGCAGGGGCTGCGGGAGATCGGCACGGACGGCCTGGATCTGGTGGTGCTGGAAAATGTGGGCAATCTGGTGTGTCCGGCAGAGTTCGATACCGGCGCGGTGAAAAATGCCATGATCCTGTCGGTGCCGGAGGGACACGACAAGCCCCTGAAGTACCCGCTGATCTTCACCGTCTGCGATGCGCTGCTCATCAACAAGACCGACGTGCTGCCCTACTTCGACTTCGACATGGACAAGGTGGTGGAGTACGCCCACCGGCGCAATCCCAAGCTGGAGATATTCCCCGTCTCCGCCAAGACCGGCGAGGGCATGGACGCCTGGTGCGACTGGCTGCGCCGGCAGGTAAAGGACTGGCAGTCCTGAGAGAGATATACAAAACGACCCTGTGGCGAAGCCACAGGGTCGTTTT
>ERZ827423.3478-NODE-3478-length-10784-cov-4.039892_pt1 | contig 10784 bp, 10 predicted proteins | sample MGYA00519775_ERZ827423 | MGnify/ENA primary metagenome ERZ827423 (study PRJEB31778, sample SAMEA3449296) | human gut metagenome | biome: human gut; feature: human-associated habitat; material: faeces | place: United Kingdom | collected 2010/2012 ...
GAGGGTGTTACCGACCTGAAGCCCGGCGCAAGTGTTGTGTTTGAGCCGATCACCTACTGCGGCAAGTGCTATGCCTGCCGCTGCGGCCACCACAATGTCTGCCGTGAACTGAAGGTTCTGGGCTGCATCGTGGACGGCATTTTTCAGGAATATGTGGTCATGCCGCGCAGCCAGGTGTATGAGTACGATGCTTCCAAGATGACTTATCAGCAGGCTGCTCTGTGCGAGCCGTTCACGATTGGCCTGCAGGCAAACTGGCGCGGCGATGTGCGCCCCGGCGATGTGGTGCTGGTGCACGGCGGCGGCCCCATCGGCCTGATCGTTGCCAACATTGCAAAATCGCGCGGCGCTACCGTGATCGTGTCTGAGCCGAACGAGAGCCGCCTTGCCATGGCAAAGGACTTTGGCGCAGATTACAGCATCAACCCGATGAAGGAAGATCTGGATGCGTTCATCAACAAACTGACCGACGGCGAGGGTGTCAACGTGATCTTTGAGGCCGCAGGCGTTCCCGCACTGCTGGCACATGCAACCAGCCAGCTTTCTCCCGCAGGCCGTCTGGTGGCTATGACCTTTGGCAAGGAGCCAATCCCCGTGAACTTCAAGGAGATCAATGCAAAGGAACTGACCATTCTGGGTACCCGTCATCAGTACCAGAAGTTCCCCGAGGTGGTCAAGATCCTGCCTGACCACCTGAAAGAGGTCGATGAGATCACCACGCATGTGTTCAAGGCAGAGGACTTCCAGAAGGCATTCGATACCCTTGCAGACCGCAACAGCGGCGCTGGCAAGGTGGTGCTGACCTTCGTCATCGAGAAGGACGGCCGTCTGACCAACATTCAGGTGCTCCAAACGCCGGACCGCTCGCTCTCGGAAGAGGCGATCCGCGTATTGCAGCAGTCTCCGAAATGGTCGCCGGGCAAGCAGCGCAACCAGCCTGTGCGTGTGAGGTACACCCTGCCTGTGGAATTCCGCATCCAGCAGTAAACCTTCACCGACCGCCGGAGACCGTGCCGCGAACCGTCCGACCTTCGGAAGTCCGAATCAATAATAAGGGTATCTCTTTTCGGGGGATACCCTTTTTTTCAATGCGACTTGAATTATGACAGAGAACAAATCCACCATACAAACCGCCGCAGGAGTACCGGAGCGCGAACGAGCCGTACTGGTGGCCGTCGTGCGCGACAGCCAGGAACTCCGCCAGAGCGAGGAGTACCTCGACGAGCTGGAATTTCTGGCCGAAACGGCCGACATCACGACGGTCAGACGGTTCAGCCAACGGCTGCCGCAACCTTCGTCGCGCATCTACGTGGGACCGGGCAAACTCGAAGAGATCGCCGCCTACTGCGAAGAACACGCCGTCGACGTGGCGATCTTCGACGACGAACTCACGCCGGCGCAGACCCGCAACATCGAGCGGGCGATGCCCTGCCGCATCCTCGACCGCACGCGCCTGATTCTGGACATCTTCCTCGCGCGTGCGCAGACAGCCTATGCCAAAACGCAGGTGCAGCTGGCCCAATACGAATACATGCTGCCCCGGCTCGCCGGCCTGTGGACGCACCTCGAACGGCAGCGCGGAGGCACGGGCACGCGCGGCGGCGCCGGCGAACGCGAGATCGAAACCGACCGCCGTATCGTGCGCAACCGCATCTCGAAATTGAAGGAGGATCTCAAAAAGATCGACCGCCAGATGGCCGTGCAGCGCTCCAACCGCGGACAGCTGGTGCGCGTGGCGCTGGTGGGATATACCAACGTGGGCAAATCGACGCTGATGAACCTCATCGCCAAGAGCGAGGTTTTCGCCGAGAACAAACTCTTCGCCACGCTCGACACGACCGTGCGCAAGGTGGTGCTCGACAACCTCCCTTTCCTGCTCTCCGACACGGTGGGCTTCATCCGCAAGCTGCCCCACCAGCTGGTGGAGGCCTTCAAGGCCACGCTGGAGGAGCTGGAGTACGCGGACCTGCTGCTCCACGTCATCGACGTGTCCAACCCGGAGTGGCAGCAGCAGGCATCGGTGGTGGAGAACCTGATCCGGGAGCTGGGAGCCGGGGAGATCCCCCGGATCGACGTGTTCAACAAGTCCGACCGGCTGCCCGCCGGAGAGATCATGCCCCACGGAGAGGACATCTGCTCCATCTCCGCCAAGACCGGCGAGGGCGTGGACAAGCTGCTGGAGATGATCGCATCGCGGCTGGACGCCGGCAGCCGCCGCTGTGTGCTCCACATCCCCTATGACAAGGGGGGGCTGCTGGACCAGCTGTACCGGGAGGCCAAGGTGGAGAACGTGGAGTACGGGGAGACCATCGCCGTCACGGCGGTGTGCACCCCGAAGGTCCTGGGGCAGATGGCGCCGTTCCTTGTGGAATGAGCGCTCCCAGGCCCGCACCGGTGCGCAGGCCCAGCAGGAAGGCGTGGATGGCAGTGAATTCCAGAGTTTTGTCGAATTCTTCCCGGAATTGATATTCCAATTCGCTCTCCATCTGGGACAGCCACATCTCATATTCCTCCTGGGGCGCTGCCTCCAAATAGGGGCGGATGTACCGGGGATAGAGCCATTTCATGAAGTCTGTCACGGAACATCACCTCAAATACATAAAAATTGGCGTGTTTCTAGATAGTATTATAATACCTAAAATTTGGCGTGTCAAGGGGGGACGTATGGAGTTCCAGGAAAGATTGCGGGCGCTCCGAAAAGAGCGTGGAGAAACCCAGGCCCAGGTTGCCGCAGCCATTGGGATTGGAGGGCGGCATTACCAGAAATTCGAGTCTGGAAATAATTTGCCCAGTTTCCATAATCTGTGCGCCCTGGCGGACCACTTCGGCGTGTCCATGGACTACCTGGCGGGCCGGACGGACCGGCGGGACGTGTGGAGATGAGGGGAGGACAGCCATGACCACCTATCGGGTGCCCTTTGAGAATGGGGAGAGCGAGTTCACCGAGAAACGCTCCCGCTTCATCAGCCACATCTGGCGGGTGGAGACGGAGGCGGAGGCCCGGGCCCACATCGAGGAGATGAAGAAGCGCTACTACGACGCCCGCCACAACTGCTGGTGCTATCTCCTGAAGGAGGGAAACGTGGTCCGCTACAGCGACGACGGGGAGCCCCAGGGCACGGCGGGCCAGCCCATGCTGAACGTGTTCCAGCGGGAGGAGGTCACCAACGTGTGCTGCGTGGTGACCCGGTACTTCGGCGGCGTGCTGCTGGGGGCGGGGGGACTGACCCGGGCCTACACCAAGGGCGCCAAGGACGCGCTGGACGCGGTGGGCATCGCAACGATGAGCCTCTGGACGGTGTGGGACGTGCCCTGCACGTACCCTCTCTTCGAGCGGGTGAAGCTGGACATCGCCGCCTGCGGCGGCGTGGTGCGCTCTGCGGAGTACGGCGCGGACATCACCCTCCGGGCGGCGTTCCCGGCAGGGGGCGCGGAGCCGTTCGCCCAGCGCCTGACCGAACTCTCCGCCGGGAGCCTCGCCATGACGGCGGCGGGGGAGGAGTTCCTCCCCGGCCCCCGGGAGGCGGCCAACTGAACACGGTACGTGAAAACCGGGAGACGGCTTCAGGCCGTCTCCCGGTTCTGTTATTCCGCCCCCTGGATGCCGAAGCCCAGAGACTGGACCTTCTGCTGGATGTCTGCCCGCCGGACGCCGGTGGGGTCGTAGTCCACCGCCAGGCGGCTGCCGCTGACGCTGACGGAGGTGACGCCCGGCAGGGTGTCCAGCTCCCGCTTCAGCTGCTTGACCGCGTGGCGGTCCGCAGGCTGCTCCAGGGAAAAGCGCGTGCTAAGATGTGCCATGGTACTTGCCTCCTCGGGGTTAGGGTGCCCGGAATCGGACGGACCATGCGGGGGCGCTACAGATCCTCCAGGTCCGCCGCCGGAATGTCGTTTTCCACATTGTCCCGGGCCAGATCCGTGTCCAGCACCGGATAGACGTCGGGGATGGGCTTCTCCGGCCGGGGGAGCCGGCCTTGTTTTTTGCCGTCCTTCATCGCAGATCACCTCCGCCCTAGCTTGCCCGTCCTGCCGCCGGACCATGATGGAAAAAGCAGGAGGGCGGCCCCGGCGGGAGAGAACCCGGGCCGGAGCCGCCTGCGTTGGTCAGTCGTCCATGTAAGAGCCGCAAGTGTGGTTGTTGTACTGCTTCCTGATATGGATGAGGATGGAGCCGTCGGGCTGCTCCTCCTCCCGGGTGATCTTGTATTGGGTGTGGTTGCGGTCCATCTGGGCCTTGTAGTGCGCCACCTCGGCCCGGACGGCCTGGACGGCGTCGCCGTGGGGCAGGTCCTCCTTCAGCTGGAAATGGATGGTCTGCAAAAGACACGCTTCTTTGATTCGCTTCATGGTTGAGATTCCTCCTATCCCTATTGGCGGGCCGGCGCGGAGGAGTCCGCGGTCAGGCCCAGCTTCCGCCGGATGTAGCCGCCCACCTGCTGGGTGCCGATGTGGAGGGAGAAGGAAAACGCCTGGGCGATCATGGACTCCGCCTTTTTCAGGATCTGTGCGTCCGTGGAGGACAGGCCCTTGGCGGTCTCCCGGGACTTCTGATACAGGCACCGGGCCAGCAGCAGAAGCTCCCGCTCGTCGCCCCGGCGGAGGATGCCCCGGAAGGTGTCCAGCCGCTGCTTGCGGTCCTCCGACCAGGGCAGGCACTCCTCCCGGCAGCTGGCCAGCAGCCGGTCGATCTCCTCCTGGGACAGGACCGGCCGCATCCGGGCGGTCAGCGCCGGGTTGTCCGCCGGCACGTAGATGTCGGCGCCGTTCTGATCCACAGAGCGGAGCACATAGTATTCCCGCAGGGGCTCGCCCGGTCCAAAGCGCATGGGCCGAAGGTCCTCCACGCGGCAGACGCCGTAGGCGCCGTAGTGGACAAAGTCGTTTTTGCCGGGCATTTGCCGCCTCCTTTCACAGCGCGGAGCCGTCCCCGGCTCCGCAGGCAGTTCCCTGACACCAATATTATACCAAATTTTGCCGCCGGCTTTCAAAAGCCCTTTTCCCCAAAAATACAGGCGCTGTGATTTGTTCAAAATGCGCATGGGCAGGGGAGGCCCTGACAGGGCCGGGGGAAAAGGCGCGTCCCAACGGGAGAACTCCCCCGCCCACAGAAAAAATTCCCGCCCCGGCCCGTGAAAAATCGGTGGGATTTTTCAAAAATTCCACCGATTTGGACAGGAGGTTTCCCGCGGCGTTAAAGTATATACGGAAATTACGCTGTCCTCCCACGGGGGACGGGAAAAAGGAGCGAGATCGCATGAGCCTCAAGAAATTCAAGACCATGGACGGCAACGAGGCAGCCGCCTACATCTCCTACGCATTCACAGAAGTCGCGACGATCTACCCCATCACGCCCTCCAGCCCCATGGCGGACCACGTGGATGAGTGGGCCGCCGCCGGCATGAAGAACATCTTCGGCCAGCCGGTGAAGCTGATGGAGCTCCAGGCCGAGTCCGGCGCCTGCGGCGCCATGCACGGCGCGCTGGAGACCGGCTCCCTGGCCACCACCTACACCGCCTCCCAGGGCCTGCTGCTGATGATCCCGCCCATGTACCGGATCGCGGGCTCCATGCTGCCCGGCGTCATGCACGTCTCCGCCCGGACGGTGTCCACCCACGGCCTGTCCATCTTCGGCGACCACTCCGACGTCATGGGCTGCCGCCAGACGGGCTTCGCCCAGCTGGCCTCCTCCAGCGTGCAGGAGTGCATGGACCTGGGCGCCGTGGCCCATCTGTCCGCCATCAAGGGCAGCATCCCCTTTCAGCACTTCTTCGAGGGTTTCCGCACCTCTCACGAGATCCAGAAGATCGAGGTGCTGGACTACGACGACATGAGCCGCCTGGTGGACTGGGACGCCGTCCGCCGCTTCAAGGCCCGGGCGTTGAACAGCGAGCATCCCACCGTCCGCAACACCGTCCAGAACCCGGACACCTTCTTCCAGCACCGGGAGGCCTGCAACGGCGCCTATGACCGCCTGCCCGCCATCGTGGAGGAGTACATGAAGGCCATCAGCGACCTGACGGGCCGGGACTACCAGCTGTTCAACTACTACGGCGCGCCGGACGCGGACCGGGTGGTCATCGCCATGGGCAGCGTCTGCGGCACCCTGGGGGAGGTCATCGACTACCTGAACGCCCAGGGCCAGAAGGTGGGCATGATCCAGGTCCACCTGTACCGGCCCTTCTCCGTGTCCCACTTCCTCTCCAAGCTGCCGGAGACCGTCAGGACCATCTCCGTCCTGGACCGGACCAAGGAGCCCGGCGCCATCGGCGAGCCCCTGTATGAGGACGTGTGCACCGCCCTGGCGGAGGCCGGCCGCGGTGGCATCAAGGTGCTGGCGGGCCGGTACGGCCTCAGCTCCAAGGACACCACCCCCGCCCAGATGAAGGCCGTGTACGACAATATGGCCGGGGAGCAGAAGAACCACTTCACCGTGGGCATCGTGGACGACGTGACCCACCGCTCTCTGGACGTGGGGGAGAACATCAGCACCGCCGGCGGCTCCACCATCGAGTGCAAGTTCTGGGGCCTGGGGTCCGACGGCACCGTGGGCGCCAACAAGAACTCCATCAAGATCATCGGCGACAACACGCCCCAGTACGTCCAGGCGTATTTCGAGTATGACTCCAAGAAGTCCGGCGGCGTCACCAAGAGCCACCTGCGCTTCGGCAAGGAGCCCATCCGCTCCGCCTATTACGTCACCCAGGCGGACTTCGTGGCCTGCCACAAGCAGAGCTACATCCACTCCTATGACATCGTCCACGAGGTGAAGCCCGGCGGCACCTTCCTGCTGAACACCCTGTGGAAGGGGGAGGAGCTGGAGCGGAACCTGCCTAACCACGTGAAGCGGACCCTGGCCCGGAACCACGTGAAGTTCTACACCATCGACGCCGTGTCCATCGCCCAGGAGCTGGGCCTGGGCAACCGGACCAACACGGTCCTCCAGGCGGCGTTCTTCAAGCTCTCCGGCGTGCTGCCGGTGGATGAGGCCGTCCAGTACATGAAGGACGCCATCACCCACAGCTACTTCAAGAAGGGCGACAAGGTCCTGAACATGAACTACGCCGCCGTGGACCGGGGCCTCCAGTCCGTGGAGGAGATCCCCGTCCCCGACAGCTGGAAGGACCTGCCCGACGAGCCCCTGGACCAGACCGAGACGGCCAATGTGCCGGACTACGTCCGGGACGTGCTGATCCCCGTCAACGCCCAGGCCGGCGACAAGATCCCCGTCAGCAAGTTCCTGCCCCTGGCGGACGGCGTGACAGAGGTGGAGACCTCCAAGTACGAAAAGCGCGGCATCGCCGTGGATGTGCCCCAGTGGCTGCCGGACAACTGCATCGGCTGCAATCAGTGCTCCCTGGTGTGCCCCCACGCCGTCGTCCGGCCCTTCCTGTTCACCCGGGAGGAGGCGGAGCAGGCTCCCGCCGGCTGCGTCACCCGCAAGGCCAACGGCAAGGGCATGGAGAACTACACCTTCCGCATCCAGGTGGATCCCCTGGACTGCCAGGGCTGCGGCAGCTGCGCCGACGTGTGCCCCGCCAGGGAGAAGGCCCTGGTGATGAAGCCCCTGGAGTCCCAGATGCCGGAGCAGGACAACTGGGATTACTGCCTGTCCCTCTCCGAGAAGGCCAATCCCCTGGACAAGTTCACCGTCCGGGGCAGCCAGTTCCAGCGGCCGCTGATGGAGTTCTCCGGCGCCTGCGCCGGCTGCGGCGAGACCCCTTACATGAAGCTGATGACCCAGCTGTTCGGCGAGCGGATGTACATCGCCAACGCCACCGGCTGCGCCCAGGCCATGTTCCTGTCCGTGCCCTCCATCCCCATGGTGAAGGACTCCGCCGGCCACGGCCCGGCTCTGTCCAACTCCCTGTTTGAGAACAACGCCGAGTACTCCCTGGGCATGTGCCTGTCCGTGGACCAGCAACGCACCCAGGTCAAGACCCACGCCAAGGCCGCCCTGGACACCACCTCCGACGCCGCCCTGAAGGCCGCCCTGGAGAGCTGGCTGCGGGACGGCGACGACGGCGACAAGACCCGGGCCGTGTCCGACGCCCTGATCGCCGCCCTGAACCAGACGTCTAATTCCAGCGCCGACGTACAGTTCCTGCGGGACAACGCCGACCAGCTGGTGAAAAAGACCATGTGGATGTACGGCGGCGACGGCTGGGCCTATGACATCGGCTACGGCGGCCTGGACCACGTGCTGGCCTCCGGCATCGACGTGAACATCCTGGTGGTGGACAACGAGCTGTACGCCAACACCGGCGGCCAGGCCTCCAAGGCCACGCCCATCGGCGCGGTGGCCCAGTTCGCCGCCAGCGGCAAAAAGACCCCCAAGAAGGACCTGGGCATGATCGCCATGAACTACGGCCATGTGTATGTGGCCCAGGTGTCCATGGGCGCCAACCCCGCCCACGTGGTGAAGGCCCTGAAGGAGGCCGAGGCCCACAAGGGCCCGTCCCTGATCATTGCCTACGCCCCCTGCATCAACCACGGCATCGCCAAGAGCATGAAGGTGAGCCAGGCGGAGCAGAAGCTGGCGGTGGAGTGCGGCTACTGGCCGCTGTTCCGCTACAGCCCCGAGCTGGCGGCGGAGGGGAAGAACCCCTTCCAGCTGGACAGCAAGGCCCCCAACGGCAAGCTGCGGGAGTTCATGATGGGCGAGGTCCGGTTCTCCGGCCTGACCCGCACCTTCCCCCAGATCGCCGAGCAGCTCTTCGCCGAGGCGGAGGAGCAGTGCGCCGCCCGGTACGCCCACTACGAGAAGCTGGCGGCCCAGAACTGAATTTGCTGAAATCCACACTCCTATAAACGGGAAACCCCCAAGGCGGACAGCCTTGGGGGCTTTCTCGTTCTGCCGTCAGCGGGAGCCGGCGGCGTGGAAGGTGCGGTTGATGAGGCAGCGGTTGCAGCAGAAGTCGATGTGCCGTTCCATGGCGGAGCGGGCCAGCTCCGGCAGCCCCAGGCCGATGGCGGAGCAGATGGCCACGTGTTGGGAACCCATGACGATCAGGTTGTCCTTCTTCCGTTCCGTGGCCACGAACTCGCAGGACCGGATGGACAGGTAGTGGAGAGTGCCCTGGAGGGTCTCGAACATCTCGATGAGATACGGGTTCTCCGTGGTCAGCACCAGCTGGTGGTGGAACTCCAGGTCGATCTTGGCCCGCTCGGAGACGGTGGGGGCGGAGTCCAGGTCCTGGGCAAAGTCCTGCCAGGCGGTCTGGAACTGGTCCGCCAGCTGCTGGAGCCTGGGCAGGTCGATGAGGGCCCGCTTCTGGGCGCAGAGAAAAGCCGCCTCCCCCTCGATGGCCCGCCGGGCCACGAACAGGTCCTCCAGGGACTCGCCACTGAGGTCAAAGACGAAGTAGCTGCGGTATTTGCTGTCGCTGCTGCGGACGGCGGTCACCAGGCCGTTTTCCTCCAGCCGCTCCACCGCCCGGGTGACAGGGGAGGTGCTGACCCCCATCTGTTCCGCCAGCTTGGAGATGTTCAGCTTGCTCCCCGGCGGGATGGCGGAGGAGAAGATGGCCTTCTCCAGCAGTTCGTACACGATGTCGGAGATCCTGGCAAAGGGGTTCTTCTCCTGGGCGGCGGCAATGCTCTGGGGGGTGAACTGGCGGCCCTCCGGCCGTCTGGAATCCTGGGACATAGGGCACCTCGCTTCTGAAAGGGTGATGATGTTCTATCATAGCGGCCGGCGGCGGGAAAAGCAAGTAAAAAAACGTCCCGCCGGACCCGCCGGAAAAAACCTACTCCGCCTTTCGGAATCCGCCTGTTGACAAGCGGGGGAAAATCGGATAAAATAGCGGTTACAGCAATGATGCGGAGAAGTACCCGGGAAGATCGCCCCCAAGAGAGCCTCTGGTCTGGTGGAAAGAGGCGGGCGGGGCCCGGCGAATACACCGCGGAGCTGGCACCCAAACGGCCTTCGGCCCAGTAGGCGTGCTCCGGGAGCGCCCGTTACAGCGCCGCCGTGTGTTCGCACGGCCTGAGGCGTCCGTCCGCGAGGGCGGCGCGAACAGAGGTGGTACCGCGAGAGTTTCTCGCCCTCTGTCCCCTGGGGGACAGAGGGCGTTTTTTCATACCTGTCCCAGATTTTTCAACATGGACAAAAGGAGAGACAAACGATGCAGATCTACGAGGAACTGAAGGCCCGGGGGCTCATCGCCCAGGTGACGGATGAGGAGGAGATCCGGGAGCTGGTGAACAACGGCAAGGCCACCTTCTATATCGGCTTTGACCCCACGGCGGACAGCCTCCACGTGGGCCACTTCATGGCCCTGTGCCTGATGAAGCGGCTGCAGATGGCGGGCAACCGGCCCATCGCCCTGATCGGCGGCGGCACCGGCTATATCGGCGACCCCTCCGGCCGGACGGACATGCGATCCATGATGACGCCGGAGACCATCCAGCACAACTGCGACTGCTTCAAGAAGCAGATGGAGCGGTTCATCGAGTTCGGCGAGGGCAAGGCATTGATGCTGAACAACGCCGACTGGCTGCTGGGGCTGAACTATATCGAGCTGCTGCGGGAGGTGGGCGCCTGCTTCTCCGTCAACAACATGTTGCGGGCCGAGTGCTACAAGCAGCGGATGGAGAAGGGCCTGAGCTTCCTGGAGTTCAACTATATGATCATGCAGGCCTATGACTTCTATCATATGTTCCAGACCGTGGGCTGCAATATGCAGTTCGGCGGCGACGACCAGTGGAGCAATATGCTGGCGGGCACGGAGCTGATCCGCCGCAAGCTGGGCAAGGATGCCTTCGCCATGACCATCACACTGCTC
>ERZ827423.3479-NODE-3479-length-10778-cov-5.979763_pt1 | contig 10778 bp, 10 predicted proteins | sample MGYA00519775_ERZ827423 | MGnify/ENA primary metagenome ERZ827423 (study PRJEB31778, sample SAMEA3449296) | human gut metagenome | biome: human gut; feature: human-associated habitat; material: faeces | place: United Kingdom | collected 2010/2012 ...
TTTCTCCGGTAATCAGATCTGTTCCTGTAAAAAATTCGATCACAGGCTTCACGATTGTTATATCCAATAACCCGGACAGGAAATCCAGTGCCGGATGATATGCCTCATGATTGAATTCTCCCGACGTTAAGTAGTTGCGGATGCATGTCTCAATATCCGCTTCTTTCATTTTATCATAATCCTTGCGGAACAGGGAAGCAAATTCATTTACTGTTTCCACATTTTCAAGTGTAACCATACTGTCTTCATGTTCTACTGCGGGAAGACCAAAAAAATCTGAAAATGTTAATGTTTCTTTTACTCTCTTCTGACTATATACAGCACCTTTTTGCGATACTGTAAAATGCTCTTCCATTCCTATCGTATTATCTGTATAGAAATCATCCAGTATAATCTGGCTTAAGCTCTCTGTTGCATTATTTTTAAAGTCCACATACAATGGGTTATCCAACGTATCCCATACATAATCCGGTGCGGAACCGGCATAACTCTGCAGAAGCTGAAGATCCTGTGTCATCTTTTCAATCTTGTCTGCCTGAAATTGATAACTACATGGTCCCACGGAAACACTCGCCAGCTTATCATTACACTTCTCAAATTTCTCTTCAATCCCTTCCAAAGTACTTTGTATGGAATCAGCACTCCACCCCGACTGAATTCCCCGATCTGCAAAGATCAGCATCATCTTCTTCGTTTCCACATTATTTTCCTTCCATATTTTCGCACATCATCCTATCATTCTTCATAAAAGATTCCGCAGTTGTCCATACATATTCTTCCATTTTACCGTAGAACAATGTCAGTCTTTCTATATGCATCGGAAGACTTCCAAAAAACAATTCCATTTCCTCTTTTGCCTCTCCCTCATAGGAATCTGCAATTTTTTCCTGTGCCTGCTCTGCCATCTCCTTTGCATTCTGAAGCTGCTGCATAATATCCGCAAGCATAATTGTGATTCCCAGCATGGACGGCTGATCACATACCGTTGTTTCTTTCGTTTTTGCCACTCATTCTCCCTCCCTGACCAATTGACAAAGCTGTTTACGCATCCACAAAGGTGATAAACTGCGGATTCTGTTTCTCTCAAGATTTACAACATATCCCTGCTGCTTATCCCAGCCATAAAACTTTTCACCATCCGGTTTTCCCCCGGTAAACCTTTTTACCCATACCCCTCCGGTGCTATTTTGAATTCTTTGAAACAGTTCTTCCACCGTAGTATTTTCCCAATTTCCTCTTCCCGGCTGATGGTCTTCGCATTTCAAAAACTCAGAATAACCAAGCAATGCCTCTAATAAGACAGAAGAACTTATACAATTAAACTCATAACCATCCTCTTTTTTCATGACCGTAATCAGACGATCCCTTGGCAGCACCGCTGCATATATCTGATCCAATACAACATGCCTGTAGCTGTTTCTATATGTTTCAAAGAAAAACAACAGGTCTGCTCCTTCTTTGGTAAGTTTTAAATTTTCATCCACTATATTTTTATTCCTGAGAGAATAAATGGCATCTTTTATGTACTCTTCCCTTTGAGAATCTTCCGGTATTTTTATATCAATTCCCAACGGTTTTCTTCCCCTCGATACACTGATCATAAACATCATTTCTGAATCCGAAAATTTCATACTGACACTCTCTCCTATAACTTACGCAGTTCCTGATAATCTTCCCAATTATCATAAAAAATTTGATTTGCTGAAAGATACTTTTCCAGCGCAGCCTGTGCCTGTGAAAGAGGATCACCTGCCAGACTTTTATGATATTGCATTGTCAGATCCAGAAATGCCATTCCCGTCTGCTGAGACATTCCATTCCAAATTTTCTCATCACTCACACTTTGCATGACAGCTTCTGCTTTTTCATAAGTACTGTCCAATATCTCCTTAATACCTATAACCTTATCCTTAATCTCTGCAATAGCATCTGTTTCACAAAAGAAATCCTGCATTTTCCTCTTCCTCCCTGCGTAAAATTTCTTCCCATTCTTCTTTCTTCTGCTCCACTTCTCCCTTTTTCAGTACCAGGCTGTCCACTCCGGCATTCAATGCACTTATAATATTCTGCGTCCGTTCATACCATTCTGCCTCTTTATCATCAAATGTGGTAATCATAAAGCCCAATGCAGAATCCGGGTTTGCCGTTAAATTCGTATTTAGTTGCTGCATAGCGCTGTCTACCATCTCTATGCCGGATTGCTGACTGGAAATCGCCCCCTCCAGATAACTGATTACATTACTGCATTTCCATATCATGTTTCTCGCATGCCATGCCCCGGATATTGACATTCTCATTCCCTCCCTTATTTTTCACATCCTGTTTGTTTCCTGCTTACGCCTTGGGAATACGGATCATCGTACTGCTTCCCTTCTGATATAGCAGTCCGTCTTCTACGCAATCCGGAAGCTCCTTTCCCCGAAAAGTAGGAAAAGGTGAATTGATGCCCGGTTCCCCTAACAGCAGACCGTTCTCTGCTTTCTTAACCAGTTTTGCCGTTTCATTTCGTACCGGCATATGTGCAGAATGACCTGTTAGTATTACCAGAATACCTGTGTCTGCAGCATTGCCTAATACCTGTATCATATTCTTATCATCATTTATAAACGATACAAAATCAGATAATTCGTTAATCACAACTGCATACTTTTCTAAGGAACCATAGAATTGTGTAACTGTCCTGTTTCCACGTTCTGCCTGACAGTCTTCCCGTCTTTCTTCTGTCAGATCCATTAATTCTTCCTTACAACGATCCAGTTTGTCCGGATTATCCACATACATTACATTTTCATATATCTGCATATCCTGCAATTCATATGTTTTTGCATCAAACACATAAATTTTCTCAAAATGCAGCATCTGTTGTAGCATCATGCGTACGGTATTGCTCTTACCGCTGCGCACAGGACCAATAATCAGGAATGGCGTATCTGTGGTCTGTATTCCTATCCTGTATACTCTTTGTTTTTCTAATCCAAGATAAACATCTGCCGGTTCCGCAGCCCCATAATTCTTCAGCATTCCGACCCGGAACTGTTCGGGCAGAACAGGGATTCCCACAGCCTTTTCTTCCGTACTGCTTCCGGCAATCTTTCCAATCAGCTCCTGCAGATTTTGATTATATTCCAGGCCGGATGAGTAAGGTACCGGCGTATAGATCTGCATCATATTCACATTTTCATCCTTCACCAGTACACGCCCCTTAATTTCCGGAAGCACATATTCACTTCTTCCTACAATATTGCGTGGTTCTGTCGGTTCATAATTATATCCCGCAATTTTGGTCTTAATTTGATTCATAAGCGCATACTTTACAACACTGCTTCTGGAAGCTGTAATTGCCAGATAGATTCCAAGATTAACACCGTCACGTGCCAGTTGAACAAAAAAGTTTTCATCCATCTCAAGCTCTTTTACAACATCGTAATTATCAATAAACAGGACAATCGCAGGAAGAGGCTGTTCTGCCATCTGGTTATATATTTCGAAATTCTGTGCCATTGCATCTGCCATCAGCTGCTTACGCTGTTTCATCTCTTTAAATAATAATGCCATCAGTTTCTGCTGTTTTTCCAAATTGTCATAGGTAATATAATCTGCTACATGCGGCAATGCTTTTAATGGCAATAATGCATTATTCCCAAAGTCAAGAAGATATGCATGTAAATTCTTCACACTATTTAATGCACATAATCCCAATAAAAGTGTCTCCAGGAAAACGGTTTTCCCATATCCGGAAGATGCAAAGAAAATGACATGTCCCTGTTTCAAAAACTGAATCTGATATTCGATCTGCTTTTGTTCCTCGGGTATATCCTCAATTCCAACAGGGATATTTAAATTCAGTTCCTTATGTATTGCACTATCCGTAATTCTTTCAAACAATGGCGATACCATAACCGGTTGTAATGGTGGAAGCCAGGGACTCTTTACCTTTGGAAGCTTTGTCTTTAAAAATTCGTTCTTCACATACCCGACAACAACATCCAGCTGCGTCTTATGAATCCGGTTGCTTTCAAGACTTCCTCCCAGATCCTGATTGATAAGCTGGCCCTGCCCAATCCGGTTCACAAGGTAAACTCTCTGATCGCCTTCCTCTCTCTCCTGTTCCTCATGATATGAGGCTCCACTGAATGCCGATTGGAATAATTCATAAATCTCATTATTTCCCACCTGTAAATATGCCCGTCCCGGCTGTACAATAGATGCTGCATCCGGCGTTTTAAGCATCTCACGGCTGTCTGCCTCATTCTGGACTTTCAGACACAGTTTGAATTTTGAATTTGTCCAAATCTGATCATCCACTACACCGGATGGCTTTTGTGTCGCCAGAATCAGATGAATCCCCAGGCTTCGTCCAATTCGTGCAGTTGACACAAGTTCTTTCATGAATTCCGGCTGCTCTTTCTTCAGTTCTGCAAACTCATCACTGATCAGAAACAGATGCGGGATCGGTTCCCGGGCTTTTCCAAGCTGATATAGCTTATGATATCCATTAATGTGATTAACGCCATATTCATTAAATACTCTTTGTCTTCTCGCCAGTTCGCTTTTAATGGATACCATGGCGCGATGACTTTCTGCTCCATCAAGATTCGTGATCGTTCCAAGTAAATGAGGCAGATTTTTAAATAAATTTGCCATTCCACCACCCTTATAATCAATTAACAGGAATCCTACTTCATATGGATGAAAATTAACCGCAAGGGATAAAATATAGCTCTGAACAATTTCCGATTTTCCGGATCCTGTTGTACCGGCCACCAGTCCATGCGGGCCGTGCGCTTTTTCATGTAAATTCAACTCCACATAATTGTTTTGTTCCCTCACACCCAACGGAACAGCAAGTGATTTATGCGCAGCGTGATTTTTCCATCTGGATTGTACATTCAGTTCTTCCGGATGCTGTATCTGATACATTTCAAAAAAGGTAATACTTTCCGGAATACGGGATACCATTCCTTTTTCATGAATAACAGCCGCACACTTCCGACTGACCCTTTCGACATTCCTTTCTTTCATGGAAACAATTTCAAATGGTTCATTACAGCGGATTCCTTCTCGTAACATAACCCTTCCCGTTTCCGAATTTTCCAGAATACACACGGTCTGAATATTTTCCGGGAGCTTAGCCCGCTGATCTGTTGTATAAATAATACTAATCCCCAATTCTCCGGATGAACCTTCAAGGTATTCCATAATTGCGTGATCCTGTATTAATTGCGGTTCATCTATGATAAAAAGCAGTTGAGGACAGAACCGCTCTCCTTTATTGCTTTCTTCTACTCTTTGTTTTCTGTCTTTAACCATCTGCAGAACGCTTCCCAGTATCTGATCTCTGGTTATCTGGTTAAAAATTTCTGCAACTACATTAATTGACTGTATTCTCAGGTGCGGATACCATCTCAGATAAGAAAACTCGCTGCTGCTCTTTTCCTTTCCGATAAAAATAATCTGCACATCATGATAACTATGAAAAAAACAAATCTGTAACAGAAGGTATTTTAACTGATTGTGAATGTTTTTTTCTTCACCTACAATGCCCAGATGATTCTTATATAAATTAACCATTACCGGCATATGATGCACAGAACCGAATTCCTCCTTCAAACTCTCTGCCTCATCACGGAGTGCATCCTCCTCCATATTTAACTCATCACTTTCACATTGGACCCGGATCCCTGACTGTCCATTTTTATATCCGAGACAGATTTCAAGGAAATCTTCTTCTCCCATGCTTTTTTCATACAATCTGCTGTCATAATGCAGCATCATTGCTTCAATCTGTTCTGCATCCGGCGTCTGATACTCTATGGCATCCTTTTCCTTTTTTCTCAATGCACGGATCCGTGCCCTTTCCTTAACGAGATACTCCATATATACCCGCTCTCGTGTTTCATTTTTCTGCCGGATTTCCTTTCTCTGGCTAAAGAACTTCTGAACAGAAAAAATAATAGTCACAATCGTTGTGCAGATACTTGCAATTACATAAAGTCCCCGCTTCAGATATACACTCATAAAGATGGTAACGGCCAGCATTACAAGCGGCGGTATCATAACCTGCATCAATGACCCTTTCGCTAAAGCTGCTTTCTGCGGTGGATTTTTGATTTTAATTGTTTCCGGATTCACTTTAACATGAATTCTTGGTGACCTCTTATAATATGGAAAGCCTTCGAACGGAACCTCTTTGTAACTGACCGGCTGTAATTTACAGGCATATTTACTGTGGTCCCCCTCTACCGCAATCATTTCATCGTAAATAATAATTCGAAAATCGCCGGTATCCAGGATGTTTTCTCCGATTTCAATCTTATGAATTGCAACCTCCTTTTCTTTTTCACCCCGGACATATATTTCTTTTTCTGTCACCAGATATTCTTTTTCCATATCGGGAATGCAAATATCTGCATTGGAATTTCCAATCAGAATCTTTTCTTTTCGCACATAATAGTAAGTGTCACCCATACAAGTTCTCCTTCGTGTTGTTTTATTCCTCCAGATATTTACTGCTGATTTCTGTAATCGCATTTCCAAGTTCATTCATACGATTTTGCTTTTCTTCCCCGTCCATGTTAATGTTACCTTCTAAGTAATTCAATTCTTTCATATAAGAATAGATAAGAAGTTTATCATCGGAAAGCGCCTTCGCATAATTCTCTGCCTGCGTAAAATCAGAACGCCCAATTGCAATCCAATATCCCAATTCTGCTTCGTTGGAATAAATACTGATATTTTTTAACACATTTTCCAGCTCTGTCTTCTCCAATGCTTCACATCTCGCATAAGATGATGCCAGAATATATTTCGTATATGTGTCCATCTGGTCCGTCTGCATATTTTGCAGTTCATCGATACATTCCACATAATTCTGTACCGTATATGCCCTGCTTGCCCGTATTACTGCCTGATCCCTTGGCAATATAACAAAGGTCTGATATCCCATATAAAACAATGCAAGTATAAATACGCACAATATACCTGCCAGTATTTTCTTACCGGTTTCATATTTTCTTTTATCAAGCCGGATCTTTTCCTCACTGTTTTCCCTGTGAATCTGCTCTGCACGTTCACCGATCTCTTTGTACATTTCCTCTGTTGTTTTACAGGCGAGAATATAACCCAATGCTTTGTCTTTTGCCGCAATCATTAAACCGCTTTCTCTTACCTGCGTATAGCTGTATTTATTTCCAAGAATTCCTACTGCCAGTTCCTGATAGGCATTACGAAATTCATATTCCTCCTCATCTTCTTTCTTTAACTGCTTCATATCACGAAATGCTATGTAAGGCACGTAATTCCGGTCATAATATATGTTTTCCTCCGTCAGTGGCAAGTCATATTCTGTCCAGATACGATAAATCTCATAAAAGTTCTGCAGAAAGCGCAGACGGTATTCCATTTCTTCTTTCTTAAGTTCACTTAACGGATGCATTCCTGTCAGGTCAAATTCAAAACAAACGTCCTCTCCCTCTTCTGTTATATGACATGGTAACAATCCTCTGGTTTCTTTCATTAAATATTCATATTCAAAAATATTATCCGCTCTTAATGATGATTTCTTTATTTTCTTTTCTAAAATCTTTGCTCTACTATCCATGTCCTTCGTCCTCATCTCTACTTATTTTCTATATCTTTTTACTTATTCAGCAAAAGTTCACTTCCCGAATAGAGATGTGCCTGCTCATAAGTGCATCGTGTACTGATCTTTCTCCCACTATCCCTTTCCTGCACATATTCCGGAATGCTGTCCATACAGAAAAAATCCAGATTGTCATTTAATATCTGTAAGGTTTCCATGATTTTCTGCGAATCCGGGACCTGAATATCATAGGATTTCTGTTGTATTTTTATTGTTATCGTAAGCTTCATCATTAGGCTCCTTTATCTTCTTTCCTGCTATTCAAGCTGTAATTCAGCCAGCACCTACCACATTACACCGTCAGGTGGGATGATCCATGTAAGGATTCTATTCTTATTACCTTCCCTTTCCACTACATATTGCAGCGTGACCAGTTCCCCTGCCTCATCGATCCGGTATATTATTCCATCATTATATTTCTTTAGCGTATTATCCAGCAGATACAGATATTTCTCATCTACATAGAACTGGCCTGACATATCATATTCTTCTTCATGCGCTACAACAATATAATCCTCCGACATTTCACTAAAGTGATCCAGATATTTATCTTTTGAGAATATATTTCTTATATCCTCTGCACTTATATCCAGATCCGTAAGCTCCAGAAGTTCACCTGTATGCAGGTCAAATGTACAGCCATAATAATAATGTCCCCCTCGTTCCGCTCGTTTTTCTTTAATCTGCAAGATACTCAAAATATTATCATCCATATACATAATCCTGCTTTCCAGACTATATAAGCACGGCTCTTCTGCCACATCCTCATCACCATACCTTTCTCGCAGATCAGCCACTCTACCTAAAAAGTGGTCGAATATATTACCATAATCATTTCCGGGAAAATCTAATAATCTTCCCGTTCCTGCAAACCAGTTCTGTTCTTCTTCTTCAAAAAATTCTGTGATTTTCTCTGCTACAGCGGTATCTCCAGAAACAACCGGTCTGTCATAATAAATAATGGCTATCGTCACTCCGTCCTCATTAACCAGTGAACGGTCTGTACGCTCTATGGTAACTTCCAACTCAGAATTACTTCGCGTTCTTCTGCTCCTCCACTGCTCATCTGTCTCCAGACATTCGGTCTCTTCCTTTATCTCCTCTTCTGCTTCCGATGAACTTTCTACATCCTGTATGGAATCTTCCTGCGGATCTTCTATGAAATCTTCTATTGAGTCTTCTATTGAATCTTCTATATATACCTGTTCCTCTGTAGTCTCCGTTTCAACAGGCTGCTCCGGCACAACATCGTTTTTATCTACATCCGGTCTTCCACATGCACTTAATGTAATGAATAAGGTAACCAGCATTAATACGGTATAATGTTTTTTCATTTTCTTACTCCTTGCTTTCACTCTTTCTGTTCAATCTGTATTTGACAGGTTATCTTCATATCTTCTATCTGTCTTTGCTGTTCTCGAAGTTCATCCCGCAGATCCTCTTCCACTTCACTTTCCTGCAATCCAGCTACTCTTGCATCTGAACTGTGTATCAAAAAGCTCCAAGACATATCATTACCCTTGATCTCCATCAAAATGCTTTCTTTTTCTACTTCTTCACAATTACTTCATAACTCTGGCATGTGCTTAACCTCCACAATAAACATACTAATCTATGATCTCTGAATGGATTCTGTTCTTATGATCTTCCCTCTTCACCTTGCATCGCAGCTTGACCGGCTCTCCCGTCTCATCAACCCGATATATCATCCCATCACGATAACGCTTCGTTGTATTATCCAGCAGGTATAGATACTTCTCATCTACACAAAATTGATATGCCATATTAATTTCTTTCCCATCAATTGAAACAATATAATCATCTGATAATACATTATAGGCATCCGGATATCCCACTTTGGATAATATGTTTTCCATATCCCCTACACTAATGTCCACAAGATCTGTAAGCTTCAAAAGCTCTCCCGTATTCAGATCAAATGTACATCCAAAATATCTCCATCCACCTCGTTCTGTGCGTGTTTCTTCCACCTGCAATATACTCAGAATATTCTCATCCATATACATAATTCTAGCCTCTACGCTATATAAGCACAGCCATTCTGCCACGTCCTCATCACCATATCGTTCTCTCATTTTTTCTATGTCTTCACAAATAATATCAAGAACATTTATTTCCGGACATTCTTCCAGATCATTTCCGGGAATGTGTAATAACCTTCCTCTTCCTGCAAACCAATCCTGCTCCTCATCTTCAAAAAATTGCGTGATTTTCTCTGCTGCAACAGTATCCCCTGAAACAACCGGTCTGTCATAATAAATACTGGCTATGGTCAATCCATCCTCATTGACCATAGACCGGTCCGTACGTTCTATGGTTACTTGCAAGGTAGAATTACTTTTTGTTCGTCTATTTTTCCATTGTTCGTCTGTCTCTGTCCATTCTATATCTTTCTTTATCTTCACTTCTGGATCCGATGAGATTTCTGAATTCTGTATTGAATCTTCTATAGATGCTCGTGTCTTAGCAGCTACTACTTCAACGGTTTGTTCTATTCTTTCTAACGTAACATCCTTTATTCTTATATCCGATTTTTCACATGCACTTAATGTAATAAGCAATATAATCATAATTAATGCTGTTCTATACTTTGCCATTTTATTGCTCCCTTGAACATTATCTTAAATATTTTCATTTATAATTTCCACAATAGTTTTCGCTACTTCTTCACGTTTAGATTTGTTTGAGCTCAATTTATCAGGTCTTTCTATTGCATCGCAAAAGTAATCAGTAGCTTCCTTAATATCGGTAATCTTCTTAAAATCTATAAAATCATTCTGGCACCCACCTTCGGTCAATTCATATACCAAATACTCCAGTTGGGTATCCATATCTCCAAAGTATGATACATCGCCCTTACTAACCGCATAATCATATAATCCTCTTTTTCTACTCCAATGTGTCCATTGAACTAGCCCCCATCCAGTTCCATCATTTTCTATTGAATCAATATTTCTTTTTATATATTCTGGTTGATACAAATCCTCATCATCTTCTTGTGATATTAACGGACTAAATTGGCTCTCCACATACATATTTCCCATTATCGCTGCTACCTGAAAATCCTCTATCTGCAGATTTTCCTTTAAATACCCTGCTATATAATTAATCTTTA
>ERZ827423.3487-NODE-3487-length-10749-cov-2.278567_pt1 | contig 10749 bp, 10 predicted proteins | sample MGYA00519775_ERZ827423 | MGnify/ENA primary metagenome ERZ827423 (study PRJEB31778, sample SAMEA3449296) | human gut metagenome | biome: human gut; feature: human-associated habitat; material: faeces | place: United Kingdom | collected 2010/2012 ...
TTCGATTATCCTGCCGATGAATATAATTGGATCAGTCCTCTTTCACAAAGGGCGCCGCACTACTCGAAACGGGGTTTCACATAGCCGTCGTCATACGACGTGAAGACCAGCCCGGGCAGGGGAGTCCGCTCCGACCCGTAGACCATCGAATCGATCAGCCGGTACTCCCGCCGGGCGTCGACCGCATAGTAGCGGTCGGCTCCGGCACCCGTGACCCGCACCGTCCAGTCGAACATATTCCCGATGACGGTCAGCGACTCGCTCTCGGGGTTCCAGCCCGGAATCCCCACGCGGACGATCTCGTAGGAGGGTTTCGACAATACATGGAACCCGTTCTCCGTATCGGTCAGGAATCCCAGCGTACGACGCGACGGGAACTCCGTCACGAAGAGATGTTCGGGCTGCACCCCTTCGGGCAGATCGATCGCACGGACATAGGGACGCCCCTTGACCTGTTTGAGGTGGAACAACTGCCGCGAAGCGTCGAGCAGCAGATAGCCTTCGTCGTACTCCTTGCGCGTCGACGGATTGCCCGCCACCGCAAGCGCCGGAAAGCGGAAGCCCTTGCGGGTCATCGCCTCGGTGAAACGGTCGCTCTTTCCGCGGTCGATGCGATTGGTCGCCATGACGACGAACTCGATACCCGAGGACGTGATGCGGAAGACGTCGTCGGGCATCTCCAGATCGACGCGCCCCGACATCGATTCCAGCAGCGGATAGAGCCCCGTACGGGGTTTGTTGATCTCCGCCGGCGTCGAGCGGAACATGAAGTTCTCGCTTTGCAGCAGGCGGGGCGTGACGGCCACGCCGCACAGCGAATCGGGAAACCGCTCGTCGTTGAGCAGCTGACGCGCATAGAAGGTCGGCAGGATGCTGTCGAACTCCCGGTCGGTGTAGGTGCGGCCGCCGCGGTCGCGGCGCACGATCCCGTCGCCCGCGAAATCGACCACGGCGAAATCGCCGACTACGCAGCTCCACAGCGTGAAGGGCGTCCGTTCGGGTTTGTAGAAGGCGAAATTATAGGCCCACGGCAGCAGCCACAAAAGCAGCACGAACACGGTGAAGCCGAAAAATAGTTTGCTGAAACGTATCATATATCCACACTGTTATTCGTTAATCCTGCCGTCCCTCCTTGAACCGAACGACCGACCACCACGACCAGGAGGCGGTGCACAGGGTGCAGAGCGTCAACCACGGCAGGAAGCCGTCGTAAGCTTCGGGAGCAGGCGCCAGAAAGAAGAGCCTCAGCACGCACGCCGCGACCGCACCGTAGAGCAGCCGGCGCCGCCACGTCGGTTCCAGACAGATCCACGCCGCGAGCAGATAGGCGGCGATCCCCGCCGCATACCACGGTGCGGCCGTCAGCAGGATATGCCGTACCAGTTCGGGCGCCAGCACCGCCCGAAAGGCGACGAACAGCACGCCGAGCGACACGGCGAACAGCGCCCCCAGCAGCAGCACGCCGTAGAGCAGCATCGCACCGATCATCCTTAATTCCGGACAGGGCAGGTGAAGCGTCAGTTTCAGGCACTTGCGCTGCATTTCGGGCACGAACTGCACCACGGCGAAAAGCAGCCCCACGACCAGCGGCACGAATTGCAGCAGGTCGACGAACACCGCGTCGCGCAACAACATCACCTCCCACAGGTGGGCGATGCCCTTCAACCCCGCCGCACGGAAGAAATTCAACAGCACATAACCGACAAAACCGAGCGAGAGAAGCACGGCGACCAGATAGTACCAGCGCGTTTTCAGCCACTCCTTGTAAAAAATAGCACGTAACATAATTCATCAATATTTTCCGGTCAGACCGATAAAGGCGTCTTCGAGCGACGTCACCTGCTCGGAGGTAAATTCGCCGTAAGGCACCTGCAACCGCCGCAGCGTCCGCTCGACCTCGGCGGGCGGCAGGAACGAAAAGAGTTCGGCCCGGTTGCGGATCACCGACGGGTGGTAAAACTCCTTCGAATCTCGTAGCCCTCGGGCACGGTGAAACCGTAACGCCGCACTTCGGCCAGCAGCTCCGCGACGGGGCGCTGCGTCAGGATGCTGCCGTAGTCCATGATGATACAGTCGTCGACCAGGCGCTCCATATCCTGAATGATATGCGAGGTCAGAAAGACGGTTTTCGACTCGGCGCGGGCATATTCGCGCAGGTAGTCGACGAAGAGCCGGCGATAGCCCGGATCAAGCCCCAGCGAGAAGTCGTCGAGCACGAGCAGTTCGGGATTCTGCGCCAGAATCAGCCCCAGCGCCACCTGCGAACGCTGGCCGCACGACATGCGCGAAATCCGCTGCCCGGGTGCGACTTTCAGCTTGCGCATCAACTCGTAGTAGGCGTCGCGGCGCCAGGCGGGGTAGAAGACCGAGTAGAACTTCTCGATCTGTTCGATGGTCATGAACTGGTACTGCACGTGTCCCTCGATCAGCAGGCCGATATTGCGCCGCAGCACGGGATCGAGGTTCTGCACCTCCTGCCCGAAGATGCGGCATTCGCCGCTGCGGGGTTTCAGGTAGCCGCTCAGGATGTTGATGGTCGTGGTCTTGCCCGTACCGTTCTTCCCCAGCAGCCCCAGAATCCGCCCCTGCGGCACGTCGAAGCTCAGGTCGCGGTAGATCAGACGCCGCCCGTAATAATGTGTCAGATTGCGACACTCGATGATTGCACTCATACGTTGAATCTCATTCTTCGTTTTCCCGCCCCGGTATACCCCGAACGAGTCCGGCTCTGCGCCCGAGACTTATCGAAAACATTTAAAAGAAAATCAGGAACAACAATGGAACGGCGATACCGGCGGCCAGTTCCACGCCTCCGCGCCCCCGAAGCCCCTTCGGCCCTTTGAGCAGCAACAAGCCGCTTGCGACGATCGCCACGAGTCCCACGGCGAACAGATCCGAGAACCACGTCCACCACCGCCCGGGATTGTAATGCAGGCGCGTCATGGCCCCCAGCACGGGACGGCGCGTCAGCTTCTCGTAGAACGCCTCGCCGTCCGATAGCCGTACGGTGAGGCTCGAACCGCCTTTGAGGAAGACTTTGAGCACGTCCGATTCCGGAAAATAGTGTTTGGTGTAGTTGTCGGCCTCGTCCAGCGGCGCGAGCAGACGGACGACGTCGTCGCGCGTCAGCCGATCCCGTGCGGGAAGCGGCTCCCCGACGACGTAGCGCCGCTGCTCGACCGAATAGTTGGGATTGATCGTATCGCGGTGGTTCATCACCAGCCCCGAAACGGCGTAGATAAGCAGCATTCCCGAAAAGAAGAACGACAGCTCGCGGTGCACGTTCCGGCTCCAGCGACGCAGCCGGTTAGCGGTCGAATTCATACGACTGCGCCTCTACGAAATAGAACGACAGATAGGGTTTCCCTTCGGCCGCATTCCGTTCGGCGATCTTACGACGGAAGTCGGCGATACGGCCCTCGACGGTCGCAGCCGTTTCGCCGCGGGCCTTCTTCTCCGAATCGCAGCCGGCCGCAGTCGTTCCGTGCTGTTCGCCCGCCTGCGTGCGAACCTGCTCCTCCCAGCTGCGCAGATAGTCTTCGTCCACACGCTGTTCGCGCAGGATTCCCTTCACGCGGACGATGCTGCCCACGCACTGCGGATCGAATTTTCCCAGCTTGCCGCTCTCGACGCGAATCGTCTGCGTATCGTCGCTGCCCATGAGGAAGATCTTGCGTGCGCCGTGCTTGCAGGCATGGGTGCATACCCCCTCGATCCACACCTCTTTTCCGGCCAGCGAATCGGCCCCGGCCAGCAGGTCGTCGATCTGCAACGCCTCGCCGACCGCGGCCTCTGCGGCAGCGGCGGTCGATTCCGCCTTCGTCGTACGATTGCCGCACCCGACACCTGCCAGAAGCAACAGGAAAGCGGTCGCCGACAACATCAATTTGTTCGTTTTCATCACTTTGCGAATTTTAGTCATTTGTACGGGCAAAGGTAGGGCAAATCCGCCGACACCCCCATACCGAAAATCAGGTATTTAGGCAACGGGGAAACCCCAATAAAACGGTATTGCCCGCCCGACGGATGCGGGTTACTTTTGCTGCGTAAATAAATCAAAGAGGACGTACGCGAAACGCATGAAACCATATACTCTTCTGTTGCTGGGACTCCTTCTCGCTTCCGCCGCCGAGGCACAGACTACGGACGAAGCGCGACTGGAAGTAACCGTGACCGACGCCGCTTCGGGCGAAGCGTTGGGATACGCCGTCTGTTCGCTCCGTCCGAAGGAAGGAAACGGGAAGGAACGGGCCGCGGCGGCCGACGCCCGGGGCGTATGTCTGCTGGAAGGGCTGAAACCGGGACGTTTCGAACTCCGTCTATTATACATGGGACACGTATTTCTGCAAGGCGAACTGCAACTTCCCGCCGGACTGACCCGCCGCCGAATCCGGCTCGACATCGATCCGGTGGCCATCGGCGAGGTGCTGGTGACGGCCGCCGAATCCAAAGGGCCCACGTCGTCGTCGAAGATCGGCCGCGAAGCCATCGCCCACATCCAGCCGTCGAGCATCGCCGACCTTATGGAGCTGATCCCCGGCGGCCGCGCCACCGACCCCTCGTTCGGAGCGCCGCAGGAGATCCGCCTGCGCGAAGCCGACCCTTCGAGCTCCGCCAATTACGCTACGTCGGCATTGGGTACCCAGATTCAGGTAGACGGCATCCCCATAAGTAATGATGCCAACCTGCAATATTCGACCTCCTACGGGTCGATCCAAGAGTACGCCAACGTCAATCGCGGCGTCGATACACGTGCGATCTCGACCGACGACATCGAATCGGTCGAAATCGTGCGGGGCATCCCTTCGGTCGAATACGGCGACCTGACGAGCGGACTGGTCAAGGTCAAGCGCCGCGAGGGCGGCCGCGACCTCACCGCCCGCTTCAAGGCCGACATGAGCAGCAAACTCTTCTCCGTCGGAAAGGGATTCGAACGGAAGGGGAGGGGTGACGCCGAACGCACGACGCTGAATATCAACGCCGATTACCTGACGGCCGCCTCCGATCCCCGCAATCCGCGTCAGAGCTACCAACGACTGACCGGCTCCGTCCGCTTCGGCCGCCACTGGCAGGGTAGCGCCTACCGCTACTCGGCGGGCGGCAGTCTCGACTATACGGGTTCGTTCGACGACAAGAAATCCGACAGGGACCTCGACAACGGTCTGGGAGGCCCCGTCGAGCGCTACAAGTCGAATTACAACCGCACGCAGTTCGCCGCGACGTTCGCCGTGGAGGCGCGGCATCGGCAATTTTTCCACAGTCTCGACCTCACGGCATCGTTCAGCGCCGAATTCGACCGTATCGACCGTTGGAGGTTCGTGGAGACCGGTTCCGATTTCGCCAAGACGTGGGGCACCGAGCCGGGGGAGTACGACGCCGTCATCATCCCCGCCTCCTACGACGCCACGCTGCTCGTCGACGGCAAACCGTTCTACGGCTATGCCAAGGCCGTAGCGACCTTCAACGCCGACACCGAACGTTCGCGCAACACGCTGCGCGTCGGGGCCGACTGGTCGATGGACAAGAACTACGGCCGCGGGCTGGTCTTCGACGTCGCCCGGCCGTTCAGTCCGCAGATGGATTCGCGGCCCCGCGCCTACGACGCGATCCCCGCCCTGCACAAACTCTCGCTTTTCCTCGAAGACGCCACGACGCTCGCTCTCGGAGACTTCCGCGTGGAGGCTACGGGAGGCGTGCGCGCCGCCTCGATGTTCAATCTGGGACGCCGCTATACGATTCAGGGGAAATTCTATTTCGATCCGCGCGCCAACGTCGTCGTCGCACTGCCGCGATTCCATGTCGCCGGCCGGAATCTCACCCTGCGATTGGGCGGAGGTGTCGGCTGGCACACCAAATTCCCGACGATGGACAGTCTCTATCCCGACACGGAGTATTTCGATTTCACCCAGCTCAACTACTGGCCTGCGAATCCCGCACTCCGGCGGATCAACCTGCGACTCTACACGCTCGATCCGACGAATTACGACCTGCGTGCCGCACGCAATTTCAAATGGGAGGTTCGCCTCGACGCCGGCTGGAACGACAACCAGCTGTCGGTGACTTATTTCCGCGAAGACATGACGTCGGGATTCCGCACGACGTCGGACTATCGGAGCTTCACCTTCCGGGATTACGACGAAACGGCGATCGACATGGAACAGTTGGACGGTCCCCCGTCGCTCGACGGCATCCCCTATACGGAAGAGAGGCGGTTGGGCGGGTACTCCCGCTCGACCAACGGCAGCCGCACGGAAAAGTCGGGCATCGAATTCGCCTTCACCTCGCAGCGCATCCGCGCGATCGCTACGCGAATTACCGTCACAGGCGCCTATTTCCGGACGAACTACTCCAACATGCACCCCGAGTACCTGCTGCCGACCTCCGCCCCCGGAGGACAGAGCTATCCTTACGTCGGGTACTACTTTTCGACGGACGGTTACCTGCGCGAAATGTGCAATACCAATTTTCTGCTCGACACGCAGATTCCCCGCCTGAAACTCATTCTCTCCACATCGTTCCAGTGCATGTGGTTCCTCGGAAGCCGCAATACGCCGGTTTCGGCCTGGCCGATTTCGTATCTCGACGAGGATCTCGTCTCGCACCCGTTCACGGCCGAATCGGCTGCCGACGGTCTGCTGTCGGCACTCGTACGCGACAGCGACCCCACGCTGTGGCGCTATGTAACCACTCCGTTCAGCATGAATGTCAACCTCAAAATCACGAAAAAGCTCTATCGCGACAAGATGGCCGTGGCTCTGTTCGTCAACAAACTGCTCGATTACACCCCCGATTATCACACATCCGACGGCCGCCATATCCGCCGCGAAGTCACGCCTTACTTCGGCATGGAGCTGAATATTAAGCTATAACGACCCCGACATGCGACGTCTTCTACTCTTGTTTCCGCTCCTGAGCCTCTGCTCGACCGCCTGCGAATCGGACGGCCGGGAGTTGTTCACGCAACTTTCCGTCCGCTTCATCCTGCCCGACGACCGTCCGGTCGAACGAATCGAGCTCCTCTCCGACATCTCCTATTGCGAGAACATCAACACGAAGGAACGGGTCTTCTTCACCGTCCTCGACGGACGGTCGGCGACCCTCACGCTGCAAAAGGGGGTCTACACCCTCATCGTCGAGGCCAACCTGCACTACACCGACGGAACGGTGCAATACGTCCGCAACGCCGACCACAACACCCCGTCCGAAGCGCTCGCCTGGATGGACGACCGGAGTGCGATCGTATTGTTGTTAAAATACGTCAACTGACCATGAAACCGCTGCGCCTCCTGTTGTTCTGTCTGTTGCCGCTGCCTTTGTGGAGCGAAGCGCAAACCGCAGCCGCGTGCGACTCGCTCGGCATACTCCGCCGTGCGGAGTTCCACAACGCCCCGCTCGCGACGCTGGATGCTTCGGCCTACGAAAGTTCTCCCGCAGCGATGCTCTACCGCTATCCGGTCTCGTACTCCACGCTGAGATTGCAGGGCGACCTGCGCAGCGAAAGCCGGCCGATCCTGCAACCCGAGGGCGACGGCGCACTCGTCGGGACGTTCCGCGCCGACTCCTATCTGCGACTCGACGAGCGGTCGGTCGTCACGGCCGGCGCCTCCTACGAACGGGGACGCACGGACAACGTTCGCTGGAACTCCACGGCCGACTACCTGCTGCTCTATCCCTGCATCACGGCGGATTCCGCCGGAGGAAACCTCTCGACCGAGGAATATGCTTTCGGCGGCGGCTATGTCCACCGGGTGGGACGCTTCGACCTTGCGATCCGGGGCGACTACCGCGCCGGACAGGAATACCGTCAGGTCGATCCGCGGCCCCACAACGTCGTGTCGGATTTCACGATCAAACTCGGCGTAGGCATGCAGTTCCCTCAGTACGTTTTGGGGCTGGACCTGCAGGGGCGGCTCTATAAACAGGATCAGGACATAGACTTTTTCTATCCGCCCGGCGCCAGCTCTTCCGAGCTGTATATGACCGGACTGGGCAGTTATTACACCCGCTATTCACTGAACAGCGAGAGTTTCAACATCGGCTATGACGGAAAGGGTTGTCTGCTGGCGGCACAGCTCATGCCGCGGCACGCGAAAGGCTGGTATGCCCGTGCCGCATTCGAAAGCCTTACGACGGAGCGGCTCAACAAATCCAACAACACGGTCCCCATAACCCGGCTCAAAACCCTCTCCGCAGCCTACCGCAGCGGCCGCTGGAGCCTGCGCGCCGGAGGCGGCTATGAACTGCGCCGCAGTATCGAAATGATAGCCGACCGTACGGGACACAGCGTCATCGTCGATGAACAGGCGATGTATAAGAACCGTATCTGGCACGCCGACGCCGAAGCGACCGTCGAATGGCGGCGCGGCACGGTGAATTACATGCTCAGTCCCCGCGCGGAATGGCGGCAGTCCACGGCCACGTACGCCTATCCGGTACGGCGGATGCGGCTCGCGCAGTTCTGCGGAGCGGTACGCGGCAGCGCAGAATGGCTCCGTCCGCAGTGGCGCGTGAAAGCGACGGCAGGAATCGGCTGTTACGTCTCGCCCGACGAGGAGGTTTCGCTCAGCAACGTGCTGAACAACATTTCGGAATACCTGACTTACACGGCGGTGCGGCTGAGCGGCCGGGCCGTCGCCCCCGAGGTGTCCCTGCGGGCCGAACGCCGCCTGAGCCGGAATCTGGCCTGCTTCGCCGAGGCGGGGTGGACGCCCCGGTTTTACAGCGGAGGATTGTCCGAACACGTTCTGACGGCGACGTTCGGCATCCTGTTCTAAACGATCGAACCAATATTTGTCAAACCAATAATAAAAACCAATTATGAAAAAGCTTTTCTTAATTCTCACCACGGCCCTCTTCGCAGCGGGCTTCGCATCCTGCACCGACGATCCCGAAGAAACGGTCAATCCCGTCGTCGTATCCGAAATCTTGCGCGCGCTCGGCGGCAATGTGCTGGTAAACGTGCCCGAGGAAAATTTCGACGTGAATATTCCCGCCGATGCTGCGTCGTGGGTTCAGATCAATGAAGCCGAATCTTCGGGCAAAGCGCTGGTGCTGTCCGTCGATGAGAACGAAACGGGGACGGAACGTTCGACCGTCGTGAACGTGACGCGGAGCGGCAAGAGCACCGTTCTGGCGACCGTAACCATCAAACAGAGCGACATCACGCTGCAAGCCGGCGAATTCGTGATCGAGGAGATCTACTTCACAGGCACGGCGCTTCCCGAAACGGGAAAGCCTGACAGGTGGCTGGGCGACCAGTACATCAAGATCCGTAACAACTCCGACGAAGACCTCTATGCCGACGGCATGATGCTGATCCTTTCGAGCGGACTCAATTCGGGCATGAACAGCGAGATGATCGAAGGCAAGGACTTCCGCAAGGAGTGTTGTGCGGGCAATGCGTTCTACTGCATTCCCGGCAACGGACAGGATGTGCTGGTCAAAGCCGGCGAGTCGCTGATCGTCGTCAACAACGCCCAGAACCACACCATCGGCAACCCGAACTCGTGGGACGCCACGAAAGCCGATTTCGAGTGGTACGACGTTTCGTCGAACGAGAACTATCTGGATATCGACAACCCCGACGTGCCCAACCTCGACAAATGGTACGCTTCGACATTGACGGTCCAAGTGCTCCACAACCGCGGCTTCAACGCCGTGGCTATCGCCATGCCGCCCGTCGGCCTGACTGCAGAGCAGTTCCTCGCCGAATACCCGCTCGAAGACGCCCAGTATATCTTCCACTCCCCGAACGGCTCGGACTACACGATGCCGCTGCGCAACTGCTACCGCGTGCCTAACGAATGGGTGCTCGACGCCGTGAACACGGGCTGCCGCGACGAATACTACATCGCCCCGTGGGACGCTTCGCTCGACGCAGGTTACGCATGGTGCGGTACGGCCGACGGAGATGCCTACCGCTTCGGCAAGTCGGTGATCCGCAAGACCGGTTCCGACGGCAAACTCATCGACTCGAACAACTCGACCAACGACTTCGAGTCCAATACGAAGGCGTCGCTGATCAAGTAAGCCGGAAGAACGACCATTCTTTATGACCGATTCTGTCATCGAATGCCGCAACCTCACCCATTGTTACGGGGAGCGGCTGATATACAAAGACCTGAGTTTCGAGGTTCCGCGCGGGCGGATCCTCGGACTTTTGGGTAAAAACGGCACCGGAAAAACCACGACCATCAACATTCTGAGCGGCTATCTCCAACCGCGCGCCGGACAGTGTCTGATCTTCGGCGAGGATATCCGCACGATGCGACCCGAAACCCGCGCCCGGATCGCCCTGCTGATCGAGGGACACGTGCAGTACGCCTTCATGACCATCGAGCAGATCGAACGGTTCTATGCGCGGTTTTATCCCCGCTGGAACCGCGACGCCTATTACGGACTGATGGAAATGCTGAAGGTGGCGCCCCGGCAGCGCATCTCGCGCATGTCGTGCGGACAGCGTTCGCAGGTGGCCTTAGGGCTGATTCTCGCCCAGAACGCCGATCTGCTCGTGCTTGACGACTTCTCGATGGGACTGGACCCCGGTTACCGCCGCCTGTTCGTAGAATACCTGCGCGACTATGCGCAGAGCGAGGAGAAGACCGTTTTCCTTACCTCGCACATCATTCAGGACATGGAAAAGCTCGTGGACGACTGTATCATCATGGATTACGGAAGCATTCTGGTACAGATGCCCGTCGGCGAACTGCTCGGCACGTTCCGGCGATACACCTTCACGCCGGACGCCGA
>ERZ827423.3492-NODE-3492-length-10735-cov-5.053933_pt1 | contig 10735 bp, 8 predicted proteins | sample MGYA00519775_ERZ827423 | MGnify/ENA primary metagenome ERZ827423 (study PRJEB31778, sample SAMEA3449296) | human gut metagenome | biome: human gut; feature: human-associated habitat; material: faeces | place: United Kingdom | collected 2010/2012 ...
AACCAGTGACACGAGGATTTTCAGTCCTCTGCTCTACCAACTGAGCTATCTGGGCTCACTCGCATCACACAAATGATATTTTACAATTCTGTTATGATATTGTCAAGAAATTTTTCAAAATTTTTTAAAAGGGTTGTAATTCTTATCTGATTTTATAAAGAAGGAACTTAGCCAATAAGAATGGCATCTTTCTCAGAATCATAAGTCAGGGTGAGCACACAGCCATCCTCGGAATAATCCTTTACGGAAAGATTCAATTCATATAAGCTGCCATCCTCGGAGACGAGCTCGAGCACCCAAGGGGTATTCTGTACATCACGGTAGATAACAAGTCCAGCCATACGCTGTGCAGGCATAAAGCCTGAAAGGGTTTCCAGCAAATCTGCGTTCTGGATGCTTCCCTTCTGGTGAAGGGACAGTCCTACAAAGGTAAGGTTCGTATCATTTATCAGGGAAATATTAATGGGGGTAAGAATTGCCGCATTTTCCGTATCCCTGATGTCATTAATTGCAGTGAGGTATTCCTCATAGGTGTCAATGATAGAGTCCATTGTGTCGATCAGCATATCAATTTCTTCATCGTTCATATCGTTCAGATTGTAGGTATTTACCTGCGTGATCTTCTCACCAAGTGCAACCAGCTTTTCGTCCAGGGAATCATCTTCAATCTGCCTATGTGCCGATACAACACGGTTATGTATGGAAACCAGATTGGAGTAGGTGTCCTGTGCCTGTGCAATCTTTTCAGCGGATGGACCGCCGCATGCGGTAAGAAGCAGCGCAAAAGCTGTCATGACACAGGATAATAACAGAGAGCATAAATTTTTCTTTATGGAAAATATGAGTTTCATAGGCCGGGATCCTTTTAATAACTATTTGTAGCTGTGAGAATACGGAACAGTTACACCTTATCACAATGCAGGATTGTCTGCAAGGAAATGTTGTTATTCATACGGCAGGTGTCAGCCTGCTGTGCAAACAACATTTACAACATTTTGACAGGTTGTCTGAACAATCCATACTGTTATTTTACAAGGATATGAGATATAATGAACCTAAGAAAAAACCAGACTGCTGCAAAACAGACATTTGGGTTTTCAGGATCATTAACGGGCAACTATCCTGTGATGCAGGATAAAGAGCACAAGGTGCGTATTTACAAGATACATGTAGAACGAATTTCACATGATAGAAAACATAGAGACATGAGTTGCCAGGAAGACGTATAGAGACATATAGAAAGGAAACCGGATGGAGAGGGCCTATAAACTGGAATTTGCGGGAGAACGGGCGGGAAGCCTGTATGTGAGCTGCTGTGGACTGTCTAAAACAGAGCCGCTGCACAGCTTTGGACCTGCGCAGAAGCCGTATTATCTCATTCATTATATTCTCCGTGGTAAGGGTAGATTTTCCTTGCGGAATAAAGAATTTCAGCTTTCTTCCGGGAATGGGTTTCTCATCCCGCCGGAGGAGCTGAGCTTTTATCAGGCAGATGAGAAGGAACCGTGGACTTATATCTGGGTTGGATTCCAAGGTGAGATGGCAGAGCGGATTCTGCAGAACATCGGACTTACTGTAGTGAATCCTGTTTTCTGCTCGGATCACAGTGAGGAGCTATATCAGGCGGTTAAGGATATGATGGAGCACAATACCTATGGGATTTCCAATGATCTTCGCCGGAACGGACAGCTTCAGGTGTTTCTTTCAGTGATTGCGGATGGCGTTACGACCCAGGAGCATGGGGAAGTGGACAGGGCAGATCATTATGTGGAACGGGCGATTGCCTATATTCGCAGCAATTACTGTAATCCGATCAGGGTCACGGACGTGGCGGATTATGTATGCGTGAACCGGAGTTATCTGTATACCCTGTTTAAGAATGCGCTGGGCATGTCTCCACAGCAGTTCCTGACGAACTACCGGGTGCATAAGGCAATGGAACTGCTAAGGACAACAGAGCTTCCGGTTGAGAGTATTGCTCTGTCCTGCGGATACACGGATCCGCTGGTTTTTACCAAGGCTTTTAAACATGTGAAAAGGATTTCCCCATCCGGCTACCGGAAAGAGGTGCGGACGGGAGAAATAAATAAGAATCAGGATTACTTAAAACAAATTGAAGGTACGTTATTATTAAAAGGAGGAACGATGATGAAAGAACAGCTTTTAGCAAAATTCGGAGAGGTATTTGGCAGCACAGAGGGCGCAGCAGTTTACTTTGCACCCGGCCGTGTAAATCTGATCGGAGAACATACCGATTATAACGGAGGCCATGTTTTTCCCTGTGCCTTGACAATCGGAACCTACGGTGTTGCCAGAGTGAGAAAGGACAACATGCTGCAATTTTATTCCATGAACTTTGAACAGTTAGGGGTAATCGGGAGCAGTCTCGAGGATCTGAAGCCGGAGAAGGAAGCAGACTGGACCAATTATCCCAAGGGGGTGATCTGGGCATTTGACAAGAAGGGTTATCCGGTTACTTCCGGTATGGACCTTCTGTTATATGGAAATATTCCAAACGGTTCCGGACTTTCTTCCTCTGCATCCGTAGAAGTTCTTACCGGATTTATTTTAAGGGATTTCTTCGGATTTGATGTGACGAATCAGGATCTGGCACTGATCGGACAGTATTCCGAGAATAATTTCAATGGCGTCAACTGCGGAATCATGGATCAGTTTGCGATTGCCATGGGGAAAAAGGATCATGCGATTTTCCTGGATACGGCAGACCTGTCCTACACATACGCACCGATTCACTTAAGTGGTGCGAAGATCGTGATTGCATGCAGTAATAAGAAACGTGGACTTGGAGATTCCAAGTATAATGAGCGCAGAAGCGAATGCGAAGAGGCACTCCGCCGTGTTCAGAAAGTAAAGAAAGTAGAGAACTGGGGAGCACTCACCGAGGCAGAATTTGAAGAGATAAAGGGAGCCATCGGGGATGAAGTGCTGGAGCGTCGTGCAAAGCATGCCGTATATGAGAACCAGCGTACCATAAAGGCGGTTGCTGCCTTACAGAATAATGACATCACTCTCTTTGGGGAACTCATGAATGCTTCCCACGTATCCTTGCGTGATGATTACGAGGTAACCGGAATCGAACTGGATACGTTGGTGGAAGAAGCATGGAAGGTGCCGGGAGTGATCGGATCCCGTATGACAGGAGCCGGTTTTGGCGGATGTACCATCAGTATTGTCAGGGATGAAGCGATTGAAGAGTTTATTAAGCAGGTAGGCGAAGCCTATGAGAAGAAGATCGGTTATGCGGCAGACTTCTATGTAGTGGAAATCGGCGATGGCCCGTGCAAGTTAAAATAAATATCCACATGGGATGAACAGAATATGAAGTGGTTGAAAAGAGAGCGTGAACGGAGGATAGAATCATGCAGGATATGCAGAATGCATTAATCCGTCTGGTGGCATATGGCAGAAATACAGACCTGTTACCGGAGGAGGATGAAATTTATACCGTAAACCGGTTGCTGGAGCTGTTTGAAATCGATGAATTACAGGGAGAGCTTTCGGTTCATGAGCAGATTGAGGAAGCACGTAAGGAGACGAGTGTGGAAGATCTGGAAGAAATTCTGAAGGAGCTGTTAGACGGTGCTTTTGAAAAAGGCATTCTGAAAGAAAACAGTGTCGTATACCGTGATCTGTTTGACACAAGGATTATGAGTATGCTGCTTCCGAGACCGGGTGAGGTCATCTGTAAGTTCCGTGAGCTGTATGCGAAGAGTCCGAAGGAAGCAACCGATTATTACTACAAATTCAGTGGAGACACCGATTATATCCGCAGATACCGGATTAAGCGGGATATGAAATGGGAAGCACCTACCGGGTATGGCGATTTAACCATTACGATCAACCTTTCCAAGCCGGAGAAGGACCCAAAGGCAATCGCAGCAGCGAAGCTGATGAAGCAGGCCGGATATCCGAAATGTCTGCTCTGCCGTGAAAACGAAGGATATGCAGGCCGGATCAATCATCCGGCAAGACAGAATCACCGCATTATTCCCATTCAGATCAATGGGGAACAGTGGGGATTCCAGTATTCTCCCTATGTTTATTATAATGAGCACTGTATCGTGTTTAACGGACAGCATGTACCGATGAAGATTGATCACAATACCTTCTGCAAGCTGTTTGATTTTGTGAAGCAGTTTCCACACTATATTCTGGGATCGAATGCGGATCTCCCGATTGTTGGTGGATCGATTCTGACACACGATCATTTTCAGGGTGGCAACCATGAATTCCCGATGGCGAAGGCTCCTGTTGAAAAAGAATTCATCATTCCTGGTTATGAGGATGTGGAGGCAGGTATTGTGAAGTGGCCGATGTCGGTAATCCGCCTGAAGGCAGAGAATCCGGAGAGGATCATTGCCCTTGCCGATGTGATCCTGAATGCATGGCGCGGCTATACAGATGAGGCAGCCTTTATCTATGCAGAGACCGATGGCGAAAAGCACAACACCATTACCCCGATTGCCCGTAAGAAGGGAGATAAGTTTGAATTGGATCTGGTGCTTCGGAATAACATTACGACGCAGGAGCATCCTTTGGGCGTTTACCATCCTCATGCGAACCTTCATCATATCAAGAAGGAAAATATCGGTCTGATTGAGGTTATGGGTCTTGCCGTACTGCCGGCACGTCTGAAAAACGAGATGGAAGAGCTGAAGCAGGCAATTCTTGCAGGCAGTGATCTGCATACAACACCGACACTTTCCTCCCATGCAGCATGGGCTGAAGAATTCTTAAAGAAATATCCGGTTGTGAATGCAGACAATGTGGATGAAGTGATTCAGAAGGAAATCGGACTGGTATTTATGCAGGTGCTTACGGATGCAGGTGTTTACAAGCGGACACCGGAAGGCATGGAAGCATTTGAGCGGTTTATCAAGAGCCTATGAGTGTAAAAATTTTATTAGCAGCAATAAATAGCAAATATATTCACATGAACCCGGCGGTATACAGTCTTCGGACGTATGCGCTGGGTTCCGGTGCGTTAAATACAGAAAATGCAGAGATTGCAATTGCGGAGTATACGATCAATCAGTCCATGGATGAAATCCTGGGTGATCTTTATGAACGAAAGCCCGATGTGATCGGATTTTCCTGCTATATCTGGAACTGGCAGATGACAAAGGAATTGATGGTCGAGGTGAAAAAGCTCCTGCCAAAGACGGATATCTTTCTGGGAGGCCCGGAGGTTTCCTATGAAGCGGAAAAGATCATGGAGCAGTATGGACGTGTCAATGAAGGAACTGGAAATGGGCCAGTCATCCGTGGAATTATCCTTGGAGAAGGAGAAAAAACCTTCTGCGAGCTGGCAGAGTATTATGCAGAGGAGGGCTGCCTGCCTGAAAAACGGTGTCCCCAACAGGATGATGACTGCTATCCGGATATACAGGAGTCAGACAGAAAGAGTTCAGACTCTGCCGGAGCCACGGACAGGGGGCGGATGCTTAAGGATATTCCGGGACTTCTTCTTGATACCGGATACACCGGAGTGAGGGAGCCATTGTCCTTCAGTGAGATTCCGTTTTTGTATGAAGAGCAGAGGCTTTCCGGTAAGGGGCTTCAGGACTTCCAGAATAAGATTATTTATTACGAATCGAGCAGAGGATGCCCTTTCCGGTGCAGCTATTGTCTTTCCTCAATTGATAAAACGCTCCGGCTGCGGGATGTTAACCGGGTATTGCCAGAGTTACAGTTTTTCCTCGATTGTAAGGTGCCGCAGGTGAAATTCATCGACCGTACCTTTAATTGCAACTGGGCGCATGCCATGACAATCTGGCAGTATCTGACAGAACATGACAATGATGTCACTAATTTTCACTTTGAGATAGCGGCTGAACTGATTACGGAAGAGGAACTGGAATTGTTTCAGAAGATGCGTCCAGGACTGATCCAGCTGGAAATTGGAGTGCAGACTACGAATCCTAAAACGCTTAAGGCAATTCACCGGAGTGCAGATATGGCACATCTGTCGCAGATTGTAGAACGGATTCGGGCAGGTCACAATATTCATGTGCATCTGGACCTCATTGCCGGACTTCCGGAAGAGGATTATGAAAGCTTCGTACATTCTTTTAATGAGGTATATGCGATGAAGCCGGAACAGCTTCAGCTTGGATTCCTGAAGGTTTTGAAGGGGACAGAGATTTCCCTGCGTAAGGAGGAATATGGTCTGGTTCACCAGAGTATTCCACCTTACGAGGTTCTGTATACGAAGTGGATTTCCTATGAGGAGATCCGTAAGTTAAAGCGGGTGGAAGAAATGGTTGAGCTTTACTATAATTCCAATCAGTTTATTCATACGTTAGCGGCGCTTGTGACACAGGTGGAGACACCGTTTGATCTGTATGAAAAGCTGGCAGAGCATTATGAAACACATGGCTACTTTATTAACACACCGGCACGTGTGAAGCGGTATGACGTGCTTTTTGAATTTGCATGCGGACTTGTTCCCGAGAAGGAGGAGCTGTTCCGGGAGCTTCTGACCTTTGACTTTTATCTGAGAGAAAATGCAAAGAGCCGTCCGGCCTTTTGCCGTGATCTGACGGGAGATTATGAGATGATCCGGCAATTTTATGAGCAGGAGGAGGCTTGGCCCCGTTATCTTAAAGAGTATGCACAATATCATGCCCGGCAGGTCATGAAGATGACACATATGGAGATGTTTCATTATCCGGTCTGGCAGCAGGATGCGGATGAGTGGAAGCCATTGGAACATCCGGTGATGGTATTGTATGATTATCAGAAAAGAGATCCGCTTACCGGAGACTGCGCGGCTGTATCTATAGAGTAGACAAACGAATTATTTATACCCCGCGGTTGAATTGTTGTTCGCCATGTAAAATTGCTATTCTGTTTATGCGTGGCAACAGAAAGCAATTTTGCATGGCTCTGAACAGTTACACATATATTTAAAGAGAAAGCTTACATATGGGGATTTTTATGCTGCAGGTCTTATCCAACATTTCTAATATTATGATTCCGCTTATCGTATTTTATATTATTGCCTATGGACTGATGAATGGCTGTAAGGTCTATGAGGTTTTTGTAAAAGGTGCGAAGGACGGCGTAAAAACAGTGGTCGGAATTCTGCCTACACTGGTTGCCCTGATGACCGCGGTCGGCATTCTCAGGGCTTCCGGCTTTTTTGATATCGTGCAGAAGGTATTTACACCTGTCAGTGATCTGCTTGGTTTTCCTTCAGAATTATTTCCCCTTGTATTTATGAAGATGTTTTCTTCTTCCGCAGCAACAGGACTTGTGCTGGATATCTTTAAGAATTACGGAACGGATTCTTATATTGGCATGATTACCTCTATTATGATGAGCTGCACGGAAACGATTTTTTATACCATGAGCGTTTACTTTATTGCTGCCAAGGTCACCAAAACACGGTACACACTGGCAGGAGCCATGCTTTCTACGGTTGTGGGAATTATAGCGAGTGTGATTCTGGCGGGAATGATTGTATAATAATTAAGATCGTGTAATAATTAAGGGCAAGGTCAATAATGACCTGTCTTTTTCTATGTAGCAGGCAATATAGATAAAAGGGAAATGAGGATATACGAAGATGGAACTTGTAAAAGGAAGACCGGAAACGAATGAAGGAAGACTCGAAAAGGAGATCCGGGTATACGATCTGCTGGATTTTCTGAACATCCCTTATGAACGGATTGACCATGAAGCAGCCGAAACGATGGAAGCCTGTGCTGAAATTGATAGGGCACTTGCTCCGGCGGTGATCTGTAAGAATCTGTTCTTATGCAATTCACAGAAAACAAAGTTTTACCTGCTGATGATTCCGGGGAACAAGCATTTTAAGACAAAGGAGATTTCCCATCAGATTAACAGCCCGCGGCTTTCCTTTGCACCAGCAGAATTTATGGAGAAATATCTGGATATCACGCCCGGCTCTGTGAGTGTTATGGGCTTGATGAATGATCCGGATAATCAGGTGCAACTCCTGGTTGATGAAGATGTATTAAAGGGAGAATATCTCGGATGCCATCCCTGTATCAATACCTCTACGCTGAACCTCTCTATGGCGGAGATTCGAAATAAGTTTCTGCCCTATTTGGGTGTGGAGCCAATTTTGGTGGAGCTCCCGGAGGAGCGAGAGGAGGTCCACTGAGTAGGCGGACGGACCCATACTGCCGGCATGTTCCGGCGGCGTGGGTCTTTTTGTCTGTACAGTGTAAACTATCGGCGGAGAGGAGACGACCATGGTACGAGTTTCAAATATAATCTTGCCTCCAGAAGGAGATTTCTTACTATTGAAGAAGAAGGCCGCCCGAATTTTAGGGGTTCCTATGGGTAAGATTCATCGCTGTGTTCCTGTGCGCCAGTCCATTGACGCCAGAAAGAAGTCGGATGTTCATTATGTGATGACGGTGGATGTGGCCCTTTCTGGGGAGGCCGATGTGGTGGCGCGGGTAAAGAGCAGTCAGGTACGCCTTGCCGAGGAGGGACCCGCCTACACTTTTCCCGTTGTCACCCGAACCTCCCAGAAGCCTCCTGTGGTGGTGGGCAGCGGTCCGGCAGGGCTGCTGGCCGCACTCTGCTTGGCGCGGGCAGGCCTACGGCCGATTGTCTTAGAGCGCGGACAAGCGTTAGAACAGCGTGTGAAGGATGTGGAGGCATTTTGGAGGGGCGGGGATTTGAATCCCGCCTCCAATGTTCAGTTTGGAGAGGGGGGGGCAGGGACTTTTTCTGATGGAAAATTGACCACGGGAACCCACGATCCCCGCCGGTCCTATGTTATGCGCACCTTCGTAGAGGCAGGGGCACCGGAGGATATTCTCTGGCAGCATAAGCCTCATGTGGGGACCGATCTGCTTCGGAATGTTGTCAGGCATCTTCGGGAAGAGATTCAGAATCTGGGCGGAGAAGTGCGCTTTGGGCACTGCTTTAGCGGCCTCACTGTGATCGGGGGCCATTTAGAGGGAATCACTGTGGCAGAAGAACAGGGAAAGTATGATCTGCCCTGCGATGCACTGGTTTTGGCACCAGGTCACTCTGCCCGGGATACCTTTCAAATGTTGCGGGAGGCTGGCGCCGCCATGGAGCAGAAGCCCTTTGCCATTGGCGTGCGGATCGAGCATCCACAGGCCCGCATCAGTCAGGCGCAGTTTGGGGAGAGCTGGGAAAAGCTGCCCCCTGCGGATTACAAATTGGTCTGCCATCTGCCCAACGGCCGGTCTGCCTATACCTTTTGCGTCTGCCCCGGGGGCCAGATTGTGGCGGCTGCTTCGGAACCGGGGGGAATCGTGACCAACGGCATGAGCAACCGGGCTCGGGATGGTGAATTTATCAACGGAGGTTTCCTGGTTGGGGTTGGCCCCAGTGATTTTGGAAGCGCGGACCCTTTGGCTGGCGTTGCGTTTCAGGAGATTTGGGAGAGAAAGGCTTATCAGTTTGGGCGGCCCGGCTATGAAGCACCGGCGCAGCGTGTGGGGGATTTCCTGCGCGGATTGCCCACCCCCAAGGGCCTGGCCCATCGGAGCACCTATCGTCCGGATGTTTTCTTTGGGGACCTGCGGGAGACCCTGCCCGATTATGTTGCCCATACCCTGGCGCTGGCGCTTCCCACACTGGATCGGAAACTCCATGGCTTTGCCGCGCCAGATGCTTTGATGGTGGGGGTGGAGACCCGCTCCTCCTCCCCGGTCCGTATTCTGCGTGACAAGACCCTGCAGTCCAATCTTCGCGGGCTGTACCCCTGTGGAGAGGGGGCGGGGTACGCTGGTGGCATTGTATCTGCTGCTGTGGATGGAGTCCGGGTGGCGGAGGCAGTGGCCCATCCTCTGCTTTGCGGGGAAATGCCTGAAAAATAGAGGGAATTCCGCTTCTTTTTCAAAGAGACGGTTGCAATCTTATCCTAAAACAGTGTATAATAAAACATTATTGACAGAGACTGCATGACCGGCAGCGGACAGAGGTTCCCGCAGGGATATACACTGCGGGGCTGTTTTGTGCACACCCAAGGGAAAGCGGGGGACGCGGGGGACGACCGGCGTCTTGCGGTTGCGGTCAACGGGTTTGGAAGATTCTTGTAAGGAGTGAATACCATGGCGGAAGAGACCATGAGCACCAATTTTATTCATAGCATCATTGAAGAGGAGCTGGAGCCCGGCGGGCGCTGTGCGGGGAAACAGGTGCACACCCGGTTCCCGCCAGAGCCCAACGGCTACCTCCATATCGGACATTGCAAGGCGCTGACCATTGATTTCGGTACGGCGGAAAAGTACCACGGCATCTGCAATCTGCGTATGGATGACACCAACCCGGCCAAGGAGGACACAGAGTATGTGGATGCCATCCAAGAGGATATCCACTGGCTGGGCTTTGACTGGGGAGACCGTTTCTATTATGGTTCTGATTATTTTGAGCAGACCTACGAATTGGCGGAGGACTTGATCCAGAGGGGACTGGCCTATGTTTGTGAACTTACGCCGGAGCAGTTCCGGGCTTATCGAGGGGATACCACTACCCCGGCACAGAGCCCTTGGCGGGACCGTCCGGTGGAAGAGAGCCTGGAACTGTTTCGACGGATGAAGGCGGGCGAGTTCCCGGAGGGAAAGTATACACTCCGGGCGAAGATTGACTTGGCCTCGGGCAATTTTAATATGCGGGACCCGGTGCTCTACCGAATCCGCTATATTGAACACCATCGGCAGGGGACAAAATGGTGTATTTTCCCCATGTATGACTTTGC
>ERZ827423.3495-NODE-3495-length-10732-cov-53.447972_pt1 | contig 10732 bp, 7 predicted proteins | sample MGYA00519775_ERZ827423 | MGnify/ENA primary metagenome ERZ827423 (study PRJEB31778, sample SAMEA3449296) | human gut metagenome | biome: human gut; feature: human-associated habitat; material: faeces | place: United Kingdom | collected 2010/2012 ...
TGCCGCCGATAACGTCGGCGATGACGTGCTGCTTGACAAACAGCGTTGACAGGCAAATGAGTGCGGCGCAGACGCCGCAAAAGACCTTGAACCATGTTTTTGCGTCCGGCGTGCGCAGCGACTGACGGAACACGAGGTAGGCAAACAGGCAGTGCATCGACGGGAAGCAGTTTGTCGGCGTGTCGAACGAGTACACGACCGACAGCGCCCATGTAAAGCCGCCGGCATCGGCGGAAAGCTCGGGGCGCGCGATGCAGCTGGGAAGCGCGAGGAATATCACGCCGCAGATGATATCGGCGATAATGACGCCCGAGGCAAAGCGGCAGCACAGCTCTTCGTCCTGCCGCGCGATGAGCAGCAGCCCCATGCCCCAGAACACGAATGTTCCGACGTAAATGACCACCCACTCGGGGCGCAGCGGTATCAGCGCGTCAAGCCCGAGCGTCACGTCAAACGCGCGCGAGAAATCCGCCAGACTCTTTGTGCCAAGCCACACCGCGGCGTGCATTGCCGCGATAGCAAGCAGCGGCACAACGGAGTACTTATGTATTATCGTCCTCTTTTGCATATGTTTCTCCCAAATTCAAACTGTGTGGTTCAAAACCGTACAGCAACTATAATCCCTCTCCACACCCCTGTCAAGGTTTTTTAGAGGCGCATTTTTAGAGGCGCATTGACGCACCTACCAATACATCTATCTCTGGTAGCCCGGTTCGGAACAATGGAATAAACCATAGCGTTTCGCGTGACGTTAGTGCGCTGCTGAATTTTGCAATGCACCAACGTATGGCGAGGCAAATACGGTTTTGTCGGAAACTTCGATACCGGGTTCACGCAATCACCGTATTGGTAGCTGCCTCAATTCTCCTCTGAAAAAACAGGTGCAAAATATGGGGGCGTGTGGTATAATCGTGGCAAAACCAACCCGGAGGGTGAGCGGAGAAAATGAAGCTTGACAACAAACGCACCATATTGACGGGCCTTGCGTTCCTGTCCATCTGCGCGTTCTGGCAGATGTACAACAGCATCGTTCCACTTATACTGACCAACACATTCCACCTCAACGAGACGTATTCCGGCGCGATAATGGCGGCCGACAACGTGCTTGCACTGTTCCTGCTGCCGCTGTTCGGCGCGATCTCGGACAAAACGCACACCAAAATCGGCAAGCGCATGCCGTTTATTCTTTTCGGCACGGGCCTTGCGATCATACTCATGAACCTGCTGCCGCTTATCGACAACAGCTATGCCGCCGCGCCGACCACCTTCAAGACCGTTTCGTTCGTGGTCGTTCTCGGTCTGCTGCTCGTTGCAATGGGCACCTACCGTTCCCCGGCGGTCGCGCTCATGCCGGACATTACGCCCAAGCCCCTGCGCAGCAAGGGCAACGCGATCATAAACCTCATGGGCGCGCTCGGCGGCGTTATCTACCTCGGCGTGGCCGCGGTTATGTACCCAAACAGCAAGGTCGAAGGCATTGCGCACGTCAACTATCAGCCGCTTTTCATGGTAGTTTCCGCGATCATGTTCGTTGCCATAGCCGTGCTGTTTCTCACGATCAAGGAGCCGAAGCTCGTTGCCGAGCAGCAGAAGCTTGAGGCGCAGCATCCCGAGTGGAACCTTGCCGAGGATGACGGCAGCGGCAACGAAACCCTGCCCAAGCCCGTAAAAAAGAGCCTCATATTCCTGCTGTCGTCGATCTGCCTGTGGTTTATCGGCTATAACGCGGTCGAAACGTGGTTTACGACCTACGTCAGCCAGGTCATGGGTCAGGCGCTGGGCGGCGCATCGACCTGCCTGCTGATCGCAACCGGCGGCGCTGTCATCAGCTATATCCCCATCGGCGTTATCGCGTCCAAGGTCGGCAGAAAGCGCACCATCATGGCCGGCATCATCCTGCTGGCTGCCTGCTTCGGCCTGGGCTATTTCCTGACGACGGCCTACAGCGAGATCAACGTTATCATGTTCATCGTGTTCGCGCTCGTCGGCCTTGCATGGGCGGCGATAAACGTAAACTCCCTGCCGATGGTCGTTGAGATGTGCCGTGGCTCGGATATCGGCAAATTCACCGGCTATTACTACACCTTCTCGATGGTCGCACAGGTCGTGACTCCGATCGTTGCCGGCTCGCTGATGCGCCATATAAGCTACACGGTGCTGTTCCCCTATGCCGCGCTGTTTGTTGCGCTCAGCTTCGTGACGATGATCTTCGTAAAGCATGGCGACAACAAGCCCGAGGCCAAGCGCGGCCTTGACGCATTCGAGGATCTGGACGACTGATGAGGATCTGCATTTTCGGCGCGTCCGGCCGTGAGCTGGACGCACGCTACTACACCGAGGCCGAGGCCGTAGGCCGGCTGATCGGCGAAAACGGCGACAGCATCGTTTTCGGCGGCGGCGCGGAAGGCCTCATGGGTGCGTGCGCGCGCGGAGTGAGCGCGGCAGGCGGAGACATCGTCGGCATAGCGCCGCGCTTTTTCGATGAGCCGGGCATACTGTACGATAAGTGCAGCCGCATGATATTCACCGAAACCATGCGCGAGCGCAAGCAGCGCATGCAGGAGGAGTCCGACGCATGCATCGTCCTGCCCGGCGGCATCGGCACGCTCGAGGAGTTTTTCGAGATTCTCACGCTCAAGCAGCTCGGCCGGGACGACCGCGCCATTGTCCTGCTCAACACCCTCGGCGCGTTCGATACGTTGCTGCGCATGCTCGAAGAGCTTGCCGAGCGTCGATTTATGTCGAAAAACTGCCTGGAGCTGTATTTCGTGGCCGGCACGCCCGAGCAGGCGATGGACTATCTGGCCGGCTATGTTCCGCAGAAGGGCAGCATCCGCAGGCTTGAGGATTATAATAAGTAAAGTTTGGCTGTGTGGCATATGCTACACAGCCTGTTTGATGCCGGGTATATCATAGTTTCGCAAAGTGAAATAAAACGGAGGCAATGAAAATGATACGCAGAGTTATTCAGATAGACAAGGAAAAGTGCAACGGCTGCGGCAAGTGCGTCCACGCATGCCACGAGGGTGCGATCGGGCTGGTCGGCGGCAAGGCGCAGCTCATGCGCGACGATTACTGCGACGGTCTGGGCGATTGCCTGCCCAACTGCCCGACGGGCGCGATAAGCTTCATCGAGCGCGAGGCCGCGGCATATGACGAGGCGGCGGTAAAGGCCGCGCAGAGCGCAAAAAAGCAGGCGGTTTCCGGCTGCCCCGGCTCTGCGCCGCACGGCGTTGAGTACGCAGATGCGTCGCAGCTTCGCAACTGGCCCGTGCAGATCCGTCTCGCGCCGGTCAAGGCCGCGTATTTTGACGGCGCGGATCTGCTCGTCGCCGCCGATTGCAGCGCCTATGCCTGCGGCAGCTTCCACGCCGATTTCATGAAAGGCCGCGTTACGCTCATCGGCTGCCCGAAGCTCGACCCCGTCGATTATGCCGAGAAGCTCGGCGAGATCCTCGCCGCAAACGATATAAAGTCCGTCACCCTCACGCGCATGCAGGTGCCCTGCTGCGGCGGACTTGAGCACGCCCTTCAGCGCGCCATCGCTGCCACCGGCAAAAAAATCCCCCTCCACGTTTTTGTGGTGGCGAATTGACGCAGCTACGGATTCATCCGTTCCGCTTGTCACGGTTTTGCCTGCATCCACCGGTTGGGCAACAGAAAAAATGTATCGGCACAGATTGGATGCGCCACTGAAAAGTAGGGGCGGCCATTGGCCGCCCGTTTTTTAATATTGTTTTTGCCTGACGGCAAAGATTTAATAACACCTCATCCGTCACCAAGGTGACACCTTCCCTTCAAGCTACGCAGGGGAAGACAAAAGGCGGCGCAAGCACCGCCAATGAATAGTGAATAATGAATAGTGAATAATTATGGTGTGCGGCTTTTGCCGCACTTTTTTAGTGGCGTTTTTGCGCTGATACCGATACGGTTTTTGCGTCAGCACGATCGGGAGCTGCCGATGAAACCATAATGAAAGGGCGAGCAATGCTCGCCCCTACGACTATATGTTTGAGTGCCGACAAAACTTCAGCAGGCGGAACGGATAAATCCGTTCCCTACGAGCGGCCGATAGCCGCAGCGGAGAGCTAATAGCTGACAGTTGATAGGCTTGATTTGCACTTAAATTCAACCCCTCGGCAGCAAAGCTGCCTGCTCCCCTTGACAGGTGAGCCAATGGGGTACGGTGCAAAATTCAGCAGTGCGCTAACGTTACGCGAGGCACCCACGGTTTCCTCCATTGTCCCAAACCGGGCCACCGGCAGTGACCGTATCCGCAGCAGCCTCAAATCGCCTCTAAAAAATCAATCTTCGGGGATGTGGATCTCGCGGATGAGGAAATCCTTGCCCGAGAGGATGGTTTTTTCAAAGCTGCCGCAGTTAGGGCAGTAGCCCTCGTGCTCGATGACGTTGAACAGCTCGTTGCACTCGTCGCATTCGGCCATGCCGGGAATGACGTTGATGATAAGCTTCGTGTCCTTGAGGAAGGTGTCCTCAACGACGACGGGGTAGATATCCTCAACGTATTTGGGAATGACCAGCGACAGCTCGCCGATGTCAAGAACGATCTCCGTGACCTCGGCGATGCCGTTGGCTTGGGCAAAGTCCGTGACGGTCTTGACCATCGAGCGGACGACGCCTATTTCATGCATGACGCAGCTCCTTTACTTTCTCGCGATCTTCTTGGTGACGAGCTTTGCGACTGCTGCCGGAGCGTTTCCGGCCGCGCCGAGCAGCGCCTTGAAGTACGGTGCGCCGACATAGTCGGTGACCTTCTCGAGGTGGATGGCGTCGAACTTGCACTTGGTGGTGCAGATGCCGCAGCCCACGCAGAGACTCTCGTCAACGACCGCAGCGCCGCAGCCGAGGCAGCGTGAGGTCTCAATCTTCATCTGCTCCTCGGTGAGGGTGCCGCGCAGATCCTTGAAGGTCTTCTTGGCTTCCTTGGCCGAGCCGTCGGCGGCCTTCTGTCTGGGAGCGGTGTCGAAGCCTGCAACGGAGATGCCTGCCGTTGCGGTGTTCATTGCCTTATAATCGCGTCTGTCGCGGCCGATGACCTGCGACTGGCCGGGATGCACATAGCGGTGGATGGAGACTGCGCCCTCCTTGCCTGCCGCGATAGCGTCGATGGCAAACTTCGGGCCGGTGACAACGTCGCCGCCTGCGAAAACGTCGGCAACGCTGGTCTGGTAGCTGGGCAGGGAGACGTTGACGGTGCCTTTTGCGCCGGTGGCAAAATCCATGCCGCTAAGGTCGATCTTCTGGCCGATGGCGGAGATGACGGCGGAAACGGGCAGAGTTTCAAACTTGCCGGTGCCTACGGGCTTGCCGGATTTAAGCTCCATGACCTCGACCTTGAGTGTCTCGGCCTTGCCTTCGCCGGTGATCTCGACGGGAGAAGCGAGGAACATGAACTTCACGCCCTCTGCGATCGCCTCTTCGACCTCGTCGTCTGCTGCCGGCATCGCGTCGCGGTCGCGGCGGTAGACTATCGTGGTCTTTGCGCCGAGGCGGACGGCTGCGCGTGCAACGTCGATGGCAACATTGCCGCCGCCGATAACGGCAACGTTCTTGCCGATAGCGGGCTTCTCGCCGAGGTTGACTTCACGCAGGAAGTCGATGCCGGTCATAACGCCGGGCAGCTCGTCGCCGGGACAGCCGACCTTTGCGCCCTTGGACGCGCCGACTGCGAGGTAGAATGCCTTGAAGCCCTGCTCACGCAGCTTATCAAGGGTGATGTCCTTGCCGACCTCAACGCCGGTCTTGAACTTTACGCCCAGATCCTTGAGAACCTTGATCTCGGCATTGATAACGTCCTTTTCGAGGCGGAAGGAGGGGATGCCCATGGTGAGCATGCCGCCGAGCGCCTTTTCCTTTTCGTAAACGGTGACGGGGTAGCCCTTGACCGCGAGGTAGTACGCGCAGCTCAGGCCGGCAGGGCCTGCGCCGATGACGGCGATCTTCTCCTCATAGGGCTTGCCGATCTGGTTGACCATCTTGGGAACGAAGCGGTGCTTGGACTCAAGATCCTTCTCGGCGATGAACTTTTTGATATCGTCGATAGCAATGGGCGAGTCGATGTCGCCGCGCGTGCATGCGTCCTCGCATGCCTTGTTGCAGATGCGGCCGCAGACTGCCGGGAACGGGTTTTCTTTCTTTATAAGCTCAAGTGCCTCGGTGTATCTGCCCTGAGCGGCGAGCTTAATATAGCCCTGAACGGGAACGTGTGCCGGGCACTGTGCCTTGCAGGGCGCCGTGCCGGACTCCATGACGTCGGTGCGGGTTGTGCGGTAATCGACGTTGTAGCTCTTCTTATCCCAGGGCACTTCCTTATCCGACTTATATGCGTCGGAGACATGCGGATCGGTGGTGCACAGCTTCTGGCCGAGCTTTACGGCGTTGGTCTGGCAGTTTTCAACGCACTGGCCGCAGGCGACGCACTTGTCCTTATCAACCTTGGCGATGAAGTTCGAGCTTACGCCGTCGGGAGAGCGGAACAGCTCTGCGATGCGCAGCGCATAGCAGGAACAGCCGCAGCAGTTGCATATGGCGTTTATGCCGTCAAAGCCGAGCGCCTGATTGACCTCGTGAACAAGGCCGTTATCCTCGGCGCGCTTGAGCACCTCATAAGCCTCCTCCTTGCTGATCAGGCGGTGCTCGCCGTGCTTGGAGAAGTTGATGGCATTGTCGTCAAGGTACATGCACATATCCTCTTCAAGATGGCCGCAGCCCTCTCCGATCAGGCGGCGTGAACGGCGGCAGGAGCACGGGCCGACGGAAATCGCCTTTGCCTTCTCTATGATGGTTGCCAGCTCATCGTAGGATGCCGTGCGGGTGTTGCTTTCGATCGCGCTCATAACGGGCATAACGCGCATGAAGTTAACGCCGTTGCCGAGAACCGGGGCAAGCATACCGACGCGGATGCGTGTGTATTCCTCGAAGCATGCTCCCAGATCGGGATACTTATCGCACTGTGCGCGATTGGAGAGGATGCCCTCCATGATGCCGGGCACCCAGATGGGGTAGTAGTAGCAGGGCTCCTCGCCGCGATAGCGCACGCGGATAACGCCCGCATTTACGAGCTTGTCGCACTGCTCCTGAACAAATTCAACGCTCTTTTTGCATTTTTTTGCAAGCTCTGCCGCAGAAAATTCCTTCTCAAGACGCATACGCATCATGACAGAGCACATATCGTCATCGACGATGGGCTCGAGGATCCTGTATTCCGGATCCTTGTAGGTGATGCCGGTGTAGGTCATGCTTTCCAGGCTGATCTTTGAAGCCAGCGCCAGAATGTTAGGTCTGTTTGCCATTGTTTTTCCCCCTGTTTTTTATTGTTATATTTAAATGTATCTTCTCGCATATTACCCTAAAATACATTGTACCACATAGATATACACATTGTCAATTATTTGGCTTACCGTTTGGCACGTTAATTAACAACTGCGCACATTTATGTTCGAAAAGCCTGTTAAAAAAGCCGCAAACCCTTGAAACTGCACATTTTTTTGACCAGAACAATTTTTTACCACATCTTTTCCGTATTCATGCAAAAAGACCTGAAAAAATAGCGATTTGATTTAGATGGATTAATTTTTTAAAAAAATTGAACGTTTTTAATTCGTTTTAGTAAAATTGACGAAAATGGCCTATTTGTTTGAATTTTGACAGTCGATTTTTATTAAAAATATCGGTTGAAATATTGACGCATTGTAAACTTGCATGTAAAATATGCATGCATTTTGAAAAAGCCATAAATAAAGCGTAAGACAATTCCGCAGGAGGATCACTCGTCGGAATGCAGCGGATGAAGAAGCCGTCCGCCTGTCTGCCGCGGCAAGATTTTTTCTCTCCATTGAAGCCCTGTTGCCCAAGGAATTGTTTTATCGAAGCGTTCCTTAGGAGCGACGGGGGCTTTGTTTTGGTTTTAACAAGATGCACAGTAAAGAACATTAACCCCAGAGTTTTGCCGGGCGGTTGAGGAGCTGCTCCGCAAAACGGGCAATGTTAAAGAGACATTTTAAAGGAGAATCATTATGAACAACAAAGCAGCCAAGGGCACATGGGCGGCCGCGTTTACGGTCGGTTCTGTGTGGTTCGGCACTCATGTAGGCGGCGGTTTCGCCTCCGGTAACCAGGTAGTCAGTTATTTTGCACAGTACGGCATGTGGGCCGCTGTTCTCCCCATTATCGCAATGGGCATACTCGCACTGGTGATGTACACCGTTATGAAGTTTGCAAAGCTCAACGGCTTCACCAATTATAAGGACACCTTCTCGGCTCTGTATCCGAAGCCCTGGATGGAAGTCTTCTTCGAGATTTTCTACATCGTAATTCTTCTGGCGGCAGTTGCGGCAGCAGTCGCAGGCGCAGGCGAGGTTCTTGCAAACTTCTTCGGCGTTGACTATTCCGTCACCGCAAACAAGCTTATCTTCAACCTCATCATCGTTGCAGTGCTCATCATCCTGAGCATCTTCGGCGTAAAGCTTGTTATCGCAGCTTCCACCGTTCTTTCCATTGCAATTCTTATCTCCACCGCAGTTGTTGTTATCGCCGGCTTCGCAGCAGACTTCGACGCAATCAGCGCAAACCTGCTTGCTCAGAACGGCCTCGAGACTGCTCCCTATGTTGACAATGTCGGCGAAGCCATCTGGCGCGGCGTTCTCGTTTACGCAGCATTCCAGTGCGTATCCATCCCTGCAATGATCGCAGCAGGCGAAGGCCTGACCCTCAAGGGCGTAAAGCGCGCAAACATCCTCGGCTGGCTCATGAACGGCCTTGCTCTTGCGGCATCCACCGCAATGCTCTCCCGTTGGTATCCGCTTCTGTCCGCACTCCAGGCAGGCAAGGTTGAGGGCTTCACCACCGCAGCTTCCGGCATCCCCAACCAGACCGTTCTGACCCTCGTCGGCATCAAGTGGCTGATGGCGATCTTCAGCATTCTGCTGTTCAGCGCTTTCGTTTCCACCAGCGTCACCCTCGTATTCACCATGATCCAGCGCTTCCAGGGCGCCTGCTTCCCCAAGACCATCAAGAACGAAAAGGCTCGCGGCGTTATCGTCGGCGTTATCGTCATCGCTATCTGCTTTGCGATCTCCCTGCTCGGCCTCGGCAACATCATCAAGTACGCTTACGGCTACGACGGCTACTACGCAATCCTCGTTATCTTCCTGCCCGTCCTGATCTGGGGTCTTCCCAAGATCAAGAAGCTTTCCGCAGAGAAGAAGGCAGAGATCGAGTAATTAATCAGAATAATTCAAACACCACCGGTCATCCGGTGGTGTTTGACCAAGGAACAGTGTCAGAAAATGAGAATAGCTATGATCGGCTCCGGCGCTGCCGGCAGCGTTTTTGCTTCATATCTTAATAAAGGCGGCGCAGAGCTTTGGCTCGTTGACCGCTACAAGGCGCACATGGACAAGGTTGCGCAGAGCGGAATGGCCTTCGTCACCCCCTCGGGCGAGGAGCTCCTCACCGGCTTCCACACCGCCTACTCCGCCGAGGATATCGGCGTTATGGACATGGTCATACTTATGGTAAAGGCCACACAAACCGACGGCATCATGCCCTCCGTTATGCCCTGCATCGGCAGAGAAACGGTCGTCGTTTCCCTGCAAAACGGCATCGGCAATGACGATGTGCTCAAAAAATATGTCCCTGCGGACAGGATCCTCTATGGCTTCGGCACGATAGGAACAGAGCTTCCCGAGCCGGGCAAATGCGTTTCAAAGCCCGAAAGCGGCGTTATAATGCGCTTCGGAGCCTCGGAAAACGATCCCGTTTCCGAAAAGGCCGGCAAGGCGCTGGAAAAGTGCTTCTGCGACGGCGGCTGCCTTGCGAGCTTTGAAAAGGATATCCGCCCCTTCGTTTGGAAAAAGGCGATATCAAACAGCGGCTACAACACCCTTTCGGCTCTCACGCGCCTGAAGGTCGGCCCCATGCTCGACTGCGAAACCGGCAGAGAGCTTATAAAAAGCGTGTGGGCAGAGGGCTGCGCGGTAGCCAAGGCACTTACGGGCGTCGATCTCTGGGAGGAGATGCTCGAGGAGCTTGAAAGACTCAGAGAGGGCTTTGCAAAATACTATCCCTCCATGGCACAGGATGTTCTCATCCACCAGCGTCAGACCGAGGTCGAGCTTTTAAACGGCACCATCGTGCGCTACGGCCGCGAGCTCGGTATCCCCACCCCCGTCAACGGGGCGCTGACGCTCATGATTCAGACAATACAGCAAAACTACGATAAGCAGTATTGCAAACAATAATAAGTTATCAATTTTTATAAGGAGACGAATAAAAATGAAAATTGCAATGTATGGTTCCGGCGCAGCAGGCAGCGTTTTTGCTTCTTACCTCAAAAAGGGCGGCGCAGACATGATCCTCATCGACCGTTATGAGGCTCACATGAAGAAGGTTGCCGAGGACGGCATGCACTTCACCATCCATCAGGAAGAGAACGGTGCTTACACCGATTATAATTATCAGCTCAAGGGCTTCCGCACCTACACCAGCTCTGCCGCAGCGGCAGAGGCCGAGGGTAAGGTCGATGTCATCATCTACATGACCAAGGCAACCCAGCTCGAGCAGGCAATTCAGGACTCTCTGCCCGTCGTGGGCGACACCACCGTCGCTGTTTCCCTCATAAACGGCCTCGGCAACGATGACAACCTCTTCAAGGTTTTCCCGAAAGAGCGCTGCATCATCGGCTCCGGCGTTCTCGGCACCGCACTGCCCG
>ERZ827423.3497-NODE-3497-length-10724-cov-4.132440_pt1 | contig 10724 bp, 9 predicted proteins | sample MGYA00519775_ERZ827423 | MGnify/ENA primary metagenome ERZ827423 (study PRJEB31778, sample SAMEA3449296) | human gut metagenome | biome: human gut; feature: human-associated habitat; material: faeces | place: United Kingdom | collected 2010/2012 ...
ATAGCCATTACAACATTGCGCTGGTGCAGCAGCTGCTCCAGCATAGTTCCACTGCCGTGACCCAGCGGTATATAGGCATCCAGCAGCGTGAGTTGGAGACGGCCATTGAGAGCCACTTGCAGCTCGATGTATAAGAAGGGGGCCATATGAAGATTTTACTGATCCGGCCCGGGGAGGAACCAGCTCTTTCGGAAATCGATGGAACGCTGATGTCAATGCAGAAGGTGGTGGAAGGACCCATTGAACTCATCTACCCATTTGATGATCCGGTCGCCCTGGTTTGCCACGAGGAAGGTAAACTGCTGGGGTTCCCACTGAATAGGAGTCTGCGGGATCAGGCTGGCAGGATTTATGATGTCGTCGCCGGGCCATTCTTCTTGTGCGGTGCTCCATTGGACAGTGACCGCTTGAATAGTATCCCGGAAGGATTGGTAGAGAAGTATCGGCGAAGGTTTGCATCTCCTGAGGCGTTCATCAATCTGAATGGGGTGCTGTTCTGCATCCCGGTAGATTAAGCTATCGGGGGAAGGAGTGAACGCCCCAACGGCCCTTCCCCCGAACCCCTATCCTAATTTCTTTAAACCTCAATAGATAAACTTTGCGTCAAATTTGGCCATCGTTAGATTTCTATTAGGTAAAGTAGGAAGAATATGGTATACTAATTTTGGACTATTATGGAGGAACTAAGAGGTGGGGGTACATTTATGAACCAAGAACTAGGGAAAATCTTTATCCCTTATGAGGCTTTAAAAGATATATTGACCTATAATTTAGTGTATCAAATTATATCAAACGGATCGAGCCAATTTAGGAATATAGAGAATCAAGGACATATTGGCCTCGTGGATACATTAGTGATAAAAGAAGGGGAAAAAGATTACTATGATTACCTGTTTCCCAAAGATTACTTTTGCTTTTTTGATGCTCCACTGGCGCAGCTCCTTAAAATACTTAAAGAAGATCAAGCCGGAGAACAAAATATTTTGAGACAGCAGGGGTCAAACAAGGAAGACAAACTATTCCGGGACATGCTTCGATACTACTCTGATAGTGCATTTCCGAGGAACAAATTTGGTGTAACTTTTGTTGAGAATAAGCGAGAAATCTCCATAAAAATTCCTAACTTTTGCAAAAAGGCACGTATTGAAGCGTTTGACCGATATGTAGCATGTCGCAATAAGGCCAGAAATCTTAACACATTTACATATCAGACAAGCAAACTTGAAAATGCAATTCCGCTTAATTATATAGAAGAATCGTGGTTTTATGAGATGTGTAGTGGGGTTTCTTTTGTGAGTGAAATCGTTGCTGCCCTTATTCAGCTAGAAGATATTCATCGTGGGGACATATCTCAGGCAAATTCGTGGGAAAAATATCGTATACCAATCCTTATACAACTATTAAACGAGTATCACTTACTATCAGAGTTTCCAGCTTTATATTGGCGCTCCGCAGTAATACGCCGGATCTTTTTCGAGATAGATGAAAAATGCTGGGAGCAGGAATCACAACACAAGCGGTTGGATATGGTTTATTATGAAAAGAAGTTAAATCGTTTACCTGAGGGGTCACCTATAGACACATCAGAAGCAAAAAACTGGTATCTGTATGCTAAATACTGGTTCATAGGGTTGCTTGCAGAGGAAACTACACAAATTGGTATAACTACGGCCGAATATCAAAAATTATGGCTCTTGAAAATACTACAGCCGTCTATAGCATCAAATAATGTATGGGGAGATATATCAGAAAAAATGATTCCTAAAGAATTAAACTTGGAAAAGTATTTTAGCTATCCAGATCCTTATCCCCTATTTAATAAAGAGAATATAAGAGATACCCCCGAAGGGTGGGAGAAACGACAGAAAGAGATTACAAACAGTTTAAAACATATCGCCATTACAGGGAACCCACTTGACTGGCCAACACCGCAAATTCCATACCAGCATTATTGCAACACAAGACGATTATCGAAGGAGAGCATAGTCGCAGGAAAAGAACATGTGAGGGATCAACAACTTTATGATCTCCCGCTTACTCGCCAGGATACTTCACATAATAGAGTAATAGAACTTTTCCAAAAAGTACACCATGCATTATATGCAGAGGGGTATCTGGATTTTCAAGCATAAAAGACGGAAATGGATTGAATCAGATGCCCTCAAACTTGGAGAGCGTTATAGACATCAAGAGGAAGGGATTATTTTTAACCCCTTCCTCTTTCTTCAAAAAATTTTATAATATCATACTTTTTATTAATTACAAGATTCTAATAAGGCGAAATTTACCTTGAAAAGGGCATCGTATGGCATGTGATTTTTTGCACTGGCGACCTTATAATGACGTCATCAGGCCTGATAGTGAAGTCTTCTAAAACGAAAGGAGAAAATTAATGACGCCATATTTCGCACCTTTCACATTCTATGTGACTGCTTGTAGAGATGTCATGCCGCCAGGGGTATACCGCCAAATCTTTTCTAATAAAAAAATGCCGCCACCGCCGCCTGGGGTCCCATATGCTTATTACGACGAAAATCGCGATCCTTGTGCAGATTTCCAACGGGCTATATATGCTGTTTACAATTCTGCGCTACCGCCGCCTCCTGGTTTTACCTTATTAGATCCAGGCATCAATGACTTTGGTATGCCGCAGCCTCTACCGACCTTTTCGAACCAAGAGGAAGCAGAGATAGCAAGGTTTTGCGCAATTCAGCGCCTTATGCAGCATCGCGAGGACAGCACGCCGGGCCTGGGTAAGGAACCAGAACAGGAGAAACAGCAAAGAACTGCTATCAACTCTGATCTTGTGGGATTACCCCCTCCGCCTCCACAGATGCAGCAGAAAGAAACTGGAGAGGCGCATGATGAAGAAGTCGGATACCAACTCCAGAGTGGACAAGATGGATACTATATCAAGCCCTTGAAAAGTGGTCGGGCGCTGCGGGCCACGAACTTCCTGATTGAGATACAGGAGCTGCGCCACCGTATTGTACCTGAGGGCGAGAAGGAGGTTGACCATCAGAAGCTCATGTTCTTAGTGCATCTGATCGGTTCGGGAAAGACGGTGAATCTGGAGATAGAAACTGCGCAGCTTGGTAAGATTGTGGACGTTGTGAGACAGCGAGTGCCTGAAAGCACCATATTCCGCTACCGCACGGTGTTCCCAGAGCAGTTGGATATTTTACTGCGTACACAGTTGGCCCAATGCAGGCACACCTATGAATACGGGATTTGCGGTTGGATGCAGCTCCCGCGCCAAGGGTTGACCTATGTTCACGATGATATTTTGTCTCCGTCAGAAGCCGTATTTTTCAAGAGCAACTTTGCCTTTGGCAGAGGTCCCCAGCAACGAAATATACCGGAGATCGTAGAAGCAGGGTTCGGTGTACTGGGAATTTCAAACGATTTGACACAAAGCGCGGTCCTTTTCTTATGGGCTCATTTGGGCCTTATGTGGACGCTCTTTGCGCAGGCGGGATACCCGCCCCGTGCGCTCCTATATCTGTCCGGTATCAGCGGTTCTTTGAAGACCGCTGTGTGCAAAACGCTGTTCAATTTTACCGCGATTCCGGAGCTGGACATCCCTGCATCCTTCCGGGACACTTCAGCCAGCATGGAGATTTCAATCGATCAGTATAAGGACCGGGTCCTGCTGGTGGACGACTTCTGTCCCGCTGCAAATAAAGCAGCACGGAGGACCATGGAGCAGACCCTGGAGAGTCTGATCCGTTTTTATGGGGACGGCAATACCAAAGGGAGAGCTGATCCAAGGATGGACAAGGTCTATATGAAGGAGGCTCGAGGACTTTGCGTGATTACTGGTGAAGATGTCGCCGGAAGCCTTTCAAACCGTCTGCGGTGCCTGTTCCTACATGTGGAAAAGACTTCTTTCTGTGGAGATATTCTGAAACAGTATCAGGAGAGGCCTTATCTTTGGACCGAGTACCTAGCCTGTTTTGTGGATGCTTTGCCGGCTGTGATCCCTGATGTGATAGAGCGGATTCAAACCGCTTTCCCACAATATCGGGTTCGCGCTGAGGAAGTTTTGCAGGAACGAAGGTTGATTGACACCTGTTGTTGGCTCGCCGTAACTGCTCAACTTGCGCTGGAAGTTGCAACCAAACTCTCTGGTGTAGATCTGCTGGGACGGTGGCTTGTGCCGCTGGAACAAGTCGCCTTAGCCGCCTGTGTTTCCAGTGAGCAGCAATCAACGCAGCAGCTTCCCGAGCGGCTGTTCGCAGAGACGCTGATGACTTTGATCCAGCGCCAGGATGTTTGGCTCGGGACCAAGGAAGAATTTATCGGGGCCCCTCACTCCTATCTTGGGGTTATATTGAACGACTTCTGGTATCTATGGCCACAGGAGACCTACAACGCCGTCGTAAATTACTATAATGCAGGGGGTGGTCACTTCCCGTTGTCGATGACTGCGTTGTGGGAGGCATTGTCTAATGCTAGTATCCTGATTCGATCTCAAACGACAAGAAATGGGCAGGTTAGATATGAGAATAGCACAAAGATCTCTTTTGCGGGACGCCCCCGTCTGCTGAAGAACGATCCAGCAAGGCTCCGAGCAGTGGCTGAGGCTGAGTGAGACGTCGTCCGGAATGTCCGGAGAAATAAGAGCATAGCTGAAACCTCTGAATTATTAAGAAATCGGCCTATGGTGGAAATCTGCCGGACATTCCGGACAGGAGATTACCCTCACGGGAAAATATCCGAAATCAATGAAAAAGGAGTAAATTTCAATGAAATACCATGACTTTGATTCGATGCCTCTTGTACTCGATGTTGTCGATATTTGCGACACCCTATCTGTTGGACGAAACAAAGGCTATGAGCTCATCAACTCAGGCCGCATCCCCGCGATCCGTATCGGCAATCACTTCCGGGTCCCTCGTGAAGAATTTATAAAATTTATCAAAGAAGGAACCCAAACTGCCTAAATCTATCGGTGGCCCGCAGCGATGAGGCTGCGGGCCGCACTCTCAAAGAAGGTGAGAAGATGGCGATCCGACAGCGCGGGAGCAGCTATCAAGTAGTCTACCGCTGTCCTGGCGAGACGACAGTCCGCACAGAGACCTTCCACTCAGAGGACGAGGCTCTAATCCGGGATATGCAGATCAAGCTGGCAAAGAAAAAGGGCACCTTTATCCCACCAGAGAGGATCACAAAGGCGTCCATATCCAAGAAGAACATTACGGTCGAAGAATTTTTGAAAGAGTACGTGGAGGTATATGGGCTCAAGATGTGGGGCAATTCCTTTTATTCTCTGAGCCTAGGGCTCATCAAGAACTACATCAACCCATACCTGGGCAGCCGCCGGGTCTCGGAGCTGACAGTTCGGGACATTGATGCTTATTACACGGAACTGATGGACAAGCCTGCCGTGATCCAACCAGGCCGTATGGACACCGGGGCTAAGGTTACGGCCCACACGGTAGGCAGGGTTCATAAGCTGCTGAAGAGCGCCTTCAATAAAGCGGTGGTGTGGCAGTACACCGCTGTCAACCCAACGATTGGGGCCACGCTGCCAACAGCGAGATCGGCCCAGCGTGAAGCATGGTCCGATGAAGAAGCAATACAGGCGCTCAATCTCTGCGATACAGAGCCTTTGGGTGTCTGCCTCTATTTGGCACTGGGATGCAGTATGAGGCTGGGGGAGATCCTTGGCCTTCAATGGAGCAATGTACATATCGATGATGGCCTGGCTTCCAAAGGAGAGGCATATTTGAGGGTTGACCGGGAACTGAACAGATGCAGCAATCAGAGTATAGAGGCGCTGGAGCGAGTCAATCGCAGTACGATCCTTTTCAAATTCCCGAAGGTAATGCCTAAAAAGGCATCCACCACATTGGTCCTGAAAGCGCCAAAAACAGAGAGCAGCAACCGAACGATCTATCTACCCGGTGCTGTAATCGAAGAGCTAAAAAAGATCAGGATTCAACAGGCGGAATACAAACGCCTCCTGGGAGAAGAATACCATGATTATGGTTTAGTGGTAGCTCAGATCAACGGACATCCTTACGAGCATCGTGTGATCAACAAGCAATTCGCCAAGCTAATTGAAAAAAAACAACTCCGCCCCGTGGTGTTCCATTCTCTACGACATTCTAGTACTTCGCTGAAGCTCAAACTGAGCCATGGCAATATCAAGGCCGTTCAGGGGGACACAGGCCATGCAGAGGCTCGTATGGTAACAGATACCTATGCCCATGGATTTGATGCGGACCGCAAACTGATCGCCCATGAGATGGACATAGGCTTCTTTGCGAAAGTGGGCAACAGCACAGAAGGAAATTCAGTAAGCCCAGATACGATTCAGCAGTTGCGGTCTCTGATTCAGTCCCATCCAGAGCTGTTGACCGAATTACTAAAAGGGAACGATGGACCTGCCGAGGGCACCGGAAATACGGCTTGAATGTTGGCAAAGGTGATCTTTTACATAGATAGAATTTGACCAGAAAATTATAATAGTAAAAAGGGAGCCAAGGCTTTGAGCCGTGGCTCCCTTTTTGGAATAGACTTCGTGATAACTCTAATTATGCATTATGCAAAAAGTCCCGTAGTTTTGCTTGATTAATAGCTTGTGACTCAACAAAAATTTTAGGATTTCTGTGCAGACTAGCCTGGATTTTTGCTTTTAACAGACCAAGAGCCCTTTTGCCATAAAAATATCTATCAGGATTAGCTTTATATTTGGCCTCACAATCCAGATTTATTTTCCGATAATCTCGGTCATCTACTGTGTTTGACAGGTAATTCACAAATTTTTTGAGGCTTATTTCTTCTGACTCAAGTTTTGATTCTTGAATGAATTGCTGAATGGTTTGCCGTGTAAGTTCGGGATACACGCTATATACGTGATCAATATTTACAAATATTGACTCAATATCTGTACCTGGCGTGTACCAAAAAAATATGCCGTATTCTTGCAGACGCTTAGAATAATTTTCTAATACTTGATCGTCCAAATAATCTCTGTCTCGATGAACAATCATGTTGATATGGGGAGCATATTGCCGGATAAAGTTGAAGAGTAAAACAACGTTTTCAAGGTTGCCACAACCTTTATATGGTAATATTATACATTTTGACAAATCAAAACCAGAAGATTTAAGTATGCTTTTCAGCATTTCTTCTCGTTCTAAGCGAGCATCTTCTGTGCATATAACCCATTGGATATATTTGTTTTTGAGGAAATCGCTTTTATCAAAAGCGCCCAAATCCAATAAAATTTGACTATAGTCGACATCATCGTCCATAGAGATTCTTTGATATAGTTCTCCGCCTTGCATCCAAAATAGCGTCGAAAAATTTATTGCCTCATCAATCATATGCCTGGAGTGGGTAGATAAAAGAATTTGTATTTGCTCTTCAGAAGATATTTCATTTAGGACAGAAATTAATTTGCGTTGATTATTAGGATGAAGGTGGGTATCAGGTTCGTCCAATATTAGCATTTGTGGCTCAAAGCAATATATGTAAGATATGATTTGAAGAATCTGGAGGGCACTGGTACCGAGCGCATCAATCGGCAAATTTACTCCATTAGGCAAATCAGCAGAAACCTCTATGGTGTCATCTGTTTCTTCGTCAAATTTGATTTTTATGCTGTAGTCAGGGAAAAAATCGTGAAATTTGCTGACAAATTTTCCCCATGCGTCTGCCTTCCTATAGAGTATAAGTAAGATATTACGTAAATAAAAATTTGAATCTCCACGAGTAGCGGATTTAAATACTACAGCCTTTGTCTTGTATTCTTCACTAATTGAGATGCCTGAAATTCCAGGAGTAATGACACAATAAGGTGCCACACCCATCATTTTTCTTAATAGCTGAGAATTGTACAGGGTTGTAGAAATATTTCTATTTTTGCCGCGCTTTAGAATTATGGTTGCAGAATCATTTCCTTCTAAAAACTCTATGGTGCTCCCTTGTGTTTGAGTCAGATTTCTATTATGAACGAGGGCTTCAATGTCGCTCAATGGAAGATAAGAAAATGCGGTTGCATTAGCAGAAAAAGTAATAACATCCTTTGTGGGATCTTTTATATATTTTCGCCCTGTCTGAGCTGCACCCACTGCAAATTGAATAGCCTGCAACACACTAGATTTTCCTGAGTTATTAGAGCCCACAAAAACATTAAAGCGAGTCAGGCGTAATTTAATATTTCTTATCGCTTTGAAGTTCGAAATTTCAACAAAGTCAACCATCCGATCCCACCCCTATATAATTGCTTTAATGGCCTCTATTACAAGGCTTGTAAAAAATTTGATTCTAATTAATTATAGAAATCAATACAATTTAGCTTATTATACCATACCAAAATTTGGCTGACAACACGCGCACATTATCTATGACCAAAACAGGACTCCTTGGATATTGTTAGCTCTAGGCCTGACAAGGCAAAGCGATTTGAAAAGTCGAACCAGATTTATTGGCCGAATTGCTCAAAGGGACAGATGGCTCCGCCGAGGGCACCGGAAATACGGCTTGAATGTTGGCAAGTGTTGGCAGACAGGCGATTTCAGTGGAAAAAAGCAAAAATTTTGTAAGCAGAAAATTCACAGTCGATGAATGAAATTGTAACCAAAACATCCATTTCAATAGATGCAAAAAAGGAGCCAAAACTATAAGTTTTGGCTCCTTTGGCACCCCCGGGCAGATTCGAACTGCCGACCTTTCGCTTAGGAGGCGAACGCTGCTATCCAGCTGAGCTACGGAGGCTTATACCATGATATTCAGTTTTTCTGCAACCCATGTCGGGCGGTCCTGCTCCCGCTTAGGAGGCGGTCGCTCTATACGACTGAGCTACGGGGGCGGATCCAAATGGGCAGAACCCATTGTACCCGTTTTCCCGCCTGCTGTCAATGGAAAAGGGCTGCCGCGCAGGCGGCAGCCCTCCGGTATTCCCGTTCAGCGGATGACCCGCACCCGGATCACATTGTCCAGTGCCGTCACCTCGTCGATGACAGACTGGTCCGCCGGGGCGCTCAGGTCCACGATGGTGTAGGCGTAGTCCCCCCGGGATTTGTTGCTCAGGTTCTCCACGTTGATGCCGTCCCGGGACAGCAGGGTGGTGATATTGGCCAGCATGGCGGGCACATTTTTATGGATGACGCACAGCCGGCAGACGCCGCTGCGCTCCTGGCTGACGGCGGGCAGGTTCACACTGTTGCGGATGTTGCCGTTTTCCAGGTAGTCCCGCAGCTCGTCCACCGCCATGACGGCGCAGTTCTGTTCGCTCTCCGGCGTGGAGGCCCCCAGGTGGGGCATGGCGATGACGTGGGGCGCGCCCACCAGGCGGTTGTTGGGGAAGTCGGTGATATAGGCCGCCACCCAGCCGGTGTCCAGAGCCGCCAGCATGGCGTCGTCGTCCACGATCTCCCCCCGGGCCAGGTTGATGAACCGGACGCCCCGCTTCATGGCGCCGATGGCCTTGGCGTCGATCATGTGCTCCGTCTCTTTCGTGTAGTGGATGTGGATGGTGATGTAGTCCGCCCGCTTATAGAGCTCGTTGATGTCCTTCACCACATGGATGTGGCGGTCCAGCCGCAGGGCGGCGTCCACGGACAGGAAGGGGTCATAGCCGTACACGTCCATGCCCAGGGACAGGGCGATGTTGGCCACCAGGGATCCGATGGCCCCCAGGCCGATGACGCCCAAAGTCTTTTTATACAGCTCCGGGCCGATGAAAGCGGCCTTGCCCTTCTCCACCACTGTGGTCACGTCCACGCCGGCGGCCACCTGCTGCCGGACCCACTGGATGCCCCCGTCCACGTCCCGGGAGCCCATCAGCATGGCGCACAGCACCAGCTCCTTCACCGCGTTGGCGTTGGCGCCGGGGGTGTTGAACACCACGATGCCCGCCTCGGAGCAGCGGTCCAGGGGGATGTTGTTGACACCGGCCCCCGCCCGGGCGATGGCCAGGAGGTTTTTCGGAAAGGCATAGTCCAGGAGCTTGGCGGAGCGGACCAGAATGGCGTCCTCCTCCGTCTCGGAATCAGAGACGGTGTACAGCTCCGGGTCCAGGCGGTTCAGGCCGATGGGAGAGATCTTGTTGAATGTTTTCACGCGGTACATGGCAAACTGCCTCCATTGGGCGGCCCCAGCGGGCCGCAGTACTTGCGGGGGAACGTGCGGTGCTGGCACCGCTTCCGCCGCAGCATCTTCTATTATGGGATGGGCGGGGCGCGGCGTCAATGTGCCGAACCGACAAATCCGGGGCGGATCCGGGCAAAAGTTTTGGAAAGGTATTACTTTTTGGAAAGCCCTGAAAAATTGCCGAAAACAGGACCCGGCGGCCACTTGAGCCGCTGCTTTTTGCTGAAAATTGCAAAATCCCACGGATTTTTTGAAAAAGTGATGGGGAACGGCTTGCAAATCCGGAAAGAACGGCATATAATGCAGAATTGTGTGTAAATTTGATTCGAATCCAGCCCGACAGAAAGGGGTCATTCTTTTGCAGAACGAACATTTGAGAAACGTCGCCATTATCGCCCACGTCGACCACGGCAAGACCACGCTGGTGGATGAGATGCTGAAGCAGGGCGGCGTCTACCGGGAGAACCAGGAGGTGGTGGACCGGGTCATGGACTCCGGCGACCTGGAGCGGGAACGGGGCATCACCATCCTGGCCAAGAACACTGCCATCCGGTACAAGGATACCAAGATCAACATCGTGGACACCCCGGGCCACGCCGACTTCGGCGGCGAGGTGG
>ERZ827423.3500-NODE-3500-length-10719-cov-4.352776_pt1 | contig 10719 bp, 7 predicted proteins | sample MGYA00519775_ERZ827423 | MGnify/ENA primary metagenome ERZ827423 (study PRJEB31778, sample SAMEA3449296) | human gut metagenome | biome: human gut; feature: human-associated habitat; material: faeces | place: United Kingdom | collected 2010/2012 ...
AAGATATTTGTGCAAGATGCAATATTTTGTCGATGATACGGACACAAGGCCGTCGGAACGGAATGGGCGGTCTTACAGATACAATTACCAAAATCTAACCCAACAGGAGGAACAATAGTGACTGAAAAAAAGAATAATGGAACGGCACCTGCCGAAGCACCCCGTAAAAAGAAGGACGGGGTATTTGGGCAGTATTTCCGCAAGAACCGCAGCACCAAAACCGCCGCCGAAATCGCAGCGGAGATCGAGCGTGTAATGCGTGAGGAAGCCCCTGCCGCCGAGCAGAAGCCCGCTGCCAAAAAGACGCCGAAGGCGCCCCAGCAGCCCCGGCCGAAGGCCGAAAACAAGCCCCGGCAGGGCGAAGGCAAGCCGAAAAAGGCCCCCGCCCCCGCAAAGGGTCAGGGGAAGGGCAAGGCCGCCGAGGGGCAGAACGCCCCCGCGAAAAAGGCGCAGAAGCCTGCCCAGCCCGCCAAGGCCAAAACCGAGGGAAAACCCAAAAAGGCCGCCGAGCCTGCCAAAAAGCAGCCCGCCAAAAGCAGTGCCAAAAAGCCTGCCGCGCCCACTGCCGTCCCGCAGACCAACCGTACCACCCGCCGCAAAAAGCCGGACGGTACCCGCCGCCCCCCGCTGAAGATCATCTCCCTGGGCGGACTGGGCGAGATCGGCAAGAACCTGACCGTTTTTGAAACGCAGCAGGATATCATCATCGTGGACTGCGGCTCCGCCTTCCCGGATGACGACCTGCCCGGCGTGGATCTCGTCATCCCCGATTTCACCTATCTGGAGAAAAATGCCGGCAAGATCCGGGGCATTTTCCTCACCCACGGGCATGAGGACCACATCGGCTCCCTGCCCTTCCTGCTCAAGCAGATCAAGGCCCCGGTGTACGGCACCCCCCTCACCATCGGGCTGGTCAGCGGCAAGCTCAAAGAGCACGGCATCCTGAACCAATGCAAGCTGAATACCGTAAAACCCGGTGATACCGTCAAGGCCGGCACCACCATGAGCGTCGAATTCGTCCGTGTCAACCATTCCATTCCCGATGCCTGTGCCCTGGCCATCCGTACCCCGGCGGGACTTGTCATCTTCACCGGCGACTTCAAGGTGGATTTCACCCCCATCTCCGGCGAGCCCATCGATCTCGTCCGGTTCGGCGAGCTGGGCAGCGAAGGGGTGCTGGCGCTGCTCAGCGACAGCACCAATGCCGAAAAACCCGGCTCCACCCCCAGCGAGCGCATCGTGGGCGAGAGCTTCGATAAGCTGTTCAAGCGCGCGGCGGAAAAACGCATCATCATCGCCACCTTTGCCAGTAATGTTCATCGCATCCAGCAGGTGGTGGATACCGCCGTCAAGTTTAACCGCAAGGTAGCGGTATTCGGCCGCAGCATGGTCAATGTGGTGGCCATCGCGCAGGAGCTGGGGTATCTCTCCATTCCCGCCGGTGTGCTCATCGATGCCGATAACCTCAAGGATTACACCGATGATGAGATCGTGCTCATCACCACCGGCAGCCAGGGCGAGCCGATGAGCGCCCTGACCCGCATGAGCATCGGCAGCCACCGCAATATCAAAATCGGCCCCAATGACTGCATCATCATCTCCGCTACCCCCATCCCCGGCAATGAAAAAAGTGTCGGCAAGGTCGTCAATGAGCTGATGAAGCTGGGCGCCGACGTCATCTACGAAAGAATGTACGATGTGCACGTTTCGGGCCACGCCTGCCAGGATGAGACCCGTCTGCTGCTCTCGCTGACCCAGCCCCGGTTCTTCATGCCGGTGCACGGCGAATATAAGCACCTGATGAAAAATGCGGGTGTGGGCGCCAGCATGGGCATCCCGGAGGAAAACATCATCATCAGCGATATCGGCAAGGTGGTGGAAACCGACGGCGTCGATATGAAGATCACCGGCATGGTGCCCAGCGGCCGTGTGCTGGTGGATGGTCTGGGTGTCGGCGATGTGGGCAGCGTGGTGCTGCGGGACCGCAAGCTGCTGGCCGATGAAGGTCTGGTGGTGGTGGTCTGCGTCATCAATGACGCCACCGGTGAGGTGCTGGCCGGCCCCGACCTTGTTTCCCGCGGCTTTGTGTACGTCCGGGATAATGAGGACCTGATGGCCGACGCCACCGTGGTGGTCCGCAATTCGCTGGAAAAATGCAAGCTCAACGGCTTCCGTGACTGGGCGACCATCAAGGGCCGCATCCGGGATGAGCTGGGCGACTTCATCGCCAGCCGCACCCACCGCAAGCCGGTCATCCTGCCCATTATACAGGAAGTATAACCCCCATCCCCCGGCACTGTCCGGGGGATTTTTGTCGAATATCCCTACCATCAAGTTCCATTATTATAAAATTTGCTTCAATTTACCATTAATTACTTGACATTCGTCTTAAAATGGAATAACCTTAACTTACCAAAATAAAATCGCCCCCGGGGGCGTCGCCGTGTTTGCGTGGCAAACACGAACTCCCTGTGGGCCAAAGAAAAGGAGAGGTTACACAATGAAAAAGTTTTTAAGCCTTGCGCTGGCAGTTTTAATGCTGGCCGTCATGCTGCCAATCACTGCGCTGGCGGCTGGACCAAACGGCAGCATCGAGCGCGTCGGCATCACTCATGATAACGGTGTCCTGAAGAACGCTGTGTCTGTTGATCTGAAGAATGTTAACTTTGAGTCCAGCGTACAGGTGCAGCTGTACAGCGGCAAGACCCTGCTGACCACGGCTACGTTAAATACTGATAAGCTGGGAGCTGGTTCGTATCCTTACCTGACCTGCTGCATCGCAACCGAGACTGCTGACGAGTACTGGTCACTGACCTCTTGGACTCCCTGGGATAATGTCGTCCCCGACAAAGCTGTCCTGGTTGTCGATGGCAGCAAGCTGGATGAAAAGACTTTCACGCTGAATGCCGAAGATTGGGCAAAGCTGCCCGGCACGGTGCGCCCCTCTAGCGGCACCATCGTCATCGTCCCCGACCGCACCGAGGACACCCCCAAGACCGAGGACCAGAAGAACCCCTCCACCGGCGCCAATGATGTCGTCGCCGCGGCCGTGGCCCTCATGGCCGTCTCCGCGCTCGGCATGGCCGTCCTCACCCGCAAAAAATAACACATTCCCCTCATTTTGGGAGCCCCTTCGGGGGCTCCTTTTTCCTGTTATTTTGCTGTAAATATAGCCCAGCATTTAGTCGAATCTCACCCATATTTTCCCGCAATTGTAAATTTTCCGTGAAAAAAAGTGAATTATTAACCCCTCATATGCAAAAAAGGGTCGTTTTTGCCGTATTAGTGGGAGGTGTTTTTCACCGCAGGGCCACCAGCGGCATATCCACATAGATGTCCTGCCCGGTCAAATTATCGTGTACGGTGGCAGTCAGCTCCTTGCGGGCATTGATGGAAAATGCCACATTCAGCCGTTTATCCAGCGGGGTGCCGGGGGGCTCCAGCTTGGCAATGACCGCCGAATTGCCCGCACTTTTGTTGTAATTCAGCAGCCGCACGGTATCACTGCTGTCATCCACCGAGGAAAACCGCCCGTCGGCGTCAAAGGAGACCCGCCCCATCCGCTTATGCTCGATCTCGGCCATCATCAGCTCGATCGCCTTTTGGTTGCGGAAGGAGGAGGACAGGGTAAGAACCACCGGCTTTTCGCTGGGGTACTCGCTGCCCGCCTTGAAAATGACCTTGTACCGCGGCTCCTTGGTGAGGCTGTCCAGGTAGCGGATGGCGTAGGAATGCTGGATGAAATCGACGATATTCAGCCCCAGCGAAAAGGCCAGCGCACCGTGGGCGACCGCCTCAAACGGCTTGTGACACTGCACCTTTTCCCGGCCGAAAATACCCCGGATGCCCCGCTGCACCGCCGGGATGAGGGTGGTGCCGCCCACCAGCAAAACCCGTTCGATCTGGCTGCGGGAAATACCGCCGGCCTCCGCCATGTTGACGGCATTATTGAGGACATCGTTGAGGGTCACGAAAAAGTCATGCTCCTCCAGCAGGTCCAAAAGGTCGTTCTGGGTGTAGCAAAATTCGTAGGTCTTAAAATGCTCGGCATCAAAAAAGCTGCGGCTGCTCTCGCTTCGGCAGGAAAGCTCCTCCTTGATCTGGCGGGCCAGCGCCGTCAGCTGCGGCAGGATCTCCTCGCATTCTTCGGCAGTCCTGCCGGCTCTTTGCAGCAGGTCCTCCAGCATCCACCGGTCGATATCATCCCCGCCGAGAAAGGCGCCGGCCTTGCCCAGCACCCGGCCCTTGGCCGCTTCTCCGGCCGCCGCCCCCGCAAAGGATTCCGGCATGCGAACCACCGAAACATCCAGCGTGCCGCCGCCGAAATCCACCACGCAAACCACCGAACCGGCCCGGGTGGAGCCGTAGGAAATGGCCGCCGCCACCGACTCATCCACCAGCCGGTAGGGGACGTCGGGGTAGTTTTCGGCAAAGAAGGAGGCGATCCATTCCCGGTAGGTATCGAAGGCATTGACCGGGGCGGTAAAGGTGATGGGGGTATCGGCCCCAAGCTCCAAGTTGCCCAGCAGCCGGGTCAGGTACAGCCGCGCGATGTGGTCGGCGGAAAATTCCCGTCCCCGTTCCTCATATAACGAGGTGAGGTGCAGAAGTCCCCGCTTAAAGCCCCAAAAATAGCGGCTGCTGCGGATATCATCCAGCCCGCGGGAGGTGACCTCGTAGCCCATGAGGAAGCTCTGCTCCCCCCGGTAATAGAGGACCGAAGGGATGACCGGCGGCATTTCCCCCACCGCCGGTGCGGTAATGGCCGGAAAGCTCATGGTCTGCGGCTCCTCCCTGGCAAAATTCCAGCGGGCCACCACGGTATTACTGGTGCCGAAATCAACGGCGTAGCGTTCCATCAGATCACTTCCTTTCCTCTTGCTTTCACCCAGATCTGCTCTCCCTTGGCGTAGCACGGTGCTGCCAAAGCAGTCGGAAGGCTCCCAGTGCTCGGTCTCTTTCCGGCAAAAAAGCTGCGGAATGCCACGGTATTACCGGTGCCGAAACGGGCGGCGCAGCGTTCCATCAGATCACTTCCTTTACTCTTGCTTTCACCCAGATCTGCTCTCCCTTGGCGTAGCCCACCGTCGCCACGATGACCGGGGTTCCCGGCTCGATCAGGGCGGGGCAGTCATGCCGGGCGCTGTCGTAGGGGGTCTCCTCCCCCACCGTACCGATGACGGTAAGCCCCAGCACCCGGATGAAGTCATCCACCGGGGCAAACATCCCGATCATATCCCCGGCAAGCAGGTCGGGGTTGGCGGCGATGGCTTTGCGGGCGGTGGGCAGCGAAAGCAGCAGGGGCCGCAGGGCCTCGAAAAGGGTGCGCTGTGCCGCCTCCACCGCCTCGGTCTGCTCCCGTTCCCGGCCGGCGGCTTCCCGGTCGGCCTCCCGGCTGACTGCGGCGGCTTTGGCCTCCATTTTCTCTTTTTGGCGGGCAGCCTCCTCCTTTTCCAGCCGCAGGGCGGCGGTTTCGGTTTTCAACTCCCGGATGGTTTTTTGGCTTTGCAGCAGGTCTTTGAGGGCCATATCGCTTCTCCTTTTCGGTTTATCTTGCTCGGCCGCCCCCTGCAGGGGGCCGGCTCCGGGGGGCGCAGCCCCAGCCGCCGCAGGCGGCTGACGCAGGCGAAGCCTGCGTGTTTCGGCGGAGCCGAAACGGGCTGCGCCCCTCCCCCGCCCCCTGCGCGGAGCAGAACAGGCGCAAAAATATACTCACAGTATAGTCGGCTCCTGCCCCGAGAGGGTATTCTGCTCCAGGGTAGGCTCCATGTAGCTAAAGCGGGTATCGTGCCGCCAAATGCGGATCTCCTCGCCGGTCACGGTCATCCGCACGGCGTCGGTAAACAGCTTTTTCCACGGGCCCCACGGCCGCGTGTAATATTCACTGCTGCCCCGCCAGCGTATCTTATCCGCAAAGGCCTGCGCCTCGCAGCACCACAGGCTGCCGTCCGCGCACAGCAGGGCAAAATGACTGCCGGTCATCGCCATCTGGGTCACCCCGGCGGTAACGGGCAGCGGCTCGTAGGGGGTCTCGGAAAGCTTTTCACAAAGGGAAATGAGGGTGCCGTCCGTCTGGCGCAGCACGGTGGCGTGGGGCAGCGCAAAGGCCTGGACGATGTTCATATAGGCATCCACGCTGCAGCTGCCGTATTCCCCGTCGCCGTAAACCACCGCCGTGTGAAAGGTGGTGACCCCGACGGTATGGGTGGGACAGCTGGAAAGCTGCATAATGCCGACCCATTTCGAGAAAAGATCCCCGCGGCGGCTGCGGCAGGTGCCGTCCGCCAAAAGCAGGTCCCCCATCGGTTCCACCTCGGCGGCATAGCGGATGCCGGAAAAGAACATGAGCTGCTGCACCGAGTAGAAATTCTCCCCGGCTTTGGAATTATGGGCGGAAAGGACAAAGGGCTGACCCTGCCCCTGCAGCCCGATGACCCCCTCAAAGTGGCGGAAGGGGTCGGTATCGTTTTCGAGATAATCACTGCGGTCGCCGTAAAAGCGCACCTTTTGGGCGGCGGAGTCCACGGTGCTGTCGTAAAGGGTCCGGCCGAAGGAGCGCACCCGGCCGTTGGTAAAGGTGACGACTGCGGTTTTGCCCTCCTCGGCGATGAGCAGCCCCTTCACCCCGGAAAGGTCATGCCGGCGGAAGCTGCCCTGCGAAAACTGCACGAAGGAAAGGGTTTCGCCGTGCAGCACCAGTAAGAACGGTTGGAACACCGCGATGCGGCGCACCCCCTCAAACTGGCGGAAAAACCGGGCGGCCTGCCCGCTTTGATCCGAGAAAAGGTGCCCGGCGGCATCCACCGCCATGGCGTTGCTGCGTCCCCCGTCGATGCTCCATAAAAGGCCGAGGCGGATATTTTTCCAGCCCTCGGTGATGCGGCGTTTTTCGGGGCGGCGGCGGGCGCCCTCCCAGCCGACCGACCCATCCCGGAAGATGGCCATGAGGAATTCCCCCTCGATGACCCAGTCGGTCACGGCGGTCCAGTCGGTGATGTGGTCATCCGCCGGGGGCAGCCCGGCCCGTTCGGTGGGGGTGCTTTCCCAAATGACGGTGCCGTCCTGCTTTTCGCCCAGCAGGTAGTAGTCCTCCTGCCAGATGCGGCGAAGCCCCGACCATTTTTCGGGGTCGATGCTGTCGGTCCGGCAAAGGGCGCCGCTGCTCCATTTTCCGCAAAAATGCGCCCGGCCCCTGCCGTCCAGTCCCACAAAGACCGACCCGCCGTTCTGATAGGCCAGAAGCTGCCGGATATCCTGCCATTCGGTCAGCCCCTCGTAGCGGAGGAACCGGGGATGGCCGCAGCAAAGCACCCACCCTTCCCGGGTGAGGGCGGCGGCCGCCTCCGAAACGGCGGCGATCTGGGTGATGTTTTTCCATGCCTTTACCCCGGCGGCAACGTCGGGATTATGCCCGGCGGCAACCACCGTCCCGTGGGCGGTAAGACCGATGAGAAAGTCATCGCCGAGGGCAAGGGAGGTGATATCCCGCCACTGCTCCGTCCCCTCGACCGGCTCGTTGGTATCGGCCCAAAGGGCATAAACGGTACCGGCGGCGGTAACGGCGGCGGCCATTGCGCCGGAAAGATAGATTTTTTGGACATTTTTCCAGCCGGAAACGGCATAGGGCTGCCCGTAGCCGCGGCCCGCCGTCAAAACGGTGCCGTCGCTGCAAAGCGCCAGGGTATGCTGCCGCCCCGGGATAAGCTCCGTGACATTTTGCCATGCCGAGACCTCATTTTCCCCGTGAGGGCTGTGCCCGGTGGCGGATAAAAGCCGTGCCTCCACGGTGCCGTCCCGGTAGAGGAAATAGATATACCGCTGGCTGCGCCGAACCGTCTTTACCGGCTTTTTGGCGGCGGGAGGGGCCAGCCGCTCGGCCTGCCGCCAGCCCTCCACCCGTTCCCGCAGCAGCGAAAGAATGGCCGGAAGGTCCACCGGGCTGCCGAGGGTGACAAGACTTTCCGAGGGGGAAAGCACCCCCTCCTCCCCCGGCTCCTCCATATCGATGGCAGGGGCATAGGAAAGGTCGGCGGGGAGGTAGGCGATGAGCTCCTCCCCCTCCAGCTCGATGCCCCGCACGTCCTCCGAGAGGATATCGCCGCTGTGGTAGCCGGCGCCGAATACCCGCAGATAGCCGTTCTGATAAAGCACGGCAAGATAGCGGCGGGGCACGGCGGCAAAGTCCGCTATCTTCTGGCGGAAGCGGTTGGGGGCGATGATATCGGTATAATCCCCGCCGAAAAAGTCGGCGGAAATGGCGTCCCGCGGCTCGCTGCACAAAAACCGCCCGGTGATCTTGGAAAGGGCGACCCATGTGGAAACGCCGTAGGGATTGTAGCGGACAAGGGCGATCTTCTGTACCCGTTCCCGGGGGCGCTGGATGCTTTTATTTTTGCGGTCGTACAGGGTGACGGTGCCGTTTTTTTGCAGCAGGTAGGCCACCGGGCTGCAATGCCCCGGCAGCGCCGAGCCGACCGCCTCCTCGACCTCGCCGATGCCATCCAGCACCGAAAGGGCCCCCACCGCGTGGAAGCTGTCATCCTCGCAGAGAGCGCCGAAGCCATCGGTATCCCAAAAAACACGGGTGACGCCCTGCCATTCGGCGGCGGGCAGGAACTCCTCCCCGACATTGCCGTAAAGCAGCAGGCGGCCATAGGTGGTAAGGGCGGCCGCCATGGGCGGCTTTTTGCCCTCAAAATCGTAAATGCGGAGGTCCCGCAGGGTGCGGCAGGCCGAAAGCCGGGCATACAGCTGCTGCCATTCCCCGGCATAGCGGCGGGGCTGCCCCTCCTCGGTCAGCTCCACGGTGCCGTCCGGCAGCAGGCGCATCCGGCAGAAGTCATTGCGGTAGGTAAAGGGGTCGGCGCCCTCGGTTTGGGTATAGACGGGGTGCAGGGGGTCAAAGCCGCCCGCCGCCCCGCCCATTTCCTCCCGGCTGATGAGCAGTACACGGTCCAGGGAGGGGTCATTGGCAAAAGGCATCATTCCCGGTCATCCCCCGTACCGTTCTGGTAGCTGTAATAAAGCCGGTCGCCGTCGGCCGTTTCATTGGCCTCCTGCTGGCTGCTGGCCATGCGGGCCCGCCCGCTGCCTGCCCATGCAATCAGCTTATTGATGGTCTCGCGGAAGGTGACGGACAGCGGGATGGTGCTGCGGATGGCGGCAAGGATATCCTCGGTGGTGAAATCCCGCTGCTGCGAAAAGGCGGTGAACATGGCGTCATTGATGACCTGCTCGATCTCGGCGCCGGAAAAGCCCTTGGTTTCTGCCGCCAAGGCAGAAAGATCGTAATTTTTGACGGCGATATCCCGGCGGCGGCTGATGTGCAGCCGGAAGATCTCCACCCGTTCCTTTTCGGTGGGAAGATTGACGAAGAATATTTCATCGAAGCGGCCCTTGCGCATGAATTCCGGCGGCAGCTGCTCGATATTATTGGCGGTGGCGACGATGAATACCGGGGATTTCTTTTCCTGCATCCAGGTGATGAGGCTGCCGAAAACACGGGCCTGTGCGCCGCTGTCGCCCTGCACGCCGCCGATGCCGGCAAAGCCCTTATCGACCTCGTCGATCCACAAAACGCAGGGGGCCATGGCCTCGGCGATCTGGATCATTTCACGGGTGCGGGCTTCCGACTCGCCGACATAGCTGCCCATCAGACGGCCGACATCCAGCCGGAGCAGCGGCATGTGCCACTGCTGACTGATGGCCTTGGCGCAAAGGGATTTACCGGTGCCCTGAATCCCGACGATGAGCACGCCCTTGGGGTAGGGCAGGCCGAACTGCTGCGCCTGCTCCGAAAAGGCCATGCCGCGGGTGATGATCCAGCTTTTGAGGGTATCCATGCCGCCGATGGAGCCCATCGTTTCCTCGGCATTGAAGAATTCCAGCACCTGCGTTTTGCGGATGACCTGTTTTTTCTCCTCCAGCACCAGCCCGAGGTCATCAAGGCTGATCTTACCGCTGCGGGCAAGCGCCTTGGAGAGGATGGTTTTTACGGTGGAGATGGTGAGTCCCTGGAAGGCACGCACAAACTGCTCGAAGCCCTCCTGATCCATATCCACCACGACATTCTGGGTGATATTGGTGATGTAGTCCCGCAATTCCGGCAGAGTGGGCAGCTGGAATTCCAGAACGCTGACCGAGGAGGAGAGCTCCTCCGGCACCTTAAAGACGGGGCTGACGATGAGGATGCTCTTCTGCTGGGGCTTGAGCTGCACGGCAAGGTTTTTCACCATGCGGCAGACCATATTGTCCTCCAGAAAGCGGTGGAAGTCCTTGAGGACATAGAGGACGGGGGTATCGGCGGGTTCCTTGGCGATGAAATCCAGAACGGCGATGGGGTTGCCCTTGCCCACGGCCACGCCGACATCAAAGCCGGAGGCGAAATCCCAGCTGATGACACGCATATTTTCCAGCTCGGCGGCGCAGTCCTTCACCACCGAAATGAGGCGTTCCTCCTCCCGGGTGGTGACATACATGACGGCGCAGCGGGCACGGACGGCAAGGTTCAGTTCTTCACGGAAATTCATATGGGTTCTCCTTTCGGGAAAGAGATAATTTACGGGAATAAGGGAATGAACAGTAAGCGCCTGACGGCGGGGTGGTCGTGAACGGGTTTGCAAGCGCCTGACGGCGGGGATAAGTCACCGGAGGGTGACAATCTATACGCCTGCCGGCGGGGCGTTACTTTTCTGTGAAGAAAAGTAACCAAAAGTCATT
>ERZ827423.3501-NODE-3501-length-10719-cov-2.381470_pt1 | contig 10719 bp, 9 predicted proteins | sample MGYA00519775_ERZ827423 | MGnify/ENA primary metagenome ERZ827423 (study PRJEB31778, sample SAMEA3449296) | human gut metagenome | biome: human gut; feature: human-associated habitat; material: faeces | place: United Kingdom | collected 2010/2012 ...
AAGAGCAACAAGTCCCTATTTTTAATCAGATATTATATCAATTTTTTACAACTATGACGTATATTTTGACTACGGTTAAATCCGAGTCGGGTACGTCGATAATAGCACCTGTTGAGACAGAGCCTTATACCGAGGGGCTTTCCGATGAGCCGATGACGGAAGAGGCCGCCGCAGAGCCGGAAACACAAAATAACGCGATAGCTTCTTCTGCTGATAATATCAAAAATGCCGTTAAAAACCATATCAAAAACGAGACATTTGTTATTATCGGTGTTACGTCGGGAATTGTAGCTGTCATTCTTGCGGTTACGGCTGCCGCGCTGTTTAATAAGACTCGCAAAAAAGAAAAACCGTCAAAAGATAAAAATGAAAGCTGATAAAAGATAATCGGATAAATTATCAAACAAATTACAATTTTATTTTAAACAAAAAGAACGAACCGCCTTTAGGTGGTTCGTTCTTTGTCATATCGGTCAAATTACGGCCAAATGCCTCTGAGCTTAGTGGTGTCAACAACACTCTTAAGAGCTATGAGATAAGCTCCGGTTCTGAGCGAAACATTTTTTTCTTTGGCAATGCCGTATACGTTTTCAAATGCTTTACTCATTTTTCTTGCAAGCTTAGAGTTTACCTCTTCTTCGGTCCATTCAAACGACTGAAGATTTTGCACCCACTCAAAATACGAAACTATAACTCCGCCTGAGTTTGCAAGAATATCGGGAACCAATACAACACCTTTTTTGTCGAGTATTTCGTCCGCTTCAATTGTTGTAGGGCCGTTGGCACCCTCGACTATAACCTTAGCTTTGATTTTATCTGCATTATCTTTATTTATTTGGTTCTCAAGAGCTGCGGGAATGAGAATGGTTGTGTCAAGCGTTAAAAGCTCTTCGTTTGAAATTCTCTTCATACCGTCCTCATTGTAGCCCGAAAGAAGGTTGCCTTTGACGGAGAGGTATTCAAGAATTGCAGGTATATTAAGACCGTTTCCATTGTAGATACCGCCGGAAACATCGCTGACAGCTACTATTTTTGCCCCCTCTTTATTGAGGAGCTTTGCCGTTACGCTGCCGACGTTACCCATACCTTGAATTGTTACCGTGGCCGCTTTAATATCGATGCCGAGCTTTTGGCATATATAAAGAGTGTTAAGCATTATACCGCGGCCGGTGGCCTCGTTTCTTCCTTCGCTTCCGCCGAGAGCTATCGGCTTGCCCGTAACTACCGCCGGAGTGGAGTGACCGTTCAGCATACTGTATGTATCCATTATCCAGCCCATTACCTCGGCGTTTGTTCCGACGTCCGGAGCGGGTATATCCTTATCGGGTCCGATTATAGGGGATATCATAGAGGTGAAGCGCCTTGTGAGCCTTTGCTTTTCGCCGTCGGAAAGAGTTGTCGGGTCAACAACAACGCCGCCCTTGCCTCCGCCGTAGGGAATATCGGCAACAGCGCATTTGAATGTCATCCAAGCCGACAAAGCCTTAACTTCGTCAAGATTGACGTTTTGATGATAACGGATTCCGCCCTTTGCGGGGCCACGCACCGTAGAATGCTGAACGCGATAACCTTTAAATACCTTTACGCTGCCGTCGTCCATTCTTACCGGAACAGAAACGGAGAGTTCTCTTTCGGGGTACTTCACAGCTTCGTATTCCGCCGGCTTGTAGCCGAGAATATTCGCTGCGTTTTCAACTGTTGCGAGCACGTTGTCATAAGGATTATAACTCATTACTTAACACTCCATTCATCTTTTATTGGTGAATTTATATTACCAACCTTTTCTGCTAACCAAAATTTAATAGTGCTTTATATGTAAAAATATTAAGCTTCAAACTTCTTTAACTCATCAAGCGGATCTTTAGAAGTATCAATTTTCATATCATCTTTCAACAAATCAGCTTTATTGTAACCGGTTCCGGTTACTTCAAATATTTCGCCTTTATATCCTACTGCTTTAACCCAGCCCCATTTTAAAAGTCGATCTAATGCCTCTACCCATCTTGCCGATTCTCTTTTTGAGTCATCGGCCATAAATTGCTTACCGGATGTGAAAATTTGAACAGGTGAACTTAGTGTCTGAGTCTTTATTATTTGACCGTTACCATCAGCCGCATATACTAGCAAAAAAGCTGATTCCACAGGAATGTCTGCAGTATTATCTCGACTTATAACAGCTTTATTATCTTCTGGATTACTATTAAATAATATATCATCCTCATCTTCTACAATTTGAAAAACTTTATTTATTTCCTCTTTTGTTGCGGCGGGAAATTCCTGCCAGGTCAATTGGTTATCTTCCAAATCAGCGAGTCTACTGCCAAATTGTGAAAGTATCTCTTTCATATTTTCTAATGTTTTTTGTTGCTGTTCTTCATGTTCCGCATTTAAATTCTTCCTGCTCTTTGCTTCTTCGTTAATTAAATTCACAACATCTTTATAGCGAATCCATCCCGCATTATCATTACTATAATCGATTGCATTTTTTAATGATGCTGATGCCACATACTTTAAATCGTTTACATCGGTAAAAGAACCAACAGTATTTCCATCGTTTTTAACTTTCTTTCTAAATTTATCGAGTTTTTCCATTTTTTCGTATTTTTCGTTTTCGGTATCCTTTTTACTTTCAGTAATAACTGATGGATCCTTAATCAATACAATCACAGGCAACCCTTTTTCTTTTGCGTAATTATATTCCTTCTCTGTGTAGCTTAAATTTGTAGTTTCATCAATTGATCCATATCGACCTCCAATAACAAGAAGGTAAAAATCGCATTCATCTATCATTTTTGTTATAACATTCCATTGGCTTGTAGGGACAGCATGAAATTGTTCCATTCCGACAGGAATAAAATTATTCTCTAATGCCACTTCTAATAATGCTTTTCTTTCATCTATCAGATCCTTATAGGTCGAACTTATAAAAATAGAAAATTTGCGTCTATTTGCCATGTCAATTTCCTCCTACGGCAATGGTTATTCACCAATGTTTTTAAGTATATTGTTAATTTTAAAAAACACACTGATTGCATCCTCAAAATTCTGTTGTTCGTCGGTATAGAGCAGTTCATTGTGTAAATTCTCATAAGTTTCACGAACCTGCCCGTTAAGATAATGCTTCCACGAATCAAAATCGTATGCGCCTACGGGATTGTATTCCTTACTGATATTCCGCTTTTCGAGGTAATAAGAATCAGTTTGTTTTGTTATATCTATCAAGCGTTTAAGCTCGTCCTTGTCTGCAAGAAATGCCTGAATTTCCGGCAGAGAAAACAGCTTTGTCACATCGTAAATATGGCGCACTTTTTTCTCTATCGTCCCACAAATAGCGTGGCGCTTAACCGACATCAGTTTATCAACAAAGGTTCGCTCAATATTCAGCACATTCAGTGTTATATCTTGAAGACCGTATTTTTCAATATCGTCAGCGCCTTTATGCTCTTCGAGAAATTCCTGAATATATGTTTTAAGCGTTTTCTTGGAATATGGATCGGGGCGAACGCTACTGCCGATTTCAAGCTTAACACGATTTGCCTTGTCGTCAAACCACACATACATACTTTTACTGCGATTGGAGCGCTCCGCATCAATCTTTTGCGTTTCTGCGCCTACGGTCATTACTTTCTCAATCTTTTTAATGGTTTTGTCACAGGTTTTATCGCTTTCATCCATTCCCAAGAAAGTCAAATCAATGTCCTCGGAAAAACGCTCGATAGAACCCGGATAACATTTACTCAGTGAAGTGCCGCCTTTGAATACACATTTTTCCGAATATTCGCTGTCAGCCAAGTTTTTCAAGAGCAAAACAATATAATAATCGCGCTCTATGGCAGACTCCGGTAAATGCTTATCGGAAGATACTATTGATATTAAATCTCTAAACTCAGTTGTAAATTCGTGCAGCTTCATGCAGTTCCTCCATTTTGGGATATTTATATTCCGATAGGGTTGATAAGTAACCGTTTAGGTTATTCTGAACCTTATAATAATTCAATATCTCGCGCAAAAACGCTATTGTTGATTTTTTATAGGCTTTAGCAGAAACAATTTCCTCAAACGCCGCTGCGCTGAAAGATTCTGCCAATCGTTCTGTATACGCAAGAAATGCAGAATAATTTATATCCTCTATTTCATTAAAGTTTTGCAGAACTTCCAAACCGTGAACCATATTTGTTATTTCCTTTGAAAATTCTAACGGCACTTGATGCACAATAACATTACGAATTGATTTAGTCAATCCCTCAAGTGCAGAAGACATAACAGTGACCGTTTTGGATATTTGAGTTGTTAAATTCAGTGAATTGTATAATGAGTAACCGACAACCGTACCGGTTTCATTTTCAGTAAAGGCAGATATGATTTCCTTTTCTGACGGCGGAACGATCCCGTACTTACTTACTTTCGGCAAATGATATGTGCCTTTTGCAATCTTTACAAGCTCACCCGATTCGCACATTCTTTGAAGCGTTTTATAATATGCCGCTTCGCTGATTTGTGAGGCAAGCTTTTCTTTATAGAGCTTGCTTGCGACAATCAGCTCATTTTCTTTAAACTCGGCAAGCGCGTTCTTTACCACAGGATTTCTTTTCACTTATTCCACACCTCTATCCTGATTCCTATGTTATCATTATACTTGAATCAAACAGTTTTGTCAAGTAAAATTGATTTTTACTTGACAATAACATCTCGGTTTTTATGATAAATAATACTTAGCAAAAACTTATTCAGCCATAATCTTATTTAGCTTTAATGATAAAATATTATTTGTTAAACATTTGTCTTTCAAGAATACACTCGGTAACACGGTCAGCAATCAGCCCTCTGTCGCGCTCGGCGTAAAATTCAAGCATCGGTTTAAGCTCCGATATAATTTTTTTCCCGGTAAACTGCGGAATTTTCAGTTGTTTGCCGAAAAGCGCTCTCGCAGTATTCATCTGACGGTTAAATGTGGTATTAAACGGACGGGCAATTACTGACTTTATAAGTCCCTTGGGTTCAATATCCATAGGCGAAAGCTGCGTGTTAGAAAGCAACCCCGCGCCGTTATCAAATATCGGACAATAATCAAAGCTGCCGTTTTTTTCAAGCACGGCAATATTGTTAAGGTGTCGGTCATCGTTAAGAAACAGTGCGTCCACTTCAAATAAAATGGTTAAATATTCGGGAAACTTTTTAAGACCCGTAAACTCCGCCGTTGCTGTTGCCAAGTATTCTATCCGCTTTTTATCGCTCGTCAGTTTCGTCAATTTATCTTTAAGGGAAATCCCGAGTTGTCTTGAAAAAAGATGACTCAGCGTGATGATTGATTGACCGCTTTTTAAAAAGCTTTCACTTGAGCAGCCTGTTCTGTCCCTACCATGAACATTCAGTCTTTCCATTTGATATTTTGCAAAAGAAAACGGCGTGTCACTGCTTATATTGCTTTTTTCAAGCAGCCTTGAAATTAAGGTTTCGGCAAGCGCCTCGTAACCGAATTGATCTAATTTATACCATTTATTTGTTTCTTTATCAAACCATTTTTCCTGATTGCCCTTTGAAGAGGTTTCCGCAATTTTTTCATTGCTTATAAGCTTTACGGTCATTTTATTTCCTCTGTTTTTATCCATTGCTCATCCTCCGCCATTCTGCCGCCTGTCTTCTTTATTATTTCAAGCGGGTCGTACCTATCAAGTCCCAATGCTTCCAGATACTCTCTTATACCGCTGCGGCTCTCAGGAACGCAGCGCTCCTCTAAAAAGCCTTCAAAATCCTTCCAATCGGGAAATAAATTATTGCCGAATGCCGTTTTTACTATATTATCGGTATAATTCTTTACGGAAAGAGTTTTATCGTTTTGATCTGCACATATTTCCGTACACAGTACATTTTTGTCATAAAATTCCATATGCAAAAGCTTATGACCCTTTGCTTTTTTATTGGCGTAAAATTCCTCAAACGAAAGGCGCGGCAGAATTACGATTTTTTCTCCATCATAACAAAGCTCCGCTCCGTTATTCGTAAGCTTTAATTCAGTTACCCATTTTGTAGGCAACGAGATTTTATATGTTTTAGAATTTCCTCCGGCTGTACCGCCGGCAGCTCCGACAATAATGTTCGCATTCCGTTTTTCCATAATACTATCACCACAAATATCTTACCATATTCGTAACGAATAGTCAATATTTTAAAATCGGTTTATTATCAGTGAATTTGCGCCTTATTTTCCTTTTTCAAAGTGTGCTTTAACCTTTTCTGTGAGCATCTATAAGAATTTTTTGATATTTATTATCAAAAAATAAGAGCACTTGTAATTTTCCTTGACATTATGTTATCAAATATGATAACATAATATACAGAATTGAAATATATATGAGGAGGGATATTTTGTGAATGATAATAATATATTGCGCTCAAGGCAGCAAATAATTTCAAAGCTTACCGAGGCAAGACTTGAAAAGCAAATGTCACAGGCGGAATTGGCAAGCTTAATCGGAACACAACGTTCCAATATATGCCGAATAGAAAGCGGCTCACAAAACTTATCCCTTGATATGCTTATAAAAATATCTGAGGCTCTCGGCAAAGATGTCAATATACTTTTAGAGGAAAGGAAAACGGAAATGAACAACTGCTATTCGCTTCGATTGTATGATGATGAAATACTGACATTTACACTTGAAGAAAAGGGATTAGAAGGCTTAAAAGCTCATATTTTATCTGTAAATACCGATATGAAAAACCTTTTTCCTTTGGATTTAGAGGTAACTGACGACGGTGTTATTAAATGGCTGGAGCGCAGAGTCATTCCGAAAAACCGTGCATTTGTTGATGAAATATTAAAAACGCTCGGCCTCAGCCTTAATAATACAAAGGGAATTATTGATGTATGTAAAGGTCTTTCATTGAACGACAGCTATTGGGTTGTACCGTCCGATTTTAGCGGCACATTCAAAGAATACAACCTTTACGAAAACCGCTTTTCAGAGGCTTTGTCCTTGGTAGCTTATACCGGCGTCGGCACGGCAAATCAGGCTTTCACAACTTCGCCCGAGCTTACCACACAGGGTATGCTCCGTAAAGCATGGCGATTCATTGAAAACGACGGAATTTATCTTTACAAGGGCGGAACCGAGGGCTTTGCCAATTCGGGTAAAGAGCCGTATTCCGAATACTACGCCTGTCAGATTGCAAAGGCAATGGGCTTAAATGTGGTTGAATATGATTTGGAAAACTGGAAGGGCATATTAGCGTCCAAATGTAAAATATTCACCGATATTGACACTTCTTTTGTATCTATCGGAAGGATTGTAAAAACGGGCGGCATTAAGGCTTGCCTTGATTATTACCAAACGCTCGGCAACAATTTTTCCGAAAGTCTTAAAAGTATGCTTGTATTTGACGCGGTGATCTACAACGAAGACCGACATTTCGGAAACTTCGGTATACTGAGGGACAATCATACGGGTAAAATCACTTCTCCCGCCCCTATATTTGATAACGGTTTATCCCTTTTCAATTATGCCTTAGATGACGATATTAAGAATTTAGACGCATATGCCAAAACCCGTTCTAATCCTTACGGCGTTTCATACGAGAGCATTTGTGCCGAGGTTATGGGAATCAAACAGAAAAATCAACTTCGCAAGCTTATAGATTTTAAATTCACCCGTCATCCGAGCATTAACCTTCCCGAAGAACGCTTAACGGCGATTGAAAAGCACTTACAAAAAAGAGTCAGGAACTTACTTGCGCTCCCTACATCCTGCAAATGATTAAATCATGGTATAGCCTAAGCGGTTATGCCGTGATTTTTCGATAATTTGACCGATTTTCCTTCCTTCTGCCATTTGACTTACTTATTTTCTTGCTTATTTTCTTACAATAAAGCAAAAGATTTATCAACACATTTATATTAACAAAGTAAGTCGGAAATATCAATAATCTTCCGACAACAGAAAATCTGCCAAATGCACAATCTTCACTCCGTTTATATTCCCTGCAGCCAGTTCGTCAAGCGTTACTACATATTTGGGGTAGTGGTCTTTAATTTCAAGCAGATTGGCAATTTCCCTGTCGGATTCCTCCGGCAGATTGCGGCAGACCTGCACATATATTCTTTCGTCACGCCGCGTGGCTATAAAATCAATTTCTTTAGCGGCATTTTTCCCGATATATACATCGTAGCCCTTCCGCCTGAGTTCAAAGTACACAATGTTTTCAAGCATAGCGGCAACGGACTTCGGGTTAAAGCCCATTATGCAATATTTTAGCGAAGCGTCTGCAAGATAGAACTTTTCCTGCGTTTTCAAAACGGTTTTACCCTGCATATCGTATCGTTGACAACGATAGATTACAAAAGCCTTTTCCAGCCATTCAAGGTAATTATATACCGACTCTACCGATAAAGAACGCCCTTCGCTTTTCATGAATTTTACAATCGCATTGGCGGAAAAGGTTTTCCCGACATTTTCAACAACATACTTCACCACACGGTTGAACATATCAAAGTTTGTGATGTTGTGGCGTTTGGTAATATCTCCGGTGATAACTGAATTATAGATTCCCTCTACAATCTGATAGGACGAACGCTCGTCGAAGTCACCGAGGGCAACAATAGGGAAACCACCCATACGGATATATTCATTCAAAAGCTCCTTCGGCGTGCGTCCGCTTTCTTTTTTGAAATCCAGATACTCTGCAAAAGAAAGTGTAAAAACAGGAATTGATATATAACGCCCCGTAAGATAGGTTGATATTTCACCGGACATCAGCTTAGAGTTTGAACCCGTCACATAAATGTCGGTATTGCAATCCTCTAACAGACTGTTGACTGCCTTTTCCCAACCGTCCACTTCCTGTACTTCATCCAGCAAAAGATAGTAACGCTGACTGTCGGTCATTTTATCCTTTATTTCACAATACATTTGCTTGTCAGTTATGTTGTCATCCAGTTCCTCCGAGGTATATCGCATATAGATTACATGGTCTGCGGAGATGCCGCTGCCAATCAGGTCGTCTTTCAGCATATCTAAAATGGTTGATTTCCCGGAGCGCCGTATACCTGCAAGAATTTTTACTAACGGAACATCCCGATAGTTTTTCAACGTATTCAAATAGTAAGTTCTAACGATCATTGTATCGCCTCCTTGTTTTAGTATATCCAAAAATATTCCTACAGTCAATAGTTTTTACCTAAATTCCATAAAAACTTTTAAAAACAGCATAGTTTTTCGGTTTGTGCAGGAAAAACCAATTCGATTCCTATTTGTTTTGCAAAAACTTCTTCGTAACCTCAAGGCTTTCTCTTTCCGTATATCCCCAAAGAATGCAGGAAAGAGAGCTTATGGCGTCCCTGCGTTTACGGTAATATGTCCGATAGCTTATGTCGCTTATATGCGGCAACAGCTGCTCTATTATCTCGCCTGCGTTTTTATACTGCTGCGGCGATAAAAAGGCATAATACAGTATCCAGTAATACATTTCCCCGTTTTTATGCTTATATCTAAGCATTTCCACCGCCGACTCGATAAGCCGCAGCATCTGCCGGCTTTCCTCAATGCTTTTTGTGTATTCGGTAAGTCCGGATGCAGAGAAATCCAAGCCCGCTATATATGCCGACTCTAAAAAATCCTCTATACTGCTTCCCATTTCAATGCGGAATTTATTTCTGACCCGCTGAACAGACAACTCAAGGTTCCACACTACATCACGATATTTTTTAAGCAGCAGATATGTATTGTGGTATTCCGGGGTTTCTTTTACTTCGGCTTGCTTTTTATTCGGCATTTTCCTCGCTCCTTTGCATAGAAATATCAAATCGGAAAATTTCTTTCCCAGAACAGTTCATAACGAGCAAAAAGCGCAACCTGCCTGTATCTGTATACTTTACAGGTAATATACTTGTTTCCTTGCATTCGGATAAAGGTAATAACATATATTCGGTTTTAGGACATAAATAGCACGGGAAGCCCTGTAATGAAAGGATTTTTCCGACTTTTTCTATAACCGCGCAAATCGCCGTTTTTGAAACGCTGTTTAAATAATTTGAAACGCGGATATTTTCGGTTTGTTCTTCCGTTTCGGCACGCTCCTCGGGTATTTTAAGTTCGATATTAAGTGCCATTGCAAGCTCGTCTTTATCTACAAGCACATCGGATATTTGGAACATTGTTGACAGATAGCGTTTAATATATATTGCGCTGCCGTGTGAACCCGCAAAGCTTACCGTCATTATGTAATCTTCCTTTTTTAGCTTATTGAGATACCTGCTTGCCGTAGCCTTTGAAATGCCCCAGCGCCGCGCTAAATCGTCACAGCTTAAAAGCGGCTTGCCCGTGCCGTTTCTTATATACACAAGCGGGCTTACATCGCTGCCCTGTACCTGCGAATCGTTATATACAGTATTTATCCATAAATCCAGCACTGCATCCATTTCACTGCATTTACCGTAGCTTACAAGCTCATTTGCAACCGATACCGGCAAAAAGAAAAATCCGGTTTCCTTTTGGCAGGGCGCGTTGTAATCTAACGCACGGTTTGCCTTGCACCAATTTTTAATTCTGAATTTTATAAGCTTACCGCGGCCGAGTATGTTGTACTCAATCAAATGCCTGTCCTGCAAATCCTTTATAAGGGCTACGGTCTGTTTAGCCGTTTTAAGGCGCAGGTATATTTTAAGCTCATTTATTCGGCAGATCCATTCACCCGCGTGAACGGTATAGCTTATTCCGTCAATTC
>ERZ827423.3503-NODE-3503-length-10714-cov-5.520405_pt1 | contig 10714 bp, 9 predicted proteins | sample MGYA00519775_ERZ827423 | MGnify/ENA primary metagenome ERZ827423 (study PRJEB31778, sample SAMEA3449296) | human gut metagenome | biome: human gut; feature: human-associated habitat; material: faeces | place: United Kingdom | collected 2010/2012 ...
ATCATCCGAATCAATTTTCCGCGTATACGAAAACGATTCTGGACGATCTCTGCGGCGAAGGCGCGTTGGAGCTTCTGACGCGGATACAGAGCAGAGAATATGACCAGAACTGCGCCGCGCTCACCACCTATCTTTACCCGCATTTGAAGGGGCGCATGACCCGCTGGCTGGAGCAGAATCTTGGCTGTATGGCACTGAGCAAGGACGAGATGTCTGCCGTCCGTCAGGCGCAGAGGCTGTATCATGCCGCATGGAAGGATACCGGCGAAATCGCGGAGGAGTTAGGCGTCCCCGAGGCTTGTGTCAGCCGATATATTCGCTACAACACCCATTTCCTCGGTGTGCATGATCTTGTTCCGGAGGGCTATGACGGCGATCCCTACGAGCGGCTGATGCCGGGGATGCTCTCCGTTTCGGCGGAGCAAGCCGTGTACCGCAAGGTCTGCATTGAGCTCCTTCGGGAGCTGTTCGACACCCTGCCGAAGAAGGACAGGGACATTCTCGGCAAGACCTGCGGCGTGTTCGGATACTCGGAGGCGTCCTTGAAAGAGATTGGGATGTATCACATGATGAAGGAGTCCGCCGTGGAGAAGGCGAAGAACCGCGCGGTCGAGAAGCTGAGAGCGGCGTATCCTGGCAGCAGGCTTCAAATTTGGAAAGTCATTCATCGTATGATGCGGAGACCGGTCCCGCCGCCGACGGATGACAGTGAGCTGCGGCGCAATTTCCCACAGTATGTTCGCGCCTTGGCGGAGGTCTATGGCGTGCTGAGCGAAGCCGCATAAATAATATTTCTACATGAGTGGACGATATTGAGACAGTAGAATGGTTTTCAAACAAGCTTTAGGAATTCGGTTGACTACTGGCAATTCTTATAACCGCAGGCCCTTGATATCCTTGATGCGCGAGAGGATCATATTGCAGCTGCAGCTGACCACCCCGGGCAAGGCGTCGATGACCGTATGCAGAAAAGCCTCCATTTCTTCGGCGGAGGCGGCTACGGCGTGGACGTGCAGCTTGTCTTTCCCGGTCACACGGTAGATCTGCGTGACCGTATCATGCTGATTCAGTATCTCTGTGACCTCCGCCAGACAGCTTGGCGTTGTTTCGATCTCAAAATAGCAGGATACCGCTCCGCTGATCTTCTGGGGATTGATAATGGTTGTGTATTCCTCGATAATGCCCTTCTGCTCCAGAGCCTGTATCCGAGCCTTTACCGCAACTCTTGAGATACCGATCCTCTCTCCAATATCAGAATAGGAAATGCGTGCGTTTTCTATCAGCAGCCCCACGATTTGCTGATCCAAGCCGTCCAGCCCGTCCAAATACATACTGCGTCCTCCATAAATCATGGTCTTTTCCCTTTATGATAGCATTGCTTCTTCAAAAAGTAAACGCAATATTGACATGGTGACTTAAAAGCACTACAATACTTCCAAAATGCAATTTACAACTTACACTTTGGAGACACGCTATGAATCGGGATCTAACAAGGGGACCTGTCATGAAGTCCATGCTGCTGTTCGCCATCCCCATGATTTTAGGGGATCTATTGCAGCAGTGCTATAACATCGCCGACACGCTGATCGTCGGGCAATTTCTTGGTCGGAATGTGCTTGCGGCGGTCGGCTCGGCCTTTACACTGATGACCTTTTTGACTTCCATCATCCTTGGCCTGTGCATGGGGAGCGGCGCGCTGTTTTCCATGCGCTTCGGACAGCGGGATGAGAAGGCCCTTTGTGAGAACCTCTGCGCCTCGTTTTTCTTCATTGCACTCGTCACGGCGCTTTTGAATGTTCTGACATTCATCTGTCTGGATGGGCTTCGCACCTTCCTCCGGGTTCCCGCCGAGGTGTGGGGCGATATGCGCGAATACCTGTTTGTGATCTTCATGGGGATTCCCGCCGTTTTCCTTTATAACTACTTTGCCTCTTTCCTGCGGGCGATCGGCAATTCCGTTATTCCGCTGGGCTTTTTGGCGGTTTCCGCTGTGCTGAATATCGCCCTCGATCTCTGGTTTGTCATTGGACTAAGGAGGGGCGTTGCCGGAGCTGCAGAGGCGACGGTGATCGCCCAGTATGTCTCAGGTGTCGGCATTACTGTTTTCACCCTTGCGCGCTTCCCGCAGGTGCGCTCGATCTGGAAAGCTCACTGTCTGCGGCGGGAACGCATCCGTGAGATTGTTTCCTTCTCCACGCTGACCTGCGTGCAGCAATCGGTCATGAACCTCGGCATTCTTATGGTGCAGGGACTGGTCAACAGCTTCGGTCCCGTTGTGATGGCCGCCTTTGCCGCCGCTGTAAAGATCGATGCCTTTGCCTATATGCCGGTACAGGACTTCGGCAACGCCTTTTCCACCTTTATCGCGCAGAATTACGGTGCAAAAGAGAGTACGCGGATACGTTCGGGGCTAAAAAGCGCCGTGTGCATTTCCATGGCCTTCTGCGTGGTCATATCCACGCTTGTCTGCGCATTTGCAAGGCCCCTTATGGCAATTTTTGTAGATGCCGGAGATGCCGAGGTCATTCTGGAAGGGGTGCGGTATCTTCGCATCGAGGGCGCGTTTTACTGCGGCATCGGCTGCCTGTTCCTGCTCTATGGCTTGTACCGTGCGTTGGGAAAGCCGGGCATGAGCGTTGTCCTGACCGTCATTTCGTTAGGAACCCGTGTCGCGCTGGCCTATCTGCTGTCTGCGATCCCCGCCGTCGGCGTCATCGGCATCTGGTGGTCGGTTCCGATCGGCTGGGGTCTGGCAGATTTAGCCGGGCTGCTCTATTACAAGGCAAAAAAGCAGGAATTACTGTTTTGATCCAATGAAAGAACAGGCAAGGGAAGCGAACACCCAACAAGGACGCAGGCGAAGCGCTGTTGATCCGGGATCAGCGGCATGATTGCCGGTAAATGAGACCCGATTTCCATTTTCATCGAGAAGCGGCGTTCCTCATGCTTGCAACGCTCGGATATGTATCAGAGAGCGGGGAGGACACGGTCAAGACCCATATCAGCCGTCTGCGGAACCGGCTGAAGGACGTGGACGATTTTCAGATCATCACCATCAAGGGGCTGGGATATAAGGCGGAACTTGTGAAGGAGAAAGAGCGGTGAAAAGGAAACATTCCAAATACCGGAAAATATGGCTGCTGTGGGTGGCGATGGAAGGGCTGGTAGCTACACCTTCGCCATTATGAATTCATTTCTGCTGCTGCGTTATCTCTATTTTTCCCACGGCACCACCATACCGGAAGCGTCTGTCAGTGCTGCCGGATCTGTGCTCTCCGCCGTGTACCTGCCGCTTTTGATCACGCTGATCCTGACGACCGGGTTTCTGGAGCATAAGCTCAGCGCCAATGTGACAAACTTGATGGACGGACTTCGCGCCGTGGCGGGAGGAGACTATTCCGTCCGTCTGAAAACAGATAAGCATCAGCTGCTGGACGATCTGTGTGAGGATTTCGACCGCATGACGGAGGAATTGCAAAGCGTCCGCACCTTGCGGGAGAACTTTGTCAACAGCTATTCCCATGAATTCAAAACGCCGATCACCGCCATCAAGGGCTTTGCGGAGCTGTTTTCCGAGCCGGATCTTACCGAGGAGGAGCGGCAGCAGTATCTGCGGATCATTCAGGACGAGTCCGCCCGTCTGGCGGAATTGACCAACCGGACGCTGCTGCTGACAAAATTGCAGTCCCAGCGGTTCGTGCCGGACCAGACCACCTTCTCCCTGGATGAACAGATCCGCCGGTGCGCCATCCTGCTCTCCCACAACTGGGAGGAAAAGCACCTGACCTTTTCCGCGGAGTTGGAAACCGTGGACTGCACCGGCAGCGAGGAACTGCTGCGGCAAGTGTGGCTCAACCTTTTGAACAACGCCATCCGCTATACCAAGCCGGGGGGCGAGATCGGCGTGGAACTGAAGCGGACGGGAAGGGAAGCCGCCGTCCGGGTGTGGGACACCGGCGCGGGTATGACGGCGGAGGTCCAGGCCCACATTTTTGAAAAGTACTACCAGGGAGACCCCAGCGAAAAGAAGCAGGGACTGGGCCTGGGACTTTCCATCGTCCACCGGATCATGGAACTGTCCGGGGGACGCATTGAGGTGGCCAGCCAGCCCCAGCAGGGCAGCAGCTTTACCGTTTATCTGCCGCTGAACCAAAAGGGAGCGTGACGCGCTCGGTCCGCCATGCAGAACGCTTGTTTTGCCTTCCGTATTGACCGAAAACAGCGCAGCCCAGCAAAACTCCAAGGGAGGACGATCATGATCGAAAACCAAAACTCATATCCCATGAACCTGCTTGTCACGCTGGATCGGAATTACGTTCCTCAGCTGAATGTCATGTTGTTTTCCGCGCTCCAAAGTGACCCCGCCGCATTTTTTGACGTATATATCCTGCATGACGAGGGGCTGTCAGCCTCCGATTTAACGGCGACCCGGGCGCTGCTGGGGCAGCGGGGCGGGCTGCATCTGATCCGTGTGGACGAAAGCGGGCTGACGGACGCGCCAACGTCGGACCGGTATCCGAAGGCGATCTACTACCGGATCTTTGCCGCGAAATATCTGCCGCATACGCTGGACCGGGTACTATATCTCGACCCGGATCTTATTGTGCGGAAAAGTCTGCGGACGTTATATGAACTGCCTATGGACGCAGCCTTCTTTGCCGCGGCCTCCCACATCAGGGCCTTTCTGCACCGTTTCAACGAACTGCGCCTCGGCATGGGAGAGGATGATCCCTATATCAACTCCGGCGTCATGCTGATGAATCTGGAAGCCTTGCGGGCAAAGCAGGACACACAGGCGGTATTTGACTATATGGAACGCCACAAAGGACGGCTCATGCTGCCGGATCAGGACATCATCAGCGCCTTGTACGGACAAAGCATCATCCCGCTGGACCCGATCCAATATAACATGACGGAAAAGCTATTCACCCTTCACCGGTTCAACGGGGATGGCATGACGCTGGACGATGTGCGGCAGCGCTCGGCTGTCATCCACTACTGCGGGCGGAATAAGCCGTGGAAGCCCGGATACGTCGGTGAATTGGACGTGTTCTACAACGAAACCGTTTCTCAAATGGAGAAGGACTTGCCATAAAAGTATCAGCAGCCTTACCGGTGTTCCGGCAAGGCTGCTGTTGGCTATATTTGATTGGAGCATCGTCACGCAGATAAACTTGGGATCAAAGAAAAATAAGTCGAGGGAAATTCCCTCGACTTATTTTCCGTGCCCTGTACCGTCCGGCCTGCCCCATAGGTCACATTGTGTACCTATGAACATGAACCGACTGGTTTCCGCGGCTTTTTTGCTAGCTTGGCGAATGTACTCAGGAGTCTGCTTCCTCCGGGCTTTCTTCCATACGGGCGGCCAGCTCCGCTTCGTGGGCACGAAGCTCCCGGTCCACCTTTCGGGAAACGAAGAAATAGCAGATGAGGTGGGTGGTGGCCGTCAGGGCCCAGGAGAGAGGATAGACGATGTAAACCATCTCGATCCGGTGGTAGGCTGGAAGCCGAAATACGGTAGACAGCCAGATGAGCCGGGAGGCGCAGGCGCCCATCAGCGTGACCAGCATGGGAAGAATGTTGTACCCCACGCCACGCAGAGAACCGACGATCACATCCATAATGGCGTCCAGACCGTAGAACAGGGCAATCCAGCGGAGGCGCACCATACCGGCTGCCACCACCTCGGCGCTGGGGGAATAGATCCCCAGAAGCTGCGGGCCGAAATAGACGGCCAGAACGCTCAGAAGCTCTGTGGTCACAACGCCGGTCACAACGCTGATCATAGCGATCTTCTTGATGCGCCGATAGTCACCGGCGCCGTAATTCTGGCTGGTAAAGGCCACGTTGGCCTGATAGAAGGCGTTGATGTTGGAATAAATGAACTGCTCAATGCTGATGGCGGCAGAGCTGCCGGCCATAATGACCTCACCGAAGGAGTTGACGGAGGACTGCACCGTCACGTTGGCCAGAGAGAACAGCATTCCCTGAATTCCGGCGGGGATGCCCACCTGCATGATCTGCTTGAGCTTGATGGGGTAGATCTTCAGCTGCCGGAAGTCCAGCCGCAGAGGACCGGTCTCCTTCATGAGGCAGCGGACCACCAGTGCGGCAGAAATGCACTGGGAGATCACGGTGGCCAATGCCACGCCTGCCACATCCATGTGGAAGTAGATGACAAAGACCAGATTCAGGATCACGTTGACAACGCCGGATGCGAACAGGTAATAGAGAGGTCTTTGGGTATCGCCGCTGGCCCGCAGCAGAGCGGCGCCGAAGTTATAGAGCATGGTGGCGGTCATGCCGGCGAAGTAGATCCGCAGGTAGAGCGTGGCCAGATCCAGCACATTGGCGGGACACTGCATCCAGATCAGAATGGTCCGGGCACCCAGAATACCGACCACTGTCAGGAACACGCCGCTGTACAGGGAGAGCAGAATAGAGGTGTGGACCGTTTTGCTGAGTTCCTCGTCCTCATGAGCGCCGAAGTACCGGGCAGCCAGAATGTTGGCGCCGATGGACAATCCTAAGAACATATTGGTCAGCAGGGCGATCAGGGAGGTGTTGGAACCCACCGCCGCCAGGGAATTGTCACCGGCCCAGCGGCCGACCACCACCACGTCCGCCGCGTTGAACAGCAGCTGCAGCATGGTGGAGAGGGTCAGCGGGACGGCGAAGCGCAGCAGCTTCGGCAGGATCGCGCCGTGCAGCATGTCGATTTCGTAGGTTTTCTTTGCGCTCCGCATCATGGGAACCTCCTGAAATACTGTCAAAAAATACAGAAAAGGGACGCCCTTCAGGGCAGTGTCCCTATTCTAACACCGCCATAGCGGAAAAGCCACCCCTTTTTCTAAAAAGTTCTACCATTTTTTCCGTAGACACGCAAGGGCTTTTAGCGAAAGATCACTATGCCCTTCCCAAATGGGGAAACCGGGGCTTTTAGGGCGTCAATTCTTTCAAAACCGCTAAAATTCTCAAATCGTTCACAGTTTCGGATTGCGCGGAACGGGGAATGCTGATATGATACCCTGTATACAGTTTGAGTGAGGAGGTGGAATATGACGGACCCATATAAGCAGGCGGATCGGGAACGCTGGCTGCGGGATCTGCTATGCGGTGCACTGATCGGCGCAGGGGCGATCCTGCCCGGCGTCTCCGGCGGCGTACTGGCTGTGGTGTTCGACGTATACCGCCCCATGATGGAGACTCTGTCCCATCCCGGACGGGGCATCCGAAAATATTGGCATATTTTCCTTCCCCTGGGGATCGGCTGGGCTGTGGGCTTTCTGGGTCTCGCCAAGGGGATCAGCGCCGCGTATGCTCTGTCGGACGCCGCTACCGTCTGGCTCTTTATCGGCCTTATTGCCGGAACGTTTCCTGCCCTCTGGCGGGAGGCGGGAAAGGAGGGCCATGGCCGGGCGGCGTGGATCGCCTGCGGCGTCTGCGCCCTGTCAGTGTTTTTGACGCTTTTCTATGTGCGCCATGTGCTTCGCGTGACGGTGACGCCGAACTTTGGCTGGTACAACTTCTGCGGCGCATTATGGGGTGCGGGCGTGGTGCTGCCGGGGCTGACCAGCTCCTCCATTATGATGGCGTTGGGGCTGTACGAGCCGCTGCTGAACAGTCTTGCGGAAATGCGGCTGCTGACCCTGTCCGCCTGCCTGCCGGGGATGCTGCTGACCATGCTGCTGTTGGCCCGGGGTGTCACCTGGCTGCTGCGGACCCATTACGCCGTAACCTTCCACGGGATCTTGGGCATCGTGGCGGCCTCCACACTGGTGATCGTTCCCATCCGGTATGACAGCGTGGGCGAGGCAGTGGCGTCGCTGCTCTGCTGCGCCGCCGGATTCCTGCTGGCCTTTTTTCTGGAAAAGCTGGATCGGGCCTTACCCCGCGCTTGAATCCACACCTGAACGTGCCTGACAAAGACCCCCGCCGCTCATGTGAGCAGCGGGGGTTTTTGTCATATACAGTGGGCTTACAGGTCGAAGAAGCCCATGATGGCGATGCCGATGACCACCAGACAGATCATGGCATAGTGCTTCCAGGAGAGCTTTTCCTTCAGGAAGATCCGGCTCCACAGCACGGAGGCGGCACAGTAGGAGGCGATGATGGGGGCGGACATGGCCAGATGGGCGGTGTCAGAAATGGCGTAGATGTAGGCGAACTGACCGGCAGTTTCGCAGATGGCACCAAAGTACTTGGGGGCCTCCATTTTGGGAACCAGCCGATCCTTCTTGATGATTACCACATAGATGAAGCAGAATGCTGCTGCGGCAAGGAAGGTCAGCTCGTATGCGCAGTTGGCGGAGGCCGCCGCCTGATCGGCACATTCTCTCAGCGTGGCGAACATACCGGCGTTCATATAGCGGTCCGTCAAAATCTCCAGCACCCGGTTGTCGGCAAAGGTGCCGGCGGCGTCCAGCAGACAGTAGGCTGCGGGGAGGGCCAGGGCGAGAAAGCTCTTGGCGTACTTATAGTTGCTGGCCTTCTGCCGTTCCAGACGAAGCTCCGGGTCCTCCGTGGCATCCACCACACCCAGACCGATGGCACCCGTGCACACCAGCGCGATAGCCAACAGGGCCAGAGGAGAGTAATCCTCACCGCCGACGAACAGCAGCGTCAGCACCGCGCCGCGCAAGCCCTCGTCCGGCACAAGCAGATTGGAACCATTGCCGAGGATGAAATACGGGACATTCCCGTCGCTTACAGCATTTAAAACCGCCTGCAATTCAGAGACGGTCTTCACTTCGACAAACCGATCCGCCGGGCCGCCGATCTTAAACGACGTGTGGGCGGACATGGGCTCATCGGTCTTATAGCATACGCCGGCACTTTGTAGTGCGGCGTCAAATTTACGGTAATCAGACATTCTCAAAGCTCCTTAAAATAGCATCGGCATCCTTGCGGTTTTCAAGGATGTTCGTGTGCGCGCGCAGATACTCGATGAGGCGGTTCGTGTTCGCGTTGAGAATCAGCTCCTCCGGAAACGCAATCTCGCGCAGCATCTCGAGCGCCGCAGTGTGATCCTTCACCTGTGTCTCAAAATGCGCGTCCGAGCTGACGATAACCGGCACACGGTGCTTTTTGCAGCACAGCGCAATCTCGCGGCAGTTCGGGATATTCGCCTTGCGCACCTCAAAGGAATGCGAGTTAATCTCCACAAGCTTGTGGTTTCGACCGAACTCCGGAATGACCGTTTCATAATCGTAGCGGAACTCCGGACTGTCGCTGTGGCCGATGACATTCACCTTCGGATCGTGTGCAATGTTGAGCCAAAGTTGCGTGCATTTTTCGACCGTGGGATTCTCAAGCCCCGGCAGTCCGAGGTTGTGAATGGACGCCACAAGCCAGTTGACGTCGCGGCGTTCGGTCTCATTGATGTCGAGCGTGCCGTTCAAATCGATGACATTCGCCTCTATGCCCGCAATGAGCAGAATGCCGCGGTATAAAAGCGGCAGTTCATGCATGGAATTAAAGAACCACGGGCCGGGCGCACCGGGCATGGTGCGGGCGTGGTCGGTGATGGCGATGGCTTTGAGGCCCTTTTCCGCAGCGGAATCGACCATTTCGCGAATGGTGCTGTACGCATGCGTAGACGCCAGCGAATGTGTATGCAAATCTGCAATGATGTTATACATGATGATATTTTCTCACTTTCAGCTAACCTTAAACGCGGTTAAAAGTCTTTGATGAAACTTTCTTCAGGAAGTTTACAGGTTCTTAGGGCAGCGCCCTAAGCCGCTTTCCGCAGGAAGCGAAACCCTTTTGCCTACCAAAAGATCAGGAAGGTAGGTCGGACAATCCAGTGAATTGTCCGACCGCAGAAACCCCTATCAAAGGGGTTTCCTGAACAAGATGCCAAAACATCTTGTTTTATACTAAAATCATGCTGTTAAATATCCAAATCTCTCTTAATCTCCTCGTGCGGCATCATGGAAGCATCCATGCCGAGCGCGGAGAGCAACTCGTAGGCGGCGTTGTAGCCCATTTTCTTCTGGCGGTTGTTCATCGCCGCAACTTCAATGATGATGGCAAGGTTACGGCCGGGTTTTACCGGGATCGTCATCACCGGCACCTTGATGCCGAGAATCTCGGTGTATTCGCTGTCCATGCCCATGCGGTCGTAGACCTTCGTCGCGTCCCAGATCTCCAGGTTGATGCACATGTCAATCTTTTCCTGCAGCTTAACGGCGCCCATACCGAAAATGCGACGGGCGTTGATGATACCGATGCCGCGCAGCTCAATAAAGTGGCGGATGTTCTCCGGGGACTGACCGACGAGCGATTTGCTGGATACGCGGCGAATTTCCACCGCATCGTCCGCGATGAGACGGTGGCCGCGCTTGATGAGCTCGATGGCCGTCTCGCTCTTGCCGACGCCGCTGTCGCCGACAAGCAGAATACCTTCGCCGTAAACCTCCACCAAAACGCCGTGGCGTGTGATGCGCGGCGCAAGCTCGACGTTCAAATACGCAACGAGCGACGCGACAACATTTGAGGTCGACTCCGTCGTGCGCAGCACCGGCACGTGGTACGTTTCGGCAATCTCCATGAAGTCCTTGCCGGGGTCAATACCGCGGGCAACAATCACTGCCGGCGGCTTCAGGGACAGGTAGCTATCCAGCGCCATGGCGCGGCGCGACGGCTTTAAGCTCTCCAGCATGTACATTTCCGCACGGCCTAAAACGGCGATGCGATTCGGGTCAAAATA
>ERZ827423.3506-NODE-3506-length-10702-cov-3.487649_pt1 | contig 10702 bp, 10 predicted proteins | sample MGYA00519775_ERZ827423 | MGnify/ENA primary metagenome ERZ827423 (study PRJEB31778, sample SAMEA3449296) | human gut metagenome | biome: human gut; feature: human-associated habitat; material: faeces | place: United Kingdom | collected 2010/2012 ...
TAGATTTACCCGAAAAACCGATTATATATTTTTCATCGGATGTTATTAAAGCAATGGCACAATTATCGGCTGAAATTGAATTTGATATGTACATAGGGTGAGATGAGATATTTATTATGATAGATTACAGCAAGTTTAATTTGAAAAAGCTTAACGGCAACAAGCTGAAATGACATAGAAATTAAAAATGCGTAAGGTGATTAGATGAATAAAAAGAAATATGCTGTTCTTACTATGATAGTTGTAGGCATTTTTGATTTGATAATGCTTATCATAACTTTGGTTAATAGAAATTCCGGAAAGATATCTGAAAAAACAGTAACATTAGATTCTTCTCTTAAGATAATTGTTTTAGCTTTATTAGTAGTATTTACTCCAATTTATTTTGTGATTAAACATATATTTGAAAACAAAGAAAAATTCCTGTATTTTAATAACATTGGTGAAGAGACTTTTTATTCTCAAAACAATAAGTTTGTTAGAAATCATTATGTCTATGGTACTTTATTTGATTTAGCAAATAGCAAATTTGTTCTAGTGCTTGACGAAAATTCAAAAATAATCTCTCCTGCAGTTTATACAAAACGAAAAGATAAAATTTCTATAATTAACAGGGATACCGAATATATATTATTTGAACATATAGAATTTTCTGATGATGCTGAATATGATTACGATTTTATCAGAACTTGTACACTGAAAAATAAAAAGACAGGCGAACAGGTTCTTTTTGTGGCAGTACCAAATCGTGAAACAGATATTCTCGCATATTCCGATTCTGCACATAAAGCCGACAAAACCGTAACTTTCGGCAAATTCAGAATATTCTGTTTTATTGAAACTGACAATAACCTCTATACGGATTTGATTGTTGATTCCGAAAAGATTCATCTTGAAAAATCTAAAAGAAAAGGTATGTACTTTATCGGTCTGGATGAAGTTACAAAAGAAAAGTAATGCGTTATAAGCGATTCGAGGTGATTGTATGGAAATGCTGTATTTGATACTTTCATTGGCAGATATGAATATATGACTTTTAGATAAAGAAAATATTGATAAGTATTGCTTTTTATAATGTCTATTGATACAATACAATCAGAATATGTATTTTCATTGCGTAAGAAGCGTATATACAAAAAAGACCGACTTCAAAATCAAATTTGAAATCGGTCTGTAAATTTTAAAAATATCCGAACGGAATTTATACTATTCGATTACATCTTCGGCTATAACGGCTTCCTGTCTTTTTGTAATCTGATGGTCTTCATGCAAAACAATGCAGTATGTAACAGTTGATATGAGTGCAAGAATAAGTACAACCGCAATAAGTCTTTTGATGTATTTGCCTGTCCTTATTTTCTTGACAACATAGGGAATCCCCGTTATTGTTTATTGCCATTGTCCTCTTTTAAAATATTTAAAATACTCTCTACACCGCTGTATGCATTATGAAAACTCTCCAAAAGGTTTTCATAATATGCCCGACCTTCGTCCTCGATATGATAATAAATTCGTGTGCGCTTTTTGCCGACAAGCTTTGAATATTCGCTGATTTTTCCTTCGTTAACAAGCTTGTAGGTGACTGCGTAAACGGTGTTCTGAGATATGGACAGGCATCCGTTTGATTTTTCTTTTATGAATTTTACAATTTCATACACATAACTGTCATGCTTACACAAAATGGCAAGAATCAGTATGTCCGTAATTCCGCTGAAAAAATAACTTTGTTTTCCCATAGATACCTCCCGATATACATTATACACACTTAATCACTAAAAATCAATCTAATACATTCAATAAGAATTTAATATGAGCAGTTATTACAGAAAAGCCTTTTGTTGCCGACATTGTGATTTTTTCGTCAATAGTATTCGGAAAAACCGAATTGACCAAAAAAATTTCTTTGTGTATTAATCTCATCAGCCATGATATCAACATACACATTATTGATTTCGTTTGAATTCTTTTTGATATAGTCAAATATGAAAAGTAAAATAACAGATAGGATGTTATAAATGAAAGCAAAGAAAATTTATTATTCAATTGTCGTAGGATTGCAAAGCTTATTTATATTATTGCTGTTTGTGAACATTGGTTATTGCATAATTACTTCGGATTTAACAATGTTTCCTACAACTGCGTTGTATTTGAATTTTTATCCTTTTATGAATTTTTTTAAAACACATAATCCGTATGATTTGATTGTGTTTATATCTTTGTTGCTTTTGCTGTTTGCAATGCACTTTGCAACAATATGCATACTTTTTAAAAAGGTTAAAAGAATATATGCTTGGGTAGTTATAGTTAATGCTTATTTTTACGCTTTAACTATGTATAGCGACGGAGATTTAGTTTATGTCTTTCACGATATTGAATTTTCAATCTATATTTACAGTAATTTAGCAATGTTTTTATTGCTGTTGATTGCAGCTTTATTAAAACTCTACCGTAAGAGGGTTCATATTAATTCAAGCCTTGCAGAGGATTATTTTCTGCCGAATGAAGAGGATAATAAGCCTGAGGATAAATGTGACGGAATAATTCAAGGAAGTATTTTAGCTCCGATTTTCCAGACAGCTTGCTTTGCATTTTCTTTGATAACAAAGTACTACGGTTCGTTGCTGGAGAATTATTTGTTTTTGTTTTATATTGTGTTCGTTATAGTGTCGATTTTTATATTCGCATTTTCATATCGTGATTACAAAAATGTTGCAAACTCGAATCAATTTTCTGATGATCGAATTAAAAAAGTGGAGAAATACATAAAAATTCAGCCGATTACTTTTGCACTTTTTCTCGCATCGGCAGTTTTGATATTTGCATTTTGACAGCAACAAACCCTACAATAAAATAGGGTGGAACAACTGCTGTAAGGAGGCTCGAAAGAGCCTCTTTTTTAATGCTTGAACAGAATACAAATTTATTGTGATGACAAACCGCTTTACAGCTATGTAAAATTTTTATACAGATATAATGATGAAATATAAAATATCGAAATAAGAATAAACCTCCTGCACAGAGTAAAATCCGCTGCAGGAGGTTTTGTTGTACGAAAAATTATATGGGCTTAATTATTGGCATATTTGTTGGAATCTATATGTAAAAATTACAGAACCTGAAAATATGCATTATTGATACTTTGTCGGGACAGGCACACATCAGTTCTTGCTGTTTGCAATTGCCTGATCAATCAACTTTTGCAGCTTTTCAGACTGCTTTTCGGAGGATATTGCACCGACAATCGGCTCTCCCACAATATTACCGTTTTTATCGACAACATAAGTTGTGGGGTAGGAGTACAATCCGGATGTGAATTCTCCGGCTTTACTTTTTGAATCAAACCAAATGTTTTTGTAGGTCACACCCTTTTTTGCCAGAATATTCTTTGCGTCAGAGATAGCCGTTTTGTCACCGTCAAGTGTAAATGAATTGATTCCGACTACTGCTCCGCCTTTTTTTGCAAGCTGTTTATTCAGAGCTTCCAGGTCGGCAAGTTCTTCCACGCAGGGATTGCAGGTGGTAAACCAGAAGTTTACTACAGTAACGGTGTTTTTTGCAAAAAGCGTACTGCTCTTAACTTCGTTTCCGTCAAGATCCTTGCCGTCAAATGTCGGGAATTTCTTCAGATTATCCTTTTCGATGGGCTTACCGTTTTCCGCCGGAACGCTCATATCTCCATCAGACGGTTTTTCTCCGCATCCGGGAAATTTTTGTTCCAAAAGTGTCAGCTTTCCTTCAATTTCCTTAATCTCTTCGGCGCTTTCATTAAGCAGTTTCAACTCATCAGCACTGAACTGATCCTTGATACCGTCAATTGTTTTCAGAAGAAAATCGCCGTAGTTTTTGCCGTCCTCATTCATCGCCATACCTTTATCGGCTGAAGCAAATACCTTTTCCCAAAGCTTGCTGTTTTCGGAAAGAATAGCATTTTCCTGTGCCATCAGTTTTTGATGCAGGTCGGCGGCCTCGTCTTTTGTTTTCGGATTCACAGCTGTCAGCATAGCCGTTTCGCTTTTCTTATTTGCAGTAGTATTCGTCGTATTGCCTTTGGCTGTGCCACAGGCGGCAAAGCTTAACAACATCACCAAGGCAGTCAGTAAGGTTAAAATTTTTGTTGTTTTCATGGTATTTACTCCTTTTCTGTTCCAATTTCTGTTTCAATTTCTGTTTCAATTTTTTGTTTTGCTGTTTCCGCTTTTTCAGCGGGACAATCATTTTCTTTTCCTTTGCCAAAGCCATAGCGAAAGCTGACCGCCTTGGCAGGACAGGCACGGATACACTTACCGCAGCGTATGCATTCGGTGTGATCGGGAGTTTTGGTTACATCTACATCCATCTTGCATGCTTTGGCACATTTTCCGCAGGAAATGCACTTGTGTTTGTCTACTTTCATTCCGAAAAGTGACACCTTGTTAAGCAATGCATAAAATGCACCGAGAGGACACAGCCACTTGCAGAACGGTCTGTAGAAAAGTACACTCAGTACGATTACCGTAATCAATATGCCCAGCTTCCACGAAAAGAGCGTACCCAGTGCGGCACGGATTCCCGAATCAATGGCGGCAAGAGGGATTGCCCCCTCAAGTACCCCTTGAGGACAAAGATACTTACAGAAAAAAGGATCTCCCATACCTACATCGTTTGTAATGAGCATTGGCAGCAAACCTACAGCAAAAAGCAAAACTGCATATTTTATGTATGTCAGCGGCTTCAACCTTTTAGTGGAAAGCTTTTTTGTCGGTATCTTATGTAACAGTTCCTGAAGCCATCCGAACGGACACAAAAAACCGCAGATAAAACGCCCGAGCAGAACTCCTATTAATATGAGAAATCCTGTGATATAATATGAAAAACTGAATTTTGACGAACCCACCACAGCCTGAAACGAGCCGATTGGGCATGCACCCGATGCCGCAGGGCAGGAATAGCAATTCAGTCCCGGCACACAAACAGCCTTTCCGTTGCCTTGATAAATTCTGCCCTTCAATAAATTCGGCAGATGAATATTACTCAGCAAAGTTGCTCCTGCTTGAATAAGCCATCGAAAGCGTGAGAGAACCTGCGATACACCGCCTCTTTTTTTCTTCGGTTCTTTGTTATCCAATTCCCACACACTCCAAACACAGCCGGATTGCCTTGCTTAACACGGTTTCTGCCTCTCCACGCAGAGCTCCGTAACACAGCATCGTAATTCCGCAGATAATCAGTACGATTTGAAATACGGCTTTTTTCTTTCGAGTCAATTCGGTCACTCCTTTCTTTTGTGCTCCTATTGTAGCACAGAGGATGTAAAATCCCTGTTAAGAACGAAAACTTAACAAAAACTTTATGTCTGAGCGATATAATGATATAATTAAATTATCAAAGAAATATGAAAACACAACAAGGAGAGTTCCTATGCGTATTTTAGTAATTGAAGACGAGCGTGCGCTGTGCGAGACAATTGTTCGCAGCCTTAAAAGATTGGCATACAGCGTTGATTTTTGTTATGACGGAAACAAAGCAAATGAGTTGCTCGGAATAGAAAAGTACGATCTTGTTTTACTTGATCTGAATTTACCCGGTGCAGACGGGATGACGGTACTGCGAACTCTGCGACAAACCGACAAAGATACCGGAGTGTTAATTCTTTCGGCACGCTGTGAGGTTGCCGACAAGGTGGAGGGACTGGATGCCGGAGCAAACGATTATCTGACAAAGCCTTTTCATTTGGAGGAGCTTGAGGCAAGAATACGCAGTCTGACTCGTCGGCGGTTTACACAAAACAATGTTGTTTTGAACTGTGGAAAGGTTGCTTTTGACACCAAAGCCCGTGTTGCCGTTGCTGACGGTCAGGAACTGTCACTTACCCGAAAAGAAATCGGAATACTTGAATATTTACTTCTTAATCAAGGCCGCCCCGTCAGTCAGGAAGAACTGCTCGACCATGTTTGGGATAACAGTGTTGACAATTTCAGCAATTCAATAAGAGTACATATTTCTGCATTACGAAAGAAACTGCGTGCGGCACTCGGCTATGACCCGATTCGCAATCGCATTGGTGAAGGATATGTTATGGAGGAAGAAAAAGTATGAAAAAGCTATCCTTGCAATGGCGCATAACTCTGATGACTGCACTTCTTATCGGAGCCACCTGCATTTTTATGAATGTTCTTATCGGCTATTCCGGCAGCCATTATATGGATTCCATAGGCTCTTATGTTACAGGTTACGGTGATACGGACAAAGGAGAACCTGACTTTTTCGATCCCGAACACGAAAAGCTTGATCGTGAATTGACTATTGTAATTAACGGAGCACAGGAATCCTTTATCGCTACCAATTGGTATATTACGGCGGCGGCAACATTGTTAGGCGGTGTGCTTGCGTATTTTTTAAGCGGGCATGCGCTGAAGCCTCTGCGTACTTTTACCGCTCGGGTTGAAAAGGTTCAACCTAACAATTTGACGGATATGAAGATAACCGAAGAAGTTCCGCCTGAACTGAGACAGTTTGTCAAGTCGTTCAATCGGATGCTTGACCGTCTTGATGAGGGATTTACCGCTCAACGACAGTTCACGGGAAACGCCGCACATGAGTTGCGTACGCCGCTTTCGCTTATGCAGGCACAGCTTGAACTTTTTTCGGCAGAGCATCCCGAGGTATCACCTGAAACGGCGGAGTTTCTCCGATTGTTGCGTGAGCAGACCGAACGAATGACGCAAATGACAAAAACCCTGTTGGAAATGAGTGAGCTTCGCATGGTATCGTGTGCTGACCGCATAGAGATAGGTCCTATGGTAGAAGAGATTTTCACTGACCTTGCACCCCTTGCAGAGAAGAACAATGTTACACTTGAAAGCACGGGCGACGCTGTTATGACAGGCAGTGACACGCTGATTTACCGTTTGTTATACAATCTGACCGAAAACGCTATACGCTACAACCGTTTTGACGGTACAGTGAATATTACCGTAACGCACAAAGACAATCAGCTTGTTATTACGGTTGCGGATACCGGCTACGGCATCCCCGAACAATACAGAGAAAGTATTTTTCAGCCCTTCTTTCGTGTAGATAAATCCCGAAGCAGAGAATACGGCGGAGTTGGATTGGGACTTTCTTTGGTGTGGGAAATCGTTGCACTGCACAATGGTAAAATTCGTGTGGAAGAGAGTTCGGAAAAGGGTACTGCAATAGAAGTAAAGTTTCCGACAGATGTGATAAAAATTTAATATTTTGCGATTTTTTCTTAATTAATTGTTGAAATTACCGTAGCTCTGTGCTATACTATAATTAATTAATCGATTAGTTATCAAAAGGAAGCGAACTTTATGAGAACAACAGAGGAACAGCACAACGAGCGTAAGAGGGAAATAATGGAAAAATGCTTTGAATGCTATGCTGAAAACGGATTGACCGGTACGGGCATCAAGGCTTTGGCGGCAGCGTGTGGCTGTACAACGGGAAATCTGTATTCCTATTTCAACAGTGTTGATGAACTGATTATTGAATCAACTGCATACTGTATGGAAAAGGTCGAGGATGATTTTATGGAAAAAGCTCCCACCGACCCGAAGGATGTTGTTCGATTTGTGAAAGAGGTTCCGTATTGGACCGCAAAGAAGCACGGCAAAAAATATCGGCTGATGTATCAGGTCTATACCCATCCGAAATATATTGAGCACGGCAAGAAATTCTTTGAGGGGGTAAATGAGCGCTATACCGAGTATGCCAAGCGGCTTGAGCCGAAAATCGGCATTCCGTACACGGTGATTACACCGCTCATTTTTATATTTGTCCGTGCCTGTGTACACTATGCTATGTTTGAGGATGAATATTATTTAAAAACCCAAATGGAGGTCTTAAAACAGGGTGTTGCCCTGTTTGCTGATAAATACCGTTCACAATATTTGAGAGGAGGCAATGATAAATGAAAAAACGAATATACTGTATTACTACCGCACTCTGTCTTGTGCTTTGCATCGTACTTTGCATTGCATTTGCTGCCGTATGCAGCAAGGCGGAAAATAGCAAAACCCTGTTGCCGGAGGTGCGAAACAACGGCACAGCAATCCAATGGAGAGATACCGCCGAAGAGGAATGGCACGATCTTGTAGCTCTTAACACGCTCAGAGGTACTGACGGAAAAGACGGTACTGACGGAAAGAACGGTCTTGACGGAAAAGACGATACTGACGGAAAGAACGGTCTTGACGGTAAAAACGGCACTGACGGAAAGAACGGTATTGACGGCAAAGACGGTGCTGACGGTAAAGACGGTCTTAACGGTAAAAACATAGAGGTACAAAGAACAACAGAATATATACAGTGGCGCTATGAGGGAGAAGACTGGCAAAAACTTGTTGCAATTTCCGATATAAAAGGACCTACAGGGCAGAACGGTAAAGACGGAGCAAACGGAAAAACACCTGAGTTTCGTGTGGATGAAAACAATCTTCAATGGCGTTATGTCAACGATGAAATATGGCTTAACCTTTACGATCTTTCAAATTTGAAAGGTCTTGACGGAAAAGACGGAATCGACGGAAAGAACGGTGTCGATGGTATTGACGGTAAAAACGGTGATACGCCGTTCATCGGTGAAAACGGCAACTGGTGGCTCGGAGTGACCGACATTGGCGTAAAAGCCGCAGGCGTTGACGGTGAAAAAGGCGACAAGGGAGATAAAGGAGATGCCGGAGAGAACGGTAAGGACGGAATAAACGGAAAAACACCTGAGTTCCGTGTAAATGAAAACAATCTGCAGTGGCGTTATGTCGGCGATGAAACATGGCTTAACCTTTACGATCTTTCAAATTTGAAAGGGCTTGACGGCGCAGACGGCAAAGACGGTGTTGACGGTAAAGACGGTGCTGATGGTAAGGACGGAACAAACGGAGAAAACGGCACTGACGGCAAAGACGGTAACACCCCGTTCATCGGTGAAAACGGCAACTGGTGGATTGGAACGACCGATACGGGAGTGAAAGCCACAGGTGTTGACGGTGAAAAAGGCGAAAAGGGTGACAAGGGAGATAAAGGCGACAAAGGTGACGCAGGTCAGAACGGCAGCTGTTCGGGATATTTTTACGGAGAGGCAAACGCTCCGAGGACAGTACTGAATAACAGTCGTGTCAATATTTCTGTCTACCAAAAAATAAACAAGGGCGGCTTGATTTCATCCTACATGAATAATATTACCCTCAAAAAAGGACATATTTACAATGTCTGCTTAAGCGGTTCTCTCGAAGTCGGTTCAAACGAATTTAACAACAGCGGTAATTACTCTATTCAGATGACAGACGGTTATGATAACGATCTGTGCAGGGAGCTTACACGAATAAAAAGGGACGGGGCAAAAATACCGTATACCAATGATCAACATTCCTTTAATTTCAACAGAATGTATGATGCGTCAAATAAAGACATTACATTGCAGTTGTGGTTTGAAAATTCGGCATACAATACTTATCTCGGTGGCTTCAGAGGTACTATTACAATAACCGCTCTTGATTAAATTTATATAACGGAGGTGGCGAAAAATGAAAAAACGAATACTTAGTATCCTGCTGACTTTATGCATGACGCTCTGCCTTACGCCGATAAGCGTATTCGCCGAGGAGGTTGGGACAGAGGGCTCTGCTGCGATACAGCTTGGTACAGATGCACTAAGTGTGTTAAGTAAAAATGTAAACACAGCGACCGCACCGACTGTGTATTTCGGGCAAAACCATGAAAATAATCCCACTGCATGGCGAGTTATCGGCTATGACGGAAGCGGTGTTACAAGCTCAAAGGGGGATATTACCCTGCTTGCGGCAGGCGCTATGGGAGTTATACCATTTGTCGATACCATATTAAACAACGAATACGCACCGAGTAATTTGAAAACCGCGATAGATGCGCTTGCGGAAAAGCTGACGACAGAAGAAAATGCTGCCGTAAAGAAACGGACGCTGACAAGCGGAAGTTACGACGGAGAGAATACCGACTGTGTAGCGGGAGGGCAGGTGGATAACGCTGTATTCTGGCCACTTTCCGCAAAAGAGGCTATTGCTGTAAACAACGATCTGCGTGCCTTGAATCCTGCACATCCGAATTGGGTGGATAGCGGTTGGTGGCTGCGCTCCCCCGGCTCCGATAAATATCGTCTCGCCGTCGTGCGTAGTGAGGGTTCTGTCCAATACTCTGGGTTCTCTGTCCTCATTTTCAATAATCATCGGACTGTTCGTCCCGCTTTTAACTTAAATCTGAACTCTGTCCTTTTTGCATCTGCCGCCGTGGGCGGAAAGCCTGACGGAGGATTGGCAGAAGTTTCCAAATACAGCGGAAACGAGTGGAAATTGACGCTTTTAGATAGTAGACGCAATTTTGCTGTAACGGAAAAAACTGTCAGCGCCGCCCCCGACGATACCGTTACGCTGAATTACAAAGGGGCGACCACAGGGAAAAATGAATATATCTCTGTCATCCTGGCGGATAACAACGGCGCACAGTATTACGGCAGAGTAGCACAACCTACTGCCAAAAGCGGAACGGTTGAAATCAAAATCCCGTCTGACATTGCACCAGGCGACTATACCATGAAGGTATTCAGCGAGCAGTATAACGGTGACTGCAAGACCGACCTTGCAAGTGCTTTTGCGGATGTCACGCTGACGGTGGAAAGTCAGCCTGACGAGCAGTTTACCCTCGCCCCTGGTGGCAGATACTATTTTGA
>ERZ827423.3511-NODE-3511-length-10685-cov-2.846096_pt1 | contig 10685 bp, 9 predicted proteins | sample MGYA00519775_ERZ827423 | MGnify/ENA primary metagenome ERZ827423 (study PRJEB31778, sample SAMEA3449296) | human gut metagenome | biome: human gut; feature: human-associated habitat; material: faeces | place: United Kingdom | collected 2010/2012 ...
CGCCCCGCCTACGCCATCGAATACGACTGCGTCGACCCGACGGAGCTGTACCCGACGCTGGAATTCAAAAAACTGCCCGGCCTCTACGGAGCCGGACAGTTTAACGGCACCTCCGGCTACGAGGAGGCGGCCGCACAGGGCTTTGTCGCCGGCGTCAACGCGGCGTTAAAGCTGCAAAAGCGCGAAGCGTTTACGCTCTCGCGCAGCGAGGCACGCTGATCGACGATCTGGTGACCAAGGGCACCGAGGAGCCTTATCGGATGATGACCTCGCGCAGCGAATACCGGCTCTCGCTCCGGCAGGATAACGCCGACTTCCGGCTGACCGAAAAGGGCTGGCGGCTCGGCCTGAAAAGCCGGGAGGCCTGCGAACGGACGCGGAAAAAATACGCGCTCGTCGCGGCGGAGATCGACCGCGCCGAGCGCACCTATCTGCCGCCCTCGGCCGCGCTGAACCAATATCTGACCGGCAAGGGCGAAACGCCCGTATCGAGCGGCGTCTCGCTCGCCGACCTGCTGCGCCGTCCGTCGGTCGGCTATGAGGTCGTAGAGACCTTCGACGCCAACCGGCCCGCGCTGCCGCCCGCCGTCTGCGCGCAGGTCGTAACCGGCCTGAAATACGCCGGCTATATCCGGCGCGAGGAGGAAAAGATCGCTCAGCTCGCCAAGATGGACGCGATGCCGCTCCCCGACGGGCTGGACTACGAGCAGATCCCCGTGCTCCGCTTGGAGGCGCGGCAAAAATTCAACCGCATCCGCCCCCGCTCGCTCGGGCAGGCGGGCCGCATTTCCGGCGTCAGCCCCGCCGATATCACGGCGCTGATCGTCTGGCTCGATGCCAACGGCTACGGCAAACGGCGCTGAGGCGCGGCGTTTCCTCTCTGCCTGACCGCGTTTCCCCGCGGCGAAAAACGGTAGAGAGGCCTCCTGTCCACTGTCAGAAAACGCGGGCGTACCCGCAGGCGCGCCGGTGTGATCCGCCGGCCGCAGTCTCATTCAGCTTTGGCAAATTCCGCCATAAGAGGTGATTGATTTGAATGCGTATCTCCGAGGCGTTTTTTCGCTTTTGCTTCTGGCCGCCGCCGTCTGCGGCCTCGCCTCCTGCAAAGACGCCCGTGAACCCGCCGAAAGCGCTCAAAGCGGCGAAACCTCCGTCTCTACCCCTGAACCGGCTTCACCGCCGCCCGCAAACGCGCGGCAGCTCCTCCCCGACGCCAGCTACCAGAACGGCTTCTACATCCGCAGCCAAGACGGCTCTCTGCCGGAGGAGAAGCGGATGAAGGGCGTTTTTCTGCCGAATTTCGGGCATGAGCCGAGTTGGGCGATCGCCCAGTGGAACTCCGGCCTCTGCCTCTGGGACAGCCGCGTGCTCGACGGCCGCAAAATCTCCGACGGCATCGCCAAATCCTTTACCGCGGCCGAAGGCGGCCATCTTCGCCTGCACCTGAACACCATCCCGCTCTACGACGGCGCGCCCGCCGCCTACGCCGACTGGCCGCATCTGCTGCTGGAAACCGAGGATATCGCCTTTGACGGGGCGGATTCTGACAGCGTCTGGCTGACGGGCGCGGCGGACAAAATCGTCGTCTCGCTGGATCTACGTTTGACGCAGTTTGAACAGGTCAGCGTTTCCGGCGACGCGGCGCGCGCCGCGCAGTTTCTCTGCTATCTCTATCTGAAAAGCCAAACCGGCGACGATTTCGTCTGGTTTGGCTTACAGCTCTTCGACAGCCGCGGTCCGCAGGGCGAATACCTCGCGCTCGACAAGGGCTCGGGGCGCATGATTTTCTCGCTCTCTACGCATGACGTCTACGGCGGCGGACAACATCCGCGCGGCCAGCGCGGCGCGGCCGCCGACGGCGAATGGTACCACGTCGAGGTAGATATCCGGCCGTATCTCGACCGCCTCGCGGCCACAGGCCGGAAAGACGGCTTTCTGAAAAGCGTCCGCTCGGCCGAGGATTTCCATATTTCCGGCACGAACATCGGCTGGGAGATCATCGGAAGCTTCGACGCCTGCATGGAGATCAAAAACTATTCCGTCGTCTCCTATGTCAATTGACGCAGACCGCCGGGCGCCTGTCACTTCGTATAAGTCACATAAGGCCGGTCGATCTCGATGACGGCGCGGCAGTCGGGGCTGACCTCGGCGACGATCTCGTCGACGCAGGCGCGGATCTCGGCGTCGCTCTTTGGGTTTTTATAGGGGACGACGACGTCAAAAATCAGGTTTTTGTGCGTCGGGCCGACCACGCAGCGGAAATCGTGCAGCGTCGTGTCCTCGCCGATACGGCCGAGCCGGCCGGCGACCTCTTTTTTCAGGCGGTTCGTCGCCTCGTCCTCGGTGTGAATCGGATCCATATGGATGACGGCATGGCAGGAGAGCCTGCTGCGCAGCTCCTGCTCGATGTTGTCCACCGCGTCGTGCATGAGCTCTAAATCAGCCTCCGCGGGCACCTCCGCGTGCAGGCTGACCATGCGCCGCCCCGGCCCGTAATCGTGGACAATCAGGTCGTGCATGCCGATAATTTCCTGATGCGCGCAGACGCACGCCTCGATTTCGCGCACAAATTCCTCCGACGGCGGCTGGCCGAGCAGCGGCGAAATCGTCGTCTTTGCGGAGTCAAAGCCTGAATACAGGATAAACAGCGAGACCAAAAGGCCGCACCAGCCGTCGATTTTCAGGCCGGTAAAATGCCCGATCAGCATGGAGATCATGACGACGGTCGTGGCGACGCTGTCGCTGAGGCTGTCGACGGCCGTCGCCTGCATGGCGTCGGAATGCAGCAGCTTGGCGTACTTTCGGTTGTAAAAGACCATATACAGCTTTACGAGCACCGAAGCGCCCAAAATCGCGAACGTCAGCGGGCTGAAAGTCACGGCTTCCGGCGCGGCGATCTTTCCGACCGCGCTTTTCAAAAGCTCGATGCCCATCAGCAGAATCAGAATCGACACCATCAGCCCGGAAAGATATTCAATGCGCCCGTGTCCAAACGGGTGCTTCACGTCCGGCTTTTGCCCGGCCATACGAAAGCCGAGCAGCGTGATGACCGACGAGCCCGCGTCGGACAGGTTGTTGAAGGCGTCGGAGGTGATGGCAATGGAGCCGCTCAGCGCCCCGGCGACCAGCTTTCCCCCAAACAGCAGCAGATTCAGCAGAATCCCCGCCGCGCCGCACAGCACGCCGTAAGCCTCCCGAACGGACGGATCGTCTGTTTTGTCTCTTTTCTTGATAAACCATTTTGCCAAAAGCGAAATCATCGCGTTTTTCCCTCTTTCCTCTCTGTCGCGTCTGCTATGCCTATGATATGCGGCGGCCACGCGCGCCGTCGCTGTCTATCTTCTCAGCGGCGCTTTTCCAAAACGGCCGCGATCCGCAGCGAATAGCATATTATACTATATTTTTATCATAAAATCAACCATCCTTTTTGTCGAACGGAGCTGAACGTCATTTTATGGACCACACCGCCTTTTGTTCCCTGCTGCGGCCGCTCGGCCTGCCCGCCGTCTCCAAGCGCGCCTTCGAGCGCCTGTCGCTCTACGCCGCGCTGCTCTGTGAAAAAAATAAGGTCATGAACCTGACGGCCGTGCGCGACAGCGACGAGGTATTTACCCGTCATTTCGTCGACAGCCTTGCGGTTTACGCCGCGCGCCCCGCCCTCCCCGAGCGCGTCATCGACGTCGGCTGCGGTGCGGGCTTCCCGGGGCTGCCGCTGAAAATTTTCCTGGACGATGTCCGCGGCGACGACCGCACCGCGCTGACGCTGCTGGACGCGACGCGCAAGAAAATCGACTTTCTCTCCGAGGTCTGCGCGGCCTTGTCGCTGAAAAACGTCGCCCCCACCGCGGGCCGCGCCGAGGAAGTGGCGGCGCTCCCCAGCCACCGCGAGCGCTATGAGCTTGTGGTCAGCCGCGCGGTCGCGGATCTGCGGATGCTCGCGGAGCTGTGCCTGCCGTTCGCGCGCGCCGGCGGCGTCTTCGCCCCGCATAAGTCCGACCGCGCCGACGAAGAGATCGCCGCCGCTGAAAACGCCTGTCGCCAGCTCGGCGGACGGCTCAGCGGCCAATTTGTCTACTCGGCCGCTCCGGAAGCTCCGAAAAGCCGCGTGCTCCTAATCGAAAAACAGGGGCGCACGCCCGCGGGATATCCCCGCGCCTTTGCCAAAATCAAGGCGCGGCCGCTGTGAGAAAACGCCGCCTCCCGAGCCCCGCGGTTCTCCGGCTCTCCCCCGCCGGCGCCCTGTATTTCAGCCGCCGGACGCTTCACCACGCTCCTATCCAGAAAGACGCAGGAGCCTCGGTTTCGGGTACGGCGGAAAAGAGAGGCGGAGTTCTCCGAAACGCTTTTCCCGCTTCTTTTCCCCACGGCCGCCAGCGCGCCTATACGTCTCTCCGGCCATGCCGCCGCTTTCGACGCGCGCGGCCTTTTCCCGCCTTTTCCGGCGAAAAATCATTCGACAAAAAAACAGAAACCTCTTCATGGTTTCTGTTTTTTTATATCTTATCTGCCGGTTTTATGGAATATCGACTCTTTTTCTCCGTTTTTTTGTCGAACGCTTTTTCTTTACTCCTGCGAACGCCTCTATTATAATGAAAGCGTCGCCCGCCGTTTCAGAGCGGCGGCGGCGCCGAATCAGGCTTTCGAGGGAGGAACCGCATCATGCGATGCTTTGGAAACACGCAAAAAAAGCTCGCCCAGAGAGAACCGGGCGACCGTCCGTACTATGAGGGCGAGCAGATCCTTCATATCGCCGTCAGCGACATCTGCCCCGACCCGCTCCAAGCGCGCAAGATTTTTGAACTGGACAAGCTGCGCGAGCTGTCGGACAGCATCGCCGAATTCGGCGTGCTCACGCCGCTGATCGTGCGGCGCGTCGGCAATTCCTATCAGCTCATCGCCGGAGAACGGCGGCTGCGCGCCGCCGTCATGGCCGGCTTCACGCACGTCCCGTGCGTGCTGAACCGTGCCGACAGCGAAAAAGCCGCCTATATTTCTCTGATCGAAAATTTACAGCGCTGTGATCTCGACTTCTTTGAGGAAGCCTCCGGTCTGGCGCGCCTGATCTCAGATTACGGAATCACGCAGGAGGAAGCGGCGCGGCGCATCGGCAAGAGTCAGTCCGCCGTCGCCAACAAGCTGCGGCTTTTAAAATTCGACGGCGACGTCATCTCCAAAATCCGGGAAGCCGGGCTGAGCGAGCGCCATGCGCGCGCGCTTCTGCGCCTGCCGACCGCCGAAGCCGCGCGCGCCGCCGTCGCCTATATCGTGGACAAAGGTCTCTCCGTCGCCGATACGGAGCGATACGTCGATTCCCTGCTCGCGCCGCCGGCCGCCGCGCCCAAAGGGAAGCGCACGCCGCTGATCCGAGACGTGCGGCTGTTTATCAACACCGTGCAGCACGCCTTCAAAACCATTACCGCCGGAGGCATCCGCGCCGAGCTGGAACAGACGGAATCGCCCGACGGCATCACGCTCGTGATCCATCTTCCGAAAAAAGGATAAAAAAAGGCATAAGACAGAACGTCTTATGCCGTGTGCACAGATATGCACAGAATAAAAATAGAAAGGAGGGGGTAAGAGTTTCAAGCATTCATCACTGCCATATCCTCTATGCATATATAGTATCATATAAATGTAAATAAACTATACAGTCTGATATGAACTTTTTTTGTTTTAGCCGTTCTTCTCACCGGCCAAGCACCTTGGCGTCATACCATGCCAGCATCAGGTCGACCATACGCCCATAGCTCTTAACGCCGTCCTCTATGCCCTGAACCTGCAAATAGAGATTGTTCACCGCCTCGGAAACCTCTGAAACGCCCCCTTCGTAATGCCGCCAATGCTCGGCATACGTTTTCAGATCGCCGACGACCAGCTCGCTGTATGTGCCGTAAATCTCGGCGAACGCCTCGTAGTCGACGGCATACAGCGCGTTCTGGCAGCAGCGGAGCGCGGCCAGCGCGGCGCTGTACGCCAGCAGCGGGTCTTCGGCGTCTTCCAGGATATAAAAGGCGTAAAAATTCGCCTCGTCCTCCGGCGCGACGGCATAGCGGTGCGCCGTTTCATGGGCCATGACAAACGGGAGATCCACGGCGACGTTATTGGTATTGACGTTGGCCTCCGCGGTAAACGGCACAAAAATCCCCGTAATCTGCGTATAGGACATCGGCTTGGACGCGAGCACGCCCTTGACCGGCACCTCCTTGCGCCATGTCTCCTTGGAAAATTCCGTGGCGACTTTTTCCGCCGCGGCGTCAAAATCGAACTCGGCCACGCCGCCGTCTCCGTCCCGCGCCACCAGCGCGGCGCAGCGGTTGGCGCGGTCTGCGAGAAAACGGTTCAGCTCCGTCAGCTCGGCGGCGCTGTGCGGCCGGACTGAAAGATTCAGCTCGGCGGCCAGCGGCGCCGCTTTGTAATTCAGCCCCCACAGCGCGCAGAACAAGAAAACGGCGAGTGCAGCGTAAAACAACAGCCACGCCGCAAACCGCGCCAGGTACGCGGCGCGCTTCGGTCCGGCAATCAGCACCCACGCCAACCGCAGCGCCGCCGTCAGCGCCGACAGCAGGATCAGATACAGCAGAATCTCCGCCAGCGAAAAGGGAATCCAGCCCGTCGCTCTCGACAGCCCATAGAGCACGGCGCGTGAAAACGGGCGGTAAATGTCGTCGACAAAATTGGGGAAAACCGCCGCCGCGGCATACAGGAGCAGCGTCGCCGCAGCCAGCGTAACCGCGGCGGCGCAGATTTTCAGCGTCCCGCGGAGCTGGATCTTTTGCAGTTTTTCGTTCCCGTATCCGTTCACGGCGGTCCTCCTTTGTCACAGCGCGGTTCATACCTGCCGGCAGATGGAAAAAAACCGGCGCGCCTTGCAAATCTGCGCCGGCCGCGCCGGCTTCTTTCCCGCTCCGCAAGCGTCCCCGCCGGCCGGCCCGCTTGCATACAGAGGCGGAGCCAGAGAAAAATCCCTCCGTTTTTCGAAAGGCTTTCCCGGCCGCGCCCTGCTGTCCTCTTTTTCAGCCCTTGCGGCTATGCGCGCTCTTCTCTTTTACGCTTCGGCGATCAGCCGTTCCAGCGTTTCTTTGGCCATGAGAATGTCCTTGGTCTGCTGGTCGCCGTGAATCTCGCGTTCGATGGTCAGCGGGCCGTCATAGCCGAGCGCCTTCATTTTGCCGACAATCTGCTTCCAGTCGGCTTTCCCCTGCCCGAGCGCGACTTCGCGGCCCAGCTCGCGGCCGTCGGTCGGGTACAGGCCGTCCTTGCAGTGAAAATCGCGCACATATTTGCCGAATACGTCGATGGCGTCGGCCGGATTGCCCTTGCCGTAAAGGATCAGGTTGCCCGTGTCGAAGTTGATGCCGACGTTTTCGCCGCCGAGATCCTCGATGGTCCGCAGCAAGGTGGCAGGCGTCTCCTGTCCGGTTTCAAACAGGAAGGTCATGTCGTATTTTTTGCACTGCCGGACAATGCGCTTCAAGGCGATCAGCGTGCCTCGATACAGCGTATCGTTCATATCCTCGGGGATAAAGCCGGCGTGCGTGGCGATCTGACGGATGCCGCACCGGTTGGCGAACTCGACGCCTTTCAGGAGCGCCTCCGTGCGGATGTGCCTGTACGCCTCCGGCACCAGCCCAAGCGTCAGCGGGCCGTCGTAAAACGTCCACGAGGCGGGGCCGGGCCAGCCGCACCAGAAGGTGCGCACTTCGACGCCGGTATCCGCGATCGCCGACTTGACCTCGGCGGCCATTTCATCGGTAAAGGTATCGATTGCCCATGAACAGATCTGCGCGCTTTCAAAGCCGTAGCTCTTGACCCGTTCCAGATTCGCGCGGATGTCCGCGAGACCGACCAAAACGCCGACTTTCATCATAAACATTTCCTCCAACAATTCATTTTTCAAACGTCTCCGCGCGGCGCGCGGAAGGTTTCCGATTCAGCGCGGCGGAAAGCCGCAAAGACTCTTTGGCAGCGCCGGCCGAAAGAGCTTTCAAATCCGGCGCGCCTTCTTCCCGTCAGGGGCGCGGCTGCTTCGCCGGCCGCCTCTATGTATGGCCCCGTTTCCTCCCGGCGGCATGCGTTTCGGCCGCGGAAATGAGTTCGCCCGTTTTGGATTCGCAGCCCTCTGAAAACGCTTTCCATCTGCGGGCGGGACGGATTCGTTGGGCTCCCGTGTTCGGCTCGTCCCCGGCCTATTCATTATACCACATTGCGGCGGCCGGCGGCAAGCCGTTTTTTTCTGTTTCCAATTTTTGAAAGACCGGTCTGGTTAAAAGCGGATGACTTCAAGGTGTTCAAGGAGGATTTTCGTCCCCATCAGGATCAGGATCACGCCGCCGGCCAGCTCGGCCTTCGACTTGAACTTCGCGCCGAAAATATTTCCGATTTTGACGCCGAGCATCGACAGCGTCAGCGTCACCACGCCGATAAAAGTCACCGCGGGAAAAATGCTGACGCGCAGGAACGCAAACGATACGCCGACAGCCAGCGCGTCAATGCTCGTCGCCACAGCGAGCGGCAGCATTTTTTTCAACGTGACCTCGCCGCCCTCGTCTTCGCCGTCCGCGTCCTTGTGAAAGCTCTCGTAAATCATCTTTCCGCCGATGATCGCCAACAGCGCAAACGCGATCCAATGGTCATACGCGGTAATCTGATCCGCCAGCGAAATCCCGAGAAAATAGCCGATCAGCGGCATAGCGGCCTGAAAAACGCCGAAATACAGGCCGACAATCAGCGCGTTTTTCAGCGTCGCCCGGCGCATCGAAAGCCCCTTGCATACGGCGACGGCGAACGCGTCCATGGAAAGCCCGACGGCGATGATGAAAAGCTCGAACAGCGACATCCCGTTTCTCCCACCAATTCATAGATTGTCTGTAAAAAAAGAGCCGCTGCACGCGGCCATTGAAAAATATTATACCGCCGCCGCTCAGAAAAGTCAAGCAAAACCGCAGTACCGCCTCCATAGCTCCTTTTTTTCTGTCGCAGGCGCGCCCGTTATAAAGCCTATGCGGCCGGACTCCATACATGTATGCCGCAAACGGACTTTGCTTTGACCGCGCCGCCTTCCGCAAAAAAAAGAAAGCCGCCCGCAGCTTTTCGCCGCGGGCGGCTCTTTTACCGGCTTCACACACAGGGCGTTACATACTGCCGGGACGGCTTTGCATTTATACGTTTTCACGATGCGGAATTTTGTCCGAACAGAAAACCATTCGTCTTCATCATCCGCCGCCGGCAGCGAGTGCAGCCCCGTATGTGCCGGATAGAAAATGTATCATTGCAAAATATATATAAGCGATGTGTCCTGTAAGCCGCGGACATCGGTCTGCTGAAACTCTGTTCGCAAACTCTCTTGTCCGATTACAGTTTGTGCAGGACCGGGGCGAATGATTCGCCGCAAAGCGGAATATAATATTGGCAGAAAAAGAAAAAAACGGAAATCGCATCGGAGGCGTATCAACGCCGCCGGTATGCTAACATCGGAGGTATGACCATGCAGGCTTTCAAGCAGTTTTTCTCCCGTCAAAAGGGCGGCGGCGAGGACGCGCCCTTTTTCAAAATGTGGCGCGAAGCGGCCGAACAATACGCAGCGGCGTCCGTGATGTTTTCCGACGCCGCCGACCCCGCCCTGATCGAAGCGGCGATTTTCGATATGAAAGCGGCGGAGGCCCGACGCTCGTTTGCGCTGCAACAGCTCCGCTCGTCGGGCGGTTCGGCACAGCCCGACGGCATTCTGCGGGCGGATGTGCGCCGTTCCGCGGAGTGACGAGCTTTTGCGCCCCAGCGCCCCGGTTTTCTATCTCGTCATCCAGCCGTCGATCTCTTCGGCGAGCTGTTCAGCGGGACAGGCTTTGGAAATATAGGTATGCCGCCCGTCCTCCGCAAAGCGCCATGTGTTCGCGCCGTTCTGTAAAATGCCCATCCAGCCGGGCGCGCTCTTGGTAAACAGCGGCGTCTCCGGCAGAACGGCATAATACGCGGCGGTCTGGTCGTAGCTTGCGTTGCCGCGCGGGCTGTGAAGCGCGTAGGCGAGCGCGGCCGGATGCAGCCGGCCAAGCTTCTGAGACAGCGTTTTCCCGGTGGTCACGTCGCTGCCGGTCCGCCAAACGGAAAACACGATCTCCGTCGGCCACATCGCCAGCACCTCCGCCGTCGCGCCGGTTTCAATCAGGAAGTTAAACTCGCGGCAGTCGCCTTCAAGATGCCCGCCCATGCAGACCATGCGCGGGCATTTTGCGCGCGCCAGCTCCAGCCCGCTCAGCGGGCTGATGTCGTCGGGTTTACTTTTTAATAAATCCGCGATGTTGCCGAGCGGCCCAATGGTCACGAGCGTGACCTCGTCGTTTTCAGCCAGCGTCCGCCGCAGAACCTCCACGGCGTCAGGCGCTTCCGCGCCGCCGGAAAAGCGGTTCGCATACAGGCCGCTGATCACCTCATTGTATCGCCCGTCTCCAAATCCGCAGAGCACGCCCCCGCGCTTCAACGTGCCGATCGGCATGTCGTCGCGGCCCTCGGCCCGGCAGACCGCGTCGATACATCCGCAGCCGAACGGGTTGGACGTGCAGTGCGTGATTGCCGCCAGCCGGCAAAGCCCCTCTTTTTCCATTTTCAGCAGCATCATCAGCGCGCCCACGTCGTCGCAGTCCGGCCCGATGTCCGTGTCCAGTATCAGCGTTTTCGCTTTCGTCTCCGCC
>ERZ827423.3512-NODE-3512-length-10685-cov-2.409595_pt1 | contig 10685 bp, 7 predicted proteins | sample MGYA00519775_ERZ827423 | MGnify/ENA primary metagenome ERZ827423 (study PRJEB31778, sample SAMEA3449296) | human gut metagenome | biome: human gut; feature: human-associated habitat; material: faeces | place: United Kingdom | collected 2010/2012 ...
GAATTAGCTACTTCCTACATGAGCCAGGATTGTCTTGACTGCCAGGCTGGTGGAGTATTTACAGTTGGTAACTACTACTTCGGTGGTATCGGACACGTGTGTGTTGATTACGGTAAAGTATTAAAAATCGGTTTCAAGGGCGTTATTGCAGAAGTTGTTGAAGCAATGAACAAACTTGATGCAAATGATCCAGAATATCTGCAGAAGAGAGCATTCTATGAAGCAGTTATTATTTCTTACAATGCAGCTATTAACTTTGCTAAGAGATACAGCAAGAAAGCAGCTGAGATGGCAGCTACATGTACAGATCCAGTAAGAAAAGCTGAATTACTTCAGATTTCTAAGAACTGTGACCGTGTTCCAGAAAACGGAGCTACAAACTTCTATGAAGCTTGTCAGTCATTCTGGTTTGTACAGCAGCTTCTTCAGATGGAATCCAGTGGACATTCTATTTCACCGGGTCGCTTTGATCAGTATATGTATCCCTACTATCAGGCGGATATGCAGTCCGGCAGGCTCACCAGGGAGGACGCGCTCGAGCTTCTGACCTGCCTGTGGATCAAGACCCTGACCATCAACAAGCTCCGCTCGCAGGCGCACACGCTCAGCTCCGCCGGCTCTCCGATGTACCAGAATGTGACCATCGGCGGTCAGACCACCGATAAGAAGGATGCCGTCAACGAATTGAGCTTTGTGGTGCTTCAGTCCGTCGCGCAGACGCGCCTGACGCAGCCCAACCTGACCGTCCGCTATCACAAAAACCTTGACCCGAAGTTCTTTGACGAGTGCATCGAGGTCATGCGTCTTGGCTTCGGCATGCCGGCACTCAATAACGATGAGATCATCATTCCCTCTTTCATCGAAAAGGGCGTCAAGCCGGAGGATGCATACGACTACAGCGCAATCGGCTGCGTCGAAGTAGCTGTCCCCGGGAAATGGGGTTACCGCTGCACCGGGATGAGCTTTTTGAACTTCCCGAAGTCCCTGATGATCGCGCTGAACGACGGAGTCGATATCGAGTCCGGCATCAAGGTCTGCGAGGGTGTGGGACACTTCAAGGATATGACCTCTTTTGACCAGGTCATGGCGGCTTGGGATAAGATCATCCGCGAATTTACCCGTCAGTGCGTTATCATCGACAATTGCTGCGACACGGTCCTGGAGAAGGATACGGCGGACATCCTGTGCTCCGCATTGTGCGACGATTGCATCGAGCGCGGTTTGAACCTCAAAGAAGGCGGCGCGGTCTATGATTTCATCAGCGATTTGCAGGTCGGAATCGCCAACCAGGGAGACTCCATGGCTGCGATTAAGAAATGTGTGTTCGAAGACCATTCGATGACCCCAGCCCAGCTCTGGGACGCCCTGATGAACAATTTCGAAGGGGAAGAGGGCGAACGCATCCGCAAGCTGCTGATCGCGGCCCCGAAATACGGCAACGACGACGACTATGTGGATTCGCTTACCCGCGCTTCTTATGACATCTATATCGACGAATTGTCCCATTATCACAACACCCGCTATGGACGTGGACCCATCGGAGGTGTATACTATGCAGGGACCTCTTCGATCTCTGCAAACGTCCCGCAGGGCGCCGGAACCACGGCAACCCCGGACGGCCGGAAAGCAGGGGAACCTCTGGCGGAGGGATGCTCGCCCTCCCATGCGGCAGATAAACACGGGCCGACCGCGGTCTTTAAATCTATTTCCAAATTGCCCACTGACAAGATCACCGGGGGCGTGCTGCTAAATCAGAAGGTAAACCCGCAGATGCTGGAGAAAGAGGAGAACCGTCAAAAGCTGATTGCGATGTTGCGTGTATTCTTTGATACGCTGCATGGATTCCATGTGCAGTTCAATGTGGTCTCCCGCGAAACTTTGCGGGATGCCCAGGTGCATCCAGAAAAGCACCGCGATTTGATTGTGCGGGTAGCGGGCTATAGCGCTTTCTTCAATGTGCTCTCCCGCCAGACCCAGGACGACATCATCGAACGCACGGAACAAGTGATTTAAGAGCAGAGAACATCAAGAAAGGGACGAAGTGTCATGGAGTTTTTATTTGACAGCGCCAACTTGGAAGCGATTCAGACATATAGCGCATGCTTTCCTATTACCGGCGTAACCAGCAATCCGAGTATTTTGAAAGCGGAAGGGAAAATTGACTTGTTTGCGCATATGCGCAAGATCCGTCAGATCATTGGGCCGGATAAGACGCTGCATATGCAGGTGATCGCAGAGGACTGCGAGGGGATGCTCAAAGAGGCCCATGCAATTTTGAAAAATGTGGACGATGCCGTCTATATCAAAATCCCCACGACGGAAGAGGGACTCAAAGCAATGCGCGCATTGAAAGCGGAGGGGGTCCATGTGACGGCCACGGCCATTTACAGCAAGATTCAGGGCTTTATGGCGATTGCATGCGGCGCAGACTTCATCGCCCCGTATTACAACCGGATGGAAAATCTTGATATCGACTCGTGTGATACCATTGCGGCATTCCGCCAGATGATCGACGAGGACGATTCCAACACGAAGATTTTGGCTGCCAGCTTTAAAAACATCGCTCAGGTGACGAATGCCCTGCTGGCAGGCGCCCACACAGCTACGTTGCAGCCAGCACTCCTGCATGATGCATTTGGCATGGCAGCGATCAAAAAGGCTGTGGATGATTTTCACGCGGATTGGGTAAACATCCATGGCGATGTCTCCATCACAGATCTGTAAAAGCTTGATAACAAAAGCAAGCCCCGGGCACTTAGGCGGGTGTCTGCAAGACAGCATTGTGCTGGGGGCGGTCAAGGGGAAGCAGCGTGACGGAGGCCATGAAAACCGCTGATCATCTCTCGTGGGTACGCTCCGTGAGCTCCATCCGCATAGGGCGGAGAAGATTGTGAAGCATGAAATGATATACGATTGAAAGCGAAGCCGCCCGGGCAAAATGTCCGGGCGGCCTGGTTTATCCGGAGGATTCTTTCACACGTTTCTGCTATACTTTGCGTGGCGATAGGATGGGGCAAATCAGGTTTTGACAGAGGAGAACCGAAACCATGACAAAATATGAATATATTTCATTGAGGGAGAAAAGCGAAATAAAGGATTTGGCAGCAGAGTGGTTTCACAGTAAGTGGGGCGTGCCAACGGAAGCGTATCTGGAATGTATGGATGCTTATTTGTGCAATGAGACAGAATATGGTTGGTATCTTTGCTTGTCCGGCAATCAAATTATCGGCGGAATGGGCGTTATCGAAAATGATTTTCATGACAGAAAAGACCTTACGCCGAATGTATGTGCTGTTTTTACAGAGGAAGGATATCGCGGCCAGGGAATTGCTGGAAACTTGCTAAATATGGTTGTGAATGATATGAAATCCAAAGGAATATCTCCAATCTATCTTATTACTGACCATATTGGTTTTTATGAAAAATATGGATGGGAATTCTTGTGTATGGTTCAAGGAGATGGCGAACCTAATATGACAAGAATGTATGTCCATAGATAAATTTCTCTTGTTTGACAGCCGAAAATCCTTTAGGGTTAGGGACGAAAGGGCGCACTTCTATACGATCCTGCCGGGAGTATCGTCCGTCCTGCGGAGCTTCATTCCGCTGGTTGCATTGTGCAAAAAGCCTGCGGCCTTTTTTATCTCTATTTTCAAGAAGGGGCTCATACGCTTTTAGGCTCTGTACCGGCAGATGAGCTGATGAAAGAGGAAACGGCATGACCGAAGCCATGCCGTTCCTGCAAAAATGCGATATTATTTTCTTACGAGCCCCCGATATTGCTCGAGGCTTGTTTTCCTTTTGTTATTGAAAAACTTGTTCTGTCCATTCCGTTCTGGTAGAATAATAGCATAGAAAGCGTGCGGAGGGCGGAGGGGCCCAAAACAGCTGGAATGAGGAGGATTTTTATGCAACAAAGAGAAAAATTTGCATCCCGCTTGGGCTTTATTTTGATCTCAGCCGGATGCGCCATCGGGCTTGGCAATGTGTGGCGGTTCCCTTATATCACCGGAAAGTACGGCGGCGCGGCGTTTGTAATTCTGTATTTGCTGTTTCTTGTGATTTTGGGGTTGCCCGTCATGGTTATGGAGTTTGCTGTGGGGCGTGCCAGCCAAAAGAGTTGCGCTAAGAGCTTTGAAATTTTGGAACCCAAGGGAAGTAAGTGGCATTGGTATAGCTGGCTGGGATTTGGCGGCTGCTATCTTCTGATGATGTTCTATACGACGGTCGGCGGCTGGATGATTAGCTATATCATCAAAAGCGCCCAGGGTGCCTTTGATACGACGGCGCCGGACGTGGTATTCGCCAACATGCTCGCAAATCCGGTGGAACAGGTCGGCTGGATGCTGGTGACTGTGGTACTGGGGTTTTTGGTGTGCAGTTTGGGTTTGCAGAAGGGTGTGGAGCGGATCACCAAAGTCATGATGAGCTGTTTGTTTCTCATCATGATCGTGTTGTGTATTCGCAGCGTCACCCTGGATGGAGCGGTAGAAGGCCTCAAATTTTATCTTGTGCCGGATTTCGGCAAGATGTTCGAAAATGGCTGGGCCAGCTTTGGCGAGGCGGTGTATGCCGCTATGGGACAGTCCTTCTTCACCTTGAGTTTGGGCATTTCTGCCATGGCCATTTTTGGCTCGTATATCGGGAAGGAGCGGCGGCTTCTTGGCGAAGCGTTAAATATCGGCGTTTTGGACACGCTCGTTGCGCTGATGGCAGGACTGATTATTTTCCCAGCCTGCTTTGCCTTCGGCGTGAACCCTGGGGAAGGCCCGGGATTGGTATTTGTCACTCTGCCGAGTGTATTCAACCAGATGTGGGGCAGCCGTCTGTGGGGAGTCCTGTTTTTCTTGTTTATGAGCTTTGCAGCGCTATCCACCGTCATTGCAGTGTTTGAAAATCTCATCAGCTTTTGCATGGATAAGTGGGGATGGGAGCGCAAAAAGGCGGTGATCGTCAACGGGATTGCCGTAGCGATTTTGTCGCTGCCCTGCGCGCTGGGCTTTAATGTGTGGAGCAGCGTGACCCTGCCTGGCATCGGCGATATTCAGACCATTGAGGACTTTATTATCTCCAACAATATTTTACCTATTGGCAGCTTGATCTATTTGTTGTTCTGCCTGAGCAAACGCGGTTGGGGTTGGGAGAATTTTATAGCGGAAGCGGATACCGGCCGCGGGCTGAAATTTCCCAAATGGTCGCGGCTTTATTTGAAGTATGTTTTGCCTCTGCTGATTTTGATTATTTTTATCATGGGGTATTTGCCAAAGTTTCAGACCTGGCTGGGCCTGTGAGCCATCGGGCTAAATAGAACATTTTATGTTAGAGTCTTTTGGAATTTACTAACGGGGTCTTAGAAGTGTGTTTGTAGGGATGCATACGAACAGCTGTAGAGAACCCCAGTTGGCCTTTCATATCCTTACAGGGATTTTCATATGGAGCCAAAAAGCGTGATGGCAGGATAGTTTTGTCCGGCGATCACGCTTTTTCATAGAAAAAGCTTGCAAAAGGAATTTTTTGGAAAGGCCCAAAAATCGTATGGGTCTACTGGGAATAGAGTCGAGCGCAAATTCCCATTGTAAAAATGGTCTCAAATGGATAGGTCCTTTTTCATAAGATAAAGCCCATTAGAATCGGGGGTATGGGAAAGATCTATGTACCCGAGCTTCTGATAGAAACGATGGGCCGTCAGGGATGCACAGAGACGCACCACAGCGCCACCCTTCTGCCGTGCAAATTGTTCGCCAGCTTCTACCAACTGTCGGCCAATTCCTTGGCCGTGATAATCCGGAGAAACAAAGAGCGTGCGTAGCCAATATACCTGTGGCGCTCCCTGTGCAGGAAGTATGCGAAGGATTCCGATTGGAATTCCGCCTTTTTCAAAAGTGAATGTATATCCCTCTGCGGTCATTCGAAGAAGGCGTTCCGGCGTATATTCTTGTATGAGTTGTTCGATTACTTCAAGAGGGTAATCCCAACAATTGACCTCCCGCAGATTACGGCAGATTAGATGGGATGCCGCCTGCGCATCGGATGCTTGAAATTCCCGGATCATTTTTAAGGAACCTCCTCTGGGATATCGTACGGCTGTAAATATGTGTGCTTGCTATTTTTATCCCGTCATTTGCTACGCGTTTTATTTGGTTGAGTTTGAAAATCCCTCTGATAAACGGCAATGCGTCTACCAGAGGGATTTTTTACTTGCTATTTTAATACATTCTAATGCAGTTTATTCGTTGACCAAGCCCATCTTTTCTTCGCGGAAAATGCGCGCGTCCATCTCTTTCAGATCCGGGGATACCAGCGGCTTCTTCGGCATATGGGCAAAAATGTCCTTTTCCAGATCGACGCCCGGTGCATATTCGGTCAAGACCAAGCCCTTGTCGGTCAGCTGGAATACAGCGCGCTCGGTGATGTACATGACCGGCTGCTGGTTCTTTTTGGCGGTCTCAGCGCTGAAGGTGATGTGCTCCAAGCCCGTCTTAAATTTATTGATGCTTCCATCCGACAAAATGTGCAGCTTACCGTCGGAAACTTCCGTCTTTAGCCCCTTAGCCGTGAAGGTGCCGCAGAAGAACACCTGCTTGGCGTTTTGCGAGATATCGATGAATCCGCCACAACCGGGCAGCTTTACACCAAATTTGGACACGTTTACGTTGCCCTCTTCATCGCCCTCTGCAAACCCAAGGAAGGCCTGGTCCAGTCCGCCACCCTGGTAGAAGTCAAACATCGAAGGCTGGGACATGATGCACTGGGGATTTAAGCTTGCGCCGAAATCCAGACCGCTTTGCGGGCTGCCGCCGGTCAGTCCGGATTCCACCGTCAATGTGAAGCGATCCAAGATGCCCTCTTCCGTTGCAACCGAGGAGATGTACTCCGGAATACGGATACCGAGGTTCACAATCCCATTCTTTTTCAGTTCCATCGCCGCACGGCGGGCAATGATCTTTTTCGGGGACATGGGGGCCGGCGTGAACTCCGCAGCGCCCATACGGTGCTCGCCGGAGAAGCCGGGATTGTACTGCGTGCCGAAGGTCTGCATATGATTCTTCATGTCGCTGACAACAACCACTGCGTCCACGAGGATGCCGGGGACCTCTACTTTCTGCGGATCGAGAGAGCCGGATGCAACCACGCGTTCTACCTGTGCGACCACGGTACCGCCGGAGTTCTTGCACGCCTGCGCCACGACCAGCGCTTCTGCCTTAACGCCAAGATGCTCCATGGAGATATTGCCGTCTTCATCGGCATATGTGCCGGAAATGATAGCGAAGTTGACCGGCTGGTTTTTATAGAAGAGATACTCTTTGCCGCCGATCTCCATCAGCTCCACCAGATCTTCCTGCTGGCGGGTCAGCTCGTTCAGCTTGCCGCCCATTAGACGGGGGTCCACAAACGTACCGAGGCCCACATGGGTCAAAGTACCGGGCTTGTGAGCCGCCGCATCACGGAACATATGCGCGGTAACACCCTGAGGGAAATCATACGCGATGATCTTATTGTCGGCAACCATCTTGCCGAGTTTCGGGGCAAGGCCCCAGTGGCCACCGATGGCGCGGCGGACCATGCCGTCGTGTGCGAAGTGGTTGAGCCCTTTATCCTTAGAATCGCCCTGTGCGGCGCAGAAAAGCAGGGTTAAATCGTTCGGTGCGCCGGTCTCTAAAAAACGCTGCTCGATTGCAATTGCGATCTCTTCCGGAAAGGAAGCGCCGATGAAACCATTTGTTGCAAGGTTGACGCCGTTCGGAATCAGATCCGCAGCCTCTCTTGCAGTTAATACTTTTACAGACATGAGCAATCCTCCAATTTATATACATGATACTGAATTGTTAATATTATATCATACCCATGGGAAATTTCAAGTCCGTGAGGTGCAACAAAGAAGGCAGTGCTTTTCCGTCAAAACGGAGAAACACTGCCTTTTATACAGCAGACACTTTTTAAGAAAAAAAGGTATGTTCCAAAAAGATTTTAAGCCCAATCCCGATGAGAACAATCCCACCGACAATTTCTGCTTTGCCGCAGCAAAGGGAACCAAATTTTTTGCCGATGCCTACGCCCACCAAGGAAAACAAAAAGGTGATCATCCCGATCGAAACGACGGAAGCCAGCATTAAGGGAAGTGTGGACGCTCCCACGGCGGTTGGTAAGATGATGCCGGTTGCCAGCGCGTCAATACTGGTGGCTACCGCGAAGGCCAAAATCGTTTTGAATCCTGGAGGTTCCTTTTGGCAATCCACAATGCCCTCATTGCGCTTCTTTTTCGCTTCCCGAAGCATTTGGATACCGATGTAACTCAGAAGGAGCAGGGCAATCCAATGGTCAATCTTACTGATAAACCCCTCGCCTGCCTTACCGACGGCCCACCCAATCATGGGCATGGCCGCTTGGAATAACCCAAAGCTTGCCGCAAGCTTTGTTGCAAATCCAAACGTCACATTGCGCGTTACAGCGCCATTTGTAATGGAAACGGCAAATGCGTCCATCGAAAGCCCAATGGCAATGCCGATCAAAGAAATAACGTCCATGCGCAACCCCTCAATATGTATAAAATACAGAATTTGACAAGAAGTTAGATTATTCTATATCCTTTTTAGCTGCTTGTCAATCCTCCTAAAAGGGTATGTGAAGGGGAGAGGAAAGATGCCGCTTGGCGTTAAATATTGATTTTCATATCGCCGTCTTTGACCCATCCAATTTTGCGCAGGACAAAATCAAAGAGGAGAGTGAGGGCGGCAGGAGCGATAAAATGTAGCAGAACAATTTCCAGGAGGATTTGCCACTGTGGTACGGTTCCAGACATAGCTGCAAAAGCGCCAAATTGCCCGACAAGGCCGCTGGTTCCCATGCCCGCGCCGGTGGCGGTATTGGTCATCTGGAACACGCAGGTGGAGATCGGGCCGAGGACCGCGCTGGCCAAAGTGGGAGCAATCCAGATCTGTGGCTTTTTCATGATGTTACTGAATTGCAACATGGAGGTACCGATTCCCTGGGAGAGCAGGCCGCCCCAACGGTTTTCCCGGAAGCTGGCGACAGCAAAACCGATCATTTGGGCGGAGCATCCGACCGCGGCCGCCCCGGCAGCCAAACCGCTCAGATCCAACATGATACAGAGCGCGGCGGAGCTAATTGGTGCGGTGAGCACCATGCCGACGATGACGGATACCAGGATACCCATGGGAAGCGGGGAGAGTTCCGTCGCTTGGTTGATGATAGCGCCGAGCCCATTCATAAATTCCTGGATATAGGGGCCAACAAACTGCCCGGCCACGCTGCCGGTAATGATGGTGACCATCGGCGTCACGACAATATCCACTTTGGTTTTGCCGCTTACAAGGCGCCCAAATTCAGCCCCAACGACAGCGGCCACATAAGCGCCCACCGGCCCGCCTGCCTGGTATCCGAAGGCGCCGCATACGACACAGGAGAACACCACCAGCGGCTTTGCCTTTAAGCCCCAAGCGATTGCCGCACCAATCGCAGAGCCGACCACCGGGGAAGAGGCGGCCGCCATTTCCGAATAAGGGGCCAAAAAGGTCAGGAAGGGAACTTGGCTCAATTGGGACATAATCAGCCCAATGATAAGGGAAGAGAAAAGGCCGAGCGCCATTGCGCTCATGGCATCTACGAAGTACCGTTGGAAGAGCTTTTTCAAAAGGGAACGGACGTTGTTTCCTGTTACTTTTTCCATATTCTACACCTACTCTATCTATTTTCGCATCAGACAAGCGGCAGCGCCGCCCATGTAGACAAAAAAATAGCGGCTGTGAGGAGGGGAGCGGTACTGCAATCCCAGTACCTATTTCCTAACCCACAAACCGCTATTTCTTCTTCAATATCGGATATTGTTGGCCAATCAAACCACACCGCCTCGCCAGCAGTGTGGCAATGTCCTATTTAAATCAGAGCTTGTTGCAAGCCGTCGATTAGATGACGCCTTCTGCCAGCATCGCGTCTGCAACCTTGACAAAGCCTGCGATGTTCGCGCCCATCACATAGTTCTTTGCGTGGCCATACTTCTCAGCCGCGTCAGCTGCATTCTTGAAGATGTTCTCCATGATGCCTTTGAGCTTTGCGTCGACCTCTTCGAAGCTCCAGGAGAGACGCATGCTGTTCTGGCTCATTTCAAGAGCGGAGGTTGCTACGCCGCCTGCGTTTGCAGCCTTTGCAGGTCCAAAGAGGATGCCCTTTGCCAGGAACTTTTCGATGGCTTCCGGTGTGCTGGGCATGTTTGCGCCCTCTGCAACTGCCATAACGCCGTTTGCGATCAGCTTGTCAGCAGCCTCGCCGTCCAGCTCATTCTGGGTAGCACAGGGCAGTGCGATGTCACACTTGATGCCCCAGATGCCCTTGCAGCCTTCGGTGTAGGTAGCGCCCTGTACACGGTTGCAGTATTCCTTGATTCTGCCCCTCTCAACTTCCTTGATCTGCTTTACAACATCCAGGTTGATGCCGTTGGGATCGTAGATGTAGCCGTTGGAGTCGGACATTGCAACGACCTTTGCGCCGAACTCGGTTGCCTTCTGGGTTGCGTAGATCGCTACGTTGCCGGAACCGGAAACAACAACGGTCTTGCCCTTGAAGCTGTCGTTCTTCATGCAGCCCAGCATTTCCTCGGTGAAGTAGCACAGACCGTAGCCGGTAGCCTCAGTTCTTGCCAGGGAGCCGCCGTAGGACAGACCCTTGCC
>ERZ827423.3513-NODE-3513-length-10683-cov-3.192322_pt1 | contig 10683 bp, 5 predicted proteins | sample MGYA00519775_ERZ827423 | MGnify/ENA primary metagenome ERZ827423 (study PRJEB31778, sample SAMEA3449296) | human gut metagenome | biome: human gut; feature: human-associated habitat; material: faeces | place: United Kingdom | collected 2010/2012 ...
CGAACAAGACCGTTGCGGGCTGCATCGGCGGCTTTGTCGGCAGCATCGCGGGCATGGCCGTCTTCCACCTCGTCGTCAAGACCTGGTTCCAGCTCGACCTCGGCTGGGGCGTCGTCATACTCATGGGCGTCATCGGCAGCCTCTTCGGCCAGCTGGGCGATTTGAGCTTTTCCGTCATAAAGCGTGAATTCGGCATCAAGGACTACGGCGCGATATTCCCCGGCCACGGCGGCGTGCTGGACAGGTTCGACAGCGTGCTCTTCGTGGCTCCGGCCTATCTGCTCTTCATGCTCCTCTATTTCGCCTGAGGTGAAAATCAAATGATAAACAGCACTGTCATCCTCGGCTCCACCGGCAGCATAGGCCGCCAGAGCGTCGAGGTCTGCAAGCGCCTGGGCATAAAGGCCGCGGCGCTCACCACGAATAAGAATATTGACCTGCTTCTGGAGCAGACTAAGGCTCTGCGCCCCGAATACGTCTGCGCCTTCGACGCGGGGGCGAACGAACGCCTGCGCGCCGCGCTCCAGGGCACGGGCGTCGCCGTCGGCCACAGCGGCGAGGCCGGACTCATCGAGGCCGCGACCTGGAACAGTGCAGAGTGCGTCGTCACCGCAGTCTCCGGCGCAGTCGGCCTGCGGCCCACGCTCGCGGCGATAGACGCAAAAAAGCGCATCGCCCTCGCCAACAAGGAGACGCTGGTCTGCGCGGGCAGCGTGGTCATGGCGCGCGCGCGGGAGAAGGGCGCGGAGATAGTGCCGGTCGATTCGGAACATTCCGCCGTGTTCCAGTGTCTAACGGCCAGACGCGGAGAGCTCAGGAAAGTCCTGCTCACCGGCTCCGGCGGCCCCTTCCGGGGCTGGAGCCGGGAGGAGACGGCCCGCGTCACCCCGGAAATGGCCGTGAAGCACCCGAATTGGTCCATGGGCGCGAAGATAAGCGTCGATTCCGCCACGATGATGAACAAGGGCCTGGAGTTTATCGAGGCCATGCACCTGTTCTCCGTCACTCCCGACGACATCCAGGTGGTAATACACCCCCAGAGCGTCATACACTCTATGGTAGAGCTGGTTGACGGCACCGTTATTGCCCAGATGGGTGTGCCGGACATGGGACTGCCCATACAGCTGGCCCTCACCTATCCGCAGCGCTGCCCCTCCATGTTCAGCCGCCTGGACTTCACCAGGCTCAGGGACCTGAGCTTTGAGGCGCCGGACTTTGAAAAGACGCCCTGCCTGAAGCTGGCCATGGACTGCGCCCGCATAGGGGGCACCGCTCCCTGCGTCATGAGCGCCGCCAACGAGGTGGCCGTGGGCCTGTTTTTGCGCCGGAAGCTGGGCTACAACCGCATCTACGACGCCGCCGCCTCCGCCGTGGAAAAAGTGGGGGTGGAGAAAGCGCCGGACCTGGAGACCATACTGGCTGCGGACGCCGCCGCCAGAGCTTATGTTTTGGAGAACTTTTCTAAATGAGTATTCTTTACGTTATCCTTGCAATATTGCTGTTCGGACTGCTGGTAATCGTCCATGAGCTGGGCCATTTCACCGTGGCAAAGCTCTGCGGAGTGAAGGTGGAGGAATTTGCCGTGGGCATGGGCCCGGCTCTGCTGCAAAAGCAAAAGGGCGAAACCGTGTATTCCCTGCGGGCGGTTCCCTTCGGGGGCTTCTGCGCCATGGCGGGAGAGGACCAGCAGAGCGACGAACCCAGAGCCTTTACCAATCAGGCGGCCTGGAAGCGGGCTCTCATCCTGGTGGCGGGCTCCTTCATGAACTTCCTGCTGGGCTTTGTCATCGTCCTTATCCTCTATTGGGGCGCCGCCGCCTTCTGGGCCCCGGTGATAGCCGAGTTTAGGGAGGACTGCCCCTATCAGGGGGAAGATGCCCTGGAAGTGGGGGACCGCTTCTACAGCATCGACGGCCACAGGATATACCAGTATCAGGACGTCACGGACTTCCTCAGCCAGGGCGACGGCACCTATGACATAGTTGTCATCCGGGACGGTGAGAAGGTGAAGCTGGAGGACTTTTATTTTGTCCCCGTGGAATACGAGGGGGAGAGCCAGAAGCTCTACGGCTTTTCCATGGGCACCGAGGAGGCCACTTTCCCGGTGAAGCTGCGTTATGCCTGGAACACCACCATGGAGTTCGGCCGCTGGGTCTGGATGGGTCTCAGCGAGCTGGTAAAGGGCAACGTGGGCGTTGAGGATATGGCCGGACCTGTGGGCATAGTGGGAATGATGGCCGAGACCGGCGAGAACGCCGAATCTACCGCCGACGCCCTGTTCAGCATCTTCTATCTGGGGGCCTTCATTGCAGTGAACCTGGCTCTGATGAACATGCTGCCCATCCCCGCGCTGGACGGGGGAAGAGTGTTTTTGCTGCTGGTGACCTGGGTGATAGAGGCCGTGAGCCGCCGGAAGCTCAATCCCAAGTATGAGGGCTATATCCACGCCGCCGGCATGATGCTGCTGCTGGCGCTGATCCTGCTGGCCGCCTGCGGCCGTACCGACCCCGATGAGCTGCCGCAATCGATGACCAACCCCATGACCGCCGACCATACCCTGTGGCAGCAGGAGCCCTACTACATCCTGCAGTTTAATGTCGACTCGGTCATCAGCAACGCCCCCAATGTCATGGCCTCGGCCTCCCGCATCATCATCTCGCAGGGGGGCACCTACCTCATCAGCGGCACCCTGCAGGATGCCCAGCTGGTCATCGACGCCCCGGCCGGGGATACGGTGCGGCTGGTGCTGCGCGGGGTGGATATGCAGTGTGAGCGCGGCCCCGCCATCCTTTCCCGGGGGGCGGGCCCGGTGGTACTGCTGCTGGAGGACGGAACCGAAAATACCGTCACCGACGGCAAAAACTATTTCTACTCCGGCTCCGCCGTCATCGAATCGGTGATCAGTACCGGCGGCGACCTGCTGGTGACCGGCGGGGGCAGCCTGTCGGTCAGTGCTTCCCACAATGACGCCCTGCACAGTGAAAAACGGCTGGTGCTTTCCGGCGGGACGGTCACCGTTACCGCGTGGCGCAACGGCCTTACCGCCAAAACATCGCTGGAGCTGCAAAACGGGCAGCTTTCGGTGGCGTGCGGCGCTGTGGGCATCGCAGTGGGGAATGAGAAAAAAACCGGCGGCAATGTGCTGCTTTCCGGCGGCGCGGCAGCGCTTATTTGCGGCGGCGACGGCATAACGGCAACCGGCAGCATCACCGTTTCGGACGGCACCTGCCACATCACCACGGGGGGCGGCAGCACCCTGCAAAGCTACGGCGAAACCGCCGATAAATGGGGCGTTTGGGGCGGCCTGCCCCAGCAGCAGCCCACCGAGGAAAGCACCACCCTGCGGCGGGATCCCATCGTTTCGGCGACGGCACGCGGCCTGTGGGCCGGTAAAATGCTGGCCGTTACCGGCGGCAGCCTGACGCTGGATTGCAGCGATGTCGCCCTGTATTCCACCGGCAATCTGGTGGTGGGCGGGGGGCATATCACCCTTTCCGGCGGCGATACCGCCCTTTTTGCCGAACAGCTGACCCTCACCGCAGGGGAGCTGACGGTGCAGACGGCCCGACGGGGCATCGTTTCCCGGTGGCTTACCGTTTCCGGCGGCCGCACCTCCCTTTCCACCGCGGAGGAGGGACTGCTGCTGGGCGGCGGTTACGGGCAGGCGCAGTCCCCCGATGAGACCCGCTGCATGACCGTGACCGGCGGCTTGCTTTCGGTGCGTTCCGGCACCCATGCCGCCGACCTGAACGGCTCCTATTTCCAGTCGGACGGCGTGGTGCTGCTCGGCTCCGGCCGGGAGCAGAACCCCCTGCGCGGTCCCACGGCCGATATCAACGGCGGTACCCTGCTGGCGGCGGGCTACCTGCCCGCGGAGCTTGTCCTTTCGACCAATCTGCCCCGCATAGGCGTGGAGCTGTGGTTGACCGCCGGACGCCCCTTTACCGTCACGGCGGCAGGGGAAAGCACCCCGCTGCTGACCTTCACTCCCGAAGCCCCGGTGGGCAGCGTGACCCTCATCAGCGACCGGCTGCAGCGGGATGTGACCTACCACCTGGCCTCCGGCAGCGCCCGCACCGGCGCCGTCCCCCAATGAGCGCCGGGCAAAGCCGCTGTTACCCCTCCGTAAATTAAGTACGCAAAGTAAAACCGAAATCCCTGCCTCCCGGCGGGGATTTTTGCTGTTTTCTGCGTTTTGCAAGAACTTTTGTTCTTATTTGGGGAAAAGTTTGGCGGATGTGACGAGATTTTCGGGGCGGTTTGTGCAGGCCGAAGGCCGGCAGGGGTAGGGCGGGCCGCAGGCCAAACCGTCCTGCGGACGGTTTCGGCGGGCGGAGCCCGCCGGCCCCGGCGGAGCCGGGGCGGCCTGCGGCCCGGGTCCCGCGGTTTGCAGCGGGCGGCGGGGAAGCAAAGAAAAAACCGGCCGCCGGGCGCTATTCCGGGAATACCGTTTCGACGATGCGGGGGCATTCCGGCGGGGAATACCGCCAGCGCCGCAGCACCCCCTCGGTGAGGAAATACTGCACCAGCTGCGGGGAATAGGGGGCGTCAAAGGCATCCACGATGATGAGCTTGACCTTCATTTTTTCGGGCAGGATGCTTTTGATGTAGACCCCGGCGTGCTGCCCCGCCCGCACCCCCTCGCAGGGCTCGGCCAGCCCCGCCAGATTGGGGGTCAGCTCCACGAAAACGCCGTAGTCCTCCACGCTGCGGATGATGCCCGCCACCGTTTCTCCCGGCAGGAACAGCGACGCATTCTCCTCCCAGGTGCCCAGCAGCTCCTTATGGGAAAGCTGCACCCGCCCCTCCGGCTCCACCGCCTTTACCACCGCATAAATGCTTTCGCCCACCGCAAAGCGGTCCCTGGGGTGGCTGATGCGGGAGACCGAGATCTGATCGATGCTGATGAGCGACGGCAGCCCGCACCCGATATCCACAAAGCAGCCGAAATTCTCCAGATGGGTGACCCGCGCCGGGATGATCTCGCCGGGGGTCAGGGCTTCTATGTATTCCCTGCGGCAGCGCAGCTGTGCCGCCCGCCGGGACAGAATGGGCCGCAGCGCCCCGTTTTCATCATGCTCGATGGCGGTGATGAGAAAGCAGACCGGCTTATTGACCCGCGAAATGATGGCGATATCCCGCACCGTCTGCTCCCGGATGCCCAAGGCGCCCTCCTCCCGCGGGATGACGCCCCGGCAGCAGCCCAGATCGACGATGAGGTTGTGGTCATAATCGCACAGCAGCGCCCGCCCCTCCAGGATCTGCCCGATGCGCATGGCGCTGCACAGGGTCTCCTCATTTTGCAGATAATAACGGTTTTGCTCACTTTCCAGCAGCATTCCCTCCGGCCAGTAATATCCCATGCTTTACCCTCCTGTTATGGCTGTTGCTCTATCTATATTCGGCGGGGGTCGGGTCTATGCGGGGCGGGCAGGTGCAGGGGACGGGATCGGGGGGCAGCCCCGCCGCCTGCGGCGGCGAAAGCAGGCTCCGCCTGCTTTGTTCCGGCTTTGCCGGAACGGGCTACGCCCCCGCCCGGCCCCTTGCAGGGGCTTTCCGGGGGCCGCCCGGCCCCGCCGCAAATACGGAAGGAAAAAGAAATTCTTGTGAAAAGGGCAAAAAAGGAGTATAATGAAAATTCAATATGAGTCAGTATGTGATTTTGCATAGAAACGGGAAAAACAGGAGGAGATGCCATGAAGCTGAAAGCGGTGGAAATGCAGGGATTTAAGTCCTTCCCCGACCGCACAAAGCTGACCTTTGATGACGGGATCACCGTGATCGTCGGGCCGAACGGCAGCGGAAAAAGCAATATCAGCGACGCCATCAAGTGGGTATTCGGCGAGCAATCGGTGAAGAGCCTGCGCGGCGCCAAGATGGAGGATGTGATTTTCGGCGGGTCGGCTTCCCGAAAGCCGACCGGCTTTGCATGGGTGAGCCTTTTTATCGATAATACCGACCGCAGCATCGATATCGATACCGATGAGGTGGTCATCACCCGGCGGCTGTACCGCAGCGGAGAAAGCGAATACCGCATCAATAATAACCCTGTCCGGCTCAAGGATATCAACGAGACCTTTATGGATACCGGCCTGGGACGGGATGGCTATTCGGTCATCGAGCAGGGGAAAATAGCGGAGATCGTGAGCGCCAAAAGTATCCAGCGGCGGGAGATCTTCGAGGAAGCTGCCGGCATCTCCAAGTTCCGCTACCGCAAAACCGAAGCGGAGCGCAAGCTGACCCAGGCCGAGGATAACCTCATCCGCCTGCGGGATATCATGCAGGAGCTGGAGGACCGGGTAGGCCCCCTGAAGGCGCAAAGCGAAAAGGCCAAGCAGTACGTGGTGCTGGCCGAGGAGAAAAAATCGTTGGAGATCAGCCTGTGGCTGGAGCAGTTGGCAAAGCTGGGACGGCAGATGGCCGAGCTGGAGGATAAGACCCTTCTGGCCGCCAACGACAGAACCACCGCCCAGAAGCGGCTGGAGGAGATCGAACGGGAGACCGAGGAGATCCAGCAGAAAACACAGGAACTGAACCTTTACATCGAGCATAAGCGGGACCGTATCCGGGAGTGGGAAACCGCCATTTCCGAGGCCAAGGTGAACGCCGCCGTCAAGCAGAACACCGTCACCCACAATGAGGACACGATCAGGGAACTGCAGGACGAATGGGAGCGCAGCATGCTTTCCGCCGGGGAGCTGGAGGAAAAGCTGACCGGCCTGCGGGAGGACTGCGCCCTGCTTCAAAAGGAGGCCGAGGAGACCGCCCGCCGCTGGGAGGAGAGCCAAAAGGCGCTGGAGGCCAAGCGGCAGGAGGAACGCCGGCTGGCGACCGAGCAGAGCGCCCTTGCGCTGCAAAAGCAGGAGCTGCAGGAGAACATCCACCGGGCGGAGCTTTCCGCCGAGACCGCCGGCACGCTGGCCGAGGAGACGGTAGACCGTCTGGAGGCGCTGCGGGGACAGGCCAAGAATAAGGATGAGAACCTGACCCGCCTGCGGGAGGAGCTGGCGGGGCACCGGGCCTTTGCGGAGGAGCTGCGGGAACGGCTGGAAAGCCTGCAGAACAGCAAAAACGGCTACCTCTATAAGCTGAAAAGCCGCAGCGATAAAATCGCCGAGGTGGAAAGCCGGCAGAGAAACAGCGAAAAGCTGGCCGGGGAAAAGCTGCAGCGTGCGCAGGTGCTCACCGACCTGGAAAAGAACTACGAAAGCTTTAATAACAGCGTCAAGTTTGTGATGAAGCAGGCGGGCGCCGGAGCCCTGCGGGGCGTCATCGGGCCGGTCTCCGCCCTGATCCGGACCGAAAACCGCTATTCCACCGCTGTGGAGATCGCACTGGGCGCCGCTATTCAGAATATCGTGGTGCAGGATGAGACCGCCGCCAAGCGTGCCATCGCCCTGCTGAAGGAACGGGGTGCGGGACGTGCCACCTTCCTGCCGCTCACCAATATCCGGGCGAACCCGATCCGGGAAAGCGACCTGGCCGCACGGGGCGGCTATGTGGGACTGGCCAGCGAGCTGGTACAGTGTGAGGAACGCTACCGGGCGGTGATGGACTCGCTGCTGGGGCGTACCGTCGTGGCGGAGGACATCGATGCCGCGGCCGCCATTGCCAAGGCCTACGGCTACCGCTACCGGGCGGTCACGCTGGATGGGCAGGTGGTCAATGCGGGCGGCTCCCTGACCGGCGGCTCCGTCAATAAAAACGCATCCATTCTTTCCCGCCGGGGAGAGATAGACGCCCTGACCGCCGAGGCGAAGAAATACGCCGCACAGGTGGAGGAGCTGGAGACCCAGCTGACCGAGCTGCGCCGGGAGGCGGATACCATCCGGGCGACGGTGGAGGGCATAGCAGCCGAGGAAAAAACCGCGCGGGAGGATCTGATCTCCGCACAGACGCTGGTGTCCCGGCTGACCGCAAGCACCGAGGAGGCCGAGCAGCTGAACGAGCAGGCGCTGCGGGAATATGACGAGCTGACCGCCCGTGTGGAGGAGCTGCGAAAGCAGAAGCTCACCGGCGGAGAGCTGGTGAAAAAGCTGACCGAGGAGGTCGCCCGTCTGAACCGCATGGATGTGGAGAGCACGGCGGCGCATACCGCACTGACCGAGGCCATCGAGGAGACGGCACGACAGGTGACCGACCTGCAAATGGAGGCCATCACCCGCCGCAAGGACTGCGAGGCCGCACAAAGCGTCATTGCGCAGCTGGAAAACCAGCAAAGCGGCAGCGAAGCGGCATTGACCGAGCTGCGGCAGAAGCAGGAACAGCTGCAAAAGGAAAACGAAGCCATCCGGGCCGAGATCGAGGAGATCACCGCCGGGGCGGCCGGAGGCGGCAGCGAGATCGAAACGCTGCGCCGGGATATCAAGGAGGCCGACGGGCAGAAGGACACGCTGGAGGCCCGCCGCAGCATCCTGACAAGGGAAAGCGGCGATGCCATCACCAAGCGGGAGGCCGCCGCCAGCGAGCTTGTGCGCCTGCAGGAAAAGAGCGAAGCGATGCAGGAGCAGCAGAACGGCATCAGCACCAAGATGTGGGAGGAATACGAGCTGACCCGCAGCGAGGCCGCCGAGACCGCCATCCCGCTGGAGGACGTGCCCGCCGCCCAGAAGCGCCTGACCGAGCTACGGGGACGCATCCGGGGGCTGGGCGCCGTAAATGTGGCCGCCATAGAGGAATACGAGGAGGTAAGCAGCCGCTACCGCTTTATGAAGGAGCAGATAGACGACGCCGAGAACGCCAAGAAGGAATTGACCCGGCTGATCGCCGAGCTTTCCGCCAAGATGAGCGCTATCTTTACCGAGCGCTTTGCGGGCATTAACCGGCACTTCGGCGAGATCTTCCGGGAGCTGTTCGGCGGCGGACACGCCGAGCTGCGTCTGACCGATGCTACCGACCCCCTGGAAACGGGCATCGAGATCATCGTGCAGCCGCCCGGCAAGATCATCAAAAACCTGTCGGCGCTTTCCGGCGGCGAGCAGGCCTTTGTGGCCATCTGCATCTACTTTGCCATCCTGCGGGTCAATCCCGCCCCGTTTGTCCTCATCGATGAGATCGAGGCCGCACTGGACGATGTCAATGTCGGTAAATTTGCCGCCTATCTGCACCGCATGACCGACCACACCCAGTTCATCTCCATCACCCACCGCCGCGGCACCATGGAGCAGGGCGACGTCCTGTACGGCGTCACCATGGAGGAGGAAGGCATCAGTAAGCTGCTGCGGCTGGATGTGGCCGAGATGGAAAAGAAATTCGGCAAGAGCCTGAATTAAGGAGTACCCATGGGATTTTTTGATATTTTTCGCAAAAGCGTAAAAAAGACCAAGCAGAATTTGAGCCTGGAGCTGGATAATTTCTCCGGGAAGATCACTGTCGATACGCTGGAGGAGCTGGAGGAGATCCTCATTCTGGCCGATGTGGGGGTGACCACCGCCGGGAAGATCTGCTCCAGGCTGGGCGAGCGCATCAAGCACAAAAGTATCGACTCCGCCGAGCTGCGGCAGAATCTCTGCGAGATCGTCACCGAGCTGATGGAGCCGGACGAGCCGCTGCAAACCGAGACCCGGCCGAGCGTCGTGCTGGTGGTCGGGGTCAACGGCGTGGGCAAGACCACCTCCATCGGCAAGCTGGCCTACTGGCTGCAGGGGCAGGGCAAAAAGGTGCTGCTGGGCGCTGCGGATACGGACTGGCTTTTACTGATGTCCGGCAGACCAGCCAAACAGGTGCATGCCATTGCCGCTGCAGACAGCATGCCCATCAGGCGTTTCAACCTGAACTTCATAATCATTCCCCCTTGTGTCGTTTGCATTCTAACCTTTTATAGATTGATTGTAACATTATATACACAGTCTGTCAATATATAATAGTGCAATTAGAACAGAAATGTCATATAAATAGTACAAAAGCACAGCAGGAACGCCTACAAGGTTGACGGAGCCGTTTTCCTCTGCTATAATAATACTGAACGACAACACCGCACAAGCCTTGTTGGATGTTGCCTTAAAATGAGAAACCGGAGCGTGAAACCATGCGTCAGAATCATATCGCCCTGGCAGCGGCTGCTGTGCTGTTGACAGGCTGTGTAACAGGATGTTCCTCTGCACAGCAAAGCAGTCAGGCACCTATATCCACCACCGCAGAATCCTCCGTCCTGTCCGACTCGGACAGGGAGTTGATCGACCGTTCCCTGATATCCCTCGGGAATACCAGCCGAATCCGGGCTGCTATGGATCGAGCCAAAACCGGCAATGTGACCATCGGGTTTATTGGCGGTTCTATTACCGAGGGCATGACAGCAGGGGGAAGAGATTGCTATGCAGCACATACCCATCAGTACTTCCAGACGCAGTTCGCCAAAGGAAAGGAAGTACAGTATGTCAATGCTGGACTCAGCGGCACCTCCTCGGTACTGGGATTGCTCCGGGCGCAGAAGGAATTGTTTCAGTATGCGCCGGATGTAATCTTCATTGAGTTTGCAGTCAATGATGCCCAGGATGCACAGCACCGCATTGCCTATGAAAGCCTGGTAAAGGAATGCTTGAATCAGCCACAGAAGCCGGCGGTGGTATTGCTGTTTACTGTGCTGAAGGACGGGTACTCCTGTCAGGAACAAATGGCACAGATCGGTGCAGCCTATGACCTGCCCATGATCAGTGTAGGAGACGCACTGAACCCGGCATTCCA
>ERZ827423.3514-NODE-3514-length-10679-cov-3.536145_pt1 | contig 10679 bp, 12 predicted proteins | sample MGYA00519775_ERZ827423 | MGnify/ENA primary metagenome ERZ827423 (study PRJEB31778, sample SAMEA3449296) | human gut metagenome | biome: human gut; feature: human-associated habitat; material: faeces | place: United Kingdom | collected 2010/2012 ...
TGGAGCATCTGCTGCATTTCAAATTCCTGCATGAGACGGTCCTGACCCGGCAGCACCTCTTCCAGCGGAACGCCATCCGAGTATAGGCCCAGATGGATGCTGATGACTTCTGTATTACGCTTGCGGCGCGCCTGTGTACGGAAATAATCGTATAAGCGAAATTTCATTTGTCGAATCGCAATAGTGCTAAAAGAATACTTTTGTGCAGATGCGCTATTACAGTAGTCCTGCACAGCCTTCAAATACGGGAAAATAACCACATCATAGAATTCATTCTCTGGAAGATGGTTGTCATTGAGAAATTTATAGACCAGGCCATGGTGTTCAGCGGCAAAATCCTGCTGCTCCTTTGTCAACGGTACTTCACACAACATAAATTTTCCTCCGTTCTAAATAAAAAAGGGATACCTCCGACTTACGCCGGAGGTGTCCCTTGATGATGTATCATGCGGCATTGCCGCAACAAAAACAGTTACGCCGGCAACTGTTCATAGTCGCCGTTGATCTCGCCGACCACATAGCTTCCATCCGAGGCCGGGGCCGCAGTGGCAGATTCCGGGATCTCATAGTCGCAATCGTTGGCCCGCTGTTCCTCATTGATCAGCGCCCGCTGAATGTTGATAGTTTTGATTTGCCCCTTGAAGACATTGGCATAGGCGCGGATCTGGGCCAGCTCTTCCCCCTGGAAATCACGCAAAAGGCGGAAAGTTGCAACGCTATAATCATTGCTGCCGTTGCTATCTTTCTTGAGGCCGATCTGGACCAGACTGCCATAGGTGGCACGCTGGCGATAGACAAAAGCCCTGTTCAGGAACTCCTTGAACGGCCTGATGCTGGTGGGCGGCAGGGAGACCAGCAGAGGCATATATTCACCACTGCGCAGCAGATAGAGATGCCTCATATTCTTGCACGCCTTGCCGCGGCCGCCATCCTTGGCCGATCCATACGCATTCATGGGGCAGGTAGCACACGCACCTCCCGGTACGCCGATCCCTGTTTTGCCATCTACAGAGGAGCAGAGCGGTTTGGTGTCTTCGTCATACTCGCTGCCTTCCGGCCACAGGGTATAGGCAGAATGATTGTAGAGAATGACTCCTTCCAGGGTCCGGGCATAATCCGGATTGTCGGGGTCTTCCGTGGGGATCTCGAACTGCAGGGCGCCGCCGGCGGGAATTTTCACCCGCTGGAAACTCATCATCTGCAGGCCGTCCGCATCCTCCGCGATCTCATCGCTGCTGAAATCACCCTCCACCATCGCAGGGAGCAGGAAAGTGTTCCGCTCAGGAGTGTTCATCATAGAAGTGTTCTGTTCGTACATAGTTCGTTCCTCCTTAAAATTGGATGGTTGGCAGCCACTCAGGCGGCCAGCTGGTTGATACGGCTCCACTGCCTTGCCGGCATGGAGAGAATGTTGTAGCCGATGCCCTCCAGAGCGGTGGCTCTGTCATAGTCCTCGACATCCTGGCTGTGGCGGGTCACCGCATTGGATAAACCATAGAGCGTCAGGTCGTTGCCCTCGATCAGCCGCTGCAACACACCGGAGCTTTCCTCATCAGTGATGTGGAAGTCCCTGCTGACCAGCTTGACAATGCCGGGGACATCGGTGGTATTCATGCGAGCCTCCTTGGCTTCCCGCATCATGTTGACTACACGGGTAAAGCGCACCTCGTCTACCACAGCCCGCACCGTGTCCTGGATCTTCATGGCGAAGGCTTTGTCATCGGCCTCCAGCGTCTTTTCCGAATACAGCTGGTAGTTCTCCGAAGCCTCATTGACACGGCCTACATGTATCACAACGAGGCCGCCGTGGGCCGGGCAATCCGGGATTCCGATGTGCCCAGGGAAGAAATTTTCGTCATCACCAAGCTCTATCCCAGCCAATTCAGCAATGCCGAGGCCGCTATTGACGAGGCTATGGAGAAACTGGATATCGGCTACATTGACATGATGCTCCTGCACCACCCCGGCACCGGGGATGTGGAGGCCTACCACGCCATGGAACAGGCGGTGGCGGACGGGAAGATCCGCTCCATCGGCCTGTCCAACTGGTACATCGAGGAACTGGAGGAGTTTCTGCCCCAAGTGAATATCACCCCCGCCCTGGTGCAGAATGAGATTCACTCCTATTACCAGGAGCAGGAGGTGGTGCCCTACATCCAGAGCCTGGGCATCGTCCCCCAGGGCTGGTACCCCTTCGGCGGCCGTGGCCACACGGCGGAACTGCTGGGCGACCCGGTGATTTCCGCCATCTCGGAGGCGCACGGCGCCACCTCCGCCCAGGTGATCCTCCGGTGGAATCTCCAGCGGGGTGTGGTGGTCATCCCCGGCTCCAGCAACCCCGACCACATCCGGGAAAACCTGGACCTATTTGGATTTGAATTATCCGAGGATGAAATGGCACAAATCGTCGCCCTGAACCGAAATGAAAAACATGACTGGTATTGACCAGCCAAATACCCATGCAGAAAGGGATCGACGATGATGGAAACAAAAATCAATCTTCATTTCAGAAATACTGTCATTCCCGGTATCCTGAATGACACCACTGCCGCAAAGGAATTCTTGAAGCGGCTCCCCTGCACTATCCATGCCAGCCGCTATGATTTTGACATCTGCGGCAGCATTATGGACCGGCCTCTACCCCGCATCCAGGGGGAGATGGTTACAGGCTGGCACAACGGGGACATCAGCTTTGACGGCACCTACTTTACCATCCTCTTCGGACATGAGGAGGAGTCTGCCTCCTACGGGCTGTATGCCAATTTGGGACGGATCACCTGCCCTCTCTCCGAATTGGAGACAATCCACGGAAGTTATGACATCCGCATTGAGCGGGCGGAGTAAGCAAGCGAACATTTTGAAAGGATGGATTTAAATGGCACTGTTAGAACGACTGGAACTGACCAATGAGTGGGACAAAACCTTTCCTCAGAGTGACAAGGTAGACCACAGTAAGGTGACCTTCCACAACCGCTACGGTATCACACTGGCAGCGGATCTGTACAAGCCCAAGGGCGTCGACGGCAAGCTGGCAGCTATCGCGGTATGCGGTCCCTTCGGTGCGGTGAAGGAACAGGCCTCTGGTCTGTATGCCCAGACTATGGCGGAGCGGGGGTTCCTAACCATGGCTTTCGATCCATCTTTTACTGGCGAGAGCGGTGGCCAGCCCCGGTACATGGCTTCTCCAGACATCAACACTGAGGACTTCCAGGCTGCGGTGGATTACCTGTCTCTATGTAAGGATGTGGACCCGGAAAAGATAGGTATCATCGGCATCTGCGGCTGGGGCGGATTGGCGCTGAATACTGCCGCTTTGGACACCCGAATCAAGGCCACTGTGGTCTCTACCATGTACGACATGGCCCGAATCAACGCCAAAGGCTACTTTGACGCTGAGGATAGCGAGCAGGCCCGGTATGAAAAGAAAAAGGCTCTGAATGCCCAACGGATCGAGGACTACAAAAACAGTTCCTACGCCCTGGGCGGCGGCGTGGTGGATCCCCTGCCGGAAGACGCCCCCTTCTTTGTGAAGGATTACTATGACTACTACAAGACCAAGCGGGGCTATCATCCTCGATCCTTGAACTCTAACGGCGGCTGGAATATCATTGGCTGCATGTCCTTCATGAACCAGCCAATCCTCTGCTACAGCAATGAGATCCGCAGTGCAGTACTGGTCATGCACGGAGAAAAGGCCCACTCCTGCTACATGGGTCGGGACGCCTATAACGATATGATGGAGGGAAATCCCTGCCCGGAGAACAAGGAACTGCTGCTGATCCCCGATGCGGTCCATACAGACCTGTACGATGGCGGCGGCAAGAATGCCATCCCCTTTGATAAGATGGTAAGCTTTTTCCGGGCTTATCTCAAATGATTTCGCTTTCATAGCATTCGTCATTGCCACCCCTATCCCAAAATACTCCAAAAACACACGCATGCGATTTTGTTAATTGAAAAAACGCATGCGTGTGTTTTGTCGCGCTTAAAGACGCGATCTCAATGGCTGTTTCCGTTTCCAGCATGGAGCCAATCGTCGTCTTTCTTTGTCAACGCCGTCTTAAAATCGGCGCGATATAAATCTTTAGAATAGAAGGAGAATCCGCTCTTTGTGGCGGAAAGGAAAAACGCGATTTGACCACATTTGTGCAAACCGTCAAATCGCGAAAGTCCACTCCCCCAACGGTTTGACCACACACCCTGCCACAGTTGACGGCAAAATATACGGATTTCGTGTTCCCGGAAAGTACAGGATACGAATCAAAATCGATTGTAAAGCGTCAAAAATATCTAAAAATAATTATAAAAAATCTTATTTTTCCGTTGACGTGCAGGGGGTCACAGGTTCGAGTCCTGTATCGTCCACCATCACAATCCCTTAGAGCCGCAAGGCTTTAAGGGATTTTTTCTTGTCCGGAAACGGCGGTTTCCCTTAAAGTTTCCCTGATGGCGCCTCAAAGGGCGCCTTTTCTTATGCGCAGCTCACCAATGCACCGGGCGGCATTTTTCTTCGGGCTCGGGGCCGTGCCTCATTCCGCTCCCCCGGCGGCCCGGGTTAAAGACGGCCCGGGCCGCCGGGGGAGGTCCTCCATTCAGGGCTCCTTTTTTCCGGCCTCCAGGGCCTCCGCAAAGCAGGCCAGGGCTGCCAGGCCGCCCTGAAGAGTCTCCTTATCACAGGCGTAGCCGATGCGCATGCAGCCGGGCTGTTCAAAGCAGTCTCCCGGGGTCACGAAGGCGCCGGTCTCCTCATAGAGTCTCTTGCAGAAGTCGTAGGACGGAATGTCAAAATCATAGTGGAGCAGGGCGGTGGTGCCCGCCTGGGGCTTCACATAGGAGAAGTGGGGATTGGCCCGGACCCAGTCATCCAGCACCGCCAGATTCTCCCGGACGATCCCGCGGCTGCGGGCAATCATCTGATCCGCGTGGGCCAGGGCCAGAGAGGCCACGGCGTCGTCCAGGATGCCGCAGCTGATCAGGTCATAATCCCGGTGGGAGCGGAGGGCCGTCAGGGCCTCTTCATCCCGGGTAGCGATCCAACCCAGGCGGATCCCCGCCAGGGAGAACACCTTGGACATACTGCTCACCGACAGGGCCCTCTCATAGAGATCCGCCGCGGAGACGCTCCAGTCGTCCGCCTGGGTCAGGTGGCGGTAGACCTCGTCGCAGAGGACGTAGGCGCCCACGCCGCGGGCGATGGCGACGATCTGCTCCAGCAGGGCCGGGGACATCAGCGCGCCGGTGGGGTTATTGGGGTTGTTGATGCAGATCATCTTCGTGTCCGGGGTGACAAGGGCGCGCAGCTCGTCAAGGTCGACAAGGTAGCCGTTCTCCTGCTTAAGGTGCATGACGGCAAGGTCAGCGCCGATGGACTCGGGGATAGAATAGAGCTGCTGATAGGTCGGCATGATGCTGATGACGCGGTCGCCCTCGGAGACGAGGGAGCAGAACACATGGTGGTTCGCGCCCGCCGCGCCGTGGGTGGTGATGATGTTCTCGGGCTTCACGGTCTTATACAGGCCGCAGATGCCGTCGAGGAAATCCGGGCGGCTGTATATATCGCCGTAGGTCAGGCGCCGCGCGCAGAACTCGCGCAGGAAGGCTTCCTTATCCTCCCCGGTCAGCTCGAACAGCTCGTCGAGCGACACCGAGTCAACGCAGGTCTCGGCGATGTTGTACTTTGCACCGACCTCATACTCGTTCATCCATTCCTCTACCGCAAAGGGCATGATCTTCATTTGGGGTTTCCTCCTCAAAAAAATAATATTTGAAAAGGCATCCGCGACCGAACCTTATCCAGCTTTTGCCGGAATACCTACGGTTCAGTCACGGATGCCTTTGACCCTCCACCCGGTGGTGAAAGAAGCATATATATTCAGCTTGAGTGGATTGTACCGCATGAAAATTTGTTTGTCAAGAGGGACGTTCTGCGGATTTTTTGTTTTCTTTCACTGTAATCTATGATATTATAAAATCATCCAATACGAAAAATATTTTTACAGGAGGAACCAGCATGTCCATAAGAGAGATCAGCTTCCCATCCGCCAACGGGCGCGACACCATCAAGGCATGGGTCTATACCCCGCTCGGCAAGCCCAGAGCCGTCATCCAGCTCATCCACGGCTTCGGCGAGCACTCCCGCCGCTATCTGCACATGATAAGCAAATTCCAGGCCGCGGGCTTCGTCGTCTACGCGGATGACCACATCGGCCACGGCAAGACCGCCTACGACAGCGGCACGATGGGCGACCCGCACTCCGGCGGCTACATGACCTATCTCAAGGATGAGAAGGCGCTGCATGACATTGCCGTCAAGGACTACCCCGGGCTTCCGTACTTCGTGTTCGGCCACAGCTGGGGCTCTATGCTCGGCCGCGCCTATGCCGCGCTCTATGGCGATGACCTCAAGGGTCTCATGCTCTGCGGAGTAGTGTCTCAGTTCAAGGGCTGCGAGATCGAGCTGCATGACCCGGAGATAAAGGCCGCCGTTGCTGCCGACCCGTATCAGCCGGTCGGCGACTGGTTCGGCAAGGTCTTCCTCGATATGACCGCGAGGATTGAAAACCCCAACGGCCCGTCTGACTGGATCGCCTGCAATCCCGATATCGTCGCCGACCACGCGGGCGATATGTTCAACGGCTTCGATGTAACGCTGGAGCTGGTGTGGGATCTGGTGGAGCTGTACGGCTTCATCGAGCGCCGCGAGTGGGCGGAGATGGTGCCCTCCTCGCTGCCGGTGTATCTCATCTCCGGCGACTGCGACCCCTGCGGCAACTACGGCGAAGGGCTGTACCATGTGGCAAACCTGCTGGCTGAGAGTGGGAACAAGGTCAGCGTCAAGGCTTACAGCGGCTACCGCCACGAGATACACAACGAGCTTGAGCTGCGCGACGAGGTCGAGGCCGGGCTTGTGGGCTTCGTAAACGGAGTCCTCGGGTGAGGTTCAATAGGATATAATGAAATGGGGCAGGTACCTTTAAAGGGTACCTGCCTCGATCACGTCATTGTCTGTGTTTCCGGCGGCCTTCGGCAGCCTGATATCCTTCCAGCCGGCAACGCCGTGCGCATTCAGCCCGGGCAAAAAAATATCTCTTCCATGCGGTTTTCCCTCCGGGTGGTATTTGTATTGATATTTGCACGGTATATAATACCATGCTGTGCGGTCACAGGTCAACGTTATGAACGTCTTCATACACAAAATTTCGGGCGCAGCAAGGGGCTGCCCAGAAATGATCGCTTCCGGTCATTCCGAGGCAGCCCCTGTTATCACGTCTGTTCAGTTGGCAGGGCGGGCATTTTTCATGCCGTCCTTTATTTTTTCCGCCGCGTCAAGCAGACTCTGCGCCTGAGGCAGCAGCGCTTCCCCGGCCTCCGTGAGGCGGAAGTCCCGGCTCGAGCGCTCGAACAGCCTGACGCCAAGCTCCTCCTCCAGCGCGGAGACTGAGCGGCAAATAGTCGAATGGCTGATGTACAGGCTCCTTGCTGCGGCGGAAAAGCTCCCGGCTTCCGCCGCGGCGGTGAAGTGCCTGAGCTGTTCAAGCTCCATCTCAGTAATTAAAGGTGTAGGGCAGGAGCTCCGAGAGCTTATAGCTCACATAGCGGTCACCGGCCTTGGCGCAGAGCACCTCCATCTCCGGTGAAAACTCCGCCAGAAACTGGCGGCATGCGCCGCAGGGGGTACACCAGTTTTCGCTGTCGGCATAGATGGCGATGCGCCTGAAGTCCCGGTGACCCTCGCTGACCGCCTTGCAGCAGGCGGTGCGCTCGGCGCAGATAGTGCTGCCGAGGGCGGCGTTTTCAACATTGCAGCCGGTGAAAACAGTGCCGTCGGTGCATTCGATCGCGGCGCCGACCGCGAAGCGCGAATACGGAACATAGGCGTTGAGCGACGCCTGCTTTGCCTTTGACATGAGTTCTCTGTCAGTCATAGATATTCCTCCTGTATCGTAATTTTAGTTTCTCCCAAGTTATGTAATTTTGCCGACAGGCAAAATGATTCTGATCATTTTCGCCGGCGGCGTGTACGTCGGCGAAAATACTTCTCGCTCAGAGAGTGTCGAGCGAAGCGAGGCGCGGGTCTGAGCGCTTTTCAACAAAGCATTTATGCTTTGTTGAGGACTTTAGTCCAGCATTATCTCCCAGTTCGTGAAATCATACAGCGGATTCCCTGCGTTGGGGTTTACGCCCTTGATGACGCCGCGGTGGCTTATGAACTGGTGCGTCTCAAAGCCGATGGAAATGAGCGAGCCCGTCCCGGCGATATACTGGCACAGCTGCTGGAACATAGCAGAGCGCGAGGTGTCCCCGGCGGCGAGATAGTTGTTTATATAGCCGACGAAGCTGCTGTCCTTCCCGCGCGAATAGTTGAGGTCGCTGTCGGGGTCGAGGAGCTCTGTGACGTCAAAGTTATTGCGCAGCTTCACCTCACCGTAGTACATGTCGAAGTCCCCGTCTTCAAGCGCCTGAAGATAGTTCTCCCATGTCAGCTCCTGAACGTTCACGGTCAGGCCGAGAGATTCCATATCGCTTGCGAACTTGCGCACAACGCCGGTCTTCGCGCTGCTGTCGGAGCAGACGATGAACTTGAGCTCTATCTTCTGCGCGGAGCCGGACATGTATTCAAGCTTGCCGTCGTTATCGTAATCCTTTATGCCGGAGTTCTCGAGGACAAGACGGCAGGTCTCGAGGTTATACGCGAGACTGTCGGCATACTGCTGAGGATAGTCCGCGCAGGTGGGGTACATCGGCACGGCCGAGGCGGCCGCGTTTCCGTGCATCAGCTCCTCGGCAAAATACGCGCGGTCAAAGGCGTAGTTCATCGCCTGACGGAAGCCGTTGAAGCGGCCGATATTGGATTCCTCGTTGAACATCACATAGTGATAGTTCGTGGTGGCATAGTTGTGGATCTCGCTGGTGCTGGCATAGCCGAGGTTCGTGTAGCTCGATGGGTCGTTCGTGACGACATCGATGATGCCGTCGTCAAAGGCGGTGATGCGGCTGGCCGCGTCCGTGTACTTCACGAGAAACACCGTGTCTATCGGGAGGTTCTCATAATCCGGGTAATATGGCGATGCGACAAGATAGGTCTCGTCCTCGCTGTACATATAGGGCCCACTGCCGATGGGCTTGGGGTCGCCGTAGGTTCCGTATTTGACGATGGGGATATTCAGCAGCTTTACAAACTGCGTGTCGCCAATGCCGAGAGAGACATAGAAGCGGGTATCGTCATAGCCGGAGCCCTGATAGCTCGCGAAGCGGCCGCGGAAACGGTCGGAGTTTATCGCGGCGTCGAGCGAATAGCGCAGGTCGCGCCCGGTGACGGGCGTACCGTCGCTGAAATAATGTCCCTCGGCGATCTCGAAGGTCCAGTAGGTGGCCTCCTCGTTGCAGATCCAGCTCGTCAGAAGGTTCGGGATGACCTCAAAGCTGTTGTCGAGCTCGACCATGTTCTCATACACAAGGCTGCACACGAGCTGGTTTGAGTGGTTCGTAGCGATCAAGGGGTTGAAGCTGTAGTCGTTATTGCAGTTGAGGGAGAACACATTATCTGCCGCGGCGGCGCGGGTCACGTCCTTACCGGCGGTAGACACAAGGTCGTTCGGGTTATTGCCGCTGCTCGTACTGCTGCCGCAGCCGGTGCAGCCGAGCAGCATCGCCATGCACAGCAGCAGCGCGCACAGTCTCTTTTTCTTTCTCATGGTCATCTCCTCAGTCCAGGACTATCAGCGCCGCCTGACTGCCCCGCTGCCCGTGGGTATAGCGGTGCGACCAGTATTTGTCATGGCGGCAGTAGGTGCATTCATCAGAAATATCAATATTCTCCGGCAGGACCCCAAGCTGGATGAGCCGCCGCGCGTTTGCTGCGCGCAGGTCGACCATCGTCTTGCCGCCGGGGCGGCGGTCGAACAGGCCGTCCGTGTCCCCGGAGAGGTAGCGCTCTATCGCCCGAGGGACATCGTCGTCCGTCTCGAAGCAGCAGCGGCCTATCGAGGGGCCTATCGCGGCGTGGACGCTCTGCGCTTTCGCGCCGAGAGACGCCATAGCGTCAAGCGCGTTCCTGAGGATGTCCCCGACGGAACTGCGCCAGCCACAGTGGATCGCCCCGGCGGCGGAGTGCTCCCCGTCCCAAAGAAGCACAGACACGCAGTCGGCCACCATGCACATTATCGGCAGGCCGCGCTCAGAAGTGACGATGCCGTCGGCCTCATAGGGTACATGCGACATGCACACGTGCTTATCCGCCGAGGTGACGATGCGCACATCGGCCTTGTGTACCTGCTGCGTCACGGCCATATCGTCGATGCCGACGCCCATAAGCCCACACACGCGGCGGTAGTTTTCGCGCACGGCCTCGGGATCGTCGCCCCGGTTGGAGCCGAGGTTCAGCGAGGAAAATATCCCCGTGCTCACGCCGCCATAGCGCGTGGTAAACGCGTGGCGCGCGCCGATCTTATCCGAGCTCATATAGATGAGCCCGTTATGGTTATTCTCTGTAAAGGACATGGAAGTCTCCTATCAAAGACAAAGCATTTGCTTTGTCTTTGTTTTCGTTACTCGTTTCTGCCGCAGCACTCTTTGTATTTAAGTCTGCGGGAGCCGTCGGCCTTCATCTTGCCGCAGGGGCAGGGATCGTTGCGCCCGGGCTTCGGCACCTTTTTGACGGGCTGCTTCTTCACCGGCTC
>ERZ827423.3522-NODE-3522-length-10670-cov-4.484315_pt1 | contig 10670 bp, 5 predicted proteins | sample MGYA00519775_ERZ827423 | MGnify/ENA primary metagenome ERZ827423 (study PRJEB31778, sample SAMEA3449296) | human gut metagenome | biome: human gut; feature: human-associated habitat; material: faeces | place: United Kingdom | collected 2010/2012 ...
GGTGCCAAAATTGCTCGGCTCCGCGACCGGCACGGGCGAGCTGTTCGAGCTGCTGGGGCACGTTTTTGACGCAGCGAAAGTCATCAACTGGCCCACCGCCGCGCTCGGCTTCGGGACGCTCGCAATTTTGCTCATCGCGCCGCGCAAGTGGCCGAAGGTGCCGTGGGTGCTCGTGATGATGGTGGCCGGTGGGCTGCTCGGCGCGTTCGCCCCGCTGGACGACTGGGGCGTGGCGCTGCTGGCCGCCGTGCCGCGCGGCCTGCCGAAGGTCGTGCTGCCGGACCTCACCGCGCTGCCGTTTACGCAGGCGCTCGTGGCGACGCTGCCGGTCGCGGCCGTCATTCTGGCCGAGACGCTGCTGGCCTCGTCCGGCACGGCGCAGAAAAACGGCTACCGCCTCAACGGCCGCCGCGAGATCGTGACGTATGCCGTGGGCAACGTCGCCGCCGGGCTCGTCGGCTGCTGCGTCGTGTCGGGCAGCGTGTCGCGCACGGCCGTCAACGAGCGCAACGGCGGCAGAACGCAGCTCGTGTCCGTCATGGCGAGCGTGACCATGCTCGTCGTGCTGCTCGTTGCCACGCCGCTCATCCGCTTTCTGCCCGTGCCGGTGCTGACGGCCATCGTCGTCAACGCGCTCATCGGGGCGACGGAGTTCGGCATCGCGCGGCGGCTCTGGCGCGTTAACCGCGTGGAGCTCGGCATCTTCACCGGGGCGTTTTTCGGCGTGCTGCTGCTCGGCGCGATCAAGGGCGTGCTCGTGGGCATGGTGCTGTCGTTCATCGATGTGCTCATGCGCGCGGCAGCGCCCCAGCGCACCTTCCTCGGCACGCTGCCGGGCAAGGCCGGGTTTTTCCCGATCGACCGCGTCAGCGGCGTGCAGGCGCTGCCGCACATCGTGCTCTACCGCTTCAGCGGCAGCCTGTTTTTCGCCAACATCCGCCGCTTTCAGGAGGATATTGAGGGCGCGGTGCAGCCTGATACGCAGGCCGTCATCGTCGACGGCAGCGCCATCGTGAGCGTGGACATCACGGCGTGCGACCGGCTCGTCGTGCTCAACCGCAAGCTGCGCGCGCAGGGCGTGCGCTTTTACCTGACCGAGCACATCGGCGAGGTCAACGACCAGCTGCGGCACTTCGAGGCCGGGGAGCTGATCGAATCCGGCGCGGTGCGCCGCACGATCCAGGGCGCGCTGCGCGATGCCGACGCGGCCGTCGACATCGGCGGGGCGCAGCAGCGCATCCCCGACAACATGGACGATATCCGCCAGCTGCAGGAGCTCGAGTGGCTCTACGGCGCGGACGCCGAGGTGCAGATCGAGCGCAACGTGCAGCTCCTGCTCGCGCGCATGCGCACAACAGAGGACAAGGACGCGCGCCGCACGATGCTCGAGCATTTCCTCAACGAGGACTTTCACTTCGGCAGCATCGACACCGACGAGGTGCTGCTGCACCTCGAGGGCCACACGGACGAGCTGGCCGCGCTGCTCGGCAACTCCGAGGACGATGTGTTTACCGACCTCGAGGCCGAGCGCGACAGCCTCATCGACCGCGTCGAGCAGGAGCACCCCGAGTTCGTCGAGCACGTGCGCGAGCGGCGCGACCACTTCGACCACGATTTCCGCGCAAATCATCCCACGAGCGCGGCGCGCATCGAGGCCCGCCGGACGCAGCTGCACGCGCGCATCGAGCACGAGCGCGCCGAACGCAGCGCTCGCCGCGCCCAGCATCAGGCGGAGCTGTCCGAGCGGCACGAACAGCACATGGCCGCGCATCAGGAGCGGCACGAGCAGCACGCCACCGAGCAGCAGCTGCGCCATGAGCAGCAGCTCGAGGCGCGCCTGCGCCGTCAGGCGGAGAAGCAGGTGGCGCGCGAGCAGCGGCAGGCGGCGGAGCTGGCCCGCAAGGCGCAGCACGCGGCCGAGAAGGCCCAGCGCCACGCGCAGCACGCGGCGGAGCGCGCGCAGCGGCAGGCCGATCATCTGGCAGAAAAAGCGCAGCGCCATGCCGACCATGCGGACGAGCGTGCGCAGCGCCATACCGAGCGCGCGGATGCCCGCGGCCACCGCGAGGACGACCGGGACTGAGCGCGCGGCGCAGATACAAAATACAGTATGAAGCGGAAGGGGCAGCCGTCCCTTCCGCTTTTTGCTGCGTGCAGGCGGTGCCGCCGGTCGTGCGCCGGCCGAAGCGGCGGTTTTCGGGCTTTGCCGTGCGCAGCGGGTCGGCTGCTGTCGCGGTGGCAAGACACGTGTCGGAATATTGGTTTACATAACACATATATGCATTCGACACATTCTGTCTGTCGAACGCAGGCGAGATATTGCGGTTTGCTTCGAAAAATTGTACCTTTCGACGGTTATGATCGGATTATGTCAACAGAAAACTAGAGCAATTCGCCAAAAATCACATTGTTCTCGCATTCCAGATATGGTAAAATATCCTCGCAAGACAGGGGAAACGAGCGATTTGGCAGAGAGCTGACCGCAAGCCTGAATTTTTGCGGAGGAGAATGTTATGGAAACGAAAATCAGTGTTCTGCTGGCTGATCCCGGCGAACAGTACCGCGCGGCCTATTCCAAGGCGATCGGCCAGGAGACGGATATGGAACTGGTCGCCCAGACGGACAATGGGCTGCGCGCGGAAGAACTCATCACCAAATTCCAGCCCGACGTCGTGGTGCTCGACCTCGTGCTGCCGAATCTGGACGGCCTGTCCCTGCTGACGCATCTGCGGGCGAAAAACGCATCGTCGCGCGTGATCGTCACCTCCGCGATCTGCAACGATCAGGTGCTGATGGAGTGTGCGGAGCTCGGCACGACGTACTTTATGCAAAAGCCGTTTGACCCGCCGCTGCTCGTGCAGCGCATCCGCCAGACGGCCCGGCCGCGCCAGCGCACCGGCGGCGCGGGCACGCAGCTCGCCGCGGCAGAGCCCGAGCCCTCGCTCGAGAGCGTCGTCACCGACGTCATCCACGAGATCGGCGTGCCCGCGCACATCAAGGGCTACCAGTACCTGCGCGAGGCGATCTTGCTGACCATCGACGACATGGACATTATCAACTCCGTGACGAAGGTGCTCTATCCCGAGGTCGCGCGCAAGTTCAACACGACGCCCTCGCGCGTCGAGCGCGCCATCCGGCACGCGATCGAGGTCGCGTGGGATCGCGGCGATATCGAGACGCTGCAGAAGTTTTTCGGCTACACGGTCTCGAACATCAAGGGCAAGCCGACGAACTCGGAGTTCATCGCCATGATCGCCGACTGCCTGAGCCTGCGGCAGAAGCAGGCGAGCGTGCACTGAATGCGCAGCAGGAGAAAAAGAGGATGCAGAAAGCCCTCGGACGAAATGTCCGAGGGCTTTCTGTATGGATCTCATTCGAGGCGGGCCTTGCCCCCTCGAGCTCCCCTGCGGCTGTGTGTGACCTGCTGCGCGGCGGGTTTTGGATGAAGCGCAGGGGAAGCCCCCGGACGGTTGTCCGAGGGCTTTCTTCATGGATTTCATTCGAGGCGGGCCTTGCCCCTGCGGCTTCGGCGGCGGGCTGTGCCGCCCGGCTACAGCAAAGCCCCCGGACGAAATGTCCGGGGGCTTGCTGTGCGATTGGGGGAAAACTTTGCGGGGGAGACTTGCGGGGGCAAAGCTTTATGCGCTGCGCCTGCTCAGCCGAACAGGGCAAGGAAATCATCGAGATTGCGGTAGCTGCCGCCCTGCGGCGTCAGATCCGGCGCGGAGGCGTAGGCGCTGCCCGGCGTGGCCGTGACGGCGAGGGTGGCCGAATCGACCTGCGTGCGCAGCGTGATCTGGCTCGGCGTGAGCGAGATGTACAGCGGCGACGCCGCGATGTTCGCCGTGATGTTCAGCGCCCCGTCGGCATAGCCGAACGCGGAGATCGCACCGACGACATTCGCAAACGACAGGTGCTCGAAGAAGTAGGTATAGGCCTCGATGGCATTCTGCACGGTCTGGCGGTCGACGCCCGGCGTGATGGTGAGCACGGCGTAGAGCGCCCGCTCGAGCGAGTTCATGGACGCCTCGACATGGTGCCAGCCGTAGTCGATATAGACGCGGTCGTTCCAGAACGTGACGGTCAGGTCGCGGCCGAGGATCTGCGACACGGCGCGCGCTGCGACGGGCTTGCCGAGCGAGAGCACGACGTCGGTATCGAGGCTGTAGCCGTTGACGGACACGGTCGCGTCCATGCCCATGGCCTGCGCGCCGACATAGCGCTCGAGCACGGGGGCGAAGGGCTGCAGCTGCGAGAGGGTGACATAATTGCCGTTCGTGGGATGCAGCGTGGTGGCGGAGCCGGACGTGCCGGTGATCGTCACGCGCACCGTCCAGCCCGAGGCCGTGACGGTCACGCTGTTGGCCGAGAGCGCGGCGGAGACGGCGTTGCCCGCGATGTTGAGCTGCGCGTGCAGCGCGTTATTCGACCACGCGAGATCCTGAATGCTGTCCACGGCGGACTGCGGCGTGAGCTCGCGGAAAAACTGTGCGTAGGCATTGCCGGCGGCAGCGGCGTCGCCCGCGCCGGCGAGCTTTCCCGCCCAGGCGACGAGGTCTTTGATCTCGCTGCCCGTGCCGCTGACGTGGATGTTCCCGGCCGAGACGTACACCGTGCTGCCGATGTACTCGGCCGTGACGGTCACGCCGTCGACCGTGGTGGTGAGCGCGGCGTCATAGCCGCCGGAGGTGCGGGTCACGGTGGCCGTGCCCGAGAGGCTCAGCGGCCCGCTGAGCGCGACGTTGAAGGTCGCGGTTTTGGCGGTCGCCGCGTCCATGAGGGGGCTCACGAGGCTCAGCGCGCCGGTCAGGTCGGTGTAGCCGCTGAGCGACTGCACCTGGAAGCCACCGTAGTACGGCGTGGCGGTGACGTGCATGCGCGCGCCACCGAAGTTGAGCGCCACGTCCGCGCGCGTCAGGCGCAGGGCGTCCGGGTTGGTGAGCAGGACGGTGCCGGAGATCATCGGGTCGTTGAGCCGGATGGTCATGCCGGTGTCGGTCTGCTGCATGGCGACGTTTTTCGTCAGCGCGGTCATGCCGGCCGCGTCGAGCGAGATGTTCGGGATCTGCACGCCGAGGTAGCCCGCGACCGTGCGCGCCGCGTCGATCGTGTCGGACGCGCGCAGGACGATCTTCTGGCTGCCGAAGGCGACGTACACGCGCTCGTTGCTGTAGGCGGCGAAGAGGTCGACGCCCGCGACGTTGCCGCGCACCTGGAAGGTGGTCTGGTCAATGTCCACGTGCGCCGTCAGGCCGTAGGACTGGCCGTTGGCCGTGACGGTGAGGCTGTAGTTCGGCGTGCGGCGGAAGAAGTCGCGCACGATGGCCTGCGTGTCCTGCCCGCCGTCGGAGAGCTTGCCGAGGTTGTTGGGGTCGTATTCCGTCTCGAGGTAGTGCTGGAACTCGGTCTGGTCGTCGGTCACGGCGCCGAAGTCCGTGAACACCTCGGTGAGCGTGCTCGTGCAGTTGAGGCTGCCGAGGCCGGACATGGACACGGCGTAGCTCTCCACGGTGTCCATCTGCAGCAGATCCCAGTTGGCGTCAATGGTCCAGACCATGTGCACGGCCGAAAATTCGGGGTTTTTCGACGCGCCGCTGTAGGTACGCACCTGGTGGCGGTAATACGCGCTCGCGCCGGACGGCTCGAGGTCGAAGGCGAGGGTGTAGGTGCCGTCGTCGTTGGCGGTCATGGTGGGGTTGAGCACCGTATCGCGGCTGATGACGTAGTTGCTGAGGTTGCGCGGGTCCTGCCCGTAGGCGTCCTCATAGTCCTGCTGCGAGATGGCCACGATCTGGTCGCTCCAGGTGGCGGTGTCGCCGCTGATGGAATCGGCCTTGCGCACGAGGATCGCCCCGCCCTTGAAGTACTTCTGCTCGCCGAGCTTGACGAACATGCTCGTGCTGATGGCCTCGGTAAAGACGCTGTCGCTCGTGACGACGCGCACGTTGTGCACGGCCTGGTTGTAGTCGATGAAGCCGACCTTTGCCTTCGTCTGGCCGGTCGTCTCGGAGCGGTAGGTCTCCTGATCCATGACGCCGGTCGTAATGTAGATATTGTCCTCTGCGGTCTGGCCGGAGGGGTCGCCGTCCGGGCGGGTAAGCGTTGTGCTCGCGCCGCCGGCGCCGTCATCGTCGCCGGCGCCGGCCGCGCCGGGAATGATGATCGCCGCCGCGATCGCCAGCGCCAGCAGCGCGCCGCCGATGACATAGGTGCGCTTGCCGTGCTTGCGGCGTGTCGGGCGCGCGGCGCTCTCCGAGGGCACCAGCTCGCTGTCGGCGATGTCCGGCGCGGCCTCGTCCGCCGTCGGCTTGCGCCGCCAGGTCGGCAGATGGAAGTTCTGTTTGCTCATGATATCCGTCTCCCTTGCAGGTGATGTCTGACGTGCATATCGTCAGGAAAATCACATTTCTTCATGACTTCATTATACGGCAGGGACTTTTCAAATGCATCCTCCGCGCGCGCGAGCGGTAGAAACGTTGGGAGAAGGCGATTCTACCAGCGGGAGAATGGCAGGATTTAGGCGAAACACGCCTCTTGCGGCCGAACGCCCGGCGTGGTATACTCATAGCATGGATGATGTGAGAGGCGCGCTCGCCGCCAACCTTGCCGAGCTGAGAAAAGAAGAAAACCTGACCCAGGCCGAGTTTGCCGCGCAGTTCAATTACTCCGACAAGGCCGTGTCCAAGTGGGAGCGGGGCGATTCCCTGCCCGACGTCGTGATGCTCAAGACCATCGCCGACCTTTACGGTCTGCGCGTGGACGATCTGCTGACGGACGGCGGCGTGGCGGCCGCATACGCCGCAGCGACGGAGTCCGGCGGCGAAAAGCAGCACGACGCCTACCTCATGTCGAAGGTGCTCATCGCCGCCATGTGGGTGACGATGGTGTGGGTCGTCGCGGTCGTCGTGTTTTTGTATTCGCAGTTCAGCATCGGCAAGATGTACTGGATGGCGTTCGTGTGGGCGGTGCCGGTGTCGTTCGCCGTGGCGTTCCTCTTCTCCCGCCACTGGGAGGGGGAGACGACGCTGCAGTGCGTGTTTTCGTCCCTGTTCGTGTGGAGCACGATCACGGCGTTTTATTTTCAGTACCTGCAGTATAACATCTGGGCCGTGTTCTTTGTCGGCGTCCCGGTGCAGATCGCGCTCATCCTCGGCACGAAGCTCCACCGCGCCGGCGTGCACTGGCTGCGCCGGTGAAAAAACCGAAAATACCGCTTGACGGCCGGCCGCGCACGTGCTATACTCCCTCCTAATGACAGGCCGAAAGGCCGGGCGGCGTCCGCGCCGCAGCAGACAGGATATCACCGCGTCTGTGGGACTCATATGCCCCACAGGCGCTTTTTTTGTGCGAAAGGAGTCTTTTTATGCGTACACGCACTTCCACCGCGCCCGATGACGCCAAGCGCGTGACCATGCAGGTGTCCACCGTCGGTATCGTGTGCAACGCGGCCCTGACGGTGTTCAAGCTCGTCGCCGGCATCGTGGCGCACTCGTCGGCCATAGTGGCCGATGCCGTGCACTCGGCGTCCGACATTCTCGGTTCGCTGATCGTGATGATCGGCGCGGTCTTTTCCCACAAGGCGGCCGATGCCAGCCACCCCTACGGGCACGAAAAGCTCGAGTGCATCGCGTCCATCCTGCTGGGCAACATCCTCGTGCTCGTCGGCGCAGCCATCGGCTACGCGGGCGTGATGAAGATCGTCCGCGGCGAGACGCTGGCTGCCCCCGGCGTGCTCGCGCTCATCGCGGCGGTCGTGTCCATCGGCGTGAAAGAGGGGCTGTACTGGTACACGATCGCGGCGGCCAAACGCATCCGCTCCGTGTCGCTCAAGGCCGAGGCGTGGCACCACCGGTCCGACGCGCTGTCGTCCATCGGCAGCTTTGCGGGCGTGCTCGGCGCGCGGCTCGGCGTGCCCATCCTCGACCCCATCGCGTCGATCGTCATCTGCCTGTTCATCTTCAAGGTGGCCTACGGCATCTTCCACGAGAGCATCGACCGGCTCGTCGACCGGGCGTGCGACCCGGACACCGTCGCCGCCATGCGCGAGACGATGCAGCGCACCCCCGGCGTCGTGCGCGTGGACGATATCAAGACGCGGCTGTTCGGCAGCCGGACGTATGTCGATGCCGAGATCGCGGTCGACGGCGCGCTGCCGCTGCGGGACGCGCACGTCATCGCCGAGGCCGTGCACCACGAGCTGGAGCGCGACTACCCGGACGTCAAGCACTGCACCGTGCACGTCAACCCGGCGTGACGCGGGCGGGAAAAGGGAAAAAACGTGCGAAGGGCCGCCCGAAAGGGCGGCCCTTTTTGCGCGCGCGGCAGACGACAGAATGTCGTTTTCTTCGCGCGGAAAGCGCGCTAAGAACGTGCCAAGAGCGCGCTAAGAAACCGCTAAGAAATATTTTGAGGCCCTTTTGTCGACATGAAATCGTGCATCCGCGCGGATTCGACACGGGCGGCGATGAGCGGTTTACATAACACATGATGCGCGAGCGAAAAAGCCTGCGGCCGCAAGGGCTTGCGCGCACGACGGCAGAGGGTGCGCGGGGGTGCGCATGGCGGGCGGCGGGGCGGCGCTGTCGCGGGTGTCGTCACGCGGACGTCTCGCGGCACCGTACCCAACCGTACCGTACAGTACCGTACCATACTGTGTCTTACCTTACAGCAGGAACATACGGCAAAGCATATCTTACCCTGTCTCTCTCAAAGAAAGCCAGGGGGAAAGAAAGCCGCTGTGGGAAACCGGCGAAAATGTGGAAAACTCTGTGGAAAGCGTGTGGAAAACTTGTCTCAAGGCGCTCAGGCCGCTGCGGGCGGGCGCGGGCGCGGCGGAGCATGGGGCAGTGCCGACAGGGGGGATGTGCGGGTGCGGCAGGGGCTTTTGGTCGGGCACAGTCCGGCGCGCGCTTTCGGCCGGTGCGGGTGTGGTGGACGCTTTTGGCTGGCGCGTTGTGGCGGCCGTGCGGTGCGGGACGCGGGTGCAGCGCAGGGCGCGCTGGCTGACTTTCTTGCTGAGAGAAAAAATGCTTGACAAGTTATGCAAAAGCATACTAAACTGGAAACAGGGGATCACGCAGGCGGCGGCCGGAGACGGACTTCGGCATCGCCCGCACCGCCGGTCATGCAGCGTATATCCCGCGTCCACCTCATCCGTCGCGGCGACTTCGGTCATGCGCTGCGCGTCCGACGCGCGCCTTACCGGCGCTGCCCTCCGCAAAACGGAGACGAAAAACTCCGCCCCGCATCGAACCGATGCTGGGCGGAGTTTTGTGACAGCAGCCGCGCAGGCGCGGCTGCCTTTTCGCTGGCTATCCTGCGCGGCTGCCTTTTCGCAGCCGTTCCTATGTGCCTGCGGCCACCGTGCAGCCTTTCTCACGCGGCCTTCGCGGTCTTGCCCGCGCGCCACGCCTCGAACCGGGTGCGCATATGGTCGTTCAGGCGGCAGAACGCCTTCATCACCGGCCACGACAGCAGGCCGAACACGATGAGGATGAGCGCGCTCTGCAGATTGAGCTTCTGCAGGCTGAAGAGCGTCGGGAAGCCGAAATACGCGATCACGAACAGCACGCCGAGCACGACGATCATCACCTTGCGGATGGTGTTGTACGGCTGGCACGTGCGGTGCACCATCATGAGGCCGACAATGCCCATGACGCCGGTGCAGATCGTGATCATGGCCGTGTCGTCGAGCTGGAAGGCGATATAAAACAGCAGAATGCCCACGACCATCGCCAGATCCGTCATCGCGGCCGGCAGCGCGCGGAAGAGCACGTTGCGCAGGAATTTTCCCTTGACGAGGCTCTCATTCGGCTCCATGGCGAGGATGAACGACGGGATGCCGATGGTCACGGCGCTCACGAGCGTGAGCTGCGCGGGGCTGAACGGGTACGGCAGCGTGGCAAAGAGCGTGAAAAACGCGAGGCAGAACGAGAAAATGTTCTTGACCAGATACAGCGAGGCGCTGCGCTCGATGTTGTTGATGACGCGGCGGCCCTCCGCCACGACCGACGGCATGGAGGCAAAGTTCGAGTCGAGCAGCACGATGTGCGACACCTGGCACGCCACGTCGCTGCCCGAGGCCATGGCGATGGAGCAGTCCGCCTCTCTGAGGGCCAGCAGGTCGTTAACTCCGTCTCCCGTCATCGCCACGCTGTGCCCCTGCCGTCTCAGAGCCTGCACGAGAAGCTGCTTCTGTCTCGGCGTCACCCGGGCGAAGACGGCGTAATCCTGACAGATCTGATCGAAGTCGGCGTCCTCGCCCACCGACGACAGGTCCACCGCGTCCTTCCAGCGGCGCAGTCCCGCTTTTTTCGCAATCATGGAGACCGTCTTCAGATGATCTCCTGAAATCACCTTTACATCGACGCCTTCCTCATAAAAGTAGTCCAGCGTTTTCCTGGTATTTTTCCGTATCGTATCCTCCAGCACGACGACGTACAGCGGCAGCAGATCCGCCGGCAGCTCGTCCTCGTTCTCCCAGGCCTGTCCGCTGTAGCCCACCGCGATGACGCGGCAGCCCTCCTCCATCTGAAGCTCCGCCTCCGGAGGAAGGGATTTCAGGATCCGCTCCGGAGCGCCCACGAAGACGGTTCCGGCGTCTTCAAAGCGAACGGCCCCCCACTTTCTGCGGGAGGAAAAGGCGATCTTCCCCTCGGGCCGGTAAAAGA